>Ga0181533_1006172_pt1 | contig 11035 bp, 12 predicted proteins | sample PEATcosm2014_Bin_45_FD_119772 | JGI IMG/M metagenome (GOLD analysis project Ga0181533, IMG submission 119772) | Peatland microbial communities from MTU Mesocosm Facility, Houghton, MI, USA - PEATcosm2014_Bin11_60_metaG | ecosystem: Environmental > Terrestrial > Soil > Wetlands > Peat | place...
ATTTTTGTCACGAGATGGTCTGAGAGGCCGGCGACGTGTTCGACCGAGTAAATCCCGAGCGAGTCGAATTCGGCAATCTGGATCGGGGATAGAAGCGGCCACTGCTTCAACGGCGTCCCGTCGATCGTGCGCGCGACGCGGCCGTTTTTCCACTTTTCATACTGCGCTGCGAAGCGCTCTTTAATCGCGGCATCGACCGGATGCGCCGCGACGCTGTTCATATCGCCGGCGACGCGAATCTGGACAATCTCAAATTCGCGATATGTCGCCTTCCCGGTTTCCTCCGTCGCCTTTTCGTCCTTGACCGGGATCGCCGAGAAGATCGGGGTTACGCCCTTGTTCATCTGGCCGTAATCAACCGTTCCCCATTCATCGACGCTCGCCGTGGGATCACCGACCGCAATCTGAGAAATATCATCCATTTTAAGCGCCTTGCGCGTGAGAAAAGGGCCGCCCGGGCCGTTTCACGGGTCCGGGCGGGAGCAGCGCGAGCCGCTAAGAGGCGAGGGACAGGCCCGCCAATCCGGATTAGTTCTGGACGGTGATTTGCGGCCAGCGAAGCAACGCCTCGACATAGATCGTCGTGGTGAAGTTGATGCTCGCCGCCGTGGCCGAGGCGTTCGCGCTCATATTGAGCGTGTAATTGCCGGGCGCGCCCGTGATTGAAAGGATCGTTCCGGAGATACCCGTTCCGGACAGCGTCTGGTTCGGGTAAATTCCGGGGATATTCGGGACGTTGGTCAACGCCGGGGAGCCGTTCGTCGTGGCGCCCCAGGTCGAATTGTTCGCCGCCGTGATTGTCACCGTGCCGGCCGCCGTCGCCGGGAGCGACGACACGATAACCGAGCCCTGAATATCCTTGACGTAGGAGCCGTTCGGAATTCCCGTGCCGGAAAGCGTCTGGCCGATCACGAGGCCCTTCGCCTGAGACACCGCCGTTAGGTTCACGGAGCCGATAGCGGTTGTTCCAGTGAAGGTCCAAGACGTCGGCGCGGGGAAGGCGCCCGTGATTCCCATCGAGCCCGACAGCGCCGAGGAAGGCGCGTTGACCTGAGAATTAACGGCCGTCGTGTTGATGGGCTTCGTCTGAGCGTTGACGGTCGCAATATTCATGAGCGACACGCCCGCGCGCTGGACCCAGATTCCATAAACGCCTGGCGTCGGGAAGGTGTAAGACCACAGGCCGCCAGAGGCGAATTCCTCGATCGTGTCCAACTGGCCACCCAGGAAGAACGTGCCGACGCTGGCGCCGAACGGGTGAACCCCCGAGCCGGTTTGAGACTGGACAGCCTGAAAAGAGTTGTCCCACACCAGCACGTCGCCCTGATTGAGCGTAAGGGCGCCAACGACCGTCAGGAACAGAAAGACGAATTCCGACTCGCGGTCGCCGCTGACCTCCGTGCCGGGAAGAAAGCCAGGGAGTGGAGTCTGCCCCGCCGTGCCGTAGGGGCCTTCGGGAAGGTAAAGGCGCGCGCCAATGCCTTCGTATTGTTTGGTTGCGATAGTCATGATTGTTGACCTTCAAGAATTGAGGAAGCGAAGACGCCGCGCCAGGCGCACCAGGTCGAAAGACGAGGCGCGCCCGGTTACTTCGCGATTACTGCCAGAGGACACCTTGCAGCGAGGAATTCAAGCACGTGAGGTTGCCCGCCCAGGCCATAATCCTAACGATGGCATCCTGATTGACGTTCGACCGATCCTTGCCGATGACCTTAAAGTTCCGGCGCGCGTGCGGCCGATACTGCAAATAATCTTCGTTAAGGAAATACATGGTGTTCGCCGAAATCTGGCCGTTTTTGCCGCCGTCGAGCACCACCGGGCAGCGCTTGCCCGCGCCGAAATACTCCAGAGCCGTGAAGCCTGCCCCAGCCATCTTGTCGTCGGACGTGATGCGCTGAATCGCCTGGAGCGAAGTCAGATAGGCCGTGTAATAATTCGAGTCCGCCACGATCAAGTTGACGCCGTCGCTGTTGCGCTTGAGCGCGATGGTGTTCGAGTTCATGTAGGACTGAATATTCGCCGCCGTGACGACGCCGCGCGAGTCGGTGTTGGCGTTGTTGGCGACGTTGCGCCACCAGACTTGCGCCGAACGGTCAATGCCGCCGACAACGCCCGAGGTCGGAACCTTGGACACCAGCAGCGACAGGCCGCCAATCTGCTTCCCGCCGTAGCCCGTGCCGTCCGAGTAGACGCCCGCGCTCATCGCGTTCCAGAACGTGTCTTCGGCCGTATCGACCCGCGCCTCGATAAGGTCGATCATCGCTTCTTCGCTGGCGTTCTGAAGCTCTTCCAGGCCGGACAGCGTGACCGCGATCGACGCCTGCTTGAGCGGGAAGCGGGCCGCCGTCATCGTGTCGTTGAGCGACACGTTCAGGAATTCATAGCCCGAATACCACATGAATGTCTGGTTTTGCGCGTAGCGGAGCTCTTGCATAATCTCGCGCCCGCCGTCGAAAAACTTCTGTTTTCCCTTGGTGCGAAGGCGATAGAGCAGCGCATTGTTGTTCGAGATATTGTCCGCGAGCTTCTTGGAGCGATTTTCGAGCGTGGTAGTAACCACATCGCCCCAATCCACGGATACGACGAGAGGGGAAGCCATGATGATTGATCCTTGCGGAATGAGGGATTAGGCGCGACCGACTGCGCGTTGCGCTACGACAGCGTTGCGGATCGTGTCGCGAAGGGTGGCGTTTTCGTCGTGCGGCTTAGCGGCAGGCGTGAGACCAGCGCGGGGAGCCCCGAGGACGTGTTTCGCGGCGGCTGCGGCTTTGAGGGCCGGGGCTGCATTAGGAGAGGGAGCGGGCGCGGCCTGTTGTTTGAGCAACAGCGCGCGAATATCGGGGCGAGCCCAGCACGCCATATCGTACGCGTCCTTGAGCGTTTCCGCGTGGCCGGCTTCTATGAGGGAAGCCATATGCTCGCGGACGTTTTCGTAATAGCGATTTGCCGCGTCCGCCTTGAAGCTCGAAAGCGACTCGTCGACTTGTCGCGAAGCGTGCTCATCGCGAATTCGTTGCGCGGCGCGTTCGACCAGCGCGTCTTCGTCGATCGTCTTCGGGAGCGGCGCGAGCGCCGGGGCCTGCCCCTTGATAAGCCCGTATTTCGTGGCGATGGCGACCGCAAGCTCGCGCGGGTCCTTGCCATACCATTTGCAGATGGACTCGACGCCCGTGTTGAAATCTCGGCCCAGGCCGGCGTCCATTTCGGCGTAATTCTTGAAAGCGGTCGCGAGATTCGTCCCGCTCTCCTTCGCCATCTTGGCGTAGGAGCCGAGGCCCTCGTATTGTCTAAAACCGTCCGACACGGCTTGCTCGCGCTTGACCAGATCGGCTTGCACATGCGGAGGCAGCGCGGCCCAAACGGCTTTACTTTCCGGCGAGAGATAGCCGGGCGCATTGAGCGGAGGTCCGCCGTTGCGACCAACGCCAGGAGCCGCGTCGACCGGGGGCGCGTTGGGATCGACGGCGGGGGCCGCGCCAGGCGCCAAAGGCTTCCCGTCCGCCCCATGCGTAGCAGCCGGCGCAAAACGCCCATCAGCGGCGCGCCCGTCCGACCTTGGGGCGGGTTCCGCAGGGCTATCCTCGCCGGCTTTCTGCCTTTCGACCGCCGCGCGGATGATATCGCGCGTCGTGAGCTCGGATTGCGGCGCCGCCTCGGGAGCGGCGGGAGCCGCAGCGGGGCCGGCATCAGGCAAAGCGGTAGCGTCGGCGGAAACGCCGTCGAGTTCGACAGTCATGTTTTCTCGGGAGGTTGTGCGCCCTTCTGATCGGGCGCGGAGGGGAATTGAAGCAAATGCAGATTCGGGCGCTGGCTAAAAAGGGCGGTCCTCTACATTTCGGCTTTACGCGGCGGCGTCCGCCCAGGCGAGATCGTCGCCCGTGTCTTGCTCGATCGGGACTTGCGGCTTGTATCCCTGCTTCACCTTGGCGATTGCCTCGCCGATTTCGTCGCAAGTGATCTTCTCTCGCGCCGGACCCGTCGGCGCCGAGGGCGCGTCATTCCCCATCTCGCGCATCCCGTGCGCCCGATACGAGGCGCGCAGCGAGCTTTTCGAGTCGTAAGTCTTGCCGTCCGCCATGCCCCTAACCGGGGCCATTTCGTCGCGGATAATTGCCGGGGCCGGAAGGTCCGAGCCGGAGCGCGTCGTCTCGCGCCAGTGACCGCGACAGGCCGAAGGCCACGGGTCAAATGTGTCATGCCAATCGCCGCAGACGCGGCAGGAACGTAATTGCGCCAAGCGCCCCCCCTATTTTGATGTTTTTCTTGCGTTACTGGTCGAATTCAACGGATGCGAGCGGGATCGTCGAGGCCGCCGCCGCCGAAGTGGCGAGCAACACGTCATATGTTTGCCCGGCTGTGATTGTCGCCGTGTGAGTCGTATCGCTGCACGTCGTGGCCGAGCCCGTGATTGTGCAAGTCGGACCGCTCGACGGGCTTGCGCCATTAACGCGCAGCGTGAAAACGAATGTCGCCGTGCCACCCGGAGCCGAGTTGACGACCGCGTAGAAGTTTTTGAAAGTTCCCGGTCGCGGAGAGAGCAGAGTAGCGAGTCCCTCGCTGGAGGAAATAAACATCGAGCCGAAATAATAATTGGCGGCCGTGCTCGCCGTCGTGATAGCGCCGTAGCCGGCGATAAACTGCACGGTTGTTGGCACATTGCCGTAAATGGCGGGAGCGCCAGCGCCTACTGGACCGAGCGCAATGGGAGCCTGTTGGGCAAAGGCAAACGATCCGATGCACAACAGGGCGGCGGCGAGGGCTATCCGAGCGAGCTTCATGTGGTTCACCATTACTTGTAATAGCTTACGTCAATCGTTGGCGAGCCGGATTGCGCGATGAATTGGACCGCAGCCAAGGGGCCGGCGTACTGGAAACAGGTGGACACCGCGACCGGGATTCCAACGGTTGCGGTCGGAGCCGTCCCGTCATCGCGATAACGCACGCTGGCCGTCTCGACACAGATTTCCGCGAAAAGCGAACCACCGGGGACGGTGAGAGAGGTTGCTGTCGCGACGGATAAGCCAAACTGAGAAGCTCCCGTGGAAGCGAAAATGCCAGATTTGACAAACTGGTTCCCGCCCGCGTCCATCGCGATAGGATGCACAAGCCCATCCGACCCCTTCCCGGCGCCGACATTGACTTGCGGAACGGCGGCCGAGCCATAGGTCGCGCCGTCCGACGCGGCGGTTGACGGATCAACATGCAAATAATAGGCGCTGCCATAGAGATCGCTGGATAGAGCATGGCCCGACCCGTCCGCCAGCGCCGCAAAGAGCGGAGATGACGCCGACGCCCCCAGGCAATAAGGGCTTGGGTTGTTGAAGTCGACAAGACAGACAGTCGTCGCCGCCGACGCCGGGACGGCGAGGGCGAGAAGCAGCGCGAGCGCGCTAGCGATACGTTTCATCGTGCGTCCGATTGGTTAGAGGCGGCCGGAGCTGAGGCTTTTGCCTTCGCGGCGGCCGCAGAGGCTTCCATTGCGTGCTTGTGAGATTGATCCGCCCGCGCCATTTCGGCCCGATGCTTCTCTTGCTCCATGCCGTGCCGCTCGCGGTCATGTTGCATTTGCGTCATGAGGCGCGCGGTTTCGAGCTGATGCGCGGTTTCGTCCCGCTGCATTTGCGCGGCGGCTTCGGCCTGCTTCAACTGGACTTGTGCTTGTGTCGCGGCGACCTTGGCTTGCGCGTCGACTTGCGAGGCTTGCAGGTCGACCTGCGCCTTTTGCCCTTCGGCTTGGGCCTTGGCCTGGATCCCCGCCAGCTTCGCTTGCTCGACAGGAGGAACCGGGGGCGGCGTCGGGGGCTGGCCGGCAATGTCTTCGAGCTTATCAAACGCCTCTTCGAGCGTTTCCTCAAGCTCGCGCCCGCCACGGAAGCCCCGAACGAGGAAAAGCAGCATTTGCTTCGCCACCGGCAGGAGCGCGGGTTGCGCCTGGAGTATCGGCGCCCATTCCTTGACGAAGTTCGTCACCGCTTCAACAAATTGCGCCCGATCGCTGCGCTCTTGGCTTTCGTCTCCAGAAATGGTCGAGTCGGCTTCAACATCGAGCCGGAAGCGCCGCGTCACGCCGTCCTTGAATAGCTCAAGCACATCGTCCCACGTCACGGGCTGGCCGGGTTGCGGCTGCGGCGGTGGCTGTGGTGGCTTTAGCGCGTGGGGAGGCCCGCCGGCACCAGGAGCGCCGGGGGCCGCTGGAGGGGCCATCGCAGCGGCTTGGGCCGCTTGCTGGAATTGCTGCATAGCGTTGGCGTATTCGACCATCGCTTGCTGAAACTGTTGCTCCACTTCCTGCCGCGTCGGAAGGGATACGTTGGTCATCTTCGCCAGCGTCTCTTGCTGGAATTGCGTTGCGATAATCTCGCCCACCAGCCGGACCATATCGCGGCAGAAACGGGAGAGCTCCTTTTGCCGCGTGCGAATTCGCATCGAGCCGAACTGCGCTTTAATACCTTGAGCCTTGGCCGTTTCGTTCGCCTCGCCCTCGCCGCGCATAATGTCGGAAATGCCGAAGATTTGATAAACGTCCTCAATCAGTTGCTTGCGGAGCGTCACGCAGCCTTCGACGATCTTTAGGACTTGCTCGACAGGCAGCCACACAATCGGCGCACCACCCTTGCCGCCTTCGACGAAGGCCGACCAAGACTTGACAGCGATCATTTTATTTTCGACGCCGGGCTTTATCGCAAGCTCAAGCTCCGGGAAGCCCTCGCCTTGCGGGCCGCCAGGGTAGAAGCCGACGAGCTTGAGCGAGTCCGTCAGAGCCGCGATGCGCTTCGTCAGAGCGTCTATTTCGTCGCATTGATCTTGATAAAAGATGAAATCCGGCACCGGGGCCAGCGAGTCATTCGTCCGCGTCCCATAAGCGGGCTCTGGACAGGGGAAAAAGCCTTCGAGCTTGAGATACGGCTCGGATTCATCGAGCACGCCGTCAACACCCGTGGAAACCCACAAAACGCGATTGCCGGACTTGTCCCAAACCTCCCAAACAGCGGCCTTTTCCTCTTGCGCCTCTTGCGCGGAGGGATTGTCAGTCTTCGCCGTCGCGCCGTTCGCGGAGAAGGCATCGGCTTGCTTTGGAAAGCGCTTGTCCCATTCGTCCTTCGATAGATAGGCCCGGAAGGCGCACCAATCGACCTCTGACCAAATGCGGGCCGTCGAATGTGCGAAGTCGTCGGAGTGGACATACTTCATTTTGACGTGTTCGAAGTCGACGACACCGGGAGCCTTGGCCGCATCCGAGTCGGGGGCGGAAGGTTCCGCGCCTTCGTCGGGTGCCGCGTCGCCAGCGCCCGCCATTGCCTCAACGTCCGGGCCGAGCATATCGGAAACGTCGAGCTCCGCGCCTTCGTCCGCCGTGTCTTCGGCTGCTTCCTTCATGACCGGCTCGTAATAAGCGCGAGCCTGCCCGCGCGCATACAGCAGATAGTCGTGGCGGACTTGCTCAAAGCCCGCGTTGAAATCGTTTAGATCGACCTGGAAATTGATCCCCCGCTCAAGCACCGAGCACGCCTCGCGCCCGATCGGGTCCGCGTCGCGAAAGCGCCGTTGAACGACGGCCTTGGGAGTCTGCGAATAGACGGCCGGCTCAAGCGTCTCGATATTCGACCAAAGCATCGAATAGCGTCGCGCCTTGGCCTCATGGCTTTTCGTGTAGAGGTAATTCTCGCGGATGACGCCACACCGGCGCCGCCACTCGCGCATGGCCGGCGCCTCTTGCGCGCGCTCAATTTCCGCGAGCCAGCGCGCGCCCTCGCCGGGAGTGTCTTTCGTGGCCTTGTCGTCAACGTCAGCCGCTTGATTGCTCACCGTGGAGCTCTCGCCAGGAACGCGGTAATTTCGTCGCGAGTGATGCTAGGCGGCAAGATCAGGAAAGCCTTTCGCAACAGATCAAGGGCGCGGTCGCCCCCGTCGCCGATCGAGAGAAATTCACCAACAGCCGCGACCGGCCGGACAGAGAGCCCGCGCAAGTGCTCGGCCGCGCAATCGGGGCAGAAGCCGGGACCGCCGCAGCGCGCCTTTGATCCGTCCGCGTTTGGGATTACGTGACCGTGACCGCTCATTTGAAAACCTTCCCGTTTGCGTGAGTCTCGCCGTATTCGACCGCCCGCACCAAGCCGCAGAGCCACGCAGTCGCGCTCGCGGACGAGCCGCCCTTGTTCGCGTCCGACAGCTTCACAAGCCGCGCCACGAGCGCGTCGCGTTCCACCGGGTCGAGATCGAAGCGGGACAGATCGTCGCCGTAGGCCCGCGTCCGCCACTCAGCCTTGCGTTGCTCAAACGTCGAAACCAGACGGCCGCGCCAGTAGGCCGCGTCAAAGGTTCCGTTGCCGGGAAATTCTTCGCTCACGCGCGCGCCGCCTTTTCGTCTTCGACGCCAAACGAGCGCCATTCGTCGAAAGTCAGATCGGTTATTTGCCGGAACAACTCAGGCGCGGGCTCATCGCGGGGGCGCATCGGAGCGCGCCAGCAGAGCGAGAGATAACGCCAAGCGTCCGCGCCATGCGAGGCCCAGGAGTGATCCGGCGTCTTGAGAAAAACCCGCGCCTTGGCGTCCCATTTCACCTTGTATTCGCGCAGGCAATCGAGCCCCTTTGCGCAGCGGACGGAATCGAAACGGGCGAAGGGCAGCGTAAGACGCCCCGCGTTAATGCCGTCCATCAAGCCCTGGTCGGGAACCAATTCTGGTTTGCGGCCAAGCGAGAACAGCGTTTCAATTCGCGTTCGAGCGCCAGGCGCTCCCGCCTCGCGCACCTTTGCGTCGTGGGGAACGTGGTCGACCCCGTGATAGCCGCGCGCATCGAGCCACGCGGCATAATGGTCGAACCCGAGCCCGGAATTCTCGTAATAATCGACCACATCAATATGGTCGGGATAGACCTGGAAACACCAAAGCGACATGGCGTCCGAAACGCCTATGTCCCAGGCCGTTTGAACCGGCAAATCAGGATTTACCGGGACGCGGCAGATGCGCCCTTGCGCCTCCGCTATCCGCATTTCCTTGCCCCAATAGGAGCCGAGAACAGCTGCGTCGAACGAGCAATAATACTCTTGCTCGATTAGGGAGTCGGCCGCCTCCTGGCCGAAAATGCCGGCGTATTCAACCCGTTGAACCTCGATAGCGGTCTTTGAAATAGCGCCCGTATCGTCGGCCGAAAGAACCTCCGCAAACCAATCGTCGCGAGTCCGCGCCATATCGAGCATCGACTTGCAATGATTGCGGCCGCGCGAAGTCGTGATGAACATGGCCCACCCGTCGTTTTCGACGAGAATCGGGGCCAGGTATCCGTAAGCCGCTGGATTAGATAATGCCCATTCAGAAAACACCACACCGGCAGGAGGACTGCCCACCGTAGAATTGAAATTATCAGAGCCGACAACTTGCCAAGTCGCGCCGTTTTTGAACCGAATGAACATCTCTTGCTCATTCGTGTTAGCCCTCAGTTCCTTGGGAAACGCCTCATCTATGCGCCGTTTTCCCGTGTGCGGGTTGACCGCCGCCCAGATGGCTTTGCGCCCTTGGGCATACTCGGGGAGCATGTGCCAGTAGGTCGCCGGGCGCTGTTGCGTGCAGATCGCGGCCCAATGGAGGCAGACTTCGTCCTTGCCCGAGCGCCTATGCCACACGCCGAGGGCGCGTTTACCGCCGCGCGCCATGTAGTCGAGCAGCGGAATCTGATAATCGCGCGGCCACCAGTTATGCGGCAGACTAACCGTGGTCGATGACTTTTTGCCTTTCGAGGGCGCCCGCAAAATTGACAACCTCGACTGTGATATTGCCGCCCGACTCTTGCTCCACCTTGGCGCGGAACTCATCAGGAAGCCGATTCATCAACCAGAGCCGCGCCGCGCCAACATCGGGCGGGACATGCTCGACAAAAGGCGCGCGCACGATTTGCCCCTCGGAGCAGAAGACCTTTTCCGACATGAACGAATAACCAACAGCGCGCTCGTAAAGCGCTCGCTTAACCCGTTGATCGGGAGCCGCGCGGCCAACCTTGACGGCCGCCGCGAACTCAGGGAACCGGACCATCCAATCCTTTATCGAAGCATCGGAGACGCTGAAAAAGTCCGCCATATCGAAGATGGTCGCGCCGAGCTTGCAGAGCTTTTTCGCTTGCTCGACATATTCGGGCTTGAATTTAGGACGCCCCCGGCCAGCCATCAGCTACCCGCGCCAGATCGTTGGCTCGATCCTCCCCGCCTATTCGCCCGATATGCCAGCGCCACGAAAAGCGCATTGCCGGCCAACCAAAAGGCGACGAACGTAAGCATCAAGTCGCCTTGCAGTAAAACGGGTTCGCGCCGGGGTGCCAGCCAGCCATTTGCGGCGCGGACTCACAGGCCGCCAGCGAGGGGTAAGGTGAGCTCGCATCGCAGACGATCCCATAACCCGCGATGCAAAGCACGTAGAGCGCGATCAAAGCTTCCTCGCCGGATATTTGGTGCGGATATGCGCGCCGAAGTGCTTGCTGATGCTCTCCGCGCCGAGCAGCGAGGCGTGCTTTTCGGCCGAGACACCCGAGTAGACGTAGCGCGTCCCGTTTTTGAACTGCACATGCAGTTCGTCGGCGCCGGCGTCATGACCAAGCGCCGAGATCGACGAGGACGTGACCGGCAGCATTTCAAAATGTTTAGGCATCAGAACTCCTGTTAAAGTTTATCACGGCCCCGCCCAGCCACCGCGACAGGGGAAGCGGGGACGGTTTGCGGGGCCGCGAATCCGACCGACAGCGGCTTAGGAAGCCGGGCGAATAGGAATGGGGGAGCCCCGGCCGTCGCCGGTCTAAGGCGTCGCCGGGGCCAGACGCCCATACGTCGGGCGAATTGGAATGGGGATTGCCGCTCATGCGGCGGCAGCCGAAGCCAAATGGCCGGCTGGATTTAGAACCGTCTTGCGGGAGTTATCCGGCTTGGCCTGGACCGCTTGCGAGACGTGGGAGGCTTCTGCAATCACGCGTACAAATCGACCGAACAGTAAAAGCTCTAGCTCGAATATGCCCTTCGGGTCAATCCCTCTTATTCGCGCCGCGTGACC
>Ga0181533_1006173_pt1 | contig 11034 bp, 7 predicted proteins | sample PEATcosm2014_Bin_45_FD_119772 | JGI IMG/M metagenome (GOLD analysis project Ga0181533, IMG submission 119772) | Peatland microbial communities from MTU Mesocosm Facility, Houghton, MI, USA - PEATcosm2014_Bin11_60_metaG | ecosystem: Environmental > Terrestrial > Soil > Wetlands > Peat | place...
CCAATACGCGGCCGCGCTTCCGGTCTTTGTGGACATCCTGCGCAAGAAATGGCCTCGGCTGCCCATCCTGGTGACCGGCCCGTTTTACTTTCCCGCAGAGGAAGGCGGCGGCGATGTGGCCCGCGAGCAGTCGGCCAAGCGTCGCACGGCCCGGGAGTTCGTTGAGCAGCGGCGCAGAGCCGGCGATCGCAAGATCTGGTATGTGGATGGGCTCAAGATGCTCAGCCGGGACCAGGCCGCCGGCCTGGTTGATGGAGTGCATTGCAACTCCCTGGGCTTCTACTTCAATGCTCTCGGGTTGGAGCCGTACCTCCGAAAGGCGCTCCGGTAGTGCCCTGCGGACCCGGAACTCGGCCCGTGCATGGGAAGAACGTCTTGCCGGCGGCCTGATAGGCTGCCGCAATCAGGCCGGAGTTGAGAATAGCTGCTTCAAGTGGTGCGGCAGCGGCGGCGTCCCCCCGGCCTGCGAACAGACGTATGCCGCCAGTTCATTCGCACGCCGGTTGATCTCGTCCAGGTCCCAGGCCGCCAGCAGGCCCAGCGTCATAGCGGCCGTGAAGGCGTCCCCTGCGCCCACTGAATCCGCGACCTTCACCGGCGTGCCTGGGTGATCGGAAGACCGGTCTTGGGAGTAGAGGAGGCTCCCTCGCGCGCCGCGCGTGAGCGCGACCAACGACAACCGAAAGCGGAGAGCCAGCTCCCTCAGTTGTTCGGAGGTGTCCCCGCGCAAATGGACCATGTCCGCCAGAACGGGCAGTTCCTCGTCGTTGATTTTCAGCACCGTCGCCAGTTCCAACGAGCGGGCGATGACTTCCTGTGAAAAGAAATGCTGGCGAAGGTTGACGTCGAACACCCGCACCGCCTGCGGCGGTGTTGCGGACAGAAGCGCGCGAATTGCGGCCCGAGCGCCTAGGCTGCGCTGGGCCAGGCTGCCGAAGCACACCGCATCGGCGCGGCCGATCACCTCGTGAGCGGCCCGGGTGGCCAGCAGGTTATCCCAGGCTACGTTCTCGTGAATCATAAACCGCGGTTGTCCATCCGCAGAGAGTTCGACCGAGACGGTGCCGGTCGGGGCGAGAGGATCGACGGTCACCAAATCGGCCGGCAGGCCCAGAACCTCAAAGCGGTCCAGGATTTCCGTGCCGAGCGGATCCTCGCCGACTCGGCTCACCACCCAGGCCTCGGCGCCGAGGGCATGGGCGTGATAAGCAAAGTTGGTCGTTGCCCCGCCGAGTTGTTTGCCGCCGGGCAGCAAGTCCCAAAGCAGTTCGCCCACTCCGGCCACGGTCTTTCTTCGAGGTCGCGTCGACATGGTCGCGTCCATGGATTCCCATCGGACAAGACGACCCTTCCGGCAACCCCAAAAGCGGGCTCGATGATCAGGTCGCCCAATTCGCTGGCCGCGCCATTGGAGCCAGTCCTGAATCTGCGTAGAGGCGCTACGCCGCCGTTGACACCGCCCTCGCACATGGGGCTGTAGAGATTGCAATCCGCCTCCGTTGGAAGGTTCGGGAACCGGAACCGGCCCTGGGCGTCAGTGACCGCCACATAATTGCCGATCGAATCTTCCATCGAGCGATCAACTCCCAGCAGACCGACCGTGGCCTCTGAAACCAGCTTGCCGTTCGCGACCAGCCGTCCGGTCACCGCGTTGCCCTTGAGCGGGCGCAGTTCGCGTCTGCGCCCGCTCTCCAACCGTTGGGATCGCCGCTTAGCCAGGCCGTGGGCTTCGACGGTCACGCTCATGGCGACAAACGGCTTTTCCGACGCCAGCAGGAATTCCCCGTTCGCATCCGTCATTGCGACAGGTTCGATGCCCTCTACGGCGCCATACACAGTCCCGCCGCCTTCCGTGTGGAGGGCGTCGAAATCCACCCCCGCGTGCGGAACGGGCCGGCCCTGGGGACCGGTGCTGCGTCACTTCGACGATAGGCCCGGAGGTCGCACAGCGGCGTCGCCGATGCGGGCATCGAGGACGAGAGCGTCGATTCGCTTTTCGCACGATGAGAGCCTCCGGGCCTGGGCCTGTAGTTTCGCGTCGAGTTCTCCAATATCCATCCCACTCGCTGCCCTACCCCTCCTCCAATCGTCCGGGCGATTCCAGGCCTCGCACGTGAAGTACGCAACGACGTAGATGCCAAACGCGAACTCGTTGCTTGCGAGGTAGCGTCCGTATAGCTGGCGATCCATGTCGTGCAAAACGCCGTCGTTCCAGGCGCACTTCACTTCGACCACGACGGCTACCGGTTTGCCCGCTTTACCCCCCTCGTCAAACGGTACCGCATGGACCAGGATGTCGACAAGTTCGGCCGACTCGGGACCGAGGCGTGGGCGTAACTGAACCTCGCGGTTGGCTATGATCCCGAACTCGTCCAGGTCCCGCTCAATATGGCGCTTCAGGCAGCTGGAGAGGTTGGGTTCGTGCTTTGGATCCCAGGTCGTCTTCCGCCCAGTGACGACCTCATTCCACAATTCCAGCGATGGCGGCGAGCGGTGCAAAGTTCCTTCGAACCTGCGAAGCGATTCTAACACGATGGCCTGGAGATCGCCCGCTGTCTGGACGAGGCGCTTTCGAGCGTCCTCGAAGGAACGCATCAGGCCGACTGGACCTGGACGCGCCCAAGCGGTCCCCCGTGCGGCCTTTCTCATGGTGGCCAGAGAATCGCCCAGCCAGAAGTCCTTCGGACGCTTCCACATCAACCACCCCATGGCGGCGCAGGCCTCAAGACTTGCCCTGTTTATCAGGCTCTGCAGAACGGCGACATGAAGAAGGTGCATTTCGTGCAGCGGCGTGACCCTTCCCTCGACGTCATCCCTTTCATACGGATTGCCCGGAAATTGTGTATCGAGCCAGTCCCACAATTCAGCGTTGGCCTTGGGCCGCAGCCGCGAGAGCCAGTTGGGCGCCCGGCGGCTTGCCCCCAGGAGGCACCAGCAGATGCGCCTGCCGAGGGCCGGTTCGCTCTTGAGAATGCCGATGATCTCCGACCCCAATCCTTCCGGTAATGAGGTGATTAGTGCCGCCCCGGCAACAGGGACAAGCACACTGCAGGCCTCCGGGTGCTGCCGGCTCTCGAAAATCTCTCTCGTCAGCGCGAGCGCCTCGCTGGGTTCGTGAGAGTAGAGAAGTTGGAGCAGGTCCTGTCCTGCGGTGTCTTTGAGCGGCTTGCGCCGGAGCACGTCGATGAGAATGTCTTTGATCTCCGGGCTCCACACGGAACCAAGGCGCCAGATAATAGACCGCTTGTGATCGTGATTCACGTAACGGTCCAGGAATCGCCTTAGTGCGCCGAGCCATTCGGCCTTGGCGTGCTGAAATGCCAGAGACGTAATACAGGCCAATGCTTCCTCGTGGGCCCCGTTCTGCCGGCCGTAATAAGTGATCAGGACGGGAGCCCACTTAACCCACACAGGGGCTGGTAGATCTGTGAGGACCTCCCTTGACTCCTCGAAAAGCAGGACAAGGAGAGGATAGAGCCCGTCATAGGGCTGGAAGCAACGTTCCTCGTCCCACGCTTGCTCCTCATCTACTGGCTGCACCTCCACGTATCGGCCAGCAGCAGCAACAATGCGCCGCTTGGTCTCCAGCGACAGCGACCGCCATGCCCTTCCTTCCGTAAGGCGGATCGTGGGAAAGACTGAGCCCTGATACGGAAACTTGTCCGGGTCCATCTGCAGCGCGTCGTTGATGACCCACCAAAAGGCGGGGGCCGTTCCCTGTTCAAAAGCCCGCAAGTGTCCTTCAACTGCATCAGTGAAGGAGGGCGCGGGTTGGGTTACCCTTCGAGCTTCTTCCTCGCGCTGCTCCCTGAGATACCGCTTGGGCCAGTTTTGAGCGTCAGGCATTACCCGCGACGAGGTGCGTGCAGTGAGGATCTCAGCAACGCTGGGGTCCGTGCTGGCCAAATCAGAGAGTTGATCCAATGCACCCAGATCCGCTGGGTCGAAAACAGAGAAGAGGAGCTGGCGCCACCCTGCCCGACGCTTGTCGCCGATGGCCGCGCGATACTGTGAGCAAAAGAACCCAAGGTCCTCAGCGCGCAGGAGCCCCCCTCTCACCAGATCCCCAAACGAAACCAGCACATGAATGTCAACCTCTGCCTCGAGCACCCCGACCCAGAATTCCCGTCTGGCCGTTGGTGATGCCTCGCAGTCACGGCTGCCTCCCCCAAAGAGGTGGTGGAGGTCAGAGCCCAAACTCCGAACCAACCCGGCAACCGCATCCCTGATGCGTGGATCGCGCATTTTCCCAAAGGCTCGCGACGCAATCGCCTCAGGGAAGTGCCCGAAGGGACCCAGAATGTCGAAGTTGATCTTGCCCTCGCGAAGCCAGTCGAGAACCTGGGGCAGATCGGAATCGGGGAGGTCTCTCGCAAGGTCGAATAGGAACGACCGGTAAGAGCCTGTGTAGCCCCTGCTCTTAGGCGCGGTGAGCAGCGATAGGAGATCTGACGACGATAGGTGAGAGGGCCAGAGGATCTTCAAGTAATAGCCCCGCAGCTCGTCCATCGGGTCGTCAATGTTCTCAGGCCGCGCGCGGGCTTTTAGCAGGTCACGAACTTCCTTGTCGGCCAGTTGCTCTAGCGCAAAACCAGCGCGCTGCCGAACACGGAAGACGTCGACGGGATCGAGGAAAACGTCGACAAGCTGAGCGGCGAGGCCGGTGCATTTGCAATAGCCGGCGATGTCGATCGCCGACGCCCGCACCAGGGGATCCTCTCTGCGGTTGCCGATCACTCCGCTTAGCTGGCCTGTCAAGCCCGCGTGGCCAAGCCGCGCAAGGCGACTCTTGAGTTGCCAGTCAAGCTCCGGGGCGTGGTGCCGTCGAATCAAGTCGAGGTAGCCCGATACGAGCATCTCCCGCTTCCTATTGTCCAGATTCTTAGGGTCGCAACGGACGAACACCTCTGCATTGCCGCTGACCAGTAACTCGAAAACGGCTGGATCCCTGTCGGCCACCCATCGCGCGGTTTCCTCCAGTTGAGGAATCAGGCGCCCAGCGTTGTCCGTCGTGTCGGTGATTAAGGCAACGATCCGGTCAGGAGGGATCCCACGGCGCGCCAGGTACATCGCGGCGAGAAACTCGGCATAGGATTGGTGTCGCCACGTCTGGAGCCCTTCAATGGGCTCAGCAAAAAGTGCCGTGCGGAGGGCGTCGATGATCGTGGCCTTATCGGCTCTCACCGTCTCGCCGCCAACCTCCTCCTCGAAGTACCCGAAGGCTTGCGCCGCCTCCAAAACGTCCGGACGTGCCAAAGGGCGCTCAGGATTCCCGTTGATGAGGTATCGGTTAGTCAGCACGGACAAGACGGCCAGTCTGCTGGCGATGGCAAGCCGCTGAGCCGGGGTGGTGGCGTTTTGGTAGCGTGACCCGGGCACGGTCTGCCGATCCGCACATAGCTCCAGACAGCCACGCTCATAAAGGTCGACTCGCGAGCCGGTGAGTTCGTGGCCCTGACGGAAAATCTGAAGGAGCATGTCCAACGTGATCGGGTGAGACGCCAAAGGTTGCGCGTCCTTTTCGGCGATTCGGCGGAGCAGATCTTCAGGATCGCACCCCTCCAATTCGGCCGCCTGTCGGACGTTGTTCTCCGAAAGGGGAGCGAGTGTGAACATCTGCACCGAGCCCTTCTCATTTTCTGAACTTGAGAAAAGGCGCCTCAACTCGGCGCCAACGTGACCACGCCACTCGGCGGCCCTGCACGTTAATCTCAAGAACAGCCCCACGTCTTCTTTTCTTTCCTTCCTCCGGCCAGTGCGGCTTTCGAGCTCACCGACCAGAACCGCCTCCAGCTCATCAATGCGGCGCCAACACTCGTCCAGGCTGTCAAGGAAAAGGGTCAGAGACTGCTCCCCGCGCGTCCACGCCTCCACGTCTGGATCACCGAACACTCGCCTATAAATCTGCTCCTCCGTAAGTCTCTTCAGATCTTGGAATACAACCGCGTGCTTCTGCCCGATCACCCCTTTCGACAGCTCCGTGGCCCCCTCACGGACAACAGTGCTTTTCCCCATTCCCATGTCGCCGAGCAGAACCAAACAGGGGATGTCCTTCAAGGCCGAAAGTGGCGCGGCGTTGGTTTTCGGCGCTGACCAGAATAGGTCTTCCAAGCCCGGCTCGACGAAGTAGCCCTGGCGCGTGACGGGATCTTGCCCTTGCGGAACCCAGTAGCGTTTCCACGGGAAGTGCCGCTTTTGATCCTGCTCTTCCATGCGCCAAAGATTATACTGTTTAGAATCCGAATGAAAGAGCGCTCATGCTAAGATCTTCAAGGTGCGGCCCATTTAAATCCATGTAGCTGGGGGGTGTTGGTCAGAGCTATTGAAACAGCGGCATCGCCGATAGGCCCAATGATTAGAGTGGTCGCCCATGAAGCCAGGTGTCAATGAGATTCTGATCTTTCGCGGGGCGCGGGACGGCCTTCGGGAAGATGACGCAGAGCGGCGTTTTTTTGTGGATAAGTATATATATATGTATATAATATGCCCATGAACGAACTCAGTCCGGCTCAACTCCTCCAGCAAATCGCCCAGATCCAGTCCATGGAACCCGGCAAACTTTGCGTCATCGGCCAGGGCCCCAATGGCCCTTATTACAATCTCCAGTGCCGCGAAAACGGCAAAACTCTCACCCTCTATGTCCCCGCCGACCAAGTCTCGGTGGTGGCGGAGCACACCGCCAACTATCGGCAATTCCAGGCTTTGGTCGCTCAATATGCCCAACTGGTCGTGGAGCGGACCCGGGCCGAGCGAACGGCGGGCGTAAAAAAAAAGACCCCTCAGCGGAACTCCTCTTGGCCCAAGACCAGGAAATCGGGCAATTGATGGCCCGTTTTCAAGCCGACACGCCCAACGGGGTTGCCGTCCAGGAATTGGAGGTGCTCTTGCGCACCGCCGTGTTCAAGACGGCCAATCAAGTCGTGGGCTATCTCTTACAACGGGCGGCCGACCGCATCGATGCCAACTACCAACCACCCCCCGGCTATCACTACAAAGGGCGCGCCACCATCACGGTCGATTGCATCTTTGGCGCTTTCGTGTTGGAGCGCGATTACTACTACCACCCGGGCAAAAAGCAGGGCTGCTACCCCGCCGATGCGGCGCTGGGCTTGGAGGGCAGCACCACCCCCGCGTTGGCCCGGTTGGTCTGTTTCGAAGGGGCCGATGCCGCCAGTTACCAGAAAGCCGAGGAGCATTTGCGCGACACCGGAGGCATCCACGTCGGCGCCCGGCAGGTACAGCGCTTGGTCCAGAGCGTGGGACCCGCCGCCCAGAAGTGGCAGGAGCGTGAGGCCCTGATACCGCTGCCCGGCACCCAGGCCGTGCCGATCATGTATGTGAGCGGCGACGCCTCCGGAGTCCCCATGCGCAAAGAGGGACTGGAAGGACGAGCGGGCAAACAGGCCGACGGTACCGCCAAAACCCGCATGGCCAACCTGGGCTGTGTCTTCACTCAGCATAAGGTGGATGAAAAAGGCCATCCGGTGCGCGATTACGACTCGACCACCTATGTTTCAACCCTGGGACCGATGGAGGAGTTTGGCCCGCTCTTGCGCCAGGAAGCCATCCGCCGGGGCTTGGCCCTGGCGGTGACGGTGGTGCTCCTGATTGACGGAGCCGAAGCCTTGGCCCATATGGGGCGGCTCTGTTTCTCCAACGCCATTCAGATCGTGGACTTTTATCATGCCCTGGAGCATGCCGGCAAAGTCTTGGTCGCGATGCTGGGCAGCAAAGACCATCCCGATTATAAACCCCGCCTGAGCTCCTGGGCTCGCCGGCTGCTCAAGGATCAGGTGGAAAAACTCATCGCCGAAGCTCGCCAAGAATGTGCCGGCAAAGCCAACGCCCAGGCGGTGGAAAAGGAATTGGGCTATTTCGTCAATAATGTCGCCCGCATGCGATACGGCACCTTTCGCCGCCGGGGGTTCTTCATCGGCTCCGGGGTCATCGAAGCGGGCTGCAAAACTGTCATCGGCACCCGCTGTAAACAGTCAGGCATGTTCTGGGGCGAACCGGGCGCGGAGAATGTCCTCGCCCTGCGCTGTATCCAGGCCAGCCGCCGACTCGACGGCTTCTGGAAAGAGCGTCTCAACAACCACGTCGCACGCAACGACTCCTTGGCGTTGGCGGCTTGACCGAAGAAATCCGTCTCGCGCCCTCCGATGTTTCGGTTTTCTGATTGATCCTGACGAGTTGTGGTGGTATGAGGAATCATGGCTAGCTGTTGGGCAGTGCCTGTCTGCCCGCAGCTATGGCCAATCGACGCTGTCATCGCAGAAAGCCTCGTCGCGGAAGCCGGCCGCTTGATAGCGGATCGGCAGAGGACATTGCGCTCATCCATAGGGACTTTGCCGAGTATCTTCTGGCTCGTCACTACACTCCGTTGACCGTGGAGTACATCGAGCGCATTTTGCTGCGGATCTCCGCTTGGTTGCGGGAGCATCCAAAGCAGCCCGGACTCGACGAACTGACGCGGCCGATGGTTCCGCGCTTGCTGGCCCAAGCCTCATTCGGGTGCAGTCCCGAGACCCGGATGAGATATCGAACCGCCGTCTTTCATTGGCTTCGCTTCCGGGGACGGTATTCCGAACCTGTGGCCCGGTCTTGGGCGCCTTGGCTCAGCGACTACTTGCAATTCCTGCGCACGCATCAAGGTGTGGGGCAAGGGACTTTGGAAATCAGCGAGGCCAGCGTCAAGGCTTTCATGGAGTGGCAGTTCGGCGCCGGTCGAGCCAAGTGGTCAGGGGTGAAGCCCGCGGACATCTGGAGATTCGCCAGCCACTACGTTCGCGGAGTCAAGCCCGGCACCGGCAAGTCCCGGCTGGGCTACGTTCGGCGATTCCTGAACTTCGTCCATCTACAAGGAGCCTGCGGGCCAGAGCTGGCGGCAGCCATTCCCAAAGTGGCCGTTTGTCGAGCGGCACGCCGGCCTGAGGTCCTCTCGCCGTCGCAACGACGCAAACTCCTGGTCTTCGTTCGACGCCCCACCCCGGAAGGCAAGCGCAACCACGCCATGATCTTGTGCATGCTGGATCTGGGCCTGCGTGCGGGTGAGGTCATCGGACTGCGATTGCACGATATTGACTGGAAGCTACGCCGGTTACATGTCCGGATCACCAAGACGGGCCGAGGACGAGAGCTTCCCCTACCCACGCACATCCTGGAAGCTCTGCGGGATTACATCAGAACCGGGCGCCCAATGAACACCTCCTTCGATCACGTGTTCCTGCGGCATCCGCTTCGGCGGGGTTATCCCATGTCGCGCGAGGCCTTAAAAGCAATGGTCGCTCGGGCATATCGCCACTGCGGGTTTCCTTCGACCTGGTCGGGGACGCACCGCTTGCGTCATACCTTCGCCTCCCGATTGCATCAGCGCGGTGTGGACATGAAACCCATTGCCGATTTGCTGGGACACCGCCGGCTGGATTCCACCAACCTCTACACGCAGGTGGAACCCGAGGCGTTGCGCCAGTTGGCACGGCCCTGGCCGTGGTGACTATGAAAAGCTCCTCTTGTTCCTCGATGGCAAAACTGGTACAGCGCTACTTGGCCCACCGCCGGAGTTTCGGCTACCTGCTCTGCAGCCAGGGCTACGATCTGCTGGCTTTTGCCCGTTTCCTGGATCGCACGGCTCCGGGACAACCCCTGAGCACGAAGCGGGCGTTGCAATGGGTCAACCTGAAACCGGTTCAAGCAGTGACGATCGTGAACCGTTTGAACACCATCCGCGGGTTTGCACGATTCTGTGCCACGTTGGACCGGAGAACCCAAATACCGCCCACTCACCTGACGGCCCATCGGAGCCATCGCCGTGCGCCGCACATTTTCACCGAGGCCCAACTCCAGCTCATTCTGCGCCGCACTAAAGACCTGCAACCTGGGCGCAACCCGTTGCGCCCCCTCGTCTATCGCACATTGATCGGACTTCTGGTCTGCACCGGGATGCGCCCTTCGGAGGCGGTCCGGCTGCGTGACGAGGATTTCGACGCCGCCACTGGCACCCTGAGCGTCCCGGCCGTCAAACGCGGTCCGCAGCGCACGTTGCCGCTGCACCCTTCGGCCGTGCAGGCTCTCCAGCGCTACCAAAGCCTTCGCCGCTCGCATTACCCCTTGGCCCGCCACTTCTTTGTCGGCCCGTTCGGACGGCCCTTGCAGATGTGGGCTGCCGACGGCACTTTTCGTCGCTTGGTGCGCGGGATGCTCAGCAACGGCTCGCGTCCCAATCTCCGTCTCTATGATCTGCGGCACCGGTTTGCCACCCAGTGGATTGCGCGCTGGAGCCGCCAATCGGCTCCGCTGGACCACCGTCTCGTCCTACTCTCCCGCTACCTGGGACACCACTACTTTCACGACACCTATTGGTATGTGCAGCCCGAGCCCTCCGCGCTTCAGCACGCGGCCACTCGCTTCGAGCACTATCGTGATCAAATCCACTCAGGTTGACGGCCTATGCCCAACGATCCGCTCCCGATGCTTCTGCGGCAGTTCTTCGCGCACCTGCGCACCACCAAACAGGTCAGCCTGCACACCATCACGGCCTATCGCGATACGCTCAAACTGCTCCTGCACTTCATCGCCAAAGAACGAAGCCTATCCATTGATCAGATCACTTTCGAAGCCTTTTGCCCCAAGACGATCTTGGCGTTTCTGGAACATCTGCAAAAGGACCGCCACAATACCACCCGCACGCGTAATGCTCGATTGGCCGCCATTCGCACCTTCATCCGTTTTTCCCTCCCTGAACTCGCACCGTACTTCATGGATCAGGCTCAGCGAGTCCTGGCTATTCCCTGGAAGCGCACCGATAAACCGCTGCTGGGATTTCTCAGTCGCCAGGAGGTCGAAGCCGTGCTTGCCGCTCCAGACCCCTCGACCTGGACCGGACGGCGCGACCATTTGTTATTCTCCTTTCTCTACAATACCGGAGCGCGGATCTCGGAAGCTCTTCAGATCACTCCCACCGACCTTTCCCACCGGGTGGTACAATTACGCGGCAAAGGTCGCAAACAAAGGGAAGTTCCTCTCTGGACCCAA
>Ga0181533_1006176_pt1 | contig 11028 bp, 8 predicted proteins | sample PEATcosm2014_Bin_45_FD_119772 | JGI IMG/M metagenome (GOLD analysis project Ga0181533, IMG submission 119772) | Peatland microbial communities from MTU Mesocosm Facility, Houghton, MI, USA - PEATcosm2014_Bin11_60_metaG | ecosystem: Environmental > Terrestrial > Soil > Wetlands > Peat | place...
AAGTCTACCCCTGCCCAGGAGGTGACCCATGTTCTCGTCGCTTCCTGACCTTCAAAAAGAAAGAGGTTTCCCGCACCCTTCTAGAAAGAAAAAACTCTTGCAATCTAAGAGAGAATCTACTCCGTACCGAAAGGCACTCGCACCTGGGTGACGACTTCCACGGGGTTGCCGCCAATCGTGGTTGGCTTGTAGGTCCATTGCTTCACCGCATCAATGGCCGGTCCCACCAGGAGCGGGTGACCTTGCGATACGCGGACGTCGGCGACGCTTCCATCCGTGGCAATCAGAACATCGAGAACAACGGTGCCTCTAATGCCCGCCGCCTCAGCCTGAGGTGGATAGACCGGGTCAACCATGTTGACCAGTTTCCCCTCCATTACAAGCGATCCCACACGAACACGAGGCGTGCTGGAGGGCGGGAATTGATATGGTGCTGGCGAATGTTGGCTGAAGGAAGGAGCACCAAAATGTGGGCCGAGAGAAAGCTCGAGAGTCTGAGCTGTTCTATCCTTGTTCATCCCCCAAGTGCACACGATATGATTGTCAACACCCCATATGGCCTTTTCGACCTGACGCAGAAGATAGTTGGAGAAGGGCTGGCCCTGAAAGCTCTTGACCTTTTCCCACACCGCGCCCTGAAGCGGCTCGGGGAGCGGGCCCACGTCGATGCTAGCAAGAGTGCCGTGGGTTTCTTTGGAATTGGACAACGCTTCCATTTGAGGGTTCGCCGGCGGGTTGGCAGGCTCGGGGGCGCTGAAATTAACCGTCACTTGCACGGTGTGCGGCGACTGGCCGTCCGTGGCGTAGTGCCACTGAAGCACCGACCAGAGCACTGCGGCGCGCAGCTCTTCCGGTCCGGACACGATGCGCGCGTCGGCCACTTCACCGTTCTTTCGCAGCGTCAGTTCCGCCACCACGGTCCCGCCGATATGGTGGAAGCTCGCCGAGGGCGGATAAGGGACAGCGACGCGGTGCAGGATGGTTCCACCCGGATCAACGCTGACGCCGGTTTGGTCCGGCGCCTGCGCTTCTTTCACCTGCGCGCTGCCAACCAGAGGCAACGTGGCGAGCGTGAACCACCCAGCCGCCGCAAGCACTGCGGCGATGGAAGCATACGAAATGAGAAGTCTCATCTTGGACATGGGCGCCTCCTTCAAAAGGTAATGGATTCGATGGGTCAAATGGCGCCGGCGCAGGAACAAGGGAGCAGGCGCGAGATCCAGTTCCGCTCGCTTGCCGGCGATGGCGAGCAGGGCGTCGAGATAAGGGTCGCGCGCGCTCGTCAGGCGAACTACTTCTTCATCCACAACCTGCTCGCGCGCCAACCGCGTCTGTGCCAACAGCCACCAGATTGCCGGGTTGAACCAGAGCAGCGCGCGGACGATTTCTTCAAGAACCGTCACCAGCCAGTCGTGGCGGCGCGCGTGCAATAACTCATGGCAAACGATGCCGCATTGGGCCTCCTCGCCAAGCGCTGGGAACGACTCCGGCAATAAGACGACGGGATGAAAAAAGCCCAGAGTGACGGGGGCGGAGGAGGAAATGCAAACCAGCGCGTCGCCTTGCGTGAGCGCGGAGGCGGCCTCCACCGCCGCCGGGATGGGAATGAGGGGCGTGGCGGCCACACGGTATCTGCGGATTCGCCACAGTCCCACTGCCAGCCAGCACAGTCTGGCGGCGGCCCCGGCCAGCAATATCCACAGCACGACGGCATTCCATGGCACGGCCGCGCCGGCAACAGGCGCGCCTGTGAAACTCGGCCCCACGGTGGAAGCGGCAGTAGTCGCATGCCCTATCACAATCAGCGGGTGACGCCACGGTTGAATCAGGGGAAGCAGCACGCACACCGCCAACAAGAAATGACAATAGAGAAGCTGGCTGCGCGGATGCCGTAGCCTCATGACCAGCGGCAAAATGAGTCCTGCCGAGGCGATCACCATCACCTGCCCTGTCCATTTCAGCAGATTGTCAAGATACAAAGGCGCCATCACACCCTCCCTCGCTTCTCGCGAAGTAGCTTGCGCAGCTCGTCGAGTTCTTCCGCGCTCAAGTCGCGGCTTTCGATCAGGTGCACCAGGAGGGGCTTGGCTGAGCCGTCGAAAACCCGGCTCACGAAGTCATTGACCAAGCCGCCCACCACTTGCGTTTGAGGCCGCTTCGGGCTGTAGATATATGCTCTTGCACCCGCGGTTTTCTTCACATAGCCTTTGTGCTCGAGAATCCCCATCATGGTCAGGACGGTGGTATAGGCAAGCTGTCGCTCTTTCCGCAGCTCTTCGTAGACCTCCCGCACGGTGGCGCTGCCTCGCTGCCAGAGCACTTTCATGATGGTGAGCTCCTGGCCGGTGGGCACGGTTTTCTTGGGTTTCAACACGGTGGTCCTCCTCTTCCTTGACTTAACTACTAACAACTTAGTGCATAGTCAACATGAAAGTCAAGAGAAAATTCGGTGACGAGGGAGGGACCGGACGGAAAGGGTTCGGAGGAATCAGTCGGAAAACTTCAGGTTCGAGCATTGGGATTTTCCAGTGACGTAGGGCTGACCCCTTCCGTGGTCCGTGGAAGCGCCCGGCACTGAAAACTCGACTGGGCCTTGCATTCAGAGGCGGTCGGGTGTATTTTTCGCGGTCGGCCGGAAAATGAAGACGGAAATTCCTGTCAGGTCGTGTGAATCATCAGTTTGCTGAAGAACCGCAGCCGTCCATCTCTCGCGACCCATCGGGAAGCCCTCTGTCGCCGAGGAAGCGAACTCCGGCCGCCAGGAGGCGGAATCATGCATCCCATTCGACGGTTCATCCTCGCCACTTTGGTAAGCGTGGCTCTTGCGCAAGCTCAGACTACTCCCCAATCGGTCACGCGAGTGCTTGAGGCGCCAATCCAGCCTGTGCCGGTCACGGCGTACCAGGTGCAGCGCTACATGATGGAACGAATTCCAAAACTCCCGGCGGCCGGAAGCCCCGAGCAGTGGACCCGGGAGGAAGTTAAGCTGCGCCAGCACATGCTCAATGACATCGCGTTCCACGGTTGGCCGCGCGAGTGGGTGGAATCGCCACCGCGGTTCGAAGAAGCAGGGCCGGTCGTAAATGGCGAAGGCTATCGGTGGCGAAAACTGCGCTTTGAAATCGTTCCCGGTTACTGGTCGACGGGGACTCTCTATGAGCCGGAAAATACCGGCGGAAAGACTCCGGCGATCTTGTATGTCGAAGGGCATGACCACGCTGGTAAGGCCACGGAGTACGCCCAGAAGGCGTGCATCAATTTCGCCAAGCGCGGAATCGTGACCCTTGACCCGGAGTGGATCGGGATGGGTGAGCTTGACCTGAAACTGAACAAGCACGATTTCGGCGCCGACTTGGACTTAGTGGGCACCAACGCGCTGGGGCTTTTTTATTTGGCGATGCGCCGGGGGATCGACTATCTTGCCGAGCTACCGCAAGTTGACCCGAGCCGCCTGGGCGTCACGGGCCTCTCCGGCGGCGGGTGGCAAACCATTGTGCTCAGCGCTCTCGACCCGCGCGTGGCCGTGATGGTGGAAGTGGCCGGGTTTGGCTCGCTCGAATCGAACATCACCCACCCGGTTGATACCGATGAAATCGAGGAGACACCCACCGATTTCCTCGCGGGCGAGGACTACACCAACCTGGTCGCCATGCGCGCCCCCCGCCCGACACTTTTGATTCACAACGGCGAGGACGATTGCTGCTTCCGCGCCATGCTGGTGAAGCCTTACATTTTTGACAATCTCACCCCCTTTTTCCGAACCTTCGGGAAGGAACAGAATCTGGCCTTCTATGAAAACCGCGATCCGGGAACGCACAACTACCAGCTTGACAATCGCCTTCAGGCTTACGGGTTTTTCACCGAACATTTTCATTTGCCCGTAGCCACGGAGGAGATTCCCAGCGGGGCAGAGTTGAAGACTTTCGACGAGCTAAGTGTGGGCTTGCCGACAGATAACCTGACGACCGTGGGCCTGGCGAAGAAATTGGCAGATGGAATTTCCCGTCCTGCCATCCCCGCAGACTCCACAACGCGGGAAACCTGGGCGGCATCACAGAGGCCAATTCTCAAGTCCGTCATTCGCTATAAGCCGATGGCGGTAGCCAACGCTTGGCGGATGTGGAACACCAAAGGCAAGGGCCTGGAAACGCTTTCCTATCGGCTCGATTTCTCCAATCGGTTGAGCGCTACAGGCGTGTGGCTGAAAGATATTGCGGCGCCCGCGAGTGCGCCCGCAACCCTGGTCCTTAACGACAAAGGCCGCAAGGCTGCGGGCGAAGCAGTATCCGAACGCGTGAACCAGGGCGAACAGGTGCTCGCCCTGGACGTCGTTTTCAATGGGGAGACGGTACCGCAGACTCCCGACCCCACAGATTACGAATTGATTATGGCAAGTATGGGGGATCGCCCGCTGGGCCTCGAAGTGGGTCAACTGATCGGCGCCGCGAAGTGGCTTGCACAAACTTCCGGCCAAGCCCACCCTCGGCTGGAGGCCGCAGGGATGCGCAGCCAGGTGGTTTCGCTCGTGGCCGCCGCCCTCGAGCCCAAGTTGTTTTCAGAAGTCGCCATTACCGGTGGTATGCACAGTCTCGGGTTTCTCCTGGACGCGGCAGTCCCACTACGTTCGGCGCCGGAACTGTTTTGCCTGGATTTGTACAAAGACTTCGACCTCGACCATTTCAGGGCCATGGCCGCCCCGACGAGGGTCAATGAAAAGGATTTCGTGAAACCAGAGGCCATCGCGCCCACCGCTTCCAGTGCCGGTAGGTGAGGCCCGTGGAACTGCGAACGGGTGGAACCGGCTGGTTGCAGCGTTCACCCGAGAGCAGCCCCACGCGGCGTGGAATAGCACCCCGTTGGAGTAGACGCAGCGTGCCGGCGAGGGGCGTTTTCGTCTTGTTGGCCAGCGGGATGTGGTGCTGTCCTAATTTGAACGTAGCGCCGCCATCTTGGCGGCTCAATGCCGGCTGGAAGCCGGCGCTACGTTCAAATTAGGACAGCACCCGCGATGTTATCCCCTTGACATCCCCTATCTTTGTTCATAACTTGTAGTCCTCTTTTACACCGAAGTGTAGAGGGTGGTTGAAAATCAGGAATCACGAAGGGTAGAGACCATGCCAGGAGAAAAAAAGAACGCAACGGAACGCATCACGAAGGGTGTCTTTGAAAAGGGTGCAAGTGCAGCGGCCGTCACGGGAATCAGTTTCATCACCGAGCCCCAAAGGGTTTTTGGCGCGAACGACCGCATCCGGGTCGGTGTCTGCGGGCTTCGTGGACAGGGCTTTGCCCACATTGAAGAATACGCCCGAATACCTAACGTAGAGACCGTGGCCGTGTGCGATGTGGATGAAAACATCATGAACGGGCGGCTCGCGGACATGGACCGAATGAGCCTGCCTACACCCAAGACGTACACCGACGTTCGCAAACTCCTGGAAGATTCCTCCCTCGACGTCATTTCCATCGGGACACCCAATCATTGGCACTGCTTGATGGGAATCTGGGCTCTCCAAGCCGGCAAGGATGTCTATATCGAAAAGCCTTGCTGCCATTACTTGTGGGAGGGGCGGCAACTGGTTCGGGCGACGAAGAAATACAACCGCATCGTTCAGCATGGAACGAACAACCGCTCCGCAGGCGCCGTGATAGAGGCCATCCAGAATATGCGAGAGGGTCTGATCGGCGACGTCTATCTCGCCCGCGGTCTCTGCTTCAACGAACGGAACACGATCGGACGCACTCCGGAGGAGCCGGTTCCGGCGGGTGTGAACTACGATCTCTGGACAGGACCCTCCCCGCTCCACCCGTTTACGCGTAACCGGTTTCACTACACCTGGCATTGGTTCTGGGACACCGGCAATGGTGATATTGGCAACCAGGGAGCGCACCAAATTGACGTGGCCCGTTGGGGACTGGGGGTGAAATTCCCGAACAAGGTGTCGGCCATAGGCGGACACTTCATGTTTGATGACGACCAGGAGACTCCTAATGTTCTGCACGCCGCGTTCGAATTCAATCAGCCGGCGGGCAAGCCCAAGATTCTGGAATTTGAAGTGCGCCACTGGATTACCAACCAGGAGGCAGGCATTGGCTCTCTCGGGTTCGGAGTCGCCGTTCCGGGATTCCTGGGTCCTCCCCGAAGAAATTCATCGCGCGAGCGACGAGGAAGAGTCCCCAGTTCCGTCGGGGATATCTTCTACGGGTCGAAGGGTTACTTGGCGATCTCGAACGAGGAATTCCCTTCCTACCGCACCTGGCTGGGAGAGGAGCAGGAGCGCGGCCCCAGCGGCTCGCGGGAAGGAAACAACTGGCAAAACTTTATCGACTGCGTGCGCAGCCGGAAGAAGGAAGAGCAGAATGCGCCCATTGAGGAAGGCTACATCTCGTGCGCTTTGATCCATTTGGCGAACGCCTCTTACCGGCTGGGGCGGACGCTCAACTTTGATCCGGCAACCGAACAGGTGATCGGCGACGACGAGGCGAATAAACTGTTGCGGGGTACTTATCGGGCGCCGTATGTAGTTCCGGAAGAAGTCTAGTGGAGAGTTTCGAGATTCTTGACAGGTCCGCGCTGCTCTGAGCGGTGTAGCTGTGCACCGTCAACGCGATATCGTGGCTTTGGTTGCGCCTGTCGATATGCCCCCATCCACCAATAAGGTCTGGCCGGTAATGTACTGGCAGGCGTCGGAGGACAGGAAGACAATCGCGCCATTGAGATCATCGGGTTGACCGGGCCGCTTCATCGGAATCCGGTCACAGAGGTAATCGACCCATTCTTGGTTCTGATACAACACTTCAGTCTGCTTCGTCTTGAACCACCCGGGCGCCAAGCAGTTTACGCTGATCCCGTACGGCCCCCAGTCGTCTGCAAGACTCATGGTGAGCTGCTTGACGCCGCCCCGGCTGGCGCAGTACGGTGCGAGTCCCGCGTAACCAAAAACGCAGGTTACGGAGCCGATGTTCACAATCCTCCCGTACCGGCGCGGAATCATTCTCTTGGCAACCGCCTGGGCCACAAAGAACGTGCCTCGCAGGTTAGTATCAATGACCAGGTTCCAGTCATCCCACGCGACTTCGAGCGCCGGTTTGCGGACGTTGCAGCCCGCGTTGTTGACCAGGATGTCGACCTTGCCATACGCAGCTTCTGCGGCTTCCACCATCCTCTGAATGCTGTCGTAGTTTCTGACGTCGAGTTCCAGCGGCACAGCGCGCCGGCCCAGACTCTCAATTTCCCGGCGGAATGGGTCGAGCGATTCCAGCTTGCGGGCAGTTATGACCAAATCAGCGCCGGCGTGAGCTAGGGCTCTCCCCAGGTACTGGCCGAGCCCGCGGCTGGCTCCCGTAACAATCGCTATCTTCCCCGACAGATCGAAAACGTTGTTGCCCATGTGAACTCCTTACGGTTGCAAGATTACTTTCATGAGGTTCGGATCGTGGCTGTACAGACGCTTGAACCATGCCGCTCCCTCCGCCAGAGGTGCGGTCGCACTGATGAGGGGGTCCACGCGGATGGCCTTGCGAGCCAATAGTTCAATACACGCAGGGTATTCCCCCGAGGAGGCACATGACCCGAGGATGCAGATCTGCCGCGTGACCACGGATTGCAGCGGTAGTTCCACCTTCGGCGAGATGTTGCCGATCAAAGTTAGAGTTCCGCCCTTGCGGAGACTCGCGAGCGCTGTCTGCAAAGCTTCCGTGTTCCCCACGACCTCCACGGCCACGTCTGACCCTCGGCCCGAAGTGCAGTCACGTACCACGCTCGACACGTCGCGATCACGGGCATTGATGCAGACTTCAGCCCCGAGTTCCCCAGCCAGACGGAGCCTTGTTTCGTCCAGATCGACGGCGATGACCCGCCCGCAGCCCACCAGCCGAAGCGCTTGAACAACCAGCAGACCGATCATGCCGCTTCCGACTACGACGGCCGTGTCGTCCAATCTTACGGGAGTCAGTCCCACGGCGTGGACTGCCACCGATACGGCTTCGATCATCGCGGCGTGTTCGAAACTGAGCGTTTCGGGAATAGGGTATGTGATGTGTTGTGGAACCGCTACGTATTCTGCGAAGGCGCCGTGGCGGCGGTATTCGCCGGGCGACACTCCCAGCACCTGGCGGTTGTCGCAGAGGTTCACCTCGCCTCGCCGACAGAAATAACACTTTCCGCAGTAAACGGTAGAGTCAAACGTTACCCGCTCTCCCACCCGGAACTGTGTTACGTTGCTGCCCGTCTTGGCAACAAAGCCAGCGGCTTCGTGACCCATCACGAGCGGTGGGATGCGCCGCCCCGTGCTGCCATCGAAGCCGTGGATATCACTGCCACAAATGCCGCAGGCCTTCACCCGAACCAACAGGTCGTCGGGACCAATCGGTGGCTCCGGCATCTCCGTCATTTCGAGCACCTGGTATTCCGTCAATAGTAAAGCCTTCATGCTCGCACCTGCTTTCTGATGATCAAGCACCAGCCGCTGAGCGTCCGTAAAGGTCCGTGAACAGAATACGCCCTTCGCGGGGTTCCAGTGCCCCTTTTTCGTCGCCCTGGCCCAGGGTTCGGGAGAGGGTCCCGTCTGCCCAAACGCGAGTTCCGCCCTAGGATCAGGCCGCCGTCAGAAGTGACGCGGGAGCCTTAAACCTAGATTGAACAATTTCTGGTTTTCCCGTACCCGGTTCGTGCTAGACTCTGCGGTTGATTCAAGGCATGGCCCTCGGCTGGTGGTGTTTCAGTGAGATCTGCCATTAGCGGGCGCTAGGTGTCACCCCAAACCGAAACGAGGTCAAATTACATATGCCAAAAATAAAATCGCCGTTGGTCTTCGCAGTTGCACTTTTCATAGTTGCATGTTCCACCGCCCCCCCTCCTGCTCCCGCCCCGGAAAAACCTGCTGCCGTGGGAACTATTGTGCGGCTGGACCCCGCCATTGATGAACTTATTCCCAAGGACGCCCAGCTTGAAAAGCTCGCCGGTGGGTTCACGTTTACCGAGGGTCCGATCTGGCGTCCGGCAGGCGTCCTCTGGTTCAGTGACGTGGTCGGTAACGTGGTGCGTCAATATTCTCCTTCAGACGGAAAAGTGACGGAGATTCTTAATCCGGGCGGTTATGACGGAAAAGGTAATTTGCCGGTGGGCGGATACAATGGCCCCAACGGCAGCACCGCTGATAAAGATGGCGCGGTGCTGCTCTGCCAGCATGGGTACCGCCGCATTGTCCGAATCAGCAAAGACATGAAGATTACCACGGTGGTGGACAAGTATCAGGGGAAGAGGTTTAACAGTCCGAACGACGTGGTCTACCGCTCCGATGGGGCGTTCTATTTCACGGACCCCCCCTACGGATTGCCCAAGGGCGACGATGACCCGGCCAAAGAACTGAAGTTCAACGCCGTTTTCCGCGTGGCCAACGGCAAGCCGCAACCGGTCATCAAGGACCTGACGCGGCCCAACGGCATCGCCTTTTCTCCCGATCAGAAGACCCTTTACATCGGGAATACGGATGAGAAGAACAAGGTGTGGATGGCGTACGATGTCGCCGCTAATGGCACCGTCAATAACGGGCGTGTGTTTTACGACGCGAATTCGGAAAAGGAACCAGGTTTGCCGGACGGCTTGAAGATCGATGAAAAGGGCAACATGTGGGCCTCCGGTCCGGGAGGAATTTGGGTGATCTCGCCGGCGGGAAAGCACCTGGGCACGATTAAGATGGAGCAGGTCCCGGCGAACTGCAATTGGGGTGATGACTGGAAGTCGCTCTACATCACCGCACGTACCGGACTGTACCGGATCAAGCTCTCCGTAGCGGGTGAAAAGCAACTCTATCAGTGAGTGGCGGTGAGCCAAAGGAGAGAAAATGCAGCGCAGAACCTACTTGAAGACAATGCTCGCCGCCGGAGCTAGTGCGGCCGGCGTCCTGGCGGCGGGCCCGGGGCATCCCATCCAACTGCACGTCGACCTTGCGGTTGACCCGGCGAAGGAGAAGGAGATGTTGCACAACTTCGCGACCATCTTCCGACCCGAAGCCGCCAAACACCCTGGGTATATCAGCGTGAAATTGCTGAAGCTGCGTAAGGTCGTACAGGGCAGTGCTCCGGCGGGTATCAACTATCGGTTCGCCCTGACGTACCAGAGCGAGGAACTACGACAGAAATGGGTGGCCTCACCAGAGCATCAGAAGGTCTGGCCGACCATTGAGAACGCGCTGTCAACCAAGGACTACGCAGTTCTGTTGTTCGACGTGATTTAGCGGCAAGCCTTAAGCGGCCGAAATAGAACCTCGCAAGACCGGGCCGGCGCACCAGAACTCGGCTGGCGCGCCGTCCCCCTTGGGTTAGAAAGGAAAGTGGAAACTGAAGATGAAAACGCTCTGGCTCATGTTCGTTTTGGTTTTTCCACTGGCGGCCCACGAGCCATTGGCCCAGCGAATTGCGCACACGGATCCGGCTAAGTACAGGCCCGCCAAAGGCGCCCACGGTGGAGCCGGCCAAATGGAATACATGGTCCTGTTAGACGAGCACTCGCTGGACACCAACCTCCGCTTCCTGCACCGGGGCATCCTCGAACCGAAAAGCGGGATTGGCCATCACTTTCACAACCAATGCGAGGAGATGTTCGTCATCTTCGACGGCGAGGCGCAGTTTACGATTGATGGCCGGACGTCCGTGTTGAAGGGACCGGCCGGCGCCCTTTGCCGGATGGGGCATTCCCACGCGATCTACAACGCGACCGACAAGCCGGTTCAGTGGATGAACATCAACGTGTCGGCGATGAAGGCCACTTACGACACGTTCGACCTCGGCGACGACCGTAGGGACGCGCCAATCGATCCGATACCGGTGTTCATGACCCTGCGGCTGGATCGTGCGCTGCTTCGCCCCGTGAACGGTATGAGCGGTGGCAAAGGGACGGTACAGTATCGGCGTGCGCTGGAACCGTCGGTCTTCACCAGCCCGTGGGCCTATGTGGACCACCTGGTGCTTCCGCCAAATACTTCGACGGGTCCCCACCTGCATCGGGAGGTGGCCGAATTTTACTACGTA
>Ga0181533_1006182_pt1 | contig 11014 bp, 11 predicted proteins | sample PEATcosm2014_Bin_45_FD_119772 | JGI IMG/M metagenome (GOLD analysis project Ga0181533, IMG submission 119772) | Peatland microbial communities from MTU Mesocosm Facility, Houghton, MI, USA - PEATcosm2014_Bin11_60_metaG | ecosystem: Environmental > Terrestrial > Soil > Wetlands > Peat | place...
AGTTTCCCTCTCGTGAACGTCCGCTCCAATATACAATACGTCGTTACGGTTTCCTTCTACTTCGTTCATACCCTTTGATTTCGTGCTTCGTGGCTTCAAAGATAGTCATAGTAATCAAATTCAGTTGCCCGCACCAGCATACCCACACACACACGACTGAACTGCTGCCGTCAATTCTGGGTTCGAAACCTAAATGAATCCTCTCGCGTCGTGGGGCCTTTGTTCGTCGAAACCTCGAATGTTACACCTATTTCGACGTTGAGCTGTTGGGGTGAGGTCTGACCAGGGTTTGCATTAGTAACTATTGAGACCTCTACTGTCGCACGTTGTTTGGACGGGATCACGGTCGGAAGGGCAGTGGACTGCGGTACGACGCGACCGTGCGGTTTCTCCATGATAGACACAAGCATTGACCCGCACTAGGCACTGCCCATAGACTAACAACCAAGAAATGGATTCTTACGCGCAACCAAGCCTTTGCCTATCGAACCAATCTCTTAACGAGTTGTCGGAATTCAGAACATTGCTTTTCTTGATCATCTTCATTATTACAGCCTGGACCAGAAGCAACAAATTGAGAAGATCAGAATCTGCAATGTCCTTTCCTCCGTGATGAACTACCTCACTTCGCTTTCCATACATCTTCTTGACAAACGATGCAACTTTCTTCCTTTTGTCATACTTTCCTCCTAAGAGCTGGGCGATTCGATCAGAAATCGTTGACGTTATTGGCTCACGCTGATCGAGAACTAATAGAGACTCCAGAGAGATCATTAGTTTGAGCAGACGATCATATGGTGCCATCATCGCAGCCTGAACTTTGCGAGTCTTCGTCTTATTACTATCCAATAGCGGACTCATCTTGCGTTCATTTACGAGTATAACGTCGGTTGCCTTGGCGAACCATAGCATTGCTGAAATGATTCGTTGCTCGACTTCAGTTCTCGTCTTTTTCGCAAGGATCTTGCTGATTCGTAGAAGGCCCGCGGCTCGCATATATTGTGATCGTTGTCCGTCAATTTCATATTCAAAGAAGGCTCCGACGATTTCGGATTGCATGCCCACGTAGCCTGTTGGTTCTGGGTGCAGTAGCATCGTTCGGTGCGTTCTAGGAATAATGGTGCCGATAATTCCGAAATGACGTCCATAGAAATCATCGTTCTGATAACGGAATAGTTTGATCGCCGCAACGCTCTCTTCTATCTTGAATACTCCGTCTTCGTAAGCGTCATCGGATCGACCGAAAACTACGGTTGTGGCACAGCATTTCCCAAGAAGTGTTGCGATGTCCGTCTTCTTCCTATCGTTGACTATCTTTTCGATCATGTTGGGTTTGTTGGCGTAATGAGGATTTCCTAAGAGGCTGGTTTTGATTTGTCGAAGCATCTTCTGCGAATGACCTTGCCCGAACGTGAAGAAGGCGACCTCGCCGACGTGAAATTGTTTCCCGCGTGGGAGGACCAAGTTCTCAAAAGGGACGATTATTCTCCAGTCACGGATTTGCCAGCGTATTGAAGAAATCACCTGCGGTATTTTTGCAGATAGACGATTCGTTCTCAGATCCGCTGATTTTTCAGAGGTGAGTATTTCGTATATCACTCCCCTCAATTCTTCAGACAGTTCATTTTGTGTAAAGTAGGCGCCTATTCTCCCAAATCTGGTCAGGAGGGAGGCTGCAGAAGCGATGGTTTTCTCGATCTGAGCAGCTCCATTCGACGTTGGAGGCACTTCAATCAGCATTAGAGGTCGGAGAACTTTAACCAAATCTGGCTCTTTCTCAGTCCGCAATTTTCCTCACTTCCTAGTTTGACCACTACGAATTCAAATTTACGACTTACTACGCAAAACGTAGAACGTTGTTCCAACCGATAACAAACGGAAAATAATATTGCAGAACTAGAAAAGCTAGCAGTGTGCTCGCAAATTACCTATGAATTGAGACCCGCGAAGACAGAACCCTAGGTACATTGCATGCCTTCAGTATTCTACTTCTAATTGGCAATTTTGAGTATAGGCAGAGAAGCGTCGTCTGCCGAAGCAGATTGCCCCGATTCCACCAACGCAACTAGAGAAGGGCCAGATGCATTGAACGATTAGTGTTCTGCGTCGCAATCCAAACAGTCCTCATCTGCTATCCGAAGGTACCTTGGGTTCTAGGTTCCTAGTAAGACCAACTTCCCTGTGAGAAGGTAGCTCAATAGAACAACAACGATAACTAGGAAGAAGCTAACGAGATTTGACGACCCCGCCAGGAAGTTCCAGGATCGCCCAATCCTCTCAGGAATCGTTGGTGACATTCGCAATCCACTCTCCTGTGCGGCCTTCCCCTCCTTTGTCAGCTTGACAATAGCCCCAAAGAGTTTAGCACCATAGCGATCGTCTGCGCTACTGAGATTGAAAATCGAATCAGCGAGGTTTGTTACAATCCGGCGGATTGGTTTCTTGCTCAACACTCGGATATTGAGCGCGAAGAAGATTGAGTTGTATGAAGTGGAGACATGGAGCTCCTGCAACCGACCCACGACGGCTTTAATCCCTCTCTGCAACCAACCAACTGCTGATTCCGAAGAAGTTGAAGCTAGAGCCATCCGGAGACAGAGGTTAGCCAACCCCTGGGAGGAGAGAATGTCAATATAAAGAAAGGCAGCCCACTCTATAAGCCAAGCTGTGACCGATGTGAGAACGGTAACAAAAAGGAATTCTTCGACAAACCAAAGCGGGGAATCCCTTGACACTCCATTTGGAAAGGATGTTACGAGCAGAATAAAACTTACCAATGCAACCAAGAAACTTGCAAGAGTTATACCCGACGCGATTTTCAGGATTCTCCTGTACATGAGGAACTTTGTGAAATCGATCTTAGCGACGAGGCGGGTAGCTACCTCAATTCGAAACGCGAAAATCAGCACCCCGACAGCGGCCCCTATCGCGCCAATGAAATAGGCGGCAATTGGAAGTGGCATTGTACCACCCCATAGCAAGACAGGAAATATCTCAACGTAAAGGGTGATCGTGAATGAAGAACCTCCACCGAGTAGGCAATATATTATGGTCGACCAAGTAGATGAAGCCTGAAAATGATCAGGGGTTATCCAGATTCTCTTCTCGCCCTTGTGATTGCGCATGTACTGACCGTTCAATGTATGAACAACGATTGTTCTTAACTCTGTCCATGGATTTCACCTTACACTACAGTAGATTACTTTCCATTACCGCTAAGAGTTGGAGCCAGTCCAAGTTTAGCACCAATTCTCTCATATGTGTGGGTCGAGTCGTGCGGGTATCGAAATTTGAACCCGTTGTTCGTCGTCAGAAAGAATGTGTGTGCGCACCAGCATACCTGTACGCGCACCACACCATACAATCGATGCAAATGGGGGAACCTTGAACTACAAGATGAGCTAGGTGAGCGAAGTGGTTCAGTTAATGGAAACAGGTAAGGCTTCAAAACTAGCTGGTGGTCTCCTTGCAACTACGGGCCTCTTAGGAATCATAATACTTGCCGCCGACCAAATTCTCAGAGAGTCTCTCGGAGGTCAACATTGGTATGGTCTGATAGCATTCGTAGTGATCGATTTCGTGGTCGCTGCGTATCTTGTCGTCAAGCCGTCAGGAACCATCCTCATGTTCGGTGCGGTTTGGAGTATCTTCCGAATCATTATCCAGCTTGCTGATGTGGCAACCGCGCCGATGTCACAAATGACCTATGAAGATTTCGCAAACTACCTCTTCAACCCGACCCTCGTAACGAGCCCCAATCCTCCTGGAGTTCCTGCTGCTCTAATCGATTTGATCCTGCTCCTGGAACTTGTGGTGGTAGGAGTTGCATTTGGCGGACGCCACAGAACTCCGAAAGTTACATGATTAACCCTCAGTAGAATCATCATCTACGTTATCCTCGAAATCACTGCCAGTATTTTGGTAGTTTAGATTGTTGTCAGAATGAAGCTGGATCTACTGAAAAAGTTCAGAGTGAAAAAGGTGAAACGTCTGATGCGAACGACCTTTGGATTACGGATTCTCACCTCCAGTTTTAGTGTAATGTTCTATGTCTGGTACGTCACTAGCTAGAACAATAGCGAGATTGGCGCTTCATTCTTAGTCGATACACCGGCATATTCTCCGTTTCCCTCCGCTGCTGATGGCTATCAGGAGACTTCATGTAGGAGTCTAGACCTTAGAACGTGAACCTTCTCTTTTGTACAAGGCGGTGACGTTCAACCATAGAACGACCAGCCAAACCAAGGATAGGAAGAACTTCAACCAGAGACGGTAGATCCCGAATGGCGCGTAGAGATCGTTGAGTTTGTCGACAATTGTTGGCATGAGTAAATAGAACTGTTGCTGTACCGCGTTGTTCGCGAGAGCGAACAACATCGGGATGATCCAAAGCCACCGCGAAGGCAGCTCTCCGTTTAGAAGAATGAATAGGACTAGAATCATCACAAGGTTCTGTTCTGAATTCCAAGAACGCAACGTGAAAAAGACCGCTGCAGAAAAAAGCGCATAGCGCAACGTATTCTGCGGCTTGCGAATCATTGCATAAGCTATCAAAACAAATATGCCTACTGCAACCAAGTAGCCTGTCCACCAAAGATTGGACGGTAGTTGTTCTGTCCCGGTTTCAATTGCCACGAAGTTGAACGGGGACAATGCCCCCGCATGACTAAACCATGTAGGAAAACCCGATATTATTTCTCCGATGGGCCACCCATAGATGATGAACGGGGCCAGGAACATTCCTGCAGAAAACAGGGCGGCCTCGACTATGAATCGCGCTCTCCACTGAATGGGTCTAGTCCTCAACCGTGAGAAGAAGGCTGGAAGAATCGCAACAGCGAGAGGTTTTATCATAAGAGAGGTTGAGAGAAGAAAGGCTGAACTAGTTGCTGAGTCTGTCGCGATTAGTGCCACGACCGCTAGGAGGGTTGCTAAGTTGTCCGGTTTTCCCCACGTCACACTTACGACGATGAGATAGATGTTGAAGAGGAAGAAACGCCATCCCCTTACACCCTTCGAATACGCAAAGTAAGCCAGAGCTACGTTTGCCGCGATTATCGGTATCTTGGAGAGAAAATTGAACACGAAAGGTTGACCCGCAGACAGAAAATAGCAGAGGCCCATGTACATCGCCCACAGCGGCGTCTCCCCTATACCCTGAACTTGTGATCCGTATCCGAGTGTCATCCATCCTGAAAGTATCCCACCTGAGTAAGGGGAGATTCCATTAACGATGTTTCTGCCTGCTACATACTCAACTCGGAAGTCGAAACCATGCGCTAAGAAGAGAGATAATGCAACTTGAATAGCGGTTGCAATCCAAACGTCGCGACGCCTGAAAAAATCCGGAAACACATTGTTCCCCTGATCGAGTCTAGGAGTTATCGGGCTGTTGATGTCCTTACTTGCTCGTTGCCACCGACTCAGCTCAACTTTGTGAAGATCAAATCTGTCAGAGCCTCGAACGGCTTCCCAGCCAGTTGATATCCTGTTTTTCCGCCGTATTTCATAATCCTATGTTGGATCGAGCCCTTTGCAATTGCAAATTTGAGCTTGAATTCTGAGAATTCAGAGTCGTAGAGCAACGCATGGTCAATCAACCTCCATGGCGAATACTGCCATTCGCGTTCGCTTATCCGATCTTTGACTCTGTTGTAAAGTCCCGTGCCCGGAATCGGGTACGGTAGACTGAACGAGACATAGTCAAGAGGTAGCTCTGTGGCGAACCTTATCGTTTTCAAAATCGTTGAATCATCTTCACCAGGGTATCCAACTATGAAGAACCCTGCTGCTTCAAGACCAACCTTCACAGCGACCTCAACTGCTCTCCGGACGTCACCGACATTGATCTGTTTACGCATCTCTTTGAGAATTCCATCATCACCAGACTCAATCCCAAAAAATACTCGCCTACACCCGGCTGATTTCATTGCACTTGCAATGTCCAGATTGAAAGTGTCCACTCGCGATAGACATTCCCATCGCAGATCCAGATGGCGATTCCTTATCCCTTCACAGACTTCCAGGACCCTTCTCGTGCTTAACGTGAAGCAGTCATCAGAGAACCATACCCAGTCGTAGCCCAAACGTGCAATATCACATAATTCGTCAACGACGCTTTGGGCGGATCTCGCTCTGAAGCTCTTCGAAAATATGGGGCGACTACAAAAGTCGCAGTCGAAAGGACAACCTCGCGTCGTAATGATCGAAGTCTCCTTCCTTCCGAACCGTTTCAGGAAATAATCTTGATAGGTCTCGTTATCAAAAAGGTCTCTTGCGGGGAACGGGATCGAGTCAAGGTTTCTTATTGGAGGGCGCGGAGCTGTTTTGACCACTTGCTCAGCGGTGCTCGTCCCGTTCTTGGTATTGAAGCAGATTCCTTGAACGTTTGATAGGTCTGTCTTGTTCTCGGACGTTCGAACGAGGTCAAGCATTGTCTCCTCCCCTTCCCCAACACAAGTAACATCGAATTCATGGAGATACTCATCAGGATAGAGGGTGGGCAGAGGCCCTCCCGCCACTAACAGGTCGCACTCAGCTCGCAGCAGCTTAGCCAAACGTAGCGCAGAGTCCTTCATCGAGAACATTGAGTAGATTCCAATTACCCTAGGCGATAGATCTCTAAGCGTTTGAATCGCTTCATTCTCTGTGATGAATGTGCAGTCGATTATCTTGACTGAATATCCGTTATCTCGAAGTGTAGAAGCAAGGTACCCGAGACCAAGTGGAGGAAACCTGAATGGGGATCGATCCCTTGAATGACGAAAGTACGGGTAGACGAGTGCAACATCAATCAAATTCGTGCATCCCCGAACGGTTCAATGGTATACAACAATGTTTTCGAAACCGGAACTCCATCACACATGAGATTTAACCCCGACCAGGAAATGCGATTCTCTACTACCTCTCTACCTCTGATGATCCGCCAACCATCAGGTCGACGCAGCTTGAAGCCTACATCATACTCTGGGCAACTTAACGTCGCCCATTCAACTGAGGTGGGTCTCCACGGTTCGATCTCTTTTCCCTCAAGTCGCACAAATGGATCAGAGTATTCGGTGAACAGTGTTCCTCCTTGCTCGTTTCCGATAACGAGAGCCTGAAGATGTTCTGGCACTAGATGCTCGAAGCTCACACTGATCCGCAAAGCTTCTTCGTTGCGCTCATACGTCACGGAAATCTGACCCTTCGAACGGCACTCCACGTACTCGTTCCTGAGGCCAAGCATACTAACAACGTCCAACATCATCGTTGCCCCAACATGAAGCCGCCGGACATCACGATACGCCTTTTCCAGAGTGCGAAGTAAACGTTCAGAGTAGCTGTCTCGTCCGATCACTGCTCCACGAAATTTCTTCGATTCAATTGCGTTCATGTCATAGATCTTTGTGACTGACTGAACAGCCTTGGAATCATCAACAAAGGTGACAGCGTTTAATGAGAAACATGCTCCATCTTCATAGAGGCATACAGGAAAACCTAACCCCAGACCTTCCTCAGCGAGCTCTCTTCCGTTCAAAACCAGAATGCCTCCCTTCTGTAATTTCATCGCCTGGAGAGCATGAGGCCGACAATCCGCGTAGACTCGGATCGAAACCCTAGAGGTCAGAAGGAATTCGATTTCCTCATCGATTAGGAGCTGTCTCATGAGGATTGTACTCCGAGACTATCGCAGGCCTTCGCTTTTCACGCTGTAGTGTTCTTCCTCTTAAGGCCGGTTGCTTCCACTTTGGTGATTTTCAACACGTTATCATAAATCGTTGGCACCGTGGATTTTGAATCACCCCTGTTCGGTTTGCTTTAAGAAGTCACGCCAGAGTTCAAAGAAAAGTACGGAGAGAGAACCGTAGCCAAGCTCTCCCTATCCCCCAAATCTATACCCGCAACTAAACAGTTCATTCTATAACCCTTCACCTTACCTCTCTTGTTCGCCTTCATTCTTCTAACCTCCCATTCCAGTTTATGGAAACTGCGATCAGACATAATCCAAGCATGCTACAAGGCACGACGTTATCGACGAAGAGCAGGTATCTGGAATTAACTTCGAAGGATTCCCATCAGAGCTTCATTCGGCAGCAATTTATCGAATTGCAGATGGAAAAGTAGTTCACGTTCAATTTCTATGGAATTTGATACGGTTAATGAATTAGGTTGGGGGTGGGCAATAGCTCTTAGCAAGCACTATTTTCTTGTTCTATCATTGGATTAATTACCAGTTGCCGAACTCCTGCCCTTTTTGGGGGTGACGTCCTTCCGGTCGTGGAATGTGGCCGCGTAAGTTAAAACAGTTGAGATGATGTTCGGGCGTAGCGAGCTTGTAGCCTTTGGGGAACCTAGTTTCAATAACTCGAGCAAACTTCCTTCCATTAACCATTGTGATCGTGCTCGCTGGCCTAGCAGCCGCTTTCTATTCGCATAGAACCTTCCTTCCGATTGATGCTGCCCTCGTCATGGTCGGAGCTCTGCTGACGCACGCGTCAGTGAACGCGTTCAACAATTACTTCGACTACCGCTCCAAAATCGACGCTAAAACCCCCAAGACACCCTTCAGCGGTGGAGTGGACGTACTCGTCAAGGGCATGATGAAACCGTCGGAAGCACTTACGGTGTGTCTGTTCACCATAATCTGTGCTGCCCTGATTGGAGTCTACTTCTTGGTACGCTTGTTCAACGTGCTTCTTCCCCTCATCGTCTACGGAGCGATCATAATCGTCTTCTACACGCCAGTTCTTTCGCGCGTGCCCGCTCTAAGCGAAATTGTCGCTGGCTCCGGCTTCGGGCTCATGGGTTTAGGAGTTTACGTTACGCAGACTGGTTTAATCGACGCCGCAGGCATCGCCGTACTAATCCCAATCACAATTCTCGTCGCCTTGCTCCTGTTCCTCAACGAGTTCCCGGACGCGGAAGTCGATAGGGTTGCGGGTAGGCGCCACATTGTAATACTGTTGGGAAAAAAAGGCTCGGCTTGGCTTTACGTCGCAGGCGAAGCAGCAACTTACGCTTCAATCATACTTGCTGTCGCTGTTGGTGCAGCGCCCTTCCCAGTGCTTATTTCGCTTTTGAGCTTACCGATAGCGTACAAAGCTGGCCGACTTACTTTGAAAAACTACAACCGAACAGGCGACTTAGTCCCAGCGCTGGGGTCAAACGTCCTTTTCATTCTCTCAACAATCACCCTAATGGCATGTGGCTTTGCCATAGCTTCGCTCGTTTAACGCGTTGCTCTTAACTCGACCGAGTCAATCCTACAGCCGTACGGCCTATGCCATCGCTACTGATCAAGAACTGCGACTGGATTGTCACGCAGGAGAACCTTGTTCTTCAGAGGGCTCTGGCTAGAGCCATGTTGTGTGGAGCTGCAGAATTGAGAGGTAAATCGCCTCAAATTTTAGTCTCTGAATCTCCTTGCGATGGAAAACTTTCTGTTTTCGAACACTGACGCACTTGTGCATTGTCTTGACGCAACCGGCCTTAAGTGCCCAAGTATGCTAGGGCTGAGCGGCCAATTGCAGGCGTCCCAAACTTAGCAAGACTCCTAAAGCTGAGTAACTGAGAATTCTACTTTATCATTAGTCATCTTGCCATTGCTCCGTTGAAGATAGGTACAGCGATTGCCATGGTGACCACTGAGTATGCTAGGAGCACTAGCAGATCAGGCATGAGGATGTTCAAGCTCGCATTCAGTATGGCTACTTTTCTGAGAGCGTCCGCGGCGTAGTGGAGATAGCCTTCATGATGAGAGCGGTACCCTTCAAGATTAGGAGATAGGAAAACTCGGTTTACAGGAGAAGGTTCATCGGTAGGAGACCATCGTGTGCTGCATGCATGAAGGTCGGAGTAGGGCTTGAGCGAAGATGAGTGGAGACTGAGAAGGCCTGTGTGGGTTGGGTTGCTCGTCGTGGTCGCGGTGTTGATTGTGGTTCCAATCGTGGTGTCCGCGGTATTCTACGTTCTTAGGCCGATGGGACGTGCTTACTTCCCGTCTATGGGGTATTATCCGTTCTTCTTCTTTCCGTTCGGTTGGGTCTTCGGATTCCTGATACTCTTCCTCCTGTTGCGATGGATATTCTGGCCTTGGGGATGGGGTTCGCGTAGGAGATATCGAGGGTACCGGGATGAGTATCATATCCTACGCGTCAGGTACGCGAGAGGAGAGATCACGAAGGAGCAGTTCGACCAAATGACCCGCGACCTACAAGAATCAAACCAGAAAACACGAAAGCCAACTTGACTATCCTTCCATAATTGCGCAACGTTCTCCCCGCTACAACCACTACGCTCTAGCCCTAAGCAGGCGTCTTACCGCTGAGCGCCTCATGCGGTCGGACATAGTTGTGGTAAATCTGCATTTCCGTCAGGATTGGCGTGTCTGTTCTCTCTAGAGTTCGCATTACGCGCTCTCGGTCATGCAATTCTGCATTAATGCGTTCCATCTTATTGTTGTGAACCTCCCTGTCCATACGAATGTTTCGAATGTCTCTAGTTGTGGAATCGCTAGGGTCAACACGGTGCGCAAAGTCATAGTCTCGAACTCTCAATAACGAGGGTTCGAATCGCTTCGGGTCCACTGTTTTGATGGTTTCTTCCGGTTTCGGTGTTCTCTCGTGACGTTGATCGCGAGCAGATCTGTAGCTATGCCGCCCAACATAGAAGAGAAGATCTTGGTTGGATTTGGTGGATAGCTATGTGGTAGAGGTGGGAGTTGGGAGGTTCAAGGTGTAGTGGGGTTTAATGGTTGTGAGGGTGGGATGTTGGCTGATCGCTGGGTTGTGGTGGTTTGGGGTGGGGAGTATGGTAGGGTGGGTGGGGGGCTGGTTGATAGGGTTGGGAAGGCGAACGCGTAGGTGGCTGTGTATTGTGCTGGGGCGGTTACGGTGATGGGGGGTATTACGTTTGAGCCGGTTGAGTTGCGCCAGTTTGTGAATTGGAAGAAGGTTAGTATGGTTTGGTTGGTGGTTGGGTTTAATGTTTGGCCTTGGTTGTACCAGGCTGAGTAGGGTTGGGTTGGGGTGAT
>Ga0181533_1006183_pt1 | contig 11012 bp, 9 predicted proteins | sample PEATcosm2014_Bin_45_FD_119772 | JGI IMG/M metagenome (GOLD analysis project Ga0181533, IMG submission 119772) | Peatland microbial communities from MTU Mesocosm Facility, Houghton, MI, USA - PEATcosm2014_Bin11_60_metaG | ecosystem: Environmental > Terrestrial > Soil > Wetlands > Peat | place...
CGCAACGAGGAGCTGCTGGCCCTCAACGAGCTGGCCGGATCGCTGACCCGGTCGCTCGACCCGGAGGCCATCCTCGGCGGCGCGCTGGAGGCGGTGCGGTCCGTCCTGCCGACGACGGGGGGATACGGCTACCGGCTCAATCGCGAGGGTCTGCTGGTGGCCAGCCGGGCGGCGCCCGCGGAGAGCAGCCCCGCCCTCGAGGAGGTCGCCGCGGCCGCGATCGACGCCAACCAGCTGGTGACCCGCCCGGACGGTGACGGCGTCCTCATCGGGCTGCCGATGGGCACCGGTGCCGGTCCGCTGGGCGCGCTCGGGCTTCGCGCCGCGGTGGCGCCGGGGGCGGAGATGACCGCGCTGCTGATGGCCATCGGCAACCAGGTCGGGCTGGCCCTCAGCACCGCCCGGCTTTCGGACGAGGGCCGGGAGATGGCGGTCCTGGAGGAGCGGACGCGACTCGCCCGCGAGATCCATGACACCCTGGCCCAGCAGCTGACCGGCATCGTGATCCAGCTCGAGGCCGCCCAGGCGTTGGTGAGCCGCGACCCCGAGCGGTCGATCCCGGCGCTGGCCTCGGCGCAGGAGCTGGCACGCTCGGCCCTGGCGGAGGCACGGCGCTCGGTCTGGGACCTCCGCCCGGCCCCGCTCGCCTCGACCGGGCTGATCTCCGCCGCCGAGAAGGAGGTGGAGCGGTTCCGGCAGCGGACCGGGATCGGGGCCAGGCTGCGGGCCGAGCATATGGCGCCGCCACCGGCGCTGCGGCCCCAGTCGGAGGTCACCCTGCTCCGGATCACCCAGCAGGCGCTCGCCAACATCGCCGCGCACAGCGGGGCGTCACGGGTGACCGTTCGGATGCGCAACCTGGGCGAACACGTCGAGCTCACGGTGAAGGACAACGGTCACGGCTTCGACACCTCCGCGCTGCCACCTGGCTCCTTCGGCATCGTCGGGATGGCCGAAAGGGCCCGGATCGCCGGCGGAACCTTCCAGGTTGAGAGCGCACCGGGCCGGGGCACGACCATCACCGTCGACCTGCCCGTCTCCACCGATGCCGGGGTGGCGGCCACCCCGCCCAGGGCGGCGGTGCCGGTGTGATCCGCGTGCTGGTCGCCGACGACCATCCCGTGGTGCTCCACGGCCTCTGCACGATGCTCGAGGTGGAGGACGACATCCGGGTGGTGGCACGGGCTACCGACGGCTTGGAGGCCGTCGCGCGCGCCCGGGAGACGCATCCCGACATCATCCTGATGGACGTGCAGATGCCCAATGTCGATGGCATCGAGGCGATCCGGCGGATCCGTGCCGACGACCCCGAGGCCAAGGTGATCGTGCTCACCACCTACCGCAACGAGGACTACATCTTCCCGTCACTGCAGGCGGGCGCCCGCGGCTATCTGCTCAAGGACGCGAGCCTCGAGGAGCTGGCCAGTGCCATCCGCGCGGTCGCGGCCGGCGAGTCGCTGCTGGACCCGGCCCTCATGTCGAACCACCGCCCTGAGTACAGTCTCACCAGCCGCGAGCTGGACGTGCTGAGGCTGATGGCCGAGCACTGCAACAACGCCCAGATCGGCAAACGCCTCTTCGTGAGCGAGAACACGGTGAAGACCCACGTCAGCAACATCTTCGCCAAGCTGGGCTGCAGCGACCGTGCCGCCGCGGTGCTGATCGCCTGGAAGGCTCACCTGATCTGATCCGACCGACCTGGTTTGGACCTGGAGCGGTGGGCAGCGCGAAGCAGACCGCTACCGATCCAGGCCTGAGCGCCGCCGGCGCGACGGGATCACGCGGCGCAGCGGAGCAGGTGAATCGCCGATCCGATCGCGGCGGCGGACGCCGACGGGCTGCTGCCCGATTCCAAGGCCTCGGCGATCAGGGTGGCCATCGCCTCCGACCCGATCGGCCCCGGGTGGATGCCGTCGCCGGGCTGGCTTCCCCAGGTGAAGTACTGCGGATTCGCGGCGCTGGCAGCCTCCCAGTTCACCACCACGGTGTTGGGAACCTGGGCGGCGACCTGACCGAGCTCCTGGTTGATGATCGGCGGCCAGTCGGGATGGGCCGGGTCGTTGCCGGCGTTGACCAGCACCAACCGCTGCAGCTGCAGCGGGCGCAGCAGAGCCGCCACCTGGCCGGGGCTCCAACCCGGGCCGTTGGTGCCGAGCTCGATGACGAGGCGCGGGGAGAGCTCGCCCGCCGCCCTGAGCTGGGCGATCACCGCGGGAAGGGCGGCCATCTGCCGTGATACCTGGCCGCTGATATAGGCGTTGGGGAGCAGCTGATGGAGGTCCGGGGCCACGTCGATCATGATCGAGTCGCCGATGACGGTGGCCTGCAGCGGGTTCGGCCCCGGAGGCGAGGTCGGCGACCCGGCGGTGGGTGATGGCGAGGCCGGCGGATGAGTGCAGGTCGGGGTCGGGCGCGGGGGCGTCACCACCCGGGTGAAGCTGGGCACCACCACCAGGCTGGTGGGCATCGAGACCACGCTCGACGCGGGCGCCGCCGCGATCGCGCCAGAGAGGCCCACCCCCGCGATCCCCAGCACCAGCCCGGCTCCGGCGAGCCCGGCCCAGAGTCCGGTGGGGATCCCGCGGAACGACCACCGGGGGGCAACCAGCCCGGCGAAGACCCCGCGGAACCCGCGCCTCCGGATGGGCTCCTCGACGAAGTGCCAGGAGAGCCCGGCGACCGCGACGGTCGCCCCCAGCTGGAGCAGCGCCAGCACCGGCCCGGGGGTGCTGTCGACGGGGGTGGTGAGCACGATGATCGGGTAATGCCAGAGGTAGATCCCGTAGGAGCGCACGCCGATCCAGCGCAGCGGCGGGGCTCCGAGGATCCGGCCGAGCAGCGCCGCCGGGTGAGCCAGGGCGGCGATCACCGCCACGGTCGCCAGGGAGAGGATCACCATCCCGCCGCGGTAGAGGAGGGTCTGGTACTCGTTGGTGTCCATCACCATGACGACGATGACGGCCAGCCCCAGCCCACCCAGGGCGTCGAGGCCCCGGCGCCGAAGCGCCGGCAGAGGCCCCGTCAACCGGCGGCTCGGCCACACGATGGCGAGCGAGGCACCGATGAGCAGCTGGAAGGCGCGGGTGTCGGTGCCCTCGTAGACACGGGTGGGGTCGCTGCCGGGCTGGAAGAGCGCGGCCATGGCCCACGCGGAGGCGAGCGCGCCCGCGATCACCAGCCCCACCAGCAGCCACCGCCGGTGCACGAAGCGGAGGGCGAGGATGAGGAGCAGCGGCCACACCAGGTAGAACTGCTCCTCGACCGCCAGCGACCAGAGGTGCCCGAGTGGTGAGGGTGCTCCGAAGCTGGCGAAGTACGAGACGTGCTGGAACGCGTACCACCAGTTGCTGAAGTAGAGGAGGGCGGCGAGCAGCGCGCCGCGGATCCCGCCGAGCTGGGAGGGATCCAGGAAGACGATCCAAAGGGTGACCACCACCAGCATCACCCAGAGCCCGGGCAGCAGACGGCGTGCGCGCCGCAGCCAGAAGCGTCCCAGCGCGATGGCCCCCTCGCGCTCGCGCTCCGCGAGCAGCAGGTCGGTGATGAGATAGCCCGATAGGACGAAGAAGACGCCCACCCCGAGCAACCCGCCCGACGCCCAGCCCACGTTCAGGTGGTAGAGCACGACGGCGAGCACCGCGACGGCCCGGAGGCCGTCCAGGCCCGCGATGTACCGCCCCTCTCCCCTTGCGGGTGGTGGCATGGGAAACCGTCCCTGAGTCCCGGCTCATCCCCGCGGCCGGGCACCGGGCGCTCCGCTGCGACCGGGGCAATCCCATCCTACCTCTCGGGGCCCGGCCTCACTCCTGTGCCCCCGCAACACGATGCAGGGGGCACCGTCGCGCTCAATACATGACGGTCGCGAAGTCCCCCACCTGGCGAAACCCGAGGCGCCGGTACAGGCGCAGCGCGGGCTCGTTGTAGGCGTTCACATACAACGAGCAGACCGGCACCTGCGTGAGCAGCTCGGCGCAGATGGCCGCCATCGCCGCGGTGGCGATCCCGCGACCGCGAAGCCGCGGATCGGTCCACACCCCCTGGATCTGGACGGCCTCGGGCGTCCAGGCGGACAGCTCCAGCTTGAACGCGATCTCGTCCCCCTCCGTGAGGAGAAAGGACCACCCCCGGTCGATGAGGGCGGCCATGCGCAGCCGCCATCCGACGGCGTCGACCGCCATCGGGTCGACGCCCATCTCCTCCCGATGCATGGCGGCGGCGGCCACGGTGAGTGCGTCGAGGTCGTCTCGCCGGCCCCGCCGGATGGGCACGCCGGGCAGGCTGGAGGGCGGACCGTCGAGGACCATGACCGGCTGCGGGTCGCGCACCTCGACCGGGCGGCGGTGGGGGCCCAGGAAACCGGCCAGGGCGCGGACCGCAGGCGCCGGGCCGATGATCAGGCGGGGCGGGAGCTGGCGGGACAGCGCGGCGCCGATCGCCGGGGCGTCGTCGAGGTCGGGGATCCAGGGGACCACGACCGGTCCCCCCATCAGCGCGGCTCGCAACCCCTCCCCGTCCCCCAGTCCCCACCAGGCCTCCAGGCGCGCTCCGAGCCGCATCTCGCTGCGGAGGAAGACGTTGGCCACCGGATCCTGGTCGAGGAGGGCGATCAGCGGCGCGCAGAGCTCGGGTCCGAGCCGGACGAGATCGGTCCTTCGGCGTCCGGCCAGCTGGAGCATGCCGCGCATTGTGAGCTTCATCGGCGAGAATCCCCGCATGCTGATTCTCATGAGCCACCAGGCCACGCGGGACGAGGTGGAGAACGTCATCCGCCACGTTCGGGAGCGAGGGTACCGCCCCATCGAGCTGCCCGGCACGGACCGGCTCGCCATCGGGGTCCTGGGCAGCAACCCGGGTCAGATCCGGGACGCGGTGGTCGCGCTCCCCGGGGTCGTCGCCGCGGTGCCGGTCAGCAAGCCGTACAAGCAGGTGGGCAGAGAGTGGCATCCCACGCCGACCGTGGTCGCGGTGGGCGGGGTCCGGATCGGAGAGGGCGCGCCGTTCGCGGTGGCCGGCGGGCCCTGCGCCGTCGAGTCCCGGTCCCAGCTCCTGGAGACGGCGCGCGCGGTCCGGGCGGCGGGCGCGGACGTCCTCCGCGGCGGCGCCTACAAGCCGCGGACGTCGCCCTACTCCTTCAGCGGTCTCGGGGCCGAAGGGCTCCGGTACCTCGCCGAGGCGAGGGCCGAGACCGGCCTTCCGGTGGTCACCGAGGTGCTCAGCCCCGGCGACGTCGAGCAGGTGGCGGCCGTCGCCGACATGCTCCAGGTGGGGACGCGCAACGCCCAGAACTTCGCCCTCCTGGAGGCGGTGGGCGGCTCCGGCAAACCGGTCCTGCTGAAGCGCGGGCTCTCCAACACCATCGAGGAGTGGCTGCTCAGCGCCGAGCACGTGGTCAGCCACGGGAACCCCAACGTGGTGCTCTGCGAGCGTGGCATCCGCACCTTCGAGACCGCGACCCGGAACACGCTCGACCTCAGCGCGGTCCCGCTGATCCGGTCCCTCTCCCATCTCCCCATCGTCGTCGACCCCTCGCATGCCACCGGCCGGCGGGACCTGGTCCCTCCCATGGCGCTGGCGGCCGTGGCCGCCGGAGCCGACGGTCTGCTGGTGGAGGTGCACCCCAACCCCGACGAGGCCCTGTCGGATGGTCCGCAGTCACTGACCCTCGCCCAGTTCGCCTCCCTGATGGAGGAGGTGCGCCATCTCAGCGCCGCCCTCAGCAAGGTGGCAGAGCCGGGCGTAGCATGTGGACCATGCGATCGCGGCGCCGGAGGCGGTGATGCCGCTCTTTCGTCGCGGTGACCGCCGGGCCGACCAGCCGGACCGGGCGGCGGCCCCGGCAGCGGCCCCACCGCCGACCCCGTCTCCGCCGGGCGCTCCGCTGAGCCCGGGCGGCACCTTCGCGCCGCCCTCTCCGACCTACCGTCCGCCACCCGCGCCGAGCTCGCCCGTCCCCTCCCCGGCGTCGACCGCGCCCACGGTCGCCCGGTTCCCGGTCACCGAGGGGGATCTGCCCTGTCGCGCCCGGGGCTGTGCCAATCACAACGGCGTGCTCTGCCATTACATCGACCGGCGTGGCCGGCGCTGCGACACCGCCTGGTGCCCCAATCACTGGGCCACCGTGGGGGGGATCGTGTACTGCCGGCGGCACGCCGGCACGATCGCGGCCATCGGCTACTTCGACCACCCCGCGGGAATGCCGGATGTCGACAACCGGGCCCCCTCGCTCGTCAACTGGGTGGCCCGCGACCTCGACGCCTTCGTGGCGGCGACCCTGGTGCAGGTGGCGACCCAGGGGGAGACCTTCGTGCGGGAGCCGGTGGTGTCCACCCACGCCGAACGATCCGGCGGGAGACGCTACGAGCGCGGCTGGAAGCTGGTCGACCACACCGGCCTCCGACTGGTCGTGGCCGTCTTCGTCCACGAGACCGAGGACACCACGATCCGGGTGCGGGTCGGTTCGGGGGTGGTCGCCGAGGGCGTGCCGCCGTGGGTCGAGCGCCACCGGAGGGGGATCGAGGTCTCCGACGAGACCGACCGGAGCCAGCGGGCGCTCTTCTACTCCTTCCTCCAGAAGCACGTCGTGGCCGCGGTGCGGGCCAATCGGGCCGTCGACCAGGACATCCGCCAGCGCTGATCCAGCCGGCCGCGGGCAGGCCGCCGCCGGCACCCTCAGGAGAACCCTGCCTCAGGTGATCGAGGACGCCGCCCCGAGCAGGTTCAGGAACCGGGAGAGCAGGACCGACCCCTCCACCTGACCGCCGGATGACCCGCCGCCGGTGAGCCGCAGCGAGAGGCGGTCGGTCACCACGAGCGCCCCCGGGGCGTCCAGGTCGTCATCGATGCGTTGGACGAAGCTCGCCCACCACCCCTCGGCCTCGCCGCGGTCGAGGGTGGCCCCCGCCCGAGCCGCGCCGGCGTAGCGCAGCCGCCTGGCGTCCGCCGCCGCCAGGTCCTGGTCGGTGTACTCCCACGCGGCGCGGTGGTGGTGGCCGGCGAGAAGCAGCCGCACGGTCGCCGCCGGCACTCGCTCCAGGAGCTGGCGCACGAAGACCAGGTTGCCGACCGACTTGCTCATCTTCTCGCCCTGGTAGCCGACCATCGCCACGTGCACCCACAGCCGCACGTAGGGGGAGATGCCGACACCGGCCGCCTGGGCGATCTCGGACTCGTGGTGTGGGAAGACGAGGTCCGTACCACCCCCGTGGACGTCGATGGGGGTGCCCAGCTCCTGGGTCGAGAGCACCGAGCACTCGATGTGCCAGCCGGGGCGCCCGTCGCCCCAGGGCGACGCCCAGCTCGGCTCACCGGTCAGCGACGGCTGCCAGAGGACGAAGTCGAGCGGGGCCCGCTTGCGCGGGTCGCCGGGATCGGCGCCGCGCTCCCGCGAGAGCTGCACCATGGCCTCGGGGCTCAGCCCGGAGAGGTCTCCGTAGGCGGGGAGCCGGGCCACCTCGAAGTAGACCCAGCCGTCCGCCTCGTAGGCGAAGCCCGCCGCCACCAGCCGCGAGATCCAGTCAATCATGGCGGGAACATGTTGGCTGGCGCGGGGCGCCGCGTCGACCGGCAGGATGTCGATCGCCGCCATGTCCCGGTCGAATTCGCCGACCACCTGCTCGGCGAGCTCCTGCCAGGAGATTCCCCGCGCCGCCGACACTCGCATCATGTCGTCGTCGACGTCGGTCACGTTGCGGACGCTCCGGACCGGGTTCCCGAGGCTCCGAAGCCGGCGGGTCAGCAGGTCGAAGGTGTGGTAGGTGAAAGCGTGGCCGAGGTGGCCGCCGTCGTAGGGGGTGATCCCGCAGACGTAGAGGCGGACCGGGGCCCCGCCATCCACCTCGAGAGGCCGGAGCGACCGGGTGGCGGTGTCGAAGAGGCGGAGCACGGTTGCAGCATAGCCACCGGCCTCGACCCCCCTGCCGGCCACCCGACGACCGGGTGGAGGCGGCGGCAGGTTAGACTCCGGAAGCCTGCGGCCCCGTGGTGTAGCCTGGCCTAACACGCCACCCTGTCAAGGTGGAGATCGTCGGTTCGAATCCGATCGGGGTCGCCAGGCGGGCGGGGGGCCGGATCACCGCTCCCGAGGCAGCAGCAGGCGGGTGACCGCCCCGCCGTGCTGGACGTCCGCCCAGGTGGCCGCCTCGAGTCTGAGCGAGATCAGCGCCCCGGTCGGGAACCGCTCCCGGAGCGACTCCGGTGCGCCTGTCCCGGCGAGGAGCAGCGCCAGCTCGTGGATCCCAGGGTTGTGGCCGATCAGCATCGCCTCCCGGACACCGGCGGGGAGCCGTCGAAGCCGCGACAGCAGGGCCGGCGCGCCGGCCGCATAGAGCCCCTCCTCGACCAGGACCTCGGGGTCCCCGAGTGCCGGCAGGATCAGCTCGAGGGTCTGGCGGGCTCGCCGGGCAGGGGAGCAGAGAACGAGTCCGGGCGCAACGCCCGCGTGCGCCAGCTGACGGGCCAGGTTCGCGGCCGCGCGCTCCCCCCGGGCGGTCAGCGGCCGGTCGGCGTCGGGCAGTTCCGGGTCGTCCCAGCTCGACTTGGCGTGACGGAGCAGGTGCAGGGTCAGGGACGCCGTCTTCCGTGGCTTGGTCATCGGGATACAGCGATCCTCTCGCCCACCCATTCGACCAGATCGTCGAGCACCCGGTCGCGCTCGGGCTCGTTGAAGATCTCGTGGTAGAGCCCAGGGTAGACGCGCAGCGTCCGGTCCGGGCTGCCCACCCGGGCGTGGACGTAGCCGGCCGCCGAGGGGTCGACCAGGGCGTCGAGGGTCCCCTGCATCACGAGGATCGGCAGGGTGAGGCGGGGGAGGCCGCCGGCGACCTCATCCATCGCGGCCAGCATCTCCGCCCCGAGCCTGGCCCTGACCCGCCGGGGGTGGACCAGGGGGTCGGCGAGATACGCGGCCACCACCGCCGGATCCCGAGAGATCTTGCGAAGGGGGAGCTTCATGACCCCCAGCTCGGGCGTCACTCGGGCCAGCAGGCGACCCACGGCGACGGCTGGGGCGGAGATGCCGGTGCTCACCACGGCGGGGGCGGACAGCACCAGCCCCATGAGCTCCGGCTGGTGGCGGAGCGCGTAGACGGCGGCGATCAGGCCGCCCATGCTGTGGCCCAGGAGGATGGTGGGGGCTGCCCCCGCCCGGGCCGCGACGTCGAGCGCGACCCGGTGGAGGTCCTCCACGTAGTCGTCGAACCGGGGCACGCTCACGGCTCTGCCGCCGGAGCGCCCATGGCCGCGGTGGTCGGGCACGACCACGCTGAGCCCGGCCGTGGTGAGCCGCTCCGCCACGTGGTGATAGCGCCCCCCGTGCTCGGCGTAGCCGTGGGAGATCAGGACGCGGCCCCTGGCCCGGCCGTCATCGGGTTCCCAGACTCTCCAGAAGAGCTGGAGGCCGCCCCGGCCCGCCGAGCCGCCCTGAACCTCGCGCACCGGCCGGACTCTAGCCCTCCGCGGGCGCCGCCGCCCCGATCAGGTGGCCAGGGCCCGCAGCATCTGCTCCCGCAGTGACGCGAGCGAGATGGGCTTGGTCAGCAGGGCTCGGGCGCCGACCGCCGCCGCACGCAGGGGATCCTCCGGCGAGTCGCGGCCGGTGACCATCAGCACGCGCATTCCCGGAGCGGTGGCGATCAGCCGGCGGCAGACCTCGAGACCGTCCATCCCCGGCATGTTGATGTCGAGCAGCACGAGATCGAAGCGCACCTCGTGGGCGGCGAGCAGGGCCTCCTCCGCGCTGTGGGCGGGACGGGCCCGGAACCCCTGCATCTCCATGTAGGCGGCGATGGTCCGGGCGAGCCGGACGTTGTCGTCGACGATGAGCACGGCGGGCGGCTGTGGCCGGCTCGACGCCGCGGCGCTCGCCGCAGCCTCCGGCCTCGCCGCCCTTGGGGTGACGGCGGTGAGGTCGCGCAGCGCCGCGCCGGGATCGGAAGCGCCGGCCGCGGGGGGCACCGGGGCCGGGGTGGACAGCGCGCCGGGGGCCGCCGGTGAGGGCAATGGAGGGGAGGCGATGGCGGTCGCCGGCCGCGGCGGGGCGGACGCCTGGGCCGGCGCCGGGACGGTGACCGGAGGGGGGGAGAGGAGGACGGCGCGAACTGGATCCGGCTCCGTCATGGCGCGCGGCGCCGCGGCGGGGTCGGCGGGCCCTCCGGGACCGGCCAGCCCGATGCCGGCCACATGGGTGAGATCAAGGATGGTCATGTACCGCAGATTGGAGCGTCTCTTGCGCCTGCTCTCACCCTACAGGCTGGGTGTGGCGAGGGGCGCCACCGTGTGCGGGAATTCAGCGGACCGTTCCGCAGATGTTTCCGAATGTCGCAACCGCTCGAAGAGGATCTCGCAGCCCGGGACGGGACTTCCGACCGGCGGTCCATCCGGCCGTCACCGCGCGCCGGCGGCCCCTCCCCGTACCATCGAGCGATGCCGGAGATGGCTCCCGACACCGAGGGCGTCGAGCGCGTGCTGATCGTGGTCGCCCACCCCGACGACTGCGACTTCGGCTGCGCCGCCACCACCGCTCGCTGGACCGATGCCGGGATCGAGGTCTCCTACTGCATCGTCACCGACGGGCAGGCGGGCGGCTTCGAGCGGTCGGTGCCGCGCGATCGGATGGCCGAGATCCGGAGGGGGGAGCAGACCGCCGCCGCCGCGGTCGTGGGGGTCAGCGACATCGCCTTCCTGGGCTACCCCGATGGCGAGTTGACGGTCACCCATGACCTGCGCCGCGACATCACTCGGGTGATCCGCCAGAAGCGGCCGGACCGGGTGGTCACCCAGTCCCCCGAGCGCAGCTGGACCCGGCTGTTCGCCTCCCACCCCGACCACCTCGCCACCGCCGAAGCCGCCATCTGCGCGGTCTACCCGGACTCGCGCAACCCGTTTGCTCACCTGGAGCTGCTGGAGCGCGAGGGACTGGAGCCGCACACCGTGCGGGAGCTGTGGATGATGGGCAACGCCGAGCGGGTCAACGTCTGGAGCGATGTGACCGCGACCGCCGACCGCAAGCTGGAGGC
>Ga0181533_1006189_pt1 | contig 11002 bp, 13 predicted proteins | sample PEATcosm2014_Bin_45_FD_119772 | JGI IMG/M metagenome (GOLD analysis project Ga0181533, IMG submission 119772) | Peatland microbial communities from MTU Mesocosm Facility, Houghton, MI, USA - PEATcosm2014_Bin11_60_metaG | ecosystem: Environmental > Terrestrial > Soil > Wetlands > Peat | place...
CGCCCATGTCATCATGAGGTCGCCCTGGACCTCGCCCTCACGCCCCATCGCCATCGTCGCAGCCCGTCGAGAATCTCCGTTCTTCAAACAGAATCACCCGGCGGCGACTTCGTCAACACGCTGTTAGCCGACACCGGAGTCACCCAGCCGCAATTCGCGGTGCTGACCATGATCGCGGCCTACCCGGGATGCTCAAGCGCTGATCTTGCCCGCTTGTCGCTGCTCACGCCGCAGACCGTCACGGTCATCGTCGCAAATCTCAAGCGGGATGGACTTCTGGAAGCCAATCCGCATCCGGTCCATGGGCGAATCCAGCGCCTGAGCTTGACCGCACACGGCAAGACAGTGCTCGGACGATGCAAGGCGCGCGTTCAGCCGCTCGAAGAGGAACTCGCCGCCTCCTTGTCGCCGGATGAGGACGCGATCATCCGCCGCTGGCTCGTGCAGGTCGCGGTCAAGGAAACGGCCGCCTCCGGGGTGAAGCCGCTCGGGCCGTAAGACCGCTCATGCCAAAGCGTGTTTCGACCCGGAGTTCGCCTCCAAGGTCCGCGACATCGCGGGGCTCTATGTCGCGACCCGCCGGCCCACGCCATCGTTCCGTCGGTTGACGAGAAGTCCCAGATCCAGGCCTTGGACCGCACCCAGCCTGGATTGCCGCTGAAGAAGGGCCGGGCCGGGACCACGACCCACGACTACAAGCGCCACGGCGCGACCATCCTCTTCGCCGCGCTCGACGTGTTGGAGGGCAAGATCATCGGCCGCTGCATGCGGCGCCACCGCCATCAGGAGGTCGTCCGCTTCCTGAACGCCGTCGAGGCGGAAGTTCCGTCATCCACGCCATCCTGGACAACTACGCCGTCCATAAGCACCCCATGGTGCGCGCCTGGCTCGGGCGACATCCGCGATCCCACGTGCGCAACTATTAGGTGGAAGAATGGCGCCAAATCGCGAAGGCGGCGGGTTTACTTCCCGACTCCCTATCCTTGTTCCGGGCGCGCTTGGAGTTCGGGCTTGGGTGCGGATGATGAAGACTCAGAAAGCGCATGTCCTCGCCATCCGTTCCTTGCAAGCGCGAGCGAGCGAAGAGGCGCCGCGCTATTTCGAGATCGAGCCGGACGGCAGCTTCACCCTGTACGCCATGTTGCGGCGCGCCGAGGCCGTATGAACCCGCGCGATGAGACTCGCGGCATGCGCGGCGCCTGTCATTCCCCGACATGAGGGAAAATTGCCCATGCGCGGCCGGGACGGCATCCGAAGTCCGCGCCAGCATCTCGATCTATGCTCGGCCTGACAAAGAGAGTCTCGATTGGACATTCCGCAGGGGCGGGATGGTTTTTCAACAGTCGCGCGCAGGGGAGCTTGCGTCAAAGCTCATTATCGGCTCGACGCATCAGAGGCTTCGGGAGCAACTTGCGACGGTTTCCAAACTGACGGATCCGCGCCTCGACTTTCGCTATGAACGGAGAATTCCCCAAATGCGCGTTACGCCGATCATTTCCGAAACGGAATTCAAATCGCGCTTCGAAGCGCTGCTGAGCGCCGTTCCGCCTGGAGCCATCCACGACCATTCATTCTTCGACATGCCAGCCAATCAGCCGCCCTGGTTCGACACCGGTCTTCGCCTTGAAGCGGGCGAGCGCGTGACGACTTTCGCGCGCGGGCGAACATGTCTCGACGGAACCGACCTCTGGTTTGGCCCAGATTTCCAAATTTGGCGGCGCATCGGCGAGGGGGGACAAATCTCGCGCGGCACGCGAGCCGGAAACACCTTCACGGCGGAGGCCGCCGGGCCCCTATTCTTCGCGAGCTATTTCCCCGGCGAATGGTCGACGCGGACGGGCGAACTGGCGACGCCGCCCGAGGTTTATAATCTCGTATCGGGCGATTTTACCGTCCTGGTCATCCGCTGGCGCGGCGATCCGCTCGAAGGATTGCGCGCTTTGGCGGCGCGTGGCGACGTTAATGGTTACATCGACGATGAGATCGACCGACTCGTCAATCCTGTCGCGCCGCCGAGGGAATGGAGCTACCTCTGGTTTCTGGGCCCGGCCGAAGTCTATCGTTCCGTTGAACGCAACGGACGCGCCGGCGCGATCTGTTGCCGCACGCATCGCGACACTGGCCTGCTCATCAAGGATGCGCCGCTCGCCTTCGAGCCCGGGACGCGGCTGCGCTGGTCGTGGAAAGTCGACAAGCTGCCGTCGAAATTGGGAGAGGACAGGCTCGAAACCCATGACTATCTCAGCATCGCGGTCGAATTCGATAACGGGCAGGACATCACTTATCTGTGGAGTTCCGAACTCCCGGTCGAAAAAAGCTTTCGCTGCCCCATTCCGACCTGGGCCGCGCGAGAAACGCATGTCGTCGTTCGCTCCGGCGGGCAAGGTCTCGGCGAATGGCGAGACGAGGAGCGGGACGTCTTCGCGGATTACGCCGCGGCGATCGGCGGTCCGACGCCCGCCAGAATCGTGCGGGTTTGGCTCATCGCCGTCAGTCTCTTTCAGGGAGAGGAGGGCGAATGCCAATACAGCGACATCGCCTTTGTGATCGGCGACAGGATCGTGCCGGTGACGTGACCAGGCGAATCCTTTCGCATCCACGAAAGAACGACATCAAAGCATCGAACGCGTCAACAAAAGAGCCCTCATGCAATCGGTCAAACCCATCCTTTCCTCCGCCCAGAACGACGAAGACGACGCCCGCGCGCGCCTTGACGAGCTCAGGGCCTTTCTGGAGGCGAGCCTCGTTGGCGGCGCGGGGCTCGTCGAACGACTGCTGATCGGTCTGCTCGCCGACGGTCATCTGCTCGTCGAAGGCGCGCCAGGCCTCGCGAAAACCCGCGCCGCGAAACTTCTCGCGCGCGGATTGAATGTCGGCTTCGCGCGGATTCAATGCACGCCGGACCTCATGCCCGCCGATGTCACGGGCACGTCGATATGGCGGCAGGATCGCGGCCTGTTCGAATTCTCGGCTGGACCGGTGTTCCATTCATTGGTTCTTGTCGACGAAATCAATCGCGCGCCGCCCAAGGTGCAATCGGCGCTGCTCGAGGCCATGGCGGAGCGTCAGGTGACGGCCGCGGGCGTGACGCGCCGGCTGCCCGATCCATTCATGGTGGTCGCGACGCAAAATCCGATCGAGCACGAAGGAACTTTTCGATTGCCGGAAGCGCAGCTCGACCGTTTCATGCTGCATGTCGAGCTTGCTCTTCCCGATGCGGCGACCGAGCGAAAAATTCTCGATCTCGTCGAACACGAGACTTCGCACGACTCGCTATCCTTCGGCGCTCCGCTCAGCGCCGACGACATCGCCGCGGCGCGCGCGGCGGCGCGGCGGATCTATCTTTCGCCGGCGGTGAAGGACTATATTGTGCGACTGGTCACGGCGCCGCATCACAAGGACTTCGCGCCGGAGATCCGCGCGAAAATCGAATATGCCGCCTCGCCGCGCGGCACGCTCGCTCTCGCCATGGCCGCGAAGGCGCGCGCCTTCCTCGCTGGTCGCGATCATGTGCTGCCTCAAGACGTAGCGGAACTCGCGATCGACGTTCTCTCGCACCGGACCACGCTCACCTGGCGCGCGCTGGCCGACGGCGCCACGACGCGCGAGGTGATCGGCGGATACCTCAATCTCGTCGCGCCGGTGTGAGGAGCGATGAAGACGGCCGGTGTCGATCTCGATGTCGAAGCGCTGCTGCGGCTGCGCGGTCTCGCCGCGTCGATGCGGGGAGGGTGCAAGCCGCCCCGCTCGGCTCTGCCCGGCGCCGTTTTGCATCGGCGGCGTGGGCGCCGCCTCGAGCTCTACGACATCAGAGCATGGTCGGAGGGCGACGACATGCGCCATCTCGACCGCAATGTCACGGCGCGCACGGGAGCGCCGCATGTGCGCGGCTTCCGCGACGAGCGTGAGCGATCGGTTATGCTCGTGGTTGATTTTCGCCCAATGATGATGTTTGGAACGCGCCGCGCCTTGCGCTCCATCGCCGCCGCCGAAGCGATAACGATGCTCGCCTGGCGCGTCATCGAAGAAGGAGGAAGCATTGGCCTCCTCGTCGCGACGGCGGAGGGCGCGCGTCTTTTGGGTCGGGCGCGGGGCGTTCGCGCGATGTTTTCGGTGATTGGCGAACTCGCGGCGGCGCATCGCGACGCCTTGGCGAATCTTGAAGTCCGCGATCCTCCGCTTGCCGCAATCCTCGAAGGAGCCGAGGGTTTGGCGGGCGCCGCCTCAATCCTCGTCGCGACGAGCCTGGACGCGCCGGGCGATGGGTTCGACGGCATAGCGGAGCGACTCGCGCGCAAAAGGGATTTGTCCATCGCGCTTATCGCCGACCGTTTCGAACTCGATCCTCCCCGGGGGGCCTATCCCTATCGAACGAACGACGGCGACGCCGGTTGGCTGCGAGTCGCGGGAAGCGTGGCGCCCGACGTTCGGCTCGCGCGGCTGCGCCGGCTCGGCGTGAACTACATGCAAATCGACGCGGCGCAAGGCCCGGACGCAATGGCGAGCGCGCTGGAGCGCCTCTATGGCTGACGCGGCGCAGCTTATGGACGGGCTTCGCCCGCTCCATATCACGAGCGGGATCGACCAAGCGACTCCCGTCGTCGCCATGGCGTTGCTCGGTTGCGCGGCGGCGCTCGCCTGCGCCTTCGCGCTCGGGCCGTGGTTGATCCGGCGGCGCGCCCTCCGAAGGTTCGCGCTTAGAGAACTGGCCGCGACGCGCGCCCTGCCTCAAGAAGCGAGGCTCGTCGCGCAGGCGACGCTTTTGCGGCGCATCGTCGCGCAATTATGCGCCGGCTCCGCGCAAGAGCAGGGCGATATTTGGTTGGCCCGTCTCGATCGGGCTTTCTCGACGCGATTTTTCACCCAGCAAGCCGGACAGACCTTCGGCGACGCGCTCTACAGGCCCCCCGCGGACGCCGACGTCGACGCGCTTGACGAAGCATTGCAACGACATTTCGCAAGGATCGAGCGATGACGGGCTGGGACTTCGCGTCACCCCTCGCGCTGGCGCTGGCCCCCGCGCCCTTGCTGGCCGCGTGGGCGCTGCCCTCCCGGCGAAGCGCGCCGAGCGGCCTGCTCGTTCCGTCGACGCTTCGCGACAGGTTCTCGGCGCGGGGCGGCGCGAGCCTGTACGCGCCGCGCGCTCTGGCGCTGGCCTGGCTTGCCTGGCTCTGCGTCCTCGTCGCGCTCGCCGGGCCGCGCGTGACCGCTGCGGCGCCAGCCTTGCTCGCCTCGGGGCGCGACATCATGCTCGCCATGGATTTGTCCGGCAGCATGACAAAAACCGACTTTATGCTCGACGGCGAGGCGGTCAGCCGCCTCGACGCGCTGAAGCGCGTGGGCTCTGAACTAATCCGACGCCGCGCCGGGGACCGGATCGGTCTCGTGATCTTCGCGGAAAACGCATTCGCCGCCGCGCCGCTGAGCTTCGACGTAGGGGCCGTCAGCGAGACTCTCGAGGAAATGGAGATAGGACTCGTCGGCCGGTCGACGGCGATCGGCGAAGGTCTCGGGTTGGCGCTCAAACGCCTCGCCGACTCCAAGGCGCCGACGCGTCTGATCATTCTGTTGTCGGACGGCGCCAATAACGCGGGCTCCAGCGAGCCTGACGCCGTCGCGAGGCTCGCGAAACAACTCGGCGTGAAAATCTTCACGATCGGCCTCGGGCTCAATGACACCTCCAACGCCAGTGGCGATCCCGACGCCGTTGACTTCGCCACCTTGCAAAAGCTTGCGGAAATCGGAGACGGCGCCGCGTTCCGGGTTCGCACGACGGACGAACTCGACGGCGCCGCGCGCGCGATCGAGGGCTTGGCGGCGGGGGAGACGCTGGCGCCGCCGCCGATAATTTATCGCGATTTGTGGCCCTATCCGGCCGCGCTCGCCTTCATCGCCGGTCTGACGCTCGCTTTTACGCGAAGGGCGCCGCGATGATCGAACTTGGCTCTTTCGCCTTTTTGAGGCCCTGGTGGCTGTTGGCTTTGCCTGCTCTCGCAATCGCCCTGCGGGTCACCCGGCAAAGGCGCGCCGGGCTCGGCGACTGGGCAAGAGCGGTCGACCCGCATTTGCTCGACGCCATGCTGAAGCGACAGGGCGCCGCCATGGGCGCGCCCAGGAATCGGGCTATCCTCTGGGCTGTCGCGCTCGTCGCTCTTGCGCTGAGCGGTCCGGCGATCGAGCGCGGCGATACGAAGCAGTTCCGCAACCTCGACGCGACGCTGATCGTGCTGGACGTGTCGAACGGCGCCGGCTTGCCGCAAGCCGTCGCGGCGGCGCAGTTCCTGCTCGCGCAAAGCGGCGCGCGGCAAATGGGGCTCCTGCTCTATGCGGGCGACGCCTATCTCGCCAGCCCCCTGACGAACGACGCCGCGGCGTTGAGCGCGCTACTGTTCGCGGTCGACGATCATACCGTTCCCGATGGCGGGGCCAGACCAGAGCGCGCGCTGGCCTTGGCGAGACGCGTCTTGCGCGATGCGCATATCATCGCCGCCGACGTGGCGCTGATCACCGCCGGCGAAGGCGTGGATGCGGCGGCGGCGCGCGAGGCGACGCGGCTTGGCGCGGAAGGACACGCGCTTCACACGCTTTTCGTTACGGGTGACGCGCCAGACGCCTCGCGCCGCGAAGCCGAACTTTCTGGACTTGCCGCCGCGGGCCGCGGGCTCGCCGGGAACGCCGCTCAACCGGACGACGTCGCGTCGAGAATCTCCGGTCGCGCGACGGCCCACGTGTCGGGAAGCGCGCTTCAAACGCTCGGCTGGCGCGACAGCGGCCAGCTTGTGCTGATCCTCGCCGCCGCGTCTCTCTTGTTATATTTCCGCGGGGGCGCGCCGTGAGACGACTCGCCGCCGCCACGGTCGTGCTTTTGCCCTGCGCCGTGTTTTGGCTCGTCGGCCAGCCGATGATTGGACAGGGCTTGCTGGCGCTTGGCCATCCCGGCGCGGCGGCGGCGTTCTTCGACGATCCCGAGCAAAAGGGCGCGGCCTTCTATTTTGCTCGACGCTGGAGCGAAGCCGCGGCCGCTTTCGGGACCAATGCCGCCAACGCCTATAACCGAGGCAATGCGCTGGCGCGCGCCGAGCGCTTCGCCGAGGCCGTCGCCGCCTACGACCAAACGCTCGCGGCGGACCCCGACGATGAAGACGCCGCTTTCAATAGGGCGCTCGTCGCGAGTTTGATCGCTCGGAAGGCGGCGCCTGCGGACGCGGATACGATCAGCGCGAATTCCGCCGCGAGCCGAGCGCGCGACACGCATGACGAGTCGCATGCGGACGGCGAGACCGGCGGGTCCGGCGACGGATTCGCGGGCGGTCAAGAAGGCGCTTCGAAGCCCGGCGCGCAAGGCGGTAGTAAGGCTGGAAAATTGGGTCGGGGCGAGCAGTCGTCATTCGAATCAGGACAAGGACAGGCGAAGGGATCGGCGGGCGACTCCGATGGGGCCGGCCGCACGGGCGGCCTGCAAGTCGACGTCGCGAAGGCGATTCGCGACCTGGACCGGCGCGTGCGGCGCCGGTTGGAGGCGCGCTCGGTTCAGCCGACAATCGAATGGCTGTCGACGCTGGCGGACGATCCGGGACGCTTTCTGAAGCTGCGCATCCTCGCCGAGAAAGCACGACGAAAGGCGCGACCCGCCGTCGCGGAAGAGGAGAGCGATCCATGACGCCATTGAAAATCCTCCCGCTCGTCGCGGCGGCTGGCGTGGCCCTTCTCTTCCGCGCCGCCGCGCGCACGGAAACGCCATCCATCGATCCGCCGCTCGGGCGCATCGAGATCAGGGCCGATCTTCCCAAGGAGCCGCCCTTTGTCGGCGAGCCGATCATTCTCCATGTGCGATCGAGCCTTCGCGCGAATGCGACGCGCGACAAAATCCTTCAGCCCGCCCTGACGGATTTCGATTGGCAACAATTCGGCGTCGACGCTTCCAGCCAAGAAATGCTGGACGGATTCTGGACGCCGGTTATCGAGCGCGTTCTCATGGTGACCCCGCTGAAAGCCGGCTCCTTGACGATCCCGCCGTTCACCCGCCGCGTCGAATTCGTTACGCCCAACGAAGAAAGGGGCGAGGCGAATTTCGTTTCGAATTCCCTGGTGATCGACGTGCGTTCGCATGAGGGCCTCGGTTCCGCGGACGAACCGTGGCTGCCCGCGAAATCCGTAAAAATCTCCGACAAATGGGAGCCGGCGCCCGACAAGATTCCTTTTGGCGAAACCGCTCATCGCGTCCTCACGATCGAAGCCAAGGGCTTGACAGCCGACCGGCTGCCGGCACCGCCGATCCTTCGAGCGCCAGGAATCATTTCTTTCCTCGGCCCCGTCGATCGCCAGACGATCGTCACCGACGACGGCCCCGTCGGGCGCGTCGCCTATAGTTGGAATGTGCGCCCGGTCTCGATCACGCCGGCGACGGCGCCGGCCATCCATATTCCGTGGTTCGACGTCGCCACGCGCAAAATGCGCGAAGTCGTCGCGCCGGAACGCGAAGTCGCGTTTATCGACGCGGCGCGCAAGACGCGAGAAACATCAGCGCCAATCGAAACTTTCCACTTGCTCTCGCTCTGGCCTCTCACGGCCTTCTTCATGAGCTTCGTTTGGACTTCAGCTGTCGCTTATTTGATCGCGACGCGCCGATCTCATCGCGGCGGCTAGACGCCGCCCCCGCCGCCGCGAACATAGGCGCTCAATCCGTCAGCGAGATGGTCGAAGAGCAGACGCACGCGCCGGGTCGTCTTCAGATTCTCGTGCATCGCAAGCCACATCTCCATCTCGAACATGAGCGCTTCCGGCAGAACTGGCGTCAGGTTGGGATCGTTCTTCGCCAAATTCACCTGACAGCCGCCGATCCCCACGCCCGCTCGCAAGGCCGCGAGTTGCCCCAAGTCGCTATCGCAGCGAAAACTGAACATCTCTCGGGTGATTTGCGCGGCCTCCGGCCCCACTGAACGAAATGAATGATCATCTCGGTCGAAGCCGATCCATCCAAACCGCGGCAGTTCATCGGGCGTCCTCGGCAGACCAAAGGCAGCCGCATAGCGGCGGTGAGCGAATAGCCCGATCTTGACCTTGCCGATGCGGCGCGCGATTAGCGCTTTTTGCGTGGGCCGCGCCATTCTGACGGCGATATCCGCCTCCCTGCGCAACAGGTCTTCATTGCGGTTCGAAAGAACCAGTTCGAGCTCGATCGCGGAGTGCTTCGCGCGAAACTCCGCCAGGATCGGCGGCAATACCTCGCAGCCGATGATTTCACTCGCGGTGAGCCGCACGGCGCCGCGAGGAACGTCGGCGTCGCCCGATGCGGCCCGTACGAGCGCGGCGGCGGCGACGGCCATGGACTCGGCGTGCGGCATGAGGTCGATGGCGGCGGATGTTGGGATCAGTCCGCGAGGCGAGCGCGAGAACAGCGCCAGTCCGAGCGCCTGTTCAAGCGCCTGGATATGTCGACTCGCCGTTGGTTGGCTCAATCCAAGGCGGCTCGCGGCGGCTGTCAGGCTTCCCGTGCGCGCCACCTCGATGAAGGTCCGATAAAGTTCCCAGCCGGGCTGTGGATTGCTCATGCAATAATGAATAACAATTGAACGAAGTTATGCAATTTTAATGATGCGGATGCAGGTCTATTTTTTTGAGGAGCAAACCTCAGGAGCATCGAATGACCCCTCTCCTCCCCAACGGCGCGCCGCGCCTTGCCCTGGTCATTGGCGCAACGGGCGGCGTTGGCGGCGAAGTGGCGAAGGCGCTGATCGCTGACGGCTGGCGGGTGCGATGCCTCAGCCGAGACCCTGAAACGGCCAGACGTCAAGCCTCCTGGATCGGGCCAGTTGAATGGGTTGCTGGCGACGCCATGAAAAAAGCGGAGGTTCAAGCCGCGGCGATTGGCGTTTCGGTGATTTTCCATGGCGCCAACCCGCCCAAATATCGGAACTGGCGGGGCCTCGCGATCCCAATGCTCGAGAACTCGATCACGGCGGCTCGCGCAAGCGAAGCGCGGCTGATCTTCCCGGGCAATATCTATAACTTCGGGCCTGACGCCTGGCCGCTCGTGAGCGAAACCTCGCCGCAACACCCGCTTACACGCAAAGGCGCGGTGCGCGTCGAAATGGAGGAAATGCTGCGGAAGGCCGCCGATCAAGGGCTGCGCTCGCTAGTGGTGCGCGCGGGGGATTTTTTTGGCTCGCACCAGCCCAGTTCCTGGATGAAAGACGCGATGATCAAGCCAGGCAGGACCATAACCTCGGTCATGTATCCTGGCGAGCCTTCAGTTGGGCACGCCTGGGCCTATCTTCCGGATCTTGCGCGGACCATTGTCCGGCTCGCAGAGATTGAGCAAACGCTCCCAAATTTCGAGGTGTTTCACTTCGGCGGCCATTGGATTGAACCCGGGGTTGAAATGGCCAAGGCGATCGCCCGAGTGGCCGGAGTCCCCGACGTAAAAATCCGATGCGCGCCTTGGCTGCTGATGCAACTCGCATCGCCATTTCTCGCATTCCCGCGCGAACTCATGGAGATGCGCTATCTTTGGCGCGTCCCGATGCGGCTGGACAATCGGAAACTTATCGCGCTGATCGGGCGGGAGCCGCATACCCCGCTGGAAGACGCCCTGCGCGACGTGCTGACGGAGCTGGGCTGTTGTCCGCCTAGCTGGCCCACCCGCGAGATTTCGGAACAGGACAGATCATCATGGCGATGAACGAGAGGCTTCTTGCGGAATTGCTCGGCCTTGCGACGCAATGCTTTCTTTGTGGATTTTGGTTCCTGCCCGAAGGCGTTTTAGCGTTACGCCGCCGCGCGCACGGTGAATTACAGGTCGACACGCGCCTTGGCTACAGTCCCGAGACGCTTTATCCGAATTACGGCAGTTGGTGTGCTTTTTGGTTGATGAGAATCGTGCATTATTAGGGGTATGACGCTCGATCTTGCTCTCTCTCGCCTTCACCTGATGGGTGATCAATCACCAGTTGCAGACCACGGCCTGCCTCCGGGCGCGAAGCTGGATAGTTTCGCGGGTCCG
>Ga0181533_1006191_pt1 | contig 11000 bp, 7 predicted proteins | sample PEATcosm2014_Bin_45_FD_119772 | JGI IMG/M metagenome (GOLD analysis project Ga0181533, IMG submission 119772) | Peatland microbial communities from MTU Mesocosm Facility, Houghton, MI, USA - PEATcosm2014_Bin11_60_metaG | ecosystem: Environmental > Terrestrial > Soil > Wetlands > Peat | place...
GCCAGCCAGCCCCCAGAAAGCCATTCCCAGCATGCCAGCCATCCGGCTTCCAACCAGAGAGGCGATCACTGCGCCGTAGCCGACTCTCCGGCCCACCTGGACAGCCCGGGCGGCGTCGCTGCCAATCCCGGCTGGGACCACCTGGTTGATGAATAGCCCCTTCATGTACCAGTTCCCCAGGTAGTGCCAGCCCACGCGCCCGCCTGCTCCACGGAGTAGAAAGCCCCACTCGAGGATGCTGGAGAGGACGGACAGTCCAGTCAGTGCCATTGCCAACAGAGCCCACGCCCCCTGCAGGTGACTGAACTTGGCGAGAGCCGCTCCCAGGTTCACGGAGTGAATGAAGATCCCCAGCGCCAGCAAGGTGACGGCCAGCCTGGCGAGTGGGTGGGCAAAGACCCCGCGCAGCACGGTTGTCACTCGGTGGAGGACTCGCTTACCCACGCCAGTCGGCAGAGCGCCGCAATTCATCACCTCACCCTTGGGCAAACTCCCTCTACCCCGGGCTCGTGGCCGACGACTGTCAGGAGGCTCTGGAGGTTCACGTGAGGCTATCCTCCCGGCACGCGCACCGGGCCGACCGCGCCGCCCGTCTGCCGTGAGACCAGCTGAAACATCCTGCCGAGGTGAAGGCGGGTGTGGATGGCAGCGTACGCTCCGCCACCTAGACCGAGTGAGAGTCCGGTTACCAGCACGCGCTGGATAATCGCTGCGGCGCCGGCGGCACCGGGGCTGAAGCCCAAGAAGATGAGCAGAGCGGCGACGCTCGCCTCATTGGCACCAGCGCCTCCGGGAATGAGACTTATCGCTCCACCGATCGTGCCAAGAGCGAGAACAAACGCTGCCTGCCACCAGCCGGCGTGAGCGGGTTCGAGGGCCTGTAGCACCAGCCAGAAGGCCGTGATGGCAACGACGACTCGCGCAGCGTCGAGAATCGATAGGATGAGCGCATCGGGGCGATGGAGCAACTTCGCGGTTTGCTCCTGTAGCTCATCGATGGCGGGCAGCAACCGCCTGAGGAGCGGGATGTGGGATACGAGGTTGTGCACCACGCAGAATACCGGTGAGACTGTGAGTACGATCACGATGGCCACGATGCCAACGACGACTGGGATCACCGCGGTCAGTCCGTAGCCGAGCGCGAGGATCGCCGGAAGGCCCGCGAGGATGAGGATCAACGTGTATGACAGTTCCTGAACGGTCACCGTGGCGGCGACGACTCCGAAGTCGGTGCCGCCAGCGGTGCTCGCGAACGCAGCGCGGGTGAGGTCGCCGAGTGGCATGATGGCGCTGATCGTTTGGCCGGCCAGGCTGATGAGAACCGTGTCGCGTAGTCGAAAGCTGGTGCCGACGTCCGTGAGGAGGAAGTGCCAGCGTACGCCCTGGAGGACGTAGACCAAGACCGAGAGCAAGACGATCGGCGCTATCAGTGCCAATTGAAAGTGGGTCAGAGCAGCCCCAACGTGTGCAGGATTCAAGAATAGGACAAGGCCGGCGATCGCTGCCAGCCCGATTGCCGCTGCGAGGATGTGCCTTATGCTCGCTCGCAGCCGCGGCTGGGTAGGCCCGAGCGGAGAAGGCCGCACTTCTCGGTGAGCTGCACCGGCGGGTGCCTCAGTCATGCGAGCCCTTGTCGGCAATCACCGCGAATGGCATGGGGCGGCAGACCTAGCTCAACCGTGCAGATCCGTGGGTACCTCATCATTGGCGGCCCATCTAGGCGGTGGAGGGGCACTTCGCCTCGGGATCCCCAGGTCATCCAAGTGGAGCCGAGGCGCAGCTGGATCATGATACGCGGCCACTCAGATGCATTGGCTCGGGCGTGGGCGTCAGGGGGCTGCTCTCTCCGGCGGCCCGACTGGCCATCCGGAGTTGAAAAGGGTCAGCGGCGCCGTCGCGGCCGGTTTGCTTGGGGTCAAGCTGGCGCCCAGGAACGGGAGGGTGACCGCGATTGGCGGAGGGCGACGCCGTGGGCTGCGGCCGAGGTGGAAACCCCTGTCTGGCCTCTTCGGAAGAGGACGCGCGGCTCATCGCAGAGCGTCCCAGAGACCGGTGGCTGCGACCATGATCGCATCGACGCATGCTGCGACGGGCATCACTGTCGTGTCGACAACCAAGTGGTTGAGCGTGGGGTCTCGGGGACCGCGTCCGTGCAGATGGCGGACGTAAGCGGTGCCTGCCCGGTCGTTGCGGTGCAGTCGGTCACAGGCAGTTGCTCGGTCGAGGCCCGGACACTGCGATCAGCAACGTCTCCCACCTCCTGGATGCCGACGCCGGGGTCAGCTTCGGCTGACCCGCCGGCCCTCACCACCTCCCCGGGGGCGCTCCGGCGTGTGTCCCTCGGGGAGAGGGGGCTGCGCGATCCAGGTCCCGTCCGGCCGCCGGAGCCCCTCTCCGGGCCGCGTGACCCGCTGCGCCACCCCTGGGGAACGAGAGCAACCGCGGCGTTGCGGCGCCGTCTCGCGCCGTGGCGAAAGGGTGGTGGCGGTGTGACAAGCCACGGGACACGCCGGGCATGTGTACCAGCCCAGGGCGAACATGAACGCGCCAGCCGGACCACCCTGCGCTCGAGGATGGCCGGCTCGTCAAGGAGACCGTGGGCATGGCCAGGCCACCGCTTCCCGCCCGCCGCTCACTGCGGCGGCATCTCTCCTTCGCATTCCTCGCCCTCGCGGCCGGCCTCGCCCTGACCGCGGTGAGTGGCGTGGGTGCGACCGCCGCGCCGGAGCTCGCGATCCGGGCAGCCACGTCGACCCCGACTCCCACGCCGACACCCACCCCCAGCCACACGCCCACGCCCACGCCGAAGCCCACACCGACGCCCACCCCCAAGCCGACGCCGACGCCGACACCCACGCCAACCCCGACGCCGACCCCCACACCCACCCCCAAGCCCACCCCGACCCCGACCCCCAGACCCACTCCCACTCCCACCCCACGCCCCACCGCTGTCCCGACGCCGGTGCCGACTCCGGTGCCGACTCCGGTGCCGACGTCGGTTCCCACCGCGCCGCCGACCGCCGTGCCCACGCCGGTCCCGACCCGGACGCCGACGGGAAACGCGGGCGGGCTCACCCCCCCGTCGGGGACGTCGGGCTCGGGCCAGTCCCCCACCTCGGGGAGCGGGGCCGCGGCCTCCTCCCTCAATGCGACCACTGACGGACAGGCGGCCCCGGTCGGGGCCCTGGCGGTCGCGGTCAACGACTGGACCCTCGCGCTGGCGGTCCTCGGCTCCCCGGCGGCCATCGCCCTCGAGTGGGCGGCCTCCCTGGTGCTGATCGCGGTGATGGTGGGGCTGATCGTCGCCGGCCCGTGGCGCCGACAGCCCAGGCCCTGGCACCACAAGGGCGCCTGACCCGGGCACTGCGGCCCACCCTTCCAGGTACCATGTGGCATGGGGCCGGTCAGATGCCGGCACACTCACCACCGAGCATCAGAGGGGGAATCCGGAAGTGTCCGTGTCTGTCAGCAGTCCCAGCCCAAATCGCACCGTGTTTCGCGCCGTCGCGGTCGGCCTGCTGGTCGTCGCCGTCGCCTGCGCAGCGCTCGCCATCTACTGGCTGACGGTCAAGTCGACCTTCCTGGCCAGCCACTACGGCCACCAGCCCAAGCACGCACTGGTGGCGGGCATCGTCGCAGTCGTCGCGCTGATCGCGGCCAGCATCGTCTGGCGCCAGGGCCGCCAGACCGCCTGATCCGGACGGCTCGCGCGCCCCGTCTGCCCGGCCACCGAGGCTCCGGAGACGGGCGGGGCGCGGGCCCGGTCAGCCGCCTCCCGACACCGCCTGCGGGGAAGGCGCGCTGGCGCCGGCGCTGTCGGCCTCGAGCCTGTGGCCGGCGAGGTGTGCATCGAGCTGGCGGGAGAGTTCCCGGCGGGCAAACCCGTCGGCGCGGCGGACCAGGGCCCAGACCAGGGGCCCGACGATCACCGCCGCGACCAGGATGATCCCGAGCTCGAGAGTGCCCACCCCGACCAGCTTGAGCCCGGACGCCGTGAGCACGATGGCGAGGGCGCGGCGCACTAGCCGCGGTGGCGCCAGGGACGAGACCAGCGCGCCCAGGAAGACGCCGGGGACGCTACCGACCACCAGGGCGGCGGTGAGAGCGAACTGGACGTCGCCGAAGATGAGGTGCCCGAGCGCCGCCGAGGCCACCAGGGGCATGGCCTGGACCAGGTCGGTGCCCACCAGCTGGGACGCCTTCAGCCTTGGGTAGAGAAAGAGCAGGCAGGCGATGATCAGGGACCCGGAGCCCACCGAGGTCATCCCCACCACCAGCCCCCCGAGGGCTCCGATCAGCAGGGTGCGAACCTTGCGGACCGGGACCTGAGCGGGCTCGGCCTCGTGGAGGTGCTCGCCGCGAGCGCGCTGGCGGAGGTTGATGAGGGCCTTCAGGACCATCGCCCCCGCGGACACCAGCAGCGCGGCACCCAGGGCAAGCTGGACGATGTTCTGGATCTGCTGGCCGTGGGCCAGCACCTTGATGAGCAGGACGCCGACGAAGGCCATCGGCACCGAGCCGATCGAGAGCCAGAGGACGAGTCCGCCCTGCACGGTGCCACGGCGGAGGTGGACCGCCGCCCCCACCGGCCGCATGATCACCGAGGCCACCAGGTCGCTGGAGACGGCGGCCGGCGCCGAGATGCCGAAGATCAGGATCAGGACCGGGGTCATCAGGGCCCCGCCCCCCATCCCGGTCATGCCGACCACGAAACCGACGATCAGACCGGCGACTGCAATCGGGACGTCCATCTGGGCTCTCTCCGCGCTCCCCTCTCGCCTGCGGCGAGCCCCGCGACCCGCCTCCAGCACCTTCGCTCGGGATGCGCCCTCACGAAGCGAAGCTAGTGAAGAACAGGCTAACCGGAGTCGGGGGCCGCGTCTGCACCCAGAATGGGTGGTCCGCCCTCCTCGATTCGAATCGAAAGGTGGGCATGGGAGAATCCGGGGAGCGGTTCAGCGGAGGTCGCGGACGGACCCGTGACCGATCTCGGGAGGGGCTTCAGGTGTCTCCAGCCGGCGGCCGGCCACAGATGGTCTTCGTGCTGGGCACCGGTCGCTGCGGCTCCACCCTGGTCGAGGAGATCCTCTGCCGCCATCCCGCGGTCGGCTTCGTCTCGAACCTCGAGGATCGGTACCCGCTGCCTCCCGCGGCGTCGCGCTGGAACGGTCTCCTCTACCGCGGCCTTCCCGCGCGGGCCACCCAGAAGGGTCGCCTCCGCTACGCGCCCTCAGAGGGCTACCGGGCCCTGGATCGGGAGCTCTCGCCGGTGCTCAGCACCCCCGCCCGCGACCTCACCGCGGCCGACGTCACCCCCTGGCTGGAGCGCCGGCTCAGCGACTTCTTCGCCTCCCGGGCCGCGGCCCAGGGGACGGCGACGTTCATCCACAAGTTCACCGGGTGGCCACGGGTGGGCTTCCTCGACCGGATCTTCCCCGAGGCGCGCTTCGTCCACGTGGTCCGCGACGGGCGCGCGGTGGCCAGCTCCTGGCTGCAGATGCCCTGGTGGCAGGGCTATGGCGGCACCGAGCGGTGGCAGTGGGGGCCCCTGCCCCCGGCGATGGCGGCGGAGTGGGAGGCCTCGGGCCGCTCCTTCGCGGTCCTCGCCGCCCTGCTCTGGGCACTCCTGATGGACGCCTTCGACGGCGCGTCAGCCCGGCTCCCCGGGGATCGGTGGCTGGAGGTCCGCTACGAGGAGGTGACCGGCCAACCACGCCAGGTCTTCTCCTCGCTGCTCGACTTCTGCGGGCTGGAGTGGGAGGACGGCTTCGAGCGCGGTTTCCGGCGCCACAGCTTCGAGCGCGGGCGCGCCGACGCCTTCCGCCGCGACCTCCCCGCCGCGGAGGTGGAGCGGCTGACCAGCCTGCTGGCCAGCCGCCTCGCCGCTCACGGGTACCCGCCCAAGCCCTGAGGCCCGGGCTGTCTCCGCCCCTCTGGTGCAAGCGCTCCCGGGCTGCCCGCCCGGGCCCTGGGGCCCGGGCCGACTGCCGCCCCCCGCTAGGAGCTGGCCACCGTGAACTTGACCAGCGGAGTGCTCGCCGAGTTGCCACTGGTGTCGACGGCCCGGGCGGTGGCCGTGTAGGTCCCGCCATAGGTCTCGCCCACGAAACCGAAGCTGAAGGTGCACGCGGTCATCGCGGTGCAGACCGGGGCCGCGATGTTCCACTCCTTGGTCGACGACCAGTTGGAGAGGCTGCCGTTCCACCAGAGGTTGGTGGTGGCGTTGTGGACGGCGACCTCCAGGTCACCCAGCCCCACGTTGTCGGTGGCGCTCCCGGTGATGGTCACCTCGGACGCCGGGAAGGCCTCCTTGGCGGTCGGAGAGGTGAGGCTGACGGTGGGCGGGGTGGTATCGCTACCCGGAGCCGGTGGGACCACGCTGTACGAGAACTCCTGCACCCGGCCCACGTTGGCGTCGGCGACATAAATGTTTCCCGAGGGGTCGTTGGCGAGCTCCGACGGCTGGTTGAACTGGCCGGCGGCGTTGCCCTTGGATCCGAAGTGGCCAAGGTAGGTCCCGTTGGTCTGGAAGACCTGCACCTCGTCGAGCTTGGTGTCGGCGACGTAAACGTCACCGTTGACGACGTCCACGCCCCATGGGCTCTCGAGCTGGCCAGTACCGGAGCCGAAGCTGCCCAGGTGGCCGATCTCGGAGAAGCTGGTCGGGCTGCTGGGGTTGAAGGGGCTCCACACGGTCACCGGGTAGCCGAAGCCTCCCTCCTGCTGGGTGACGTAGACGTCCCCGGTCGCCGGGTCCACCGCAACCCCGTAGTTATTGCAGAGGTTCGAGATCTGGCCGGCGTAAGTGGGCGGGCTCACCGAGGCGTCCCAGATGGTGACGTCGCAGGACCAGTAGTCGGCGACGTAGGCGTACTCGGTGCCCCCTGTCGTGTAGAAGGTGGTTGCGACGGGCGCTTCGAAACTCCCCGGGGCATTGGAGTCGAGCCCGCTTCCCAGGCTGTAGAGGTAGGCGCCGTCTTCCGAATAGACGCGGATGTAGTAGTCACGGGTGTCGTCGACCCAGACGTTGCCGGTCAATGGGTCGACGCCGATGCCACGTGGGTAGTCCAAGCCGTAGGGAGGCGTGCTCGCCCGGTGCCCGTAGGTGGCCACGAAGGTCCCGTCGGGATCGAACTCCTGGAAACGGTCGTTCCAGGCGTCGGCCACCCAAACCGTCCCGTCGTTGGGGTTGACGGCCACCCCGCGGGCCTCGGAGAGGAAGCCCGGCGCGGGCGGCTCGGGGGGCTGGGGGTAAGCGGCCTCGAAGACGCCCGCCGACGTGAACTCCTCGAAACGGTAGTCGCTGTAGTCGGCGACCCAGACGTTGCCCTCGTTGTCGACCGTCACCTGGCGGCCGCCGTCCTGGAACTGGCCCGGACCGGTGCCGAGGGAGCCGAACTGGGTGATCCAGGTGCCGCTGAGGTTGAACTCCTCGACCCGCCCGGCCTGGGCGTCGACGACGTAGAGCAGGTCGTTGACCGGGTCGATGGCCACCCCCCGGAGGTCCCCGGTGAAGTGCCCGACGCCGAAGTCCTGGACCCAGCCACCGTTGTAGTTGCGGGTGCTGGCGCAGGTGCTGAGGTTGGGGTCGAACTCGCTGACCCGCAGGTTGGAGGCATCGGCGACATAGACGTCACCCGACGAGGAGACGGCGATGCCCATCGCCTGGATGAAGTCGCCCGGCCCGCTCCCATAGGTCCCCCATGAGCAGGTCTCGGGGTCGCCGGCCTCGTTGGTGTTGTAAACCTGGACCTTGTTGGGGTTCCTCGCGCTCCCGGAGAGGTGCCCATTGACGACGTAGAGGTTGCCGGAGCCGTCCATCGCGATCCAGGCCGTGTACTCAGAGCGGGTGTTCAGCTCGCCCAGGTAGGCGCCGGTGTCGCTGAACTCCGCGATGTACCCAGCCGTCTTCTGGGTGCCGTTCTCGGCCACCCAGATGTTGCCGTTGCGGGGGTCGACGGCGATCGACTCCGGCTGCCCCTGGCGGGTCGAGGCAGACTGATAGAAGGAGGCGACCTGCTGCCCGGTCATCGAGTAGCTGCGCACGAAGAAGTTCCAGTAATCGCTGACCTCGAGCTGGTTGGTGGCGGCGTCGTAGGCGATGCCCCAGGCGTAGACCCCGGCCGTGCCGGTGCCGCCGATGGTCCGCTCGTACCCGGGAGCCTGCCAGCTCGCCGAGACGCTCGTCGCGGCAGTCAGCGCCGGGACGGTGCCGGCTGCCGCCAGCGCAATTGCCGCGACCAGCGGCCGCCAGCGCCGGACGGCGCCCTTCTCACCCGTCGATGTCATGACGCGGAACTCCTCATCTCGGATCGGCGCTCACCGGTCAGGCGAGCGAGTACTCCAGGACCCTGTCGTTGTAGGTGTCGGCGATGTAGAGGTCGCCGTTGGGCCCAAAGGCGACGTTCTGGGGGTCGTAGAGGGACGTCGGTCCCCCGCCCGTGACGTCGCTCCCGGTGATGGTTGCAGCCGTGCTGCCGCTGGTTTCGTTGAGCACCACCACGCTGCCGGGGTCGACGCTCTCGGCGACGGCGACGTAGGTTCCGTTGGCGGCCACCCCGTAGGGGTCGGTGAGCCCGGTGTAGGTCTTGACGACGCCGTGCACGGTGCCCGCGCTGACGCTCAGCTCGACCACGTCGGAGAAGCTCTTGCCGCTCAGGGCGACGAAGACGTTGCCGGTGGTCGGGTCGACGGCGATCCCGGCCGGTGTCGACCCGGTGCCGAGGCTGTAGGCGCTGGTCGCGCTGCAGGTGCCCTTGTCCGCGGTGCAGATGGCGACGTTCCAGGACTCGATCCGGTTGTTCTTGGTGTCGGCGACCCAGGCGTAGCCGCCACCGATGGCGATCGAGTAGGGGTAGTCGAGGTCGCCCACCGCGGTCCCCTCCTTGACGAACTCCGCGACCCCCGTGCAACCGTCGCTGAGGGGCTCGAGGATCTGCAGGTCGCTCTGCTTGGTGTCGGCGATCCAGTAGTCGCCGGTCACCGGGTCGACCGCCACCCCGCGCGGCCAGTTGAAGTCGCCGGTGCTGGTGAAGCCGCGCTGGCCGCAGGTCCCGACCAGGTTGTCGCCTGAGTTGAAGACCACCACGCGCTGGTTGACGGTGTCCATGGTGACGGCATCCCCGGAGCTGTCGAAGGCGATGCCGCGCACCTGGTTGTAGATCGAGGTGCTGGTGTCACCGGGCGGCACCACCGGGTTGGGGATGGTCTCCGCGTAGGTGTACTTCTCGACCCCGCCCGCGTCGCTGGGAGTGAACTCCTCGACACGGTTGCCCCAGAGGTCGGCGCCCCAGATGTCCCCGCTGGCATCCACCGCCACCCGGCGCAGCTGGGTGAAGGTCCCGGCCACGGTGTTGGCTCCGGGCGAGCCCACCTGGGCGACCCAGGTGCCGCTGGGCGTGAACTCCTGGAGGCAGTCGTCGTTGGAGTCGGCGACGTAGATCGCCTCACCGGGCTTGCCCGCGTCGATGAAGGGATCGGTCCCGACCGCGACACCATACGGATTGGCGAAGGTGCCATCGCCGTTGCCGTTGCAGACGGCACCGGTCTTCTGCTTGCCGTGGGTTCCCCAGGACCTGATGCAGGCGCCAGACGAGCTGAACTCGAGGATGTCGTTGCTCTCGTAGTTGGCGACGTAGATGTCGCCCGACGAGTCGGCCGCGGCGTCGCGCGCGCGGTTGATGGTGCACGCGCCCGTGGAGGAGATGGTCCTCTGCAGGGTGCCCGAGGTGCTGAACACCAGGATCTGGCTCTTGGTCCCGTTGGCGGCGAGGACGATCTGCCCGGAGGGCGTGGTGCTGACCGTCACCCCGATCGGGGCGCCCGACATCTTGAAGGGCTTCACCAGGCACTTGCCGCTCTGGGCGTTGAGCACGACTATCCGGTTGTTACCGTTGTCGGCCACGTAGACGTTACCCGACGTGTCGACGCCGACGTCGCGCGGCTGCTCGAACTGGGGAAAGCCGGGCGTGGAGCCGCAGGGGGCGCTGTTCCCCTCGTTAGCCACGCCGGACGGGTTGGTCTGCCAGACGAGGGTCCCGCTCGACGTGTACTCGGCCACCCGGTCGTTGCCGGTATCGGCGACCACCACGTTGCCGGCGATGCCCGCGGTCTCGGTGGTCGAGTTGGTGGGCACGATCTCCATCCCCGAGGGGTACATGGCCGCGTGCCCGGGGCCACCGAGGGTGGCGACGTAGGCCGGGGTGATGGTGCCGGCGGCACCGGCCGCGGTCGACGCCAGGATCAGGAGAAGGCCGGAGAGCGCCAGGGCGGATGGGAGACGCCGGTTCCGGACCCTGCGAGCCAGTGTGGTGGCACCTCGTAACGACATGACCCCCTCCTTACATCCGCCCCGTGGGGTCCGACCGCCCACGGGAACCCGTCCTGCGACTCCGTTGGCACCCCTCAGCGAAGCCGCCAGGCATGGCGACCCGCAATACGCCACCACACTACCGGAGCGCAGGAGGCGCGGCGATCCCCCAATACTGGTGGGGCATATCCCTCAGACACGGGGCTCTGCAATCGCGCCGATCCAGGCTATGCTCGTTGCACGAACGGGGTGGCGTGGTCTGGCCTGCGCAGGTCGGTGCCTCCACCGGGGGGAGGGCGATGCACAACCGCCGCACGGTCCTGGTCGCAACGATGACCGTCGGGCTGGGCATGAGCGCGCTCGTGGGCGGCCCGGTGGGCGCCGCAGGCGCCACCCTGCCAGCGCCGGTCTACTCGAGCACGCTGGTGGGCCCGGGCCAGGCGGACATGTACCCGGTCGACGTCACCTCCAACTCCACCGCCTCACAGAGCTGCACCAGCGCCGCCTCCGGCTGCTACTACTTCGTCCTCGACGCCGGCAACTACCGGCTGCTGGCGGTCAACCGGGTCAGCCACGCCATCGACTGGCAGATCGGCGGCCAGCAGGGCAACGACCCGCTGGCGGGCAGCCCGCCGGGCAGCCTGCCGGTCCAGCTCAGCGACGCCCGGGCGGTCGGCTACGACTCCGCCAC
>Ga0181533_1006192_pt1 | contig 10998 bp, 10 predicted proteins | sample PEATcosm2014_Bin_45_FD_119772 | JGI IMG/M metagenome (GOLD analysis project Ga0181533, IMG submission 119772) | Peatland microbial communities from MTU Mesocosm Facility, Houghton, MI, USA - PEATcosm2014_Bin11_60_metaG | ecosystem: Environmental > Terrestrial > Soil > Wetlands > Peat | place...
AACCTCCCACACCACGCTACTGGCCACCGCCGTCACCGGCGGCTTCTTCTCCACTGCCACCTCGGTCAACGCCAGGCAGACCTCGGCGTCGACGTCGTCAGGGTCCGCCCCCCACTGCCTGGCGAGCCGGCCTGACAGCCGGCGCAGCGCGGGGAGCAGCAGGCCGGTGAGCAGGAGCTTGCCATCCTCGCTCTCGCGGGCCCGGGCGATGACCGCCGTGAGGGCTCGGTCGCGGACCTCACGGGAAGAGCTCGCGAGCAGCGCACGGCGAGCTTCAGGGGCACGGAGGAGTTGGCCGCCTACCTCGACGGTGAGTGCCAACTCGCTGAAGGCCTCCTCGATGGAATCGAGCAGGCGGGGGGTGTTCCGTTCCATGGTGCGGCCTCCTATCCGGTCGGGATGACCGCGCCATTGGATGTGGCCTACCGTTCCAACTCCGTTCATCGCGGCGCACTGACCGCGGAGCCCCCGTTCCGCGTGGCAAGCGCGTCAAACTCTGTCGGCGGCGGTGGACACGGAACGGCTCAGAACGCCTCCCCCCTCGGGGCCCTCCCGCCGCGCCGAGTGGGCCCCGCCCGTCCACTGGATGGACGAGACTAGTCCACCATGGCAGACAGAACGCTCCCGCTGGCTAGGGCGCGCCTCACGGGTGCTCACGCGCAGGTCTTGGCCCTGGAGCATGAGCTGGCTGCGGCTCGGGCCCGACTCGCCCTTGCCGCTGATGAGCTGGTCCAGCTGGGCGAAAGCCGGCGCACTGTCGCCAGGCAGCTCGGGACGAGCCATGCGCAGGTGGGGGTGCTCGTCGACGAGGCCCAGCGCACGCGGGCTTCCGTCCCCGGCCAGCTCGTGCCCGTGATCTACCCGTGGCAGGTCGCGGACTATCGGGATACCTTCGGCGATCCCGCCGAGGTCTTCGTGGCCTCCAGCACCCTCGATCTCCTGGTGGGCAGCCGCCTACATCCCGCTTCGTTCCTCGAGGAGACGTACGCAGCCATACCGCATCTGCTTCTCCGCAGCAGGACGGGCGGGGTCATGGGGGTGGAGGACTGCCACTGTGGCTATGGCGGGACCGGCCCCCACAACTCCCACGGGGTCCTCCGCGAACTCGGCGTCGAGGACGCTGATGCCAAGCTCGTCTTCGATCACGCCTATGTCCATCTGGATCGCGTGACGGGCCGGCACCAGCTGGCGAGGGATCCGTACATCAGCCTCGAGCAGATGGAGTTCCATGCTGGAGCGCCCACCGGGATCGTCACCCGTGGCTGGTTTCTCGAGTCTCCCCGGGGAGCACCACAGGTCCCCGCCTGGAAGAGGCAGAGCGCCGAGTGGGTCCATCACGTGCTGGACGCTGAGCCGCGGCTGCCCTGGGCTGACGGCGAGCGAGTCGCGCGTTGCTACCTCACGTCGGAGGCGGTCGAGGAGGCCGGCCTCCGACGTCACGGCCTGCGATGGGAGCGGTTCACGGTGATTATCGAGCAGGGCGACGCCCAGCTCTGGGTCTCTGCCTACCAGCCGACCAGCTTCTCGGAGCTGCTCAGTGAGGAGCAGTACGAACTCCTTGCCATCGCCGATCTCTACCCTGAGAAGCTCGCTGCCCGAGAACGTCGTAGCTGGCTCCAGCGCCTTCTCGCTCAGTACCGAACGCGGCCGCCGTACATCGACATCTCGCGGTCGGGAACCGCCCGGCTCCAGCGGGAGCCCCACGGGCCGCCAAACCGACCCGCAATAACCACCGCCTAACCTCGCCTACGCCTACCACCGCGGCTTGCCACCCGAGGGAGTGCCGAGGCACCGTGAATGCGGCAAGACCAGAATTGGCGGAGAATCTCCCTGATCGTGCTGACCAATGTTTACATCGACGGGTACAACCTCTATAGGGGCTGCCTGAAGGATTCTCCTCACCTGAAGTGGCTCGATCTGCGGGGATTGGCTGCTAGTCTGGTCGTTGCCCCCCAGCAACTCCAGCACGTCAAGTTCTTCACGGCACGGGTCAAGGACGATCCGGGGGCTGCGTCGCGCCAGGAGGTCTACATTCGCGCTCTCCGAGCCAATGGCGTCACGGTCTACGACAACGGGAACTTCGTCGTCCACACCGTGATTCGGCCTGTGGCGGACACTCCCCATCCGAACATGCAGGGTGTCTTGGAGTATCTCGACCGAGGAACGCGCCTCTGGACGCCCACGGCCCGGCCTCGGCCTCTAGACCACCTCCGCGCGTCGGTGCGTGATACCAAGGAAAAGGGCTCCGACGTCAATCTCGCGGCACACCTCATGTGGGATGTCTGGCACGAGGGCCTCGGTGCCGCCATAGTAGTCTCTGGCGATTCCGACTTAGAGACGCCGATTCATTTGATCAACTCAAGCGGCGTATCGGTACACGTTGTGAACCCCACCGCTAACAACGTGAGTCAGCGACTCCAGGGAGCTGCTGCCACGTACCGTCCCCTTGACCTGAGTCTGCTTCAAAGCCACCAACTTCCCGATCCGGTGATGTCGACATCGGGCAGGCCGCTCACTCGGCCTTCGAGTTGGAGTTAAAGACCTGAGGCCACCCACTCGCGCGGATGGCCTCAGGACCCTACCGTCGAAGCGGTAGGGGAGTTGTTATGCACAATCTACGCACAGGGTAGCCATTTGTCAATGGCGCCTAGCACATTCGTCATCGCTTGTCAAGGCAATGTCGCCGAACTTCTAAGCATACAAGACTGATCTTTAGTCTTGGCCTAAACAGTCGGTCGGTTAGCGAGTCGGGCACCCCTGGCACGCGATCTGCCGCGTACCTCAACCTCTGTCCTCGCCCATGGCGCGGCAAGCGACTGCTCGGCACTGTAACAGTCTTGTAACGGTCGCCCGGGACCGGGAGAGCGTCTGAAATCGCCTGGACTTCGCTGGATTTGGTTGGATACAGCGCCGGCTTCCCCTCCTCCACGAGAGGCAGGGCACGTCAGAGCCCCCAGCATCTCCCAGAGCGGCTCACCCCCGGTCAGAGAAGCGCCAGGAACGCCGCCGGGGAGAGCACGGGGGGCAAGACCGAGGTGAGGGTGGTGAGGTCCTGGTCGACGGAAACGAGGTAGTCGACGTCGGAGGTCTGGGCGAGGGCCACGAGGTAGTCATCAGCTGGATCCCGTGTGAGCCCTTCCCGGACCACCGGGTCCGGGCGGCTAACGGCGCCCCTTCGGATCACCTCGACAAGCTCCTGGATCTCATCGCGCGATGCAACCTCGCGGAACTTCGGTCGCAACAACACCCCGCCCAGTTCCTCGAGAAGATGGGGACAGACGACCAGCTCGAACTCGCCCCCAAGCCACCGGAGATCGAGGCGAGCGGGGGCGCCATGCGGGGATAGGAGCGCGGAGACGATAACGCCCGGGTCGACGACGGCCCGGAGCAACCTACCGCCCGGTGGCGGCGCCGCCGCCCGCCTCCTCGCGCATCGCCCGCAGCTCACTGGAGGCGAGCGCCGCTGCCTCCTCCTCGGAGAGCCCGCTCCGACCCCAAACCCGCTCGACGGCAGCGAAGCCGAGGAAGCTCCGCAGGGCGGCGTTCACGATCTCGTATTCGTGCTGGCCGGTGCGAGCGGCGAGCACCCTGGAGGCGCGCAGGACGTCCTCGTCGAGGTACACGGTGGTCTTGCGTTTAGCCATCGCCATAACCTCATTCTGACGGGTTGACGTATATCCGTCAAACCGTCCAAGGTGGATGGGAGAACGCCGACGCTGCCCGGTCGCCACCCGAAGCGACCAGCTCACGTAGAGTTGCGGCCACCGACTCCCCGAGGGCATCGAGGTCGTAGCCACCCTCCAGGACCCACACCGACCCGCTGCCGGCCTCGGCGCAGAGGTCGCGCACCCGGGACGCCAGCGCGGCGTAGGTGGCGGCGGTCAGCTGCAGGGTGGCGAGCGGATCGGCGGCGTGAGCGTCGTATCCAGCGCTAACCAGCACCAGCTCCGGCTTGAAGGCGATGACCGCGGGCAGCACGTTGCCCTCGAAGCGGGCCAGCCATTCGTCCCCGGTGGTCCCCGAGGGGAGCGGCACGTTGATGTTGAGACCCAGCGCCCCCGGCCCTCCGTGGGCGCTCGCGTGACCGGTCCCGGGGTAGAGGGGGGATTGATGGAGGGAGGTGTAGAGAACCGAGGGATCGTCCCAGAAGATCTCCTCGGTGCCGTTGCCGTGGTGGACGTCGACATCGATGATGGCGATCCGCTTCCTGCCCCGCTGCTGAGCGTGGCGGGCCGCGATGGCGACGTTGTTGAAGATGCAGAAACCCATCGCCGTCCCCGCGGTGGCGTGGTGGCCGGGCGGCCTGCTGATCGAGAAGGCGTGGTCGGAGCGGCCGTCGCAGACGGCATCGACCGCCGCCAGGGCCGCGCCCACCGACCGCAGCGCGGCGGCGTGCGAGCCGGGACCGCAGAAGGTGTCGCCGTCGAACCACCCGCCCCCCCGCTGGGCCATCGCCCGCACCGCGAGGGCATGGGCCGGGGTGTGGACCAGCTCGATCGCCGCGCCGTCCGCCTCGGTCGGATCGAGGCGGGGAAGCGAGGCGAGGTCCTCCTGACCGGCGATGTGGTCGAGGATCGCTGCCACCCGGTCGGGACGCTCCGGGTGGCCCGGGGCCGAGTGCTCCGGCTCAGGCCCCGTGGAGATGAGGATCACGCTCATCCCAGCTCCCCGGTGAGCGCCTCCCCCAGCTCGCGCAGAAAGGACTCCACATCGGTCACCAGACCGAGGGTCTGCGCGGACCCGCGGTCGGCCAGCTTGGCGACCACCGCCGGGTTGATGTCCACACACACCATCCGGGTCGCCGCGGGCAGCAGGTTGCCGGTGGCGATGGCGTGGAGCATGGAGGCACACATGATGCAGAGGTCCACTCCGGCGAGGGCGGCGCGCATCCGCCGCCGTGCCTCCACCATGTCGGTCACCACGTCGGGGAGCGGGCCGTCGTCACGCACCGACCCGGCCAGCACGTACTCGACACCGCTGCCGATGCACTCGAACATCACGCCGCGCCGGAGCATCCCGGACTCCACCGCCGCCCGGATGCCGCCCACCGCCCGCACCCGGTTCACGGTCCGCATGTGCAGCTCGTGGCCGGATTCGATGGGCATCCCTTTCTCCAAGCCGATCCCGAGGGAGGTGCCGAAGAACTGGGACTCGATGTCGTAGGCGGCCAGGCCGTTGCCGGCAAAGAGCACCTGGACATATCCGAGCGCGATCAACCGGGCCAGATGCGGTCCCGCCCCGGTGTGGATGATGGCCGGGCCGCCGACGAAGCATATCCGGCCATTTCTGGCACGAACCTCGCGCATGGTCTCGGCGAGCTCGCGGATGACCTGGTGCTTGGGCTTCTCCGGGGAGAGCGAGCTGGTGGTGAAGCCGAACACCTCCTTGCCCCTCCCCCGCTCCACCGGCATCAGCCGGACCCCCGTCCTGCCCACCACGACCTGGTCTCCGGCCAGGACGTCGGTCACCGGGACGGCGTGGGCGGAACCCCCGGCGATCACCACCCCGCAGTCCATCTCGATGTTGTCCACCGTGACCCACTGGCCCCCGATGAGCAGCGAGGTGGGCTGGTTGGTGGTGGTGTAGAAGAGGTCGGGGAAGACGCCGTCAGCGGGTGCCGGCAGGGTCACCGCGTCCTCGGCACCGACGACAGAGGCGCCGTGCTCCTGGCAGGCGGCGATCACCGCGGCGAGCTGCTCCTCGTTCTCGGCCTCGATGGTGAGCCGGGCAAACGAGGACTCGTCGAGCCGGGTCCCGACCCGGAACTCCTCGACGTGGAAGGTCGCCCCCATGTCCATGACGCTGTCCATGACCCGGGGCAGCACCATGCTGTCGATGATGTGTCCGGACAGCTCGATGACAGCGCGGGCGCTCATGACCGGGACATCACCGCCCGCACGGCCTCGATCCGGCGGCAGAGCTCGGTGCCACCACCGGCGCGGGGGCGTTTTCCGGCCGGCCCGCGCTCACGAAGTTCCCGATCCGTTCGATCGCTCGCTCCAGGTTGGGCACGCTGTTGGCATAGCTGAGGCGCAGGTACCCCGTGCCCCATGAGCCGAAAGCGGTCCCGGCGAGCAGGGCCACTCCCGCCTCCTCGAGGAGGGCCCGCTGCAGGGCTCGCTCACCCCAGCCGGTGGCCTCGATGTTGGGGAAGACGTAGAAGGTTGCGGCGGGGCGATGGCAGCGCACCCCGGGGATGGCGTTGAGGCCGTCGACCACCACGTCGCGGCGCTTCGCGAACTCGGCCACCATAGTTGCCACGGCAGCGTCCGACTCGGGGCTCTCGAAGGCTTCGATCGCCGCCCACTGGGTGAAGGCGGCGGCGCACGACGAGGTGTTGATCATCAGGGTGGCCATCCGCTCGGCCAGCTCCACCGGCATCGCCCCGAACCCCAGCCGCCAGCCGCACATCGCCCAGGTCTTGGAGAGGCCGTCCATGAGGACGCACCGCTCCGCCATCCCCTCCATGCCATAGAGGGAGACGTGGCTCCCCTCGTACACCAGCCGCGAGTAGATCTCGTCGCTGAGCACGAAGAGGTCGCGCTCCTGGGCCAACCCGGCGATCGCCTCGCAATCCTCGCGGGTGAGCACACCGCCGGTGGGATTGGCGGGGGTGTTGACCACCAGCACCCGCGTGCGATCGGTGACCAGCGAGCGCAACTCGTCGACGTCGAGCCGGAACTGGTTCGACTCGCGGATCGGCACCGACACCGGGGTGGCCCCGACGAAGCTCACCAGGGAGCTGTAGATTGGATAGCCGGGATCGGGCACGAGCACCTCGTCGCCCGGCTCGACCAGGCAGAGGAGCAGAAAATGCAGGATGTTCTTGCTGCCGGGGACGAGGACGATCTGCTCGGGCCGTACCTCCACCCCGAAGCGCCGGCTGACGTGGCGGGCGGTGGCCTCGCGGACCTCCCAGATGCCGCTTGCCGGGGTGTAGTGGGTGGCCCCCCCGCGCAGCGCTCGGATGGCGGCCTCGCTGATGTTCACCGGGGTGGCGAAATCGGGCTCGCCGATCTCCAGGTGGATCATGTCCCGGCCCTCGGCCTCAAGTTGCCGGGCCCGGGCCAGGACCTCGAAGGCCGATTCCGTTCCCAGACGCGACATCCGCTCGGCGAATCGCAGCGCGCTCATGCCGTAACCCTCATCGGTGGTGCCTGCCCTGCGACCCGATCGTATCCGTCCGTACTGACACGCCATGCCGGCCAGGCGTAAGGGCCGCGATGCTCTCGGTCTATGGCGACCAGCCATGTGATGGAAGTGCTGACGTACCGAATCCGCTCACGAGCTTTCAATGTTTCGTCTCCAGAAGGTCAGCACGACACCGAACTGCACCGCCAGTGCGTCCCTAACTTCTCCAACGTCTTCCGCTACTGGTGCTGACTGATGCGATTCCACCATCAAAGTCCTCCAGCTACCGGGGTCGTGGCTTCTAACGTCTCTGGATCGCTTCAATCAAGACCGAGAGCTTGGCCCGGCGCTGATCCCGCTCACGGACGAATCGCTCGATGCCGGCGAGGATGTGTGAAGCCGAAAGATGAGCCTCGTCCATGACCTCGTCGAGGCTGCCGCCAGTTCGCCAACGGCTGTCCCAGTCGGTGGACAGCGAATACTCTCGGGCGATCGGCCCACCAATCCAATCCGACATCGGCTTGAAGGCGCCGTTGGTGATCGCCATCCCATCCCAACGATCAGCCTCAGTGATGGTCGCCTCGCGATAGGCCCGGTCCTGAAGGGCAAAGAGCTGGGGGCTGATGGCGGCGACAACCTTTACGTTGATGCCGGATCGCTCGAGTTCCGGCAGAACTGAGACCAGGTTTGCGGTCGGTACTGTCCCCCGGATGAAGACCGTCCCGTGCCGTGCCCGGTCGGGCCGAAACTCTCGCATCACGTAAGCTCCGCGTGCCGCCTCGAAGTGTGAGGGGATGCCCAGGGCAACCCGGTCGGGCAGCTCGATGGCCGGTCGGGTCAGGTGGAGAGCGACGATCGGGGCCGAGGCCCGCAACGCCGCCCCCAACACCACCGGCACCTCGTTGTACTCCCACGGGTGAAGGTCGATGACATGTCCGTCGGGGAATAGCTGGGTCACTCCCGGCGCGAAGACTCCGAAGTGGGTGCGCGAGTCCTCAGCAGTCTCAGGGCCGGAATGGCCGGCGACCCAGATGACCTTGCCCACCTTCAGATCGCAATCCTGGGCCAGCTGGCTGAAGAGGCGCATCTCCCCATACTTCAGATAGCTGAACGAGCCATAAGTGGAGCACGCGGACCAGAAGCCGTCGAACCGTGAGAATGGATCATCCGCCAGGTTGACGGTGGCGAGCCCCACGCTGATCCCCGCATTGGCGAATTCAGTTATCTCCTGTGGCAGCACCGTCCCACGCGGGTTCTGGTCCCGCTCGTACCACCCCCAGCCGTGTATCCCGCCCCAGTCCGCACCGAAGCCGCTGATGTTGGTGGAGTCGGCGAGGTCGGCCGAGCTGACGATGAACAGGGGTCGCCCATACTCCGCCTTGGCGAAGGTGTTCACCCAGGCTCCCCAGGCGCCCAGGGCAGCTCGGTTGGGGAGGCGCTCACCGGGCGCCCTGTAGAGCTCCGGCGGGTAGCTGCGGAAGTCGGTCAGCCGGGGATCTGCGAAGAGCTCCGCGCCCCGCCCCCCAAGGTTGAAGCCCTCCACTCGATCGGGCACGGAGGCCGCGATTGCGAGCAATCGGTCGGAGAGGTACTCGACCAGGGAGTCGTCGCGCCGCAGAACCGACAGAGCGATCCGCAGATTGGCCTCGGCTTGCGCGGTGCGCTGGACGGGGTCGGCCGGGGCGGGCTCGTCCACACCCTCATAGACCACCCCGTAGCGGGCCATGAACTCCTTGCGGATTGCCCAGAACTCCGGGCTGTTGAGGGCGTGTGGCGTGCCATGGGACGCAGCATCGTACTTGCCGTACCCCCGGCCCTTACGCGTCCGGAACCAGGCTGCTGACGGTGCCCCTTGCGGGTTTGGCCCATGGGCCACTTCCAGGACGGTGCGGGTCACCTGCCCCCAGTCCATACCCAACTCCGTCCCCATGACTCGCCACCCGTAGGGCCGGAACCACTCGTCAGGGCCTCCGAAGACAACCGAGGAGGCCTTCCGAAGATCGATCCCGAAGTCGTTCCAGTCCACCAGGAAGACCAGGTTGGAGAGGCCCAGGCCCCAGGCCGAGTTCTTCGTCTCATGAGCGCCACCCGGGGTCAGACCGCCCTCACCCTCCAGCACGAAGACCTTGACCTCGCCCGCTCCAGCCAGCTTGAGTGCCAGAGCTTCGCCGGCGGCGGGTGGCATACCGTGCCCGGAAGGACCAGTGTTGAACTTGAAGAAGAGGGTCTTGCCCGCCATCTCGGCGTGGCCGGGAAGGCCGCCCCGGCGGCGCAACCTCAACAGGTCCTCCCAGGTCACCGCCCAGCGTCCCCCGTCCGGGAAGGCGAAACGGTCGTCACGGTCGTGCTCATAACGAGCCCGCAGAGCTTCGTTCAGCACCGCCAGAGTGGCGTACACCACGGGGACGGTGTGTCCAGCCGAGAGGACGAAGCGATCACCAAAGCGGCGCCACGGCCGCTGGATGTCCCAGCGCATGGCACCGGAAAGCATGGTTGCGACCAGCAGGTGGACCTTGGAACGGGAACCCCCCGGGTGGCCGGACTGCCGGTAGTTCAGCTCCAGGTCGATGAGCTCATCGACCAGATCCTTGACAATCTCGTAGTGCTTGAAATCAGCCGCGGCGGCCGCGTACAGGCTGTCGACAGACCCGCGTTCCAGAGCGCTCACCGGTCGATCCTCCGTCCTTCTAGGCCCATCTCAGCAACTCGTCTCCACCGGCCCCTCACGCGAACGTCTTCTCGACGGACCCGAGGGTGGAGAATGAGCCCTCGTAGCTCGCGCCCTGCACGATCGGGATGATCGGCGTGAGTGTGCCGGTCATGACGAGGGCGCCGGCCTCGAGGCTGCGTCCGCGCTCGGAGAGCTTGGCGGCGAGCCACGCCACGGCGTTTGCCGGATGGCCCAGCACCATCTCGCCCCTCCCCTCGGCAATCTGCCTGCCATCCTCGCGCAGGACTGCGGTCTCGTTCAGGAGGTCCACTTCGCGCACCGGAACCCAACGCCCGGACAGGACGATCCGGGCGGAGAAGCCGTTGTCGGCGAAGAAGTCGGGGTAGGGGCACTTCCAATCACGTATCCGCGCGTCACAGATCTCGAACGAGGCGCTCACCGCATCGGTCGCGTCGAGCACCTGGTCGATCGTCAGGTCGGATCCGGCCAGCTCCTTCGCGAGCCGGAAGCAGATCTCCGTCTCGATCTTGGGTGCGACAAAATCGTCCATACGGAGCTCGCCGCCGGAGGCGAGCACCATTCCCTCAAAGAGGTAGCCGTAGGTCGAGTCGGGTAGGCCCATCTTCTCCCGAACGGCAATGTTGGTGAAGCCCACCTTGAAGCCGGCAATGCGCTCGCCCGCTTCCAGCCGCCTTGCGACGTTCCGCTCGCAGATCGCGTGGGCGAGGTCCAAGCTCAGCCCGCCGGTGACCAGATCGGAGACCGGCCCGACCGCGGCGCGGTCCCGCTCCGCCTGCACGAGGACGTCTCCGACGCGCTCGATGTTGCTCATCATCGTCTCCCGCTGCCGTTACCGATGCGCAATTGTTACCGGACCCCGTTCGCTGGTCCACCCTCTATGAGTGATCCGAGATCGCGCTTTCCATGGGTTTGTTCTCCACCCACGATTGCCGGCGGCGGTCTCCGGTCGAGGAGGCCGCCGTCGGCTCCGTTGGGGATGGTTTACGGGTAGATCCCTCGGACGCTGGTCGCCTCGGCGACGCGCTCAACAGCGACCGCGTAGGCGCCCAGACGGAGCGATACCCCAAGGCGCTTCGATGTCTCCCAGGATGCGTTGAAGGCCCTGGTCAGGATGCGTTCGAGGCGATTATTGATCTCGTTTTCCTCCCAGAAGAGGGACTGGAGGTCCTGCACCC
>Ga0181533_1006193_pt1 | contig 10997 bp, 12 predicted proteins | sample PEATcosm2014_Bin_45_FD_119772 | JGI IMG/M metagenome (GOLD analysis project Ga0181533, IMG submission 119772) | Peatland microbial communities from MTU Mesocosm Facility, Houghton, MI, USA - PEATcosm2014_Bin11_60_metaG | ecosystem: Environmental > Terrestrial > Soil > Wetlands > Peat | place...
CGATGCGCGGTCCTGGATGCTGACCAGGCGGCAATCAGGGAGTTCATCGAAGAAAAGGCCCTCTAATTTAGGTAGTATCCATCCGGAGTTTCCGGATGGATACTAGGTAATTAGGCTGAAGACTGAAGAAAATACTAGCCGCTAGCAGCTGGTTTTTTTATGCTCATCAACTGGACCGATATTGATACAGTTCTCTTGGACATGGACGGTACCCTGCTGGATCGCCACTTTGACGACCACTTCTGGCTGGAGCACGTACCGAAGCGTTACTCAGCCGACCACAACCTCCCACTGAACGAAGCGAAGGAGCTTCTTTACCGGCTCTTCAGTTCCCAGGAGAACACCCTCAACTGGACCGATCTGGATTACTGGACAGAAAAGCTTGGCCTCGACATCCCGCTCCTGAAGCGGGAAGTCGATCACCTGATCGCAGTCCACCCGTTCGTGGTGGAGTTCCTCCTCTTCCTGAAGCAACAGGGGAAGGGGATTTTCCTCGTTACCAACGCCCATAGCAAGACACTTGCCCTGAAGATGAAAAAAACCCGCCTGGGGCCGTATTTTGCCGGGATCGTCTCGGCCCATGACCTGGGCCTGCCGAAGGAAGATGTGGAGTTCTGGGAGAGACTGAAGGGGATAATTCCTTTTGAACCGGCGCGGACCCTGCTCGGAGAAGACAGCGAGACCAACCTCTCAACAGCCGAAGCCTACGGCATCAGGTATCTTATCTATGTGAGCCGATTCAGTTCGACAGTGAGACCAAAGGCTTCAGAACACTTTGCCTCCATCCATTATTTCAGCCAGCTCATCCCGAAGACGGGAGAAACGGCTGTCGAAATCTGAGCAATAAATTGATACCGAGGCAATTCCCAAGAACCTGGAAAAAACTCTCTATCCACGGAGGACACGCTTGCGCGCCGGAGCGCTACAGCGCGCAGGCACGAAGGTTCACGAAGTAATTCAAAAACTTTCAGACCAATTGATAATCACCAAAAGATGAGATAGTACTCCCATAGCAGTCCGGTTTTCTTTACTTTTCTTCGTGTCCCTTCGTGAACTTCGTGGATAATGATAGGTTTTAAGATGAATTCTCAACGTGACCTTGAACCCGTCAAATGCGCGGAGTTGATAAAGCATTCGAAGTCGTTGGTAGTCCTTACCGGGGCTGGGATTTCCACCTCCGCCGGCATCCCGGATTTTCGCGGTCCCAGGGGGCTGTATGTTACGCGCCAGTATGAGCCGGAGAAGGTCTTCGATATTGACTGGTTTTCCCGCGATCCCCGGTTCTTTTACGAGTTTTCGCTCGATTTTATCGATCTGATGAAAAAAACCGAACCGACCTTCGCCCATCGCTTTCTCGTCGCTCTCGAACGACAGGGCCACCTCAAGGGAGTCATTACCCAGAATATCGATGCCCTCCATCAGGTGGCGGGCTCGCCAAAGGTTGTGGAACTGCACGGCTCATATCGCGCCGCCACCTGTCACGGCTGTGGCAAGCATTTCGCTGAACTGACCTATGCCTGGTGGGGCGCTGCGATGCGCGCCAGCTACAAATCGCCAGTTGCTTTATGCCCTGCATGCGGTGGCGTCCTGAAACCGGACATTGTATTCTTCGGCGAGCCGGTCCATGCCATAGTCGAGGCCCAAAAGATGGTTTCTGAGTGCGACCTGTTCCTCGTGCTCGGCTCTTCCCTTCAAGTGACACCGGCCTCCCTGCTGCCGTATTACACGACACAGACAACAGTCGTCGTCAACAAAGGTCATGTCACCCTTTCAGCGACTCCGTACCGACATTTTGTGGAAGAAGATCTGGACTGCTATTGCCGCGAGGTTGCAGCATGTCTCGGGTTGGTTGAATGAAATTGAAAATCGGGCATCGAGTTTGTCACTCTACTCCAGGTTATCCTCGATCCTGATCAGGTTACTCTTTTCACTTACGAAATCAAAAGTATCGATATCGGCCAATGCTTTCCTGACATCCATCTCCCGCGCCTCATGGGTCATGATGACGATCGGCACCGACTCCTGCTCGCTTCGCGCCGTCTGAACCATCGACTCGATGCTGATATTGTTTTTCCCCAGTTCGCCAGCGATCCTTGCAATTACGCCGGGCCTGTCCACTACACTGAAGCGGATATAGAACTTGCTGACGATTTCCCCTATCGGCTTGATCGCCAGGTCACGTACCCGCTCCTCCAGATAGCCGAGCGGCGCCGTTCTTCCGCCGATCCCCGCCAGGATGTTGCGGGATATCTCCATGACGTCACCCACAACCGCGCTGGCGGTGGGGTTCATACCAGCACCCCGGCCATAGAGCATCACCGGGCCTACAAAATCCCCGGTCAACCGGATGGCGTTAAAGACCCCGTCCACATCGGCCAGGGGATAATTGACCGGGATCATGGTCGGATGCACACGCGCTTCGATCCGTTCCCCATCACGTTTGCCGATGGCCAGGAGCTTGATCTTGTAGCCGAAATCCCTGGCATAATTTATATCAAGGCTGGAGATGGAACTGATACCTTCCGTATGGATATCCTTGAATTCCACCCTGGTCCCGAAGCAGAGGGAAAGAAGTATGGATAGTTTGTGGGCGGTATCTATCCCTTCAATATCGAAGGTCGGGTCCGCTTCTGCATAGCCCAGTTCCTGGGCCTTTTTCAGAACATCAGCGAAATCGGCCCCTTCCTTGGTCATCTTGGTGAGGATATAGTTGCAGGTGCCATTCAGGATACCGAGCACGGTGGCAAAATTGTTGGCTGCAAGGTTTCCCCTGATGGCGGAAAGCACCGGAATGCCCCCCCCTACCGCCGCCTCATAAAGCACTTCGACACCTCTCGCCGCCGCAGCGGCGTAAATCTCCCGGCCATGGAGCGCCAATAAAGCCTTATTGGCGGTAACCACATGCTTGCCGTTTTCTATGGCCTTCAGCACAAAACTTCTGGCGGGTTCATATCCTCCGATCAGTTCAATAACCACGGAAATATCCGGGTCTGTCAGCACTTCATCGGCCTTATTGGTCAATACCCCGACTGCCACCGGTACGCCCCGATCGGTGGTAATGTCCAGGTCGGCAATCCTTTTCAGAATCAACCGTGCCCCGAGCTTTTCCTCGATCAACAGGCTGTTGCCAGCCAGGAGCTTTACAACGCCGGTGCCGATGGTACCGAAGCCGAGCAGGCCTACATTTATATTTTTCATAAAACCTCACCCATCAATTGTCACTGCTTTTCCGGCATCAGATTTGCGATTTCGTCAAGCATTCCATTTATGAAGGAAGGGGAATCCTCGGTACCAAACTTCTTGGCGACCTCAATGGCCTCGTTTATGGTCACATTTCTGGGTATGTCGGCACAGAACATGAGTTCGAAAACAGACATCCTGAGGATATTGAGGTCCACCTTGTCCATCCGGGTAATCGCCCAGTTCTTCGATTTCTCCACAATCCTTTTATCTATCGCGTCACGGTTCGCCGCAACACCGGTGACCAGTTGTTCCGCGAAATTACGCACTTCCATTGCCACATTGGAATTTTCCCGGAAAAGCTGCAACATATCCTGCAGCTTTATGGGATTCAACTCCAGCGCGTAGAGCAACTGCAGCGCCAGTTCCCGCCCTTCCCTGCGAACTCCCACTAGGCAAGCCCCTTGAAAAGATTGGCGGTTTCAATAGCAGTCATGGCAGCATCAAACCCCTTGTTACCCGCTTTTGTGCCCGCCCTTTCAACCGCCTGCTCGATTGTGTCGGTGGTGAGCACGCCAAAGGCTACGGGAACGCCGGTCCCCAGGGAGACATGGGCAATCCCCTTGGCCACTTCAGCGGCCACATAGTCGAAATGCGGCGTCGAGCCGCGAATTACGGCGCCCAGACAGATGATCGCGTCGTACCTGCCGGTCCCGGCCATCTTCTGGGCAGCCAGAGGTATTTCAAAGGCACCCGGGACGCGCATCACCTCTATGCTCTTGTCGGCTGCGCCGTGTCGGGTCAAGGCGTCAAGAGCTCCTTCCAGCAGGCGCTCGGAAATGAAGCTGTTAAAGCGGCCGACTATAATGCCGAACCTGAGACCACCCGCATCCAGCTTTCCTTCGATGAATTTTGGCATTTGACCCTCCGTGTCGCGTTATTTAAATTGTGTGCCGGATGAGACACTATTGGTTTTCAATTTGGAAAGGAGGCGTTCCCTCGATTCCGTCGCAAACTTTCGCGAAAGCGAAAGTTGACAGCTTCAGGCTGCCCGCAGGGCGAGGACCAAAGGTCCGAGTCACAAGCAAGCCCGAAGATTGACACCGCCAGGGCGGAAAAGGACCGTTTCCCTATATATTTTCCAGCAGGTGCCCCATCTTTTCTCTTTTTGTCTTCAGGTACTCGATGTTAGTAGTGTACGCCGTTACTTCAAGGGGGACCCGCTCGACGATATTGATACCATAACCCTCCAGTCCTATGATCTTTTTCGGGTTGTTCGTAATCAGGCGGATATGTTTCACGCGCAGGTTGACCAGAATCTGAGCGCCGATCCCGTAATCGCGCAGGTCGGCCTTGAAACCCAGCTCCAGGTTGGCCTCCACCGTATCCTTGCCTTCATCCTGCAGTGCGTAAGCCTTGAGCTTGTTGATAAGGCCGATTCCCCGCCCTTCCTGACGCATATAGAGGACAACCCCTTTTCCTTCATGATCGATCATTTCCATGGCCTTGTGCAACTGATCGGCGCAGTCACAGCGGCGGCTGCCGAAAACGTCGCCGGTCAGGCACTCGGAATGTACCCGCACCAGCACCGGCTCATCTCCTGTTATTTCTCCTTTGACCAGGGCCAGGTGCTCCAGTTTATCCACATCGTTCTCAAAGGCAATCGCCCTGAAATCGCCGCCATAACTGGTCGGGAGCAGGACATCGGCCGCCCTGCGCACCAGCGATTCGTGTTTCAACCGGTAGGCAACCAGGTCGGCAATGGTGCAGATCTTTATGCCATGTTCCTTGGCGAACTTTTTCAATTGCGGCATACGGGCCATGGTGCCGTCTTCGTTCATGATTTCGCAGATCACACCGGCCTGCTTGAGCCCCGCCAGTCGGGCCAGGTCCACGGAGCCCTCGGTCTGGCCTGCCCGCACCAGCACCCCCCCTTTTTTCGCGCGCAGCGGAAAGACATGACCCGGCCGGGCCAGGTCCTCGGCGCGCGAATTGTCCGCCACCGCGGTAAGTATGGTGTGGGAGCGGTCAGCGGCGGAAATGCCGGTAGTCACGCCTTTTTTTGCCTCGATGGAAACCGTGAATGCAGTGCCGAACGAAGAGGTATTGCTGGAAACCATAAGCGGCAGGTTGAGCTGATCACACTTCTCGGCGGTCATGGTGAGACATATCAGGCCGCGACCGTATCTCGCCATGAAATTGATCGCCTCCGGGGAAACCATCTCCGCCGCCATGGTAAGGTCCCCTTCGTTTTCGCGGTCCTCGTCATCCACCAGGATCACCATTCTTCCCCGCCTGATCTCCTCAATGGCCTCTTCTATTCTTGCAACTGTCATTTCAATAAACCTCTCTTTAATTCATTATTGCCGGTCGTTAGTCGTGAAATACTTTTTATCTCACAAAAACCCTTTTTTCGCAAGGAGTTCCAGAGTCAATCCATTGCCATCTCCCTTTCCTTCCCGGCATTCCAGCAAACGCTCCAGGTATTTGCACAGCATATCGGTCTCGATATTTACTTCATCCCCCACTCTTTTCTTTTGCAGAGTAGTTTTAGAGGAGGTCAGGGGGATGATATTCACGGAAAAGGTATCCTGCTTAACGGTATTGACCGTAAGGCTGATACCGTCGATTGCAATCGAACCCTTTTCCGCCACATATTTGATGAAAGCATGAGGCATGCGGAAGGTGAAGATAATATTGCCGGAGAGTTCGAGGCGTTCGGTAATGGCTGCGACACAATCCACATGTCCTGCGACCAGGTGACCGTCCAAACGGTCTGATAGCCGCAGGGCACGCTCCAGATTCACCGGGGAACCGCTTTTCAGATGGCGGAATGCTGTGCGCGTAATAGTTTCCGGCGAGGCGTCGAAAGTAAACGCGCCGTTCAACTTCTCCACCACGGTAAGGCAGGCGCCGTTTATGGCGATGGAATCACCTGTCTTTACCTCGCCTGGAGGAAAACCGGCGGCAACGATGATCCTGGCGGCCGATCCCGAACACTCGATCTTCAACACCTTTCCAACCTCTTCGATCAGCCCAGTGAACATACCGGCTCCGGATAACCCTGGATCATAATATCTTCCGCGAATCTGGTTAGCGTAACATCTCTCAGCCTGAAGGCATCATTCATCCTCGCCACCCCCTCGCCGGCAAAGAGACCGGGCCCCTCGCCGCCTACCAGCTTCGGCGCGTAAAACAGAAGGAACTTGTCGATCAGGCCAAGGCGCAACGCCTCGCCGGCAAGGGTGCTTCCCCCTTCCAGCAGCACTGACTGGACATTCATGGCGCCAAGCCTGGCCATCAGGTCATGGAGATCGACCCTCCCCTTTTTTTCCCGGCAGATGAGGACATCTGCGCCGCAATCCCTGATCCCGGCGATTTTTGCTTCGTCATCGGCCAGGGTCGCAACAACCGTCCCGGCCTTCGACTCCAGATGCAGCAACCGTGCATCAAGGGGAATGCGCAACGTGGAATCGACCACCACCCGAAGAGGGTCCCTACCTCCCGCGATGCGTGAGGTGAGTTGGGGATTATCGGCAATGACGGTGCCGACGCCAACCATGATCGCATCGACTTGCGATCTCAGTTTATGGACATAGGCTCGCGATTTCTCGTTAGTTATCCATCTGGCGTCGCCGGCGGCAGTAGCGATTTTTCCATCCAGGGTCAGGGCGCTCTTCAAGACGACGAACGGCATCCCGGTTGTCACATGTTTGATGAAAGGCCCATTCACTGTCTGGCATTCATCTTCCAGAATGCCCGCGACCGTTTCGATACCCGCACTGCGGAGCCTTTCCAGACCCTGGCCCATCACCCGAGGGTTGGGATCGACCATCCCGGCGAACACTCGCGCCACTCCCGCCGAAATCAGGGCATCGGCGCAGGGTGGGGTCTTGCCGAAGTGTGCGCAGGGCTCAAGCGTGACATACACGTCGGCATTTCTTGCCCTCTCCGCAGCCCGGGCCAGCGCATTGACCTCCGCATGGGGAGTGCCGGCCCGTTTGTGCCAACCTTCCCCAACGACAACGCCGTCCTTGACGATCACGCAACCCACCGCCGGGTTCGGCCCTGTCTTCCCAATCCCTTTGCGCGCCAGGACAAGCGCCCGCCGCATATATTTATCGTGAAGATCATGCATCAGAGAATATTCAACTTCCATCATTCCAGGAAACGTGATTTTTTTGCAAGGTCAAGGCGCCCAAGGGAATCGGCGGAGGAGTAGCAGCGCTACGTTGCACAACGAATTCCCGCAGGGCAACGCAGAGATTGTGGAAAAGGCGCGTTTCTGCTATTTTTTCAGCAAGTCCTGGAGCTCGTCCATAAACTCGTTAATATCCTTGAAAGAGCGGTAAACCGAGGCAAAACGGACATAGGCAACCTGATCTATGCCATGCAGCTCATTCATTATCCACTCCCCAATGGTCGTGGTCGGCACTTCCTTTTCGCCCCCCTCCTGCAAACGCATCTCCAGCCGGTCCGTTAACCGTTCAATGGTTTCAATGGAAACAGGCCTTTTTTCGCATGCCTTCTGGATACCAGCGATAATTTTAGTCCGGTCAAACGCTTCGCGGCGGCCGTCCTTTTTCATCACAAGGGGCAGCATCTCCTCTATCCGTTCATGGGTGGTGAACCTTTTCCCGCACGACTCGCACTCCCGTCGCCGGCGGATTGTCGATCCCCCCTTATCCGGCCGTGAATCGACCACCTTGCTGTCGGCAAAGGAACAGAACGGGCACTTCATCACGCCTCCCGTGATGTTTCTGAAGGTCGGAAATTGTCGACTGAGATACCTGATTCTTGGATCATTTCCGCGGCCAACCGGTCCGAATACCCCTCTTCGAAAACAATCCGGCTGATGCCGGCGTTAATGATCATTTTCGAACAGATTATGCAGGGCATGGTGGTGCAATAAATGGTGGCATTGTCGATATTTGTCCCATGCTTTGCCGCCTGGATTATGGCGTTCTGTTCCGCATGGAGGCCCCGGCAGAGTTCATGACGTTCACCTGAAGGGATCTGCAGCTTTTCCCGGAGGCAACCGGAATCCAGGCAATGGGCAACACCTGACGGTGCGCCGTTATATCCCGTGGCAAGAATATTTTTGTCTTTGACAAGCACCGCCCCGACCTGCCTGCGCAGGCAGGTCGAACGCCGGGCCACGAGATGGGTAATTTCCATGAAATATTCATCCCAACTGGGACGGTTCATACATATGCTCCATTGGACAAAGTCTTTTAAAAATACTACATTAAGAAATGGAGGTCAAGTTTATTGAGACTCATAACTTTGTAGTTGACACGCTCTCCGACGCGGGGTTTAATTGCGTATTCATCGGAGAGGATGCGTCAATGCCAGTTGAATCTACCATGGAAAGGCCGGATCTGGCCGGATATGCCTCCAGAAGTGCGGAGTCCAGGGGAAGAAAGCATGCCGAAGAGTTTCGTGACGACCGGCCGGCCTTTGAGAGGGACCGCGACCGGATCATTCACAGTGCGGCTTTCCGCAGGCTGGAATACAAAACTCAGGTCTTTGTAAATCATGAAGGGGATTACTACCGGACCCGGCTCACCCACTCACTCGAGGTTGCGCAGATAGGCAAAGGGATTGCACGACGGCTCGGATTGAATCAGGAGCTGACCGAGGCGCTGGCACTGGCGCACGATCTGGGGCATACCCCTTTCGGTCATACCGGCGAAGAAGTCCTGAACCGGCTGATGGAGGGGCATGGCGGGTTTGAACACAACCGCCAATCCTTCCGGGTTGTCGACGAACTGGAAGAACGCTATCCGGCATTCAACGGCCTGAACCTATCCTGGGAAGTCCGGGAAGGGATTCTCAAGCATTCGTCCCCCTATGACCGGCCTGGAGAATTAATGGCGGAATTTCTACCGGGCATTGTCCCGTGCATCGAATCACAAATCATCAATTTTGCTGATGAAATCGCCTACAATAATCATGACATTGACGATGGACTCAAGTCGGGATATATAAACTCACGCCAGCTGAATCAGGTGGGAATCTGGCGGGAAGTCAATGAAAGCGTTGTTGCGCGATTCCCCGACATAGACGATGAGCGCAGGAAATACCAGAGCATCAGTTCCCTAATCGGCCTTTTTGTCATGGATCTGACCGTCACTACTCAGGCAAATCTTCAGGCGTACAATATCCGGACTCTCGAAGAGCTGCGCCGGGTGAACCGTCAAGTGGTACATTTCAGTCCTGAACTGACACAAAAAAACCGGGAGTTGAAACTCTTTCTGATGGGAAACCTTTATCGCCACTACAAGGTGGAAAGAATGCGGGTAAAGGCTGAGCGCTATCTTACCCAACTGTTTGAAACATACCTGAAGCACCCCTCACTCCTTCCCCAGAAGTACCTGAAAAAAATGGACTCCCTGGGACGGGAGCGGGTGATCTGTGACTACATAGCGGGTATGACCGATCGTTTTGCTCTGGATGAATTCAAGCGGCTCTTTGAGCCGTATGAGCGGGTCTGAAGCCGACAGTGCTCTTTCACAATGCCACCGGTTTTTATAGTTGACAGGTCGCATGGTTGAAATTCGATTGATCCACGTAGGCATGAAGAAAGTCAAATCCGGTCCAACATTAATATAGCCATAAAACTTTAATGGGACGCAGATCAAATCTGATACACGCAGATTTTAAAGACAAAAAAGATTCCGGATTTTCTTTTTCGATGTGATCCGCGTCCATCTGCGTTAATCTGCGTCCCTCCGGTTTTCAGCGTTTTTCAGTCAATTATTCTGGCAACATGTATTTCGTAAATAAATACCGTTTCCATGCTTGTTGGTTTTCCTTCGTGTACCTTCGCGTCCTTCGTGGATAATTGCAGGTTTCATGCGTATCCCGTCTCACTTCCAACTCATCCTTTTCCTGATAGTAGTTGATTTTTCTTGACGTATTACACGGTTGTGGAGTAATTAATTCAAGTTCATTGTAATTGATTCAATGCCTTTCCGGGGGGACGCAGAATGTTGAACCACTGGAGAAGTCATGGGGTATGAATAAAGGCCGCTTCGGTCAGCCATGTGCTGATGGGGCGGTTTTTTCGTTTGTAGTTGACCACAAGCTGCAATTATTGGGTTTATTGGGGAGATCGAACACCCATACCAGTTGTTTAACAGCAGCAGAAGCCTGTATGTGCGCGGAAATTATCATCTATCCGTCACACAAATTTAACGCAAATGTTGATTGACATTTATTCTTCTTTATAAGATTTTCCAAATCAAGTTATTAATGTGAAAATGAAATATTTGTTATAGTTGGGAAAAAATTGTCAGAGATCAAATACAGAAACCCATGGAGATAAACCTATGGAGGTGAAAAGAAGATTCACGAGAGTTGAATGTAAAATGAAAGCCTTGGTTCAGCTTGATAATGTGATGATTGTTGAAGCCAACATATTGAATATATCTCTGAAAGGAGCTTTTTTTGAACTTTCTGATTATCGTCTATTTCAAGTCGGAGATAAGTGGCAGCTGAAGTTTATACTCCCAAACTCAGATATTAGGCTTCAATTCAAAACAGAAGTAGTACATTCTCAGAAGAAACTTGTAGGTGTAAAGTTTGTCTATATAGATATTGATACCATGATTCATCTGAGAAGCTTAATTGAAGGTAGAACCTCTAATCCTGTGCAAGTGGAAAGAGAGATTGAATTATTTGGTGGCTAGAAATGGAAACGTGACCCTTTTATCATTTCATGGCAAAAGGTAGAATTTAGCGGTCAAGCCTTGGAAAGAGAATTTTGAGATTTCTTTTCTTTTAACATTTTTCCCTTTTCAAGGCCTGACTCC
>Ga0181533_1006194_pt1 | contig 10992 bp, 7 predicted proteins | sample PEATcosm2014_Bin_45_FD_119772 | JGI IMG/M metagenome (GOLD analysis project Ga0181533, IMG submission 119772) | Peatland microbial communities from MTU Mesocosm Facility, Houghton, MI, USA - PEATcosm2014_Bin11_60_metaG | ecosystem: Environmental > Terrestrial > Soil > Wetlands > Peat | place...
CACGGAGACGCCAAGCATCAGGTCGATCGCCTGCTCCTGGTAGTATGCCTCGTCATGAATCATCAGCTTTTCCTTGGGCAACGCCCCAAAGAGAAACTGCTTCGACAGATAGGTGTGACCGTACGGCGGATAAACCTCATTGGAGACCAAAAGGATGCTGCCTTTCGCGCCTTCGGCGCGCAGCGTCTCGGCGGCGCTCACGCTGGTGGGCCCACCGCCGAGAAGCAAAAAGTCAAAATGCTTTTGCATTCTTTCTCCGTTCATGGCGATTTCGGCTTCGATCTGAATGAGCGCAACTGAAGTTGAAGGATGGGATCAAAGCTGAACAGAATGACATTTCGTCTGATCTCATATGATGAATACCCCCGCTCTTCGCCGCGCGGCGCGTTCTTGCTGAAATCCACGGCTTTGATCCAGATTGACGATTCAGCGCCAGAAAATTTTTGTTCGCTTGAACGCCTTCCAGCTTTTGCGCAGATCCGCGTCGGCGAGAGCGGTCCCTCGCCCATACCAACCGAGCACAATCCCCGAGGCTTTGGCCCCTTGCGCGCCCGCGGTTCCCTCGATGTCGCGCAGTAGTCGCTCGACGCTCACGGCGTCATTGAGCGCCCCGAGGAGATCCTGAAGTTGTGCGACGGCGTGGATATAGGGTCGGACCTCACCGTCCCTGAACAAATCCCCGAAGAATTCCGCAGCGTAACGGAGGTTTTTCAGCGCGATGCGCACTTTGTGCCGTTCGGCGTCGGGGAGCTTGACAAGTCCCCTTCCGCGCTTCGCGGCGAGCTTGCGCAGCCGGCTCAGAACATCCACGGCGAATCTGCGCAGCGGCTCCCTCAGGCGCAGTTGCTCCTCGTCCGACAATGCGCCGCGCCAATTGTCGCACGTGAGGAAAGCTTGCATCTTTAGCAAAAACAGCGTCGTCGCTGGTTCATCCATGATCGCGAGGGCCTGCGAGTAGGCGGTGAGCCGGCGTTTTTCCAGTGCGGCCAGAAGCGTTTCAAAACTTGTCTCCTGTGGGTAATTCGCTTGTGGACCCGTCGTGATGAGGTCCTTGAATACGTCAAGTTCCCGCGCCAGGCCGAAGGCTGACGCGATACGCTGCGCCTCGCCGCGGAACTCGTCGAATTCTGGACAGGGCAAAGCGCGCTTGAACATTCCTAGGGCGGCGCGCAACCGCCGGAGGGCAACCCGCATCTGATGGACGGATTCGGGATGTCGCGCCTCCTCCAGGGCCGGCCAGTTGGCGGCGAAGTGGGTAATTGAGCCGCCGATGATCGTCGCTATCGCTTCGTCGAGGGTTGCGTCGGCGGAATAGCGCGAAGCCGGGGCTTGGACCGGTTGCGGATGTTCCCCGGAAACGAGCGCGAAACCCCGCTCGGCCTTGCTCGTGACGTGAAGTCTGAGGGGCAGGGTTTCCACGAGTTGGATCGCCAGTTCATAAAGCTCGATTTCTTCACCGGATTTGAGCTCAAGCTCGATTTCTCTGATCGGCAGGCGACGATCGCCGGCGATCACCGCGCCCTCGTCGAAAGCGACCTCAATCTCCGATCGGCCAAGTTTCATAAGGCGGACGCGCCGCTTGACCAAAGTCTCGAACTGCGGCTCGAGCGGTCGGCCTTCGGTCGCGCGCTCGATTTCACCGGCGATGGGCGGGTCGAACAGCGAAATGTCGGGTCGCATGACCGGTATTCGGACCTCGGCTTCTCCGCGCGAAAAAAAACTTTCAGAGGCCGGCGCCCATTTGAGGCCCATCTGGGGAACGCCGCGCCCGGTCTTGCGGACGCGCAGGACCATGCGCTTTTTCTTCAGGTCGCCTGCCGCGGTGTCGAAATAAATGGAGCGCAGCGTCCGCCTCGGCGCTTCGGGCGCCTCGCAAGCGAGCAGCCTCGACGCCATCGCGAGCTTCAGCCCGGCGGCGTCGGTCTTGAGCTTAATTTCCAGTTCGCGGCCATTCCGCATATCGCCGGATCCATCGTGAGGCATGGTCGGGAGCGGCATTTTCGCCGAACGCATGATTTATGTCAGGCCTTGAGCAAGCTTCGATTGAAGCCAACGAGGTTTCGAGCACTCAGCGCGACATGCATCGCCATCGCTGAGCGATAATCGTCTCAGTCCATCGATATGCGTCTTCATGCCGGGTCACAACCATGACATTTTCTGCCGATTCACCCGTTTGGCTCCATTAAACAGCGCGGGAGCGTTGCGGGTCTGAAAAAGATTGATAGGCGAGGTTGAAGCCCCAGACCCACACTGGAGACGGAATATTGGTTTTCTGAGGTTCAAACGCCTTCTCACGGCGCCGCGCCTCCGGTCGCGGTTATCCGATCCCGCTTATCTGCTTGCTCAGACCAGCGTTTCAGCTCGGCAAGTTCGGCTTCCGGGCGCTCGATTACAATGTCCGCGCGACCGCGCGAGATTTCGCCACTTTCACCGTCGATCGACAGCCAGTCGCCTTCATTAAGATCACGCCCAGCGAGCTTGATACGGCGATTATTCTCATCGATCTCCAGGCCGTTGCATCCAACCAGACAGGCCTTGCCAAGTTGGCGCGCCACCACCGCCGCGTGAGCGGTGCGCCCGCCAACCATGGTGAGAATGCCCGCCGCGGCGTTGAACCCCGCGACATCGTCAGTCGAAGGCTCGCGCCGAACCAATATTACTGGCTCGCCGTCCTCGGCCATGCGCCGGGCTGTCTCGCTGTCGAGCGCGATGCGGCCGCTGGCGACTCCCGGGGAAGCGGAAATTGCCGTCGCCAGCGGCGTCACTTCACCCCGCAGCGTTGCGATGCCGGCGCGATCCAGATCGACGCCTTCGAGCCTCCGCAAAGCCTCCGCCGGCGCTATCAGCCCCTCGCCGACCAAATCCACGGCGATCCTGAGCGCGGCGCGTGGCGTGCGCTTGGCCGCGCGGGTTTGCAAAAAATACAGCTTGCCGTCTTCGACCGTGAATTCGATGTCCTGCACATCCTTGAAGTCTTGCTCCAGGCGCCGCGACGCTATGGCGAGATCGTCGGCGATATCCGGTAGCCACTTCGCCAACAAAGAGGCGTCACCTGGCGTGCGGCGCCCGGAAACGACGTCCTCTCCCTGGGCATCGAACAGGAAGTCGACATAAGGCTCGTTGGCGCCGGTGGCGGGGTTGCGAGAAAAGGCCACACCAGCCCCGGATCGATTGCCAGAATTGCCGAACACCATCGCCTGGACCGTGACGGCAGTGCCCGCTAAATCATGTAATCCATTGATTTGCCGATACTCCCGCGCGCGGACGCTCTCCCAGGAGGCATAGACGGCTAGCGCCGCCGCGTCCAACTGATCGAGCGGGTCTTCGGGAGGACGGCGGCCCGCGGCGCGCAAGGCGATTTCGATGAAGTCATGTGTTAGACGCTCTAACGCCTCGCAATCGAGTTCGTCTTCCGACGCTGCGTCTTCCACTCGCAACATGGCGGCGAGCGGGCGTTCGAATTCGGCGCTCGCGACATCGTCGACGACCTCCGAATAGCTTTGCGCGAAGCGCCGATAGCTGTCCCAGGCAAGGCGCGGGTTTCCGGTCAGCCGGATGAGACCCTGGACTGTGTCGTTGTTCATGCCAACGTCGAGAATCGTGTCGAGCATTCCGGGCATGGATCTCGCCGCGCCGGAGCGAACCGAGACGAACAGTGGCGAGCGACTATCGCCGAAGCGACGGCTCGTCGCCGCCTCGAGCCGGGCGATGCCAAGGCGCAGGCCGCTTTTTAGTGCCTGCAGCGCTTCTCCATCCTTTTGGTTCACGCCATTGCATAAACTGGTCGGCATTACGAAAGCGGGTGGAACGAGAAGACCTAGCCGGCTCATTCGCGCGAGCTGCGCCGCCTTGGAGCCCAGGAGTTCGGCATTCGCGTCGAGTGAGGCGTCGGCAGGGACGACGAAGAACGGCTGGATCGAGGCGTCCATCATGCCGACAGCTCCTCCAAGACCCGATCACGCAGCGCGTGCGCGGCATGGGCGAGGCAGTCGGTCGCATGCTCTATCGTGCGCGCGATTTCTACACCGAGCATGAGGGTTTTTGCGTCGCCGGCGCGGTTCGTAAAGAAAGCGGCGAGCGCGGCCCGCTCGGCGAGGTCCGCGTTTCGCTCCAATTCAGCGACCGCATCAATCGATTGCAACGCGAAAGACGCGTCGATGCGCTTTCCTTCGGGAAGCCGAGTCGTCGCGGAAACAGCCTTGACCATTTCGCTCGTGCCGCGCGCCGCAAGATCGGCGAGTTCGGCAAGCTGTTCGCATAATGAGCGCGCTTGTTCGCCTTCCGGCAGAAGACTGATCAGAAATGCCCCCTCGTCAAGAGCGTCGGTCGCATTTTCGACCTCATCGATCACGAAACGCAATTCCTTTGCGTCATGCAACTTGGCGCAAGCGCCGCGAGCCGCCAGAGTGAGCCGATCGGCTTTTGCTTCGATGCGCATGGCTCGCCGGACCATGGACTGACGCTCGGCGCTGCTCCCTGGATGCGCCAAAGTGGTCCAAATGATTGACGCCAACGTATGCGACAAGCCAAGATGACGCTCGATGATGGTCAGAACCGCATTCTCCGCCGATTCGAAGCGCTGCGCGAGATCGGCTTGAATCTGATCGCGGATCAGCCTTGCGGAGCGGCCAGACCGCAGCCCTCGGCTTGCTTCCTTCAATACGTGTCGCAGGAAATCGACGATCTCCTCGGCGCCGAGCACGGCGTCCAGTCGAGCGCCATAGGGAATGCGGTCGGCCGCGACGTGGCGGATCGCGTCGAACACCAGATCCGCGCCGCCAAGCTCCAGAAAAGCGCGATGTCCCACGTCATTGTTCGCCGCCCAAGTCAGAAGACTGATCGAAGTGTTCTTGCCGACGAAGGTCTGCAGCGCTTTGCGGCCCTTGTTCCAGTCGATCAGAAAGACGATGCGCGAACCCAGAAACGTCAAGAAAGCGTCGACCCCATCGCGCGTGTCGGCGGAGAAACGACCGGTCATCAGATAAAAAACGTCTTCCTTGCCAACGCCTCCAGCCTCGTGTTCGGCGAGCACGCTCCACGCGACGTTCCAAGTCTCGAATAATGACGAAAAGAACTTTGCACGAACACGGTGAACATCGGTATAAGTCACACTCACCAAGCCGTTTTCGACATGAACGACAAGCACATGCGCGTCAGTGGCGCCAATGTCATTTTGTATCGTCAAACGAGCGCCGACGCGCGCCGCTGTCGTGGCGAGGCCGGGGTGGCCGAAAGCCAGCGGAGCGGTTCGGTTCAGCCCGCGCATGAAGGCCGCAACACGGCCGCGGTCGTCAGGGTCGAGGTGATGAACATGCGCGCCGTCGATCACTTCCACGGCCGTCTGCGCCGCGACGCGGTTTAGCGCCTTGTGCGCATCCATCACAAGAAGATGCAAACTGTCTTCTCGACCGCGCCGCGCCGAAGTCATGCATGATATTTCGTCGCGGCCGATCACGCTGTCTGGAACAGACGGAATCCTCTTTTGCAACTCGACCAACCGCGCCTGCAAGGATTTTCCGCTTTCCGGGTCGACTACCTCGATTGGCGCGAGCATCGTCGCCATATCGACGGGAATGCCCGCCAGAAGCCCGGTAACGCCGGGTATCGCGATGCGGTCGCCATCAAGCAGGCGAGCCCCAGTGATAATGCGATCGAATTGCGGATCCGACAAGCCGGCGGCATGCCGTTCCGCTTGCAAGGATGGCGCGTCGCTCCCCACCGATAATGCGTGCGCCGCTGCTTCCTGCAACATGGTCAGGCGCAATTTGATGCGATCGTTTGCATTCAGCGCTTCGGCGATCAGCGAAGGGAGCAGCACCGCCTGCTCTCCCAACCGTTTGACGATCTCCACCTTCGCCGTCATGTCGTCCCCCGGTTAAGGTCTTGAACGCTATCGGCGCCGAACGCTTGCTTCGCGCCGCGCCAGTCATCGAATGATAACGCGAAATCGCCAACAGAAAGCAACCATTGCTTTCTGTTGATTTCGAGACGAATTTCCGCAGGCGGCGTCATTTCCTGGTCTAAGCCGTCAGTTTCGTCAACCTCGGATGCGCTCACCGCTGGTGAACATAGACGCCCGGAGCGATGCCAAGGGGGATCAGCCCACGCGAAGCCTCGCCCAATGTCGGAGGTGGAACACGATCATGGGCGCTTCGAGCTTCGAGCCATGACGCCCAAGCCTGCCACCATGAACCCTCGACCGCCTGCGCCCCCGCTAGCCATTTTTCGGCGCTCACATAGAGATCGTCGACCCCGCTTGTGCTGATATGGTAGCGTCGGTCGTGATGGCCGGGCTCAGACACGACGCCGGCATTATGGCCACCGGTGGTGAGCACGAAGGTCAACTCGGTCTCAGTGAACAAATGGACTTTATAGACCGATCGCCATGGAGCAATGTGGTCGGTCTCGGTCGCGACCGCGAACACAGGGGCCCGGATGTCCTTCAACGCGATCACGTCGCCCTCGACGGCGTAGCGACCCGCGGTCAATCGGTTTTCAAGAAACAGCCCCCTTAAATATTGCGAGTGCATACGGTAGGGCAAGCGCGTCTGATCGGCGCTCCACGCCATGAGATCATTTGGCTGCTCGCGTTCGCCAAGCAAATATTCATGAATTGCCTTCGACCAGACCAGTTCGTTCGAGCGCAAAGCCGTGAACACACCAGCCATCTGGCGGGTGTCGAGGACGCCCTGATCCCACATCATGTCCTCGAGGAACGCCACTTGCGCGGCGTCGACAAAAAGCATGAGTTCGCCGGGTTCACTGAAATCAGTTTGCGCGGCGAGCAAGGTGATGGACGCAAGCCGCTCGTCGTTATCGCGCGCCATGGTGGCGGAGGCGATCGCGAGCAGCGTGCCTCCGAGGCAATATCCGCAAGCATGCACTTTACGTTGGGGGGCGATGGCGTTGATCGCGTCCAGCGCCGCCATGACGCCCGACATCCGGTAATCATCAAAGGAAATATCGCGATCCGCCGTGGTCGGGTTACGCCATGAGATCATGAAGACAGTGAAGCCATGCTGGACGAGATATCGCACCAAGGAGTTCCGCGGGCGTAGGTCGAGCACGTAATATTTCATGATCCATGCCGGAACGATCAGGACTGGCTCGGCAAACACCGTCTCGGTGACGGGCTTGTATTGGATGAGTTCCATCAAGTCATTACGAAATATGACCTCACCGGGCGTCGTAGCGACGTCCTCACCGACCCGAACTCCATTATTCTTTGGAGCAATCTGCATCGCGACGCGAGCTGCGTCGTCGACGAAGTTCATCCAACCGCGGAACAGATTGGCGCCGGATTCCCGTTTCGTGTGATCGATGACGACTGGGTTCAGCCATAGGGCATTGGAGGGGCAAAACACATCGAGAAGCTGAAGCGCCATGAAGGAAACGCGGGCGGCGTTGTTCGGCGTCATCCCACGTACCTCATGTGTCGCGGCCTTCCACCAGTTTTCTTGCGCCAGAAACGCCTGCTCGAAAAGCACAAACGGAAACGTCCTCCACGCCGCGTCGGAAAAGCGCCTGTCGGAAGGCGTGGGCTCGAACGGTCGTTCCACCGCATCGCTGACGAAGTTGTGCGCGGCGAAATGCGCCAAAGCGGTGCACGAAACCAACGCCTTAAGCGTCAGTTCAATTTGTCGCCCCGGAGCGCGCGAGAGATGCGTCGTCCAATCCAGCAACGCGGCCATCTGCGCGTGCGGTGACACGCCTTGAGTCACGCGGGCCGTGGTCGCCCTGGCCACGCGATCAAGCGTCTCGAATGAGTAAAGCGCCGCCAGTCCTTGGTTGACCGGAAGCGGGGCTGGCTGACCAACGGGACCAGCTGCCGAATTGTCACGCTCGAACTGTTTCGATGGCAAGAGAACGTCCATGGGATTTTCCAAACTCTCGGTGGACACTCGGAGATCCACATTGTTGTTCTACTTGAACCAAGCGTTATGAAAATGAAGCTTATGTGACGCCTCGCATAGCGCGGCGATTAATTGAATTACGATCATCAATGAATCGCTTCGCGCCTATTTCCTGACGCGGCGCCAATCTGATGAACAGTCCAAGCTGTACCGCTCAATCATTTTTCCTGATTTCCCGGGCAGCCAAATGGCTTAATCCACAAATTGGAAGACTCCGGCGCATCCATCGGCCAGCGCGCCCCATGGATCGGTCTCGCCGCGGCGAGCATGTTAGCGGCACGGACAGTCGACGCTCTTCGACCGCGTTTCGAAGGTCGGCTGATTGCAGAAGCGTAGCTACACAGCCAGAAATCCAGGAGCTGATTGTGCGTCGGCGTGAGGCGCGCCGTCGGCGCATGATCCAAAAATTCCAAAGGGGCGGGCCACAATCACCCGCCGTCCGCCTATCTCGATGTCGTTGCCCAGCATAACAGTTCGTAAGGGAGTGCGCTTCCTCCGTCATTGGGGCGATGTCGCGCAATTCGCCGCATCGAGATTTTCGTGCGAGCGAATAGCTACGGGGAGCCTCCCTTGTTCATCGCCTCGAATAAGATCTAAATCAGTTCTGGAATCGCGGGGAAACAGCATGTTTCGAGAACGCGGCGTCATGTCATTTGACCTCACTCGTCGACACAAAATTTTTCGTCGAACGAATAGCCGGCGCTGCGCACCGTGCGGATCGGATCTTTTTTGCGTCCGCGCATGAGCGCCTTGCGCAAACGGCCGACCTGAACGTCGACAGTGCGTTCGTCAATATCCGACGACGCTCCCCAAATGCTGTCGAGCAGTTGAGCGCGGGTAAAAACGCGGCCAGGCTTCTCCATCAAATATTCGAGCATCCGGAATTCCGTCGGACCGAGATGAATTTCTCGGCCTGCGCGCTTCACGCGCCGGTTCACGCGGTCGAGATCGATGTCGCCCAAAGTCAGTTTGCTCGCGCCGCGCTCGGGGCGCGCGCGGCGCAGCAGGGCGCGGACGCGTAACATCAGTTCGGGCGTGGAGAAAGGTTTCACTACATAGTCGTCGGCGCCCACCGACAGGCCGCGCACTCGTTCGTTCTCTTCGCAGCGGGCGGTTAGCATGATGATCGGCACGTCGCGCGTGTTGTTGCGCGTCCGCACGCGACGACAGATCTCAAGGCCCGATACTCCCGGCAGCATCCAATCGAGAATGATGAGATCGAAAGGCGTCTCGGCGAGACGTAGTTCCGCTTCATCGCCGCGATCGACGTATTCGACCTCAAATCCCTCGGCCTTCAAATTGTAAGCGAGCAACTCGCCGAGCGGCGCTTCATCTTCGACAACGAGAATGCGCGGAGGACGATAAGTGGAAACCTCTCGCGTATTGACGGCGGGCAGTTCGGTCATCGTATCCGCTCGTTCCTCATCCGCTCGCAATGGTCAGCGACAGGCCTGCGATCTTCGTTTTGGGCCGCTCGATCGGCATGCGTTCGCCGCTCACCATCCAAACGACCGTCTCGGCAATATTGGTGGTGTGATCGCCAATCCGTTCAAGATTCTTGGAACAAAACAAAAGATGTGTGCAGAATGCGATGTTTCGCGGGTCCTCCATCATGAAGGTGAGCAAATCTCGCAAAACCGAATCCTCGAGCGCGTCGAGGTCGGCGTCATCAAACCACACCGCGCGGGCGCGGACGGCATCGCGCTGTGCATAGGCGTCGAGCACGTCCTTGAGCTGTTTCTCGGCCAATTCACGCATCGATTTCAGACCGATGAACGCGCGTGACGAGCGCGCCTCTCCGATTATAGTGATCGCGCGGTTGGCAATATCCCTGGTCCGGTTGCCGATCCGCGCCAAATCGCTGGCCACGCGAAACGCGGCAATACATTCGCGCAAATCGACCGACACGGGTTGCTCGCGCGCCATGGTCACAATGGCGCTCTCTTCGATACCTCGACGCAAGGCCTCAAGAACCAGACCACTCGCGATGGCGCGACGGGTCATGTCGACGTCGAAAGCGAAGAGTCCATCCATCGCATCCGCGAGCATTTTTTCAGCGACGCCGCCCATTTCGGCGACGCGGCGCCCCAGCGCCGCCAGTTCTTGGTCAAAGGCCTTGAATGTGTGGTCGCTCATTTCAGAATTCCTATCGGCGGCCAGATATGCTCTCAACCGAATCGACCCGTGATATATTCCTGCGTTTTCGGGTGCGTCGGCGACGTGAAAATGCGCTCGGTTTCGTCGAATTCAAGGAGTTCACCGAGATACATGAATGCGGTGAAATCGGAGACGCGCGCCGCTTGCCCCATGTTGTGGGTGACTATGGCGATGGTAAAGCGCTGTTTCAATTCGTCGATCAGTTCTTCGATTTTGGCCGTCGAAAGTGGATCGAGGGCGGAACAGGGTTCGTCGAGGAGAATAACTTCGGGGTGAATGGCCACCGTGCGCGCGATGCACAGGCGTTGCTGTTGGCCGCCGGAAAGGCCAAGGCCGCTCGTATGTAGCTGGTCCTTTACCTCGTCCCACAAGGCGGCGCCGCGCAATGCCTCCTCCACCCGTGTGTCAAGTTCGCGCCGGCCCAGCTTTTCGTGAGCTCTGATGCCGAAGGCGATGTTGTCGTAAATCGACATCGGAAAGGGCGTCGCCTTTTGAAACACCATGCCGACGCGCGAGCGGAGAAGGTTCACGTCGATGTGCGGCGACAGAATATTCTTCCCGTCAAGTAAGACCTCACCCACTGCTCTGTGCCCCGGGTAAAGGTCATACATCCGATTCATTACGCGCAACAACGTGGACTTTCCGCAGCCAGACGGACCGATGAGGGCGGTAACCCGATTGGTGTAAAGAGGCAGCGTAATCGCCCTCAGGGCGTGCGTGTCGCCATAGTAGAAATTCAGTCCGCGCACCGTGATCTTGGTCTGCAAATCGGCATAGGCTTCCGGCTTGGCGCCCAGTTCCGTTCTCTCCTCGGGCTGAGCGCGTGGAGTGTAACCGCGAGGGCGCGAACCGTGAAGGTGATCGAAAGAGGGCTCGTTCATGCGTCAGGCTCCCAGCTTGCGTTGCATGCCCTTCGGCATGA
>Ga0181533_1006196_pt1 | contig 10990 bp, 8 predicted proteins | sample PEATcosm2014_Bin_45_FD_119772 | JGI IMG/M metagenome (GOLD analysis project Ga0181533, IMG submission 119772) | Peatland microbial communities from MTU Mesocosm Facility, Houghton, MI, USA - PEATcosm2014_Bin11_60_metaG | ecosystem: Environmental > Terrestrial > Soil > Wetlands > Peat | place...
AACCCTCACCGAAACCCAGGTCCCCTGGCTCCTGCGCGTCTTCCCTGACAACCGGCAGCAGGGCTACCGGCTGGCCCTGTTCATGGTGAAAGAGAGAGGTTTGAAAAAAATCGTAGTGATGCGCACCAACAGCCGGCCGGGCCGGATGGGCGTTCGCCCCTTTGTGGACGCCGTTCGCCGCCTGGGCCATCCTGTGCTGCAGGAGATCAACTTCCTGGATGGAGACCAGGCGATGAGCACCCAGGTCGCCGTGCTCAAGCAGGCGGACCCCGACGCCGTCGTGTTCTGGGGCAACCCGGCTGACGCCGGCCGGGCGGCGGCGCAGTTGCGGGCAGCCGGGGTGAAGGCGGCGTTTTTCGGCTTTGACCGCGTGGTCGAGCCGGAATACGCCAAAGCCGCAGGGCCGGCGGCCGAGGGCACGACAGCGGCTTACTTCTTCGATCCCGACAAAACCGACCCGGCCTGGAACGGATTCTGCGAACGCTTCCGGAAGCGGTTCGGCATCAAACCCGACGTGTATGCCGGCTACAGCTATGACGGCGCCCAAATGCTTGTCGAGGCCATCAGGAAGGCCGGTCCGAACCGATACCGGATTCATGACCTGATGACCCGCATCGATGAATACACCGGTGTCACCGGCTATATGCGCTTCGATGGACGCTGGGACAACATCGCCCCGATCGTTCTCGCTCAATACAAAGGCGGCAAGTGGCATTTCGAGCCGCCCGTGGATATGAAACAGGCCAGGATGAGCACCGGGTCACACGGAACAGGCCAGCCTTGAACCTGGGCAGAGGAGTTTAACCGCAGGCGAGGGTTCTGTCTCGCGTGAAGGCCCATGAGGTGCGCGTCCACGCATTTTGCCTTGGCGTCGGCGGCGCCTCCCGAAACGTCAAGCGGCTTGCGGTGGTTTGTTGTCCCGGAGGGACAACCCGACAATAGCCCGGCGCTTGAGCGCCGGGGGAAGCCGTTTAGTCTTGCTTCCGTCCCGAAGGGACGGCTGAATCAGCCGCATGTCGTACATCAGTTCCTGGCTCCATTGCGTCTTCAGCACCAAAGAGCGCCGCCCCCTGATCACGCCTCCATTGCGCGAACGGCTCTGGCCATTCCTGGGCGGCATCGCTCGGCAGAACCGGATGAAGGCCATCGAGATTGGCGGCACGCTCGATCATGTCCACATCTTGCTGTCGATGCCCGCGACCCTCTCGATTGCCCAAGCTCTCCAATTGCTTAAGGGCGCCTCCTCGAGGTGGGTGCATCAAACCTTCCCAGAGCACGAGCGGTTCCAATGGCAGGAAAAGTACGGCGCTTTCGCCGTAAGCGTGTCGCTATTAGACAGAACCATCCGCTACATCCAGGGCCAGGAGGAGCACCATCGGCGCAAGACATTCAAGGAGGAGTTTGTGGCCCTACTCAAGAGGCATCGAATTGAGTACGACGAGCGCTATTTGTGGGACTGAGCCTCAAGCGTCCCTTCGGGACGCCGGGCTCGTTGCGCGTCCTACCCGGCGCTGAAGCGCCGGGCTATTCTCGGGATGTCCCTCCGGGACAAGTCCTCAAGGCGATCGCGCGTGAGCATCCACGTCAAAGCTGGCCCAGTGCCTAAAATGTTGAACCCAACCTGGGAGCCACCATCAACGCCCGCCGTGGCGGAGGAGATTCCGTGCTGGGTGGAGACCGATTTGGCTACAATGCATTTCGCGCTTGACGGACAACTCGAAAAGGAATTGGCTGCGGCTTTGCTGAAACAATCGCATGGGTACACAACTCGACCCGTAGAATTCATATTATGAGCGACACAACCGTCATCCGGCCACCCGCTGCGCGTGTTGTCCAAGGCAATTTGAAACTTTATGCCACCTCGTTACGTGTTCGGGATTTGCTAGCCGAACACTTTTACGACATCGAGCGGCTTGACCCCGAGGACCCGAATGCCAGAGGTTTTCAGAGGGTCTTGAACAAGGGGCGTGCCAAAAAGCTGGCTGATTATCTGATAGATGGACAGCAAGACGGCGACGCATTTCTGCCTACGAGCATTTTTCTCGCAACTGATAAAGCTGTCGAGTTTGATGAAGCAACGAATACTTTATCCTTTGACGTAGCGACGGTAGGCCCGTTCAGCGTCGTGGATGGCCAGCACCGGCTTGAAGGTCTGAAAATGGCAGCCGACAGATGTCCCGAACTTTTGGACTTTGAATTGGCTGTAAACATCGCGGCAACGCTTCCGAACATTTCCCAAATGTGCCACTTTCTAATTGTCAACACGACCCAGAAGAGCGTTGACAAGTCGGTAGAGCAGAGGATTCTTGCGCGGTTGACGGCTGCGGTTGACGCTGACGATGTCCCCAATCTACCCAAGTGGATAAAGCGGGTTGTTGAAAGCGGCGACGACGAACAAGCCTTGAGAATCGCGGACTATCTCAATAACACGAAGGAATCGCCGTGGTACCAGAAAATACAGATGGCGAACAGGGAATCGAAAACGGCAACGATCACCCAAAAAACATTCGTTAAGGCAATTAAACAGTTCGTCCTAACCGCGAACAATCCTCTTTCAACCTACCCAACGGAGAGACGCCAGAGGATTATGCTAAACTATTGGGCCGCAATCGCGAGGCTGCTCGATACCGGTAAGCCGACAGTGTTATTTAAATTCGGCGGCTCAGAATTATTCTCTCGGTTCTCAATTCCTTTTTTCAATAAACTCGCGGTTTGGAGTGATTTCAGGACCGGGACGATGGAGCAATGCCTTAGCCAAACATTTGGGAATCTGGAAGGTGAATTCGCTGGAGTCGGTCACCCTGACTGGTGGCTTAGCGGCACGGGTGCTGCCATGAACCTGAATTCAGCCGGCCTCACTAAAATCAACTCCGAGCTTTCAAAGGCACTGCACAGGACGCAAGGAGTGCCAAACACCATGCAGATATGACGGTTGACCAACTAGTGCCGGCCGTTGCGCAGCGAGTTCAATTCAAGCTTCGGCTTCGGGTCATGCTTCCCGGCGCCTCAGGCTGCTACGTACTGACGACCTTTGAAGGCGATATCCTGTACATTGGGCTGACGGAGCACCTACGACGGCGTTTTGGCCAACACCTCGCAACCAAGGAAAAATGTCAAGTGACTCCTAGGGGAAAAGCCTTCTGGTTTTATTTTCTTGAGAAGCCAGTAAAAGAAATCCGTCGCGTAGAAAGAACGTGGCAGAATGAGTATCGCACGGAACACGCCGAATTCCCAGTACTGAATAAGGTGGCGTCGCCCATATCTTGAGAATCGAAACCTTGTTCCATGAGTTCGTTGCCCTGCGCTCTGGCCAGGAAAGTGCAGGCGAGGACGTGCCGCCGGTCAAGCTGGCTTTCCCTCCACGCCGCCTGGTTGCCTTGGTTCTGGCCGCCGCGCTGATGGCGGCTTGGGGCTTCCCCTGGCGGGCCTGGGCGATGGACCAAGCTACGAATGTGATCATCGGGTTGCTGTTGCCTCCTGAGGAGGCGGAGGCGGCGAGCGTGCGCAAGGGGGTGCTGCTGGCGGTGGAAGATGCGAACAGGGGACCGGCTCCAAAGGTCAGCGTCGTGGTCCGGGGACGAATCGGGCAATGGGGCGCGGATGCCGTAGAAGCGGCCCGCATGGTGCTCGATGACGGGGCCCAGGGCTTGATCGCCCCGCCAAACGGGGCCGCCACGCATCTCGCCTTGCAGGTTGCGGGACGCACAGCGGTGCCGGTGGTCTCGCTTTGCGCTGATTCTTCCGTAAGCCGAACAGGTGTCCCGTGGATGGTCCGCATCGCCCCGACCACGATCGAGGAGGCCCGGTTCTTGCTCGCGGGCCTGAATGCCCAGGCCCCAGGCCCCCAACATTGGGCCGCGCTGGTCCCCGATGGCCGGGCCGGACGCGAGGTCTCTCGCGACTTGAGCCGCGCCGCCGCGGCAGTCCAGTGCAAACTCGGGAACATACACGAGGTCAGCCCAACTCTGACCAACTTTGACTCCGTTGTCGCCCAGGTTCTGAAGGAGCGGCCCGAGGCGGTGTTGCTCTGGGTGGACCCCGTTCCGGCGGGAAGGCTGACCAGGGGCCTTCGGGACGCCGGGTTTGCCGGAAAGCTGGCGGGGCCAGGCCGATGCAATTCGCCGGCGTTCTTTGCTTCCTCTTCGCTGGCATCGGAGGGGTTTGTCGTGCCAGCCATCGTCCTGGATGAGGCCGGCGAGGCGCGTTTGCTTTCGTTTCAAACCGCCTTCCGCCAGCGCTATGGCATTGAGGCGGACGTCACGGCCGCCGAAGGCTATGATGCCGCCACGCTCCTGGCGCATATCCTCAGGAAAAACGACCCGCAATCTCTTCCACGGGCCTTCCCCTTGACCTTCTCATTGCCAGGCGCATCGGGCGACCTGAGTTTCGACGCCGCGGGCAACCGCAAGCTTGCGCTGCGGCTACTCACGGCGCGGCAAGGACGCTTTAGATGAGAGGCCGGCCTTTCGTCCCCGGATTCCCGCCTCCCATCCCTTTCTAATTTACAGTGTTGCTAACTAACAGCATTATTTGCAGCTATTATTACCAGGAAACAGCCAGGTTGCACCGCGTCGCCCGGCACCAGCCGCATCGGACGGGCCTCGCTCGCCGGTTTACTGTTGATGGCCCTGGGGCTTGCAGGGCACGCGCAGCAGGAGAGCGTTCCCTCGAGCAGTTCCGGTTCCGCGGGTGGCGCCGGCGCAGGTCGAGCATTACTGCCGGCTGAAGCCGGTGTTCCGGCAAGCACCTACGCTTCGCCGAGCGGAGCGGCTGCAGCGGCGCCGGCTCCGAGCGCGGGATTGCTCAACGACTGGGTGCGCGAGCGATCGGCGGCGTTCGAGCCGTGGGATGCCGGCGGACAGATTCGGGCGCGGGTCGAGCACAAGGCGTTGTTCGCCGTGGCAAACGAGAAGGCGGTGGACTTTCAACACAACGGCGATTCCGACAACACCTACTTCCTGCTGCGCGAGCGAATGCACTTAGGCTACACGCCATGGTCGTGGCTTCAGCTCTACGGCGAAATGCAAGATGCAGGCGCCTATAACGATGATCGCAACCCGAGCCCCGACACCGATCATTACGGCTTGCGCCAGACCTGGGTCAGCCTGGGCAACGCGCGCGAGTTTCCGCTGACCCTCATCGCGGGGCGGCAGGAGTTGATTTATGGCGAGCAGCGGCTGGTTGGGGCAGCGGACTGGCTTAACATCGGGCGCACATTCGACGCCGTGAAGCTACGGTACACCGCCCCGGCTTTCTGGATAGACGGGTTTGTGAGCCAGCCGGTCATTCCGGACAAGTACGAGTTCGACGAATCCGATAGTCACGACCGGTTCTCCGGGATATACGCTTTCTCCAAAACCCTCGTCCCATTCCAGGAGACGCAACTGTATTTCCTTTCGCGGAACGTGGACCAGCGCCCGACGACGGAGCAATACGACAAGCTGTATCCACTCGCGTCGCCGCGCGATATTTACACCATCGGCGCGCGGGTGAAATCGCTGCCCGCCGCCTTGGGAAACTGGGACTACGAAGCGGAGGCGGCCGGCCAGTTTGGCCGGTTTAAGTCCAGCAACAGCTCCCCGAGCCTGGAGCGGCAGGCCTTTGCCGTCCATGCCGCGGGAGGTTACATATTGCCCAACGCCGCCTGGTCGCCGCGCCTCGGCTTGGAGTACAACTACGCCAGCGGTGACAGGGATGCCAACGACCGCACGCATGGGACCTTTGACAACCTCTTCCCCTCCAACCACGGCCTCTACGGCATCATGGACTTTTTCGCGCTGCAAAACCTCCACGACCTGCGCCTGTCCTCGTCGGTCAAGCCGATCAAGGGGCTGCTGGTGAAGCTGGACCTGCATGGGTTTTGGCTGGCGGATACTCACGATTATTTTTACCAGGCAAACGGCGTGCCGCGAACGACGGGAGGCTACGGAATCAATCCATCGGCCGGGAACTATGTCGGCGCCGAACTGGACCTCACGGCCTCATATAGGATTGCCAGGTATGCCTCGGTGGAGGGCGGATACGGGCATTTTTTTGCAGGCGATTATGTGAAAGACTCTCTCGCCGGCCATGGCGGGGCGGAGGATGCCGATTTCCTTTACGCGCAGATGACCTTCAATTTCTAGGCTCGGTCACGGTCACCATCCGGTCGGTCGCGATGGTTTGGAGCTTCTGGCGCCTGCCGCTCGGCCAGAGGATCTCGACGGCCTCCGGGTGAGTGGCGGCGCCCAGACCGACGGTGACAGGCAACTCGGACTGGGAGAGGTAGCCGCGGGTGGGCATGACTTGACGCCAGAGGGTTTGTCCCTCGACGCGGACGCTTATCCAGGCGCCGATGGCATCCCGGTTGCTCTTCGTGCCGACCAGCTTGAGCCGAATCCAATGGTGGCCCAGTTGCTGGTCGTTCCGGAGGAGCAAGGGCGGTCCGCCCACTTGCGTGAGCACCACGTCCAAGTCGCCGTCGCCATCGATGTCGGCATAAGCCGAGCCGCGGCCCACAATGGGTTTGAACAAATCGGCGCCCCCCTTCTCGGGCGGGACAACCACAAAACGCCCGCCCGCGTGCTCGCCGGCGTTCCAGAATAACTGGGCCGGCTGCGGATATGTTTGGCTGTGCTGAATCTTGCTGATCTCCGGCTCCAGGTGGCCGTTGGCGGTCAGCAGGTCCAGCCGGCCGTCAAGGTCGTAATCAAAAAAGAACAGGCCGAATTTCAAAAGCAGCCGGCTGGCCGGGCCGACGCCTTCGGTGATGGCGTCGTCGCTGAAATTGGTCGACGCATTTTGCGCGACGTAGAGCGCGGTCATCTCGTTGGCGAAATTGCCGATGGCAATCCCCAGCCTGCCGTCGCTGCGATAACGCGCCGCGTCGATGCCCATGGCGCCGCGCGTCTTGCCGTAGCTGTCGAAGGCGACCCCGGTCATCGCGCCGGCCTCCTTGAAAGTGCCGTCACGCTGGTTGAGAAACAGAAAATTCGGTACGGTGTCGTTCGCCACGACCAGATCTATCCAGCCGTCGCCGTCCACGTCCACCGGGGCAACGCCCAGGGATTTGGCCACGGGTACGCCGGTAATAGGGTTCTTGACTTGAACGCCCGCCGGGATTGAAACGTCCGTGAAACGCCCGCCTCCGTCATTGTGATAAAGGTGCGCGAAGGCGCCTTGGAAATTCACGGGCTGGCCGTATGCGCGCGTCTTGCCATCGATTTTATAGCCCACTTCCGCGTCGATCTCGCGCGACCATTTCACATAATCGCAAACGAAGAGATCCAGCCTGCCGTCATTGTCGTAGTCCACCCATGCCGCGCTTGTGCTCCAGCCATCAGCCAATCCGCCCACGCCAGCCTCTCTGGTCACCTCGCGAAACTTGCCCCCGCCCTCGTTATGAAAGAGATGATTGCCTCCGACTGCCGTGATGAAGACATCGGGCAAACCATCATTGTCATAGTCCCCCACGGCCACGCCCATGCCGTAAAAACTCACGTCCAGTCCGGAGCCTTTTGTCACGTCCGTGAAGTGGCCATGACCGTCGTTGTGGTAAAGCGCCATCGCAGGCGGGTGTTTCCCCTCGGGGACATGCCATGGCCAATAGGTCGAATTGACGAAAAGAAGGTCCTGGCTTCCGTCATTGTCGTAATCCAGAAAGGCCACGCCGCCCCCCATGGTTTCCGGCAGGAGCTTCTCCCCATACGCGCCATTGCAGTGAATGAAATTCACCCCGGCTTCCTTGGTAATATCGGTGAATCTGGCGACCGGCGGTTCGACCTGAGGCCGGTCTGGGTTGGTGGGCGCCGCGAGTTTTGTGACTTGGGCGGGTGAGGGCGCCGGCTTGCGCCCAACGACCAGCAACGCCCCGATTCCGAGGAGGGCCAGGGCTGCCAACGCCACCGCCGACCAGCGCATCGCGCGGCCGATCACCCGGTCGTCAGCACAGACCAGTTCTTCATCCGGGGGCGGTCTTGGCGCGGCTGGCTTGCTCATTCGGGTTCGTCAGGGCTGCGCAATTGATATATGACCGTGGCTTGAGCGGCGTGGTCCGCTGCGGGGTTTGCCCGGCGGGCGGCGCTGACTGCCCGATCCTGGGCATTATAATCGGGGAGATACTTGTCGTGCTCCCGCCGATGATCGGCGGCCTCGTTCTCCTGGCCCAGTTGGGTGTAAATCAATCCAAGCGCATAATGTGCGGTCAGGTTCTCGGAATCCAGCGCCAGTGTTTTCTGAAATGCCTGGGCCGCCAGACGCAGGAATTCCTTTTGCCGTTCCGGGTTGGCTCGCTCCCTCTTGGCCCGCTCGAAATAGGCCTGGCCCAACTCGTTGAGGACCTCGTAATCCTTGGTGAAATCCAGGCCGCGCCGGTCCAGTTCAGGATAACGGTCCTCGAGGATGCTTCGGAACTGGCTAATTGCCTCGTCCAGACGTCCGTTCTGTTTGTTGACCAGGCCGCTGAGCCAGGCCAGGGTCCATCGCGGCGCCGGAGGATCGAATCGCGTCGCGCGGTCGAGCGCCGCCACCGCATCCTCAAGCCGTCCTTCTTTGAAATACACCCGCGCCAGATTCAACGGACCATCGGCCCGCCCGAGCTTCTCTACCTGCTCGAAGGCTTGGGAGGCCTGGATCAGTTCGCCCTTCTCCGCCCCGGAGTTGCCCTCGAGCAGCAATCCAATGCCGTAATCGTTCCAGCGTTGCCATTCGGGAATGGCCGAGGGCTGGGGACTAACGGCCGCGGAGGCCCCGTCAATCGGAAAAGTGATCTGGTCCGAGGCGATCGTGACGATCGGCAGGTAATTGGTGCTCGTGAACGGGTTCCCCTTGGCATAGTTGCTGCCATAGACATAGTTCATGTAAATCGTGTCGAACTTCCGATATTGCAATTTCACCTCGACCGTGAGCGATTCCTGCTGGTCCACCGGCACTGCCAGCTCGTAATGGGCCACTTGTCCCGCCCCCGGCGGGATTTGGTGGTTGTAAAGCGGCGTGAAGATGTCCTGTGGATTTCGGCGGTCGACCCGGTTGCCCTCGCGGTCCAGCATGTAAACATTGATGAAGTCCGCCCAGGCATCCACTGCGTTGCATCGTCCAAGCCCGCCGTTGCGCGCGATTACCCGGCCCTTGCTGCTGACCTCCGCCTCCACCCACACTTCGTTCGAGTCCGCGGTGCCTTCAGTGAACTGGTGGCCGATTCTCAGCGTGCGCAGGACCACTTCCAGCAGATAGCTTTGCCCCGGCTTGAGCTTGGGCACGCCCGGCCGAAGCGGGGCGTTCAGCGCGCCGTCGATTGTTGCGCCTTCCCTTAGTCCGAAAATATCCACCCGCAAGCAACCTTTGAGGAAATCCTCCTGCGCCAGGACAACCTCGGGCTGGGCGCGGAGAAAAGGTATCCCCGTATTGGCCCCCGGGAAAAGGTGGCTGTGGATGTAGCGGGCGGAGGTGTTGGCGGGATTGAAGAAGTTGGCGCCGAAGTCCTGGGATTCCTGAAGCGGCATGTGGCACCCAGCGCAATTCGGCACCGCCTTTTCGGGGTAGTAGAAACTGCGGGCGCCATGGCCCGAGACCCCGCTCAGCAGATAGCTGTCGTAGTGATTCTGGCCCCGCAGAAACTCCTTGTACTTGTTGAGCTGCTGCGGCACGCTGACCTTGTGGCAGGTGGAGCAAAACTCCGCCGTGCGCATGAACGGCTTGAGAAAGGTCTTCTTGTGGAATTCCGGCTTGGCCTTTACCAGTTGCTGGTTGAGGTACTGGAGAAACCGGTTCGTGCTGTAGGCGAAAGGATAGTGAATCGGTTCATCGATGGTATAATCGGCGTTGCCCCGGGAGCTGTTGACGTGGGTGATCGCGTGGCAGGCGGTGCAGGTGATGCCGGACTGGGCTGTGGGATGATTCACGTCGTCGAATCCCACGTCGTCAAATGCCCCGCTGAAGAATGGCACCACGTCGTGGCAGCCTGCGCACCAGCGCGCCGCCTTTACGTTGGCATCGCGCTCGAGCGCCACCCGGCGGGTCTCCCGCACGCTGAAGAGGTAGGGCGGATTGTTGAACGAACTGAAATGGTGGGCGCTGTGCAGCCAGCTCTTGTACGCGTCCCCATGGCATTTCAGGCAGTAATCGTCCATCATCAGCGTCCGCGCGGGAATGAACTTCCCGGAGGCCGTCCGCGCCAAGGAGGGTTCAAAGTACTTCCCTCCTTCCGCCGAACCGGCCCGGTTCATTCGCGGATGAGCGGAATGAAGGAGCACCATTCCGAACACGCTCACGCCAATGGCCGCGCTCCAGCGCAATCCGACCCGCCACCTGATGCGCGGTCCGGCAAGCCGGTGCAGGACGTAGAGCCAGGCCGCCAGGAGGGGCGTGAGGACGTGGGCCCAATAGGCCAATGCTCGCAGCCGGGGATCTCTCAGGCCGAGGTTCTTAAACTCAAACACGTCGGCCCGCGTCAACAGCAAGCCTGTGATCAAGACCGTCAGAGCGGCGCCGAACAATAGGTAGCCGGCCTTGACCGCGCGCCGGTTGGGGCGTGAGTGAGCGTTCTTTATGTGCAGAATCCCGAACGTGACGACCGGCAGGATGAGGACCAATCCGAGCCCCAGGTGGGTGCCGAACATCACCATGTAAAACCAGTTCTGATAGGTCTTGTTGGGATCTCCCTTCAGCCATTCCAGAACGGTGATGGCAGCCAGGTAGAGCGAGTTGGCGGCCAGGACGGCAGTCAAGCCCAGAACCAACGACAGCAGGACGCGCAACCGCGGTCCCACAGCACGCACATACTTCTTGCGGGCAATGGGCTCGCTGCCTGGCGCTCCTCCAGCCGTCATAAAAAATGACAATAATCCACATTCGCAGACCTTTGCGACAATTGGGGACAAACGGCTCGTTTGGCGGGATGAGCGGCTTCTCCCGCCGCCTCAGCCGCAACTATTCAGCACCAGTCCACGTCCTCTGCCCAAAGCCGGCTGAAGCCGGCGCTCCGGAGCGCCGGCTTCAGCCGGCTTTGCGCGCC
>Ga0181533_1006203_pt1 | contig 10980 bp, 9 predicted proteins | sample PEATcosm2014_Bin_45_FD_119772 | JGI IMG/M metagenome (GOLD analysis project Ga0181533, IMG submission 119772) | Peatland microbial communities from MTU Mesocosm Facility, Houghton, MI, USA - PEATcosm2014_Bin11_60_metaG | ecosystem: Environmental > Terrestrial > Soil > Wetlands > Peat | place...
GCGGGATGCGGATTGGGCCGGCATGGCCCATTCCCTGGAGATTCGCGTGCCCCTGGTGGACCTGGAGTTGCTGCGCCAGGTGGCGCCGCTGTTGGCCATGAGGGAGCCCCCCACCAAGCTGGACATGGCCAGGACTCCGGAGCAGCCCCTGCCGGAGGAGGTGCTCAACCGGGGCAAGACCGGGTTTTCCATCCCGGTGCCGCAATGGCTGGCGGAGGCCGAAGACCATAGGGAATTATCCCGGCAACGAGGCCTCAGGGGCTGGGCCCGACTGGTTTATCGCCACCATACCGGAGGGCCGGCGTGAGGATCCTGGCGCTGGTCAGTGACGCCTTTGGCGGCCTGGGGGGCATCGCCCAATACAATCGGAACCTGCTCGGCGCCTTGTGCTCCTACCCCGGGGTGACGGAAGTGGTGGCCGTGCCCCGGCGCTGTCCGCTACCTCTGGAGCCCTTGCCTCCAAAGCTCACTTATGTCACGAGGGGCATAAACAGCAAACTCCGTTATCTCTTGGCGGTGCTCCGCTGCCTGGTGACCCCTGGGAAATATGAGTTAATCTGTTGCGGCCATCTTTTCCTGCTGCCCCTGGCCTATCTGGCCAAATGGAAAACCAGGGCCCCCCTGGTGGTTTTCATCCATGGCATCGACGCCTGGCAGCCTCCCCGGAGCGCCCTGGCCGCCAGGGTCGCCGCCAAGGTGGATGCGGTGATTTCCGTCAGCGAGCTGACCACGGCGCGGTTCCTGGCCTGGGCCAGGCTCCCGCGGGACAGGGTATTTCTACTGCCCAATGCGGTGGCGCGGCAGCATTACGGGGTGGGCGGCAAAAACCCCGATTTGGTGCAGCGTTACGGCCTGGCCGGCAAGACCGTATTGCTCACCGTAAGCCGCCTGTGGGCCACGGACAACTACAAGGGGATCGATGAAGTGCTCGGGCTGATGCCGGCGCTGGCGGCGGAGGTTCCGCAGATTGCCTACCTCATCGTGGGGGACGGCGACGACCGGGAGCGCCTGCAAGCCAAGGCGAGGTCCTTGGGAGTGGCCGACCGGGTGGTTTTTGCCGGCTTCATTCCCGAAAAGGAGAAGCCGGACCATTACCGCCTGGCGGATGCTTACGTCATGCCCGGTTGGGGTGAGGGCTTCGGCATCGTCTATCTGGAAGCCATGGCCTGCGGCATCCCGGTTTTGGGGAGCAAGCTGGACGGCAGCCGGGAGGCCCTGCGGGACGGCGCCCTGGGGATTCTGGTTGACCCTCATGACCGGGATGAGTTACGTTGGGGCATCCTGGAAGCGCTCAACCGGCCCAGGGGGGTCATCCCCCCGGGCTTGAGCCATTTCTCCCTGGAGAACTTCACCCGGCGGTGCCATGAGATTGTCCGGCGGATCATGGAAAAAGGAAGGTGTTAGGCTGATGTGCCAGGATGAACTTAAGCGGCTTAAGAACCATGGCTGACATCCGCCTGGCCTACCTGGTGACCCACCCCATCCAGTACCAGGCTCCGCTGCTGCGCCGCCTGGCCCGGGAGCCGGGTCTCGACCTGACCGTCTTCTTTTGCAGCGATTTTTCCCTGCAAAAATTTCATGATCCGGAATTCGATAAAGAAATTGAATGGGATGTACCTTTGGTGGAGGGCTATCGCCATGAATTCCTGCGGGCCCTGGGCGGCCGGGAGCGGGTGTCGTTTTGGCGGCCCTTCAACTACGGCCTGGGCCGCAGCCTGAAAGAGGGCCGCTTTGAGGCCCTATGGATCCATGGCTATAACCGCTGGTTCCACTGGCTGGCCATGTGGTCCGCCAAGAGGCTGGGCCTCAAGGTCTTAATCCGGGATGAAGCCACCCTCAGCAGCGCCCGGCGGAATATCGGCAAGCGGCTACTAAAGACCGGCTTTTTTGCGGGGCTTAAACGCCTGGCCGACGGTTTCCTGGCCATCGGCAGTTTAAACCGGGAATACTATCGCCATTATGGCATCCCCGAGGAAAAGATCTTTTGGATGCCTTATGCGGTGGACAACAGCTTTTTCCAGACCGAGGCCCGGAAGGCCGCGGCCCGGCGGGAGGAATGGCGCCGGGAACTGGGACTGGCGCCCGGCAGGCCGGTCATCCTATTCCTCGGCAAACTGGAGCCCAGAAAACGTCCCGCCGACCTCATGGCCGCCTATATCCAATTGACTAGCAAGGGCGCGGTGGCCGAACCTCCCTATTTACTGTTCGTGGGCGAGGGCGAGCAGCGCCAGCCCCTGGAGGAGGTGGCCCGGGAAATGCGGCTCGAGGGCGTCAGATTCATGGGATTTAAAAACCAGACCGAACTACCGGCGTACTATGACCTCTGCGATGTCTTGGTCCTGCCCTCGGTGTGGGAGCCCTGGGGGCTGGTAGTCAACGAAGCGATGAACGCAGGCAAAGCCGTCATCGTCAGCGACCAGGTGGGATGCGGCCCGGACCTAGTGAGAAACGGGGAAAACGGCTATACTTTTCCCGCCGGAGATATTCCCGCCCTGGCTGCGGCTTTGCAAAGGGTGCTGGAATCCCCAGTTCATTGCCGCCGTCTGGGGCAAAAGGGCCGGGAAATTATCAGCCAATGGGGGTTTGAGGAAGATCTTCGAGGGCTTAAGAATGCCTTGGCGTATTTCACCGGGGCCCTTATTTCGCCTGATCCGCAGGAATAGCAGCTCTTTTATTAAAGATAATCACCGTGGTTTGAGGGGGTTAGAAGACATGAAAAAGGTAGTACTGATAAACCAATTATTATTGTTTTTATAGCCGCTTTTTCAAAACTATGGCAAGCCATCACGATAATTTGGGAATTATATTTTGAGGAAAATTTGTGCTACTTTTCATTCAGCAAGCGGTTGGGCTACAAAAAGAGGAACTCCTCCGGGATCAAACCGCGGATGGAGGGTTAAAAAACCCATTTTCAACCGCGGATGCCAAGGCTGGGACATAATCTCAGGTTAATTCGGTCTGATATGGTGAGAGAATCGATGCGACAGGCTCTCCTTAAGATTGTCAGCATTATGTTAGGTTTGGTGGCCGCTTTTGGCATCGCGGAAGTGGGCGTCAGGATCTTTTATCCACAAGAGGTGGCGCCGATTCGATTTGTCTTCGACCCCAACCGTGGGGAAATTCCCACCCCCAATCAGAAGGGCCGTCATATCGTGCCCGGGGCGTACGATCATACCTATAGCAATAATTCGCTGGGCCTGCGCGGCGCTAAAGAATATAAATTTGAGAGGCATACGGACCACCGGATTCTGTTTTTGGGCGATTCCTTCACCTACGGATTAGGGGTGAATGACGACCAAACCTTTCCATATCTGATCGAAAAACACCTGATCTCTGAGAAGATGTCGGTGGAAGTGATTAACGCCGGGAATCCGGGCCGGGGTACTGATTATGCTTTGAAGTTTTTTCAAGTCCTGGGATCTAAATTTAAACCTGACCTGACCGTATTTAGCTTTCTGGGCAAAAATTTTTTCGATGATTCCCGCGGCCAGTATTATTCAGTTTCTCAAGAAGGGGAGCTTACCCCTAAACGCTTGAGCGCCAGTAGAAGTTTTATAAAGGACCTGCTATACGATCTACCCGGCTATAACTGGCTGGTTTCTTGGTCCCAGGCGGCCAACCTGGTTAAGCAAGCGGGCCTCCAATGGTATCTCTCCAGAAGCGGTCCCAACGAACAGCGGGGAGACGGCCTGGTGATTACCTATCCGGAAAGGCAGAAGGGCTACGGCGACGCAACTAAATTTAGATTAACCGAGATCTATGTAAAGAATTTAATCAAATCGGTGGAGGATAGCGGCAGCTCCATAATGTTTTTTTATCTGCCCATGGCTCCGGAGATCGAAGAATATCGGCAGAATGGGGCCATATCCCCTGATGAAGCGGCGTTTACCGCAATTATTAAAAAACAGGGGAAAGAGATAAAATCGTTAACCCCGGTGCTCGCGGCCTCGGCAGAGCCGTTGCCTAAATTGTACTTTGTCCCCCGGGATGGGCACTGGACGGCCCGGGGTCAAGCCCTGGCGGCGCAATATATGGGCGTAGAGGTGGAAAGGCGTCTTAAGAAGAGCCAGCAACCCGGGCACGCCAATCTTGCCGATCTTCCATGAACCGGAAAGATTCCAAGGCAGATAAACCGTACCATTTTCCACCGACTCCGGGGTTTTGCCCCGCCCCGAGCATCGTGGTAAACATTTTTGGCTTGATTTTACCTCATCTTCATGTAAACGAAACAGTCTACCGTGAATCAGCCCTTAAAAGCCAGGAATCTAAATGAGATTCAGCATCATCATCCCGACCTACAATGAGGAAAGGGATATCGCCGCCACCCTGGACGCCCTCCTGGGTCTCGATTATTCCGACCTGGAGATCGTCGTGGTGGATGATTCCAGCGACCGCACCCCGGAGATCGTCGGGGGTTACGCCCGGCAGGGGGTGCGCCTCATTCACCCGGGGGGTGGCGGCCGTTGCGAGGCCAGGAATTTGGGGATCCGGGAGGCCAGCGGCGAGGTGGTCGTCCTCCTCGATGCCGCTGTGCGCCTGCCCGCCGATTTCCTCCGGAGGCTGGCCTATCATTATCAAAATGGGGCGGATTATGTTCGCGTGGATGCCAAGGTGGCCAACCGGCAATTCCTGTTTCCCCGTTATGTCCACTGCGTCAGCGAGGTCTTTTACAGCCGGGCCGTCGATTACAACTTTGCCAAAATGGACTGGACCGAAGGGTTTTCCTGTCGCAGGGAGGCGGCCCTGAAGGCCGGCCTGTTTCCCACCGGCTTCCCGGTGCCCTTTGGCGCCGGGGAAGACGGCTTATTGGGCCGCGGCCTGCGCCAGATCGGGGCTAAAAAAGTTATCGATCTGAGCCTGGAGGTGGCCCACGTGGTCCCGGCCTCTTTTCAGGGGTACTGGCACACCCGCCAGGAAAAGGGCGCGGGTTCGGCCCAGGTGCATCGCTTTCTGGACCGCTGGCCCTGATGGAAGATTCTGCTTGGGAACGGCCTGAAGACCGTGAAGGCCCTGGTCTGGCTGACCATGCTGGCCCCGGCCCTTTGGACCTGCCTGCGGGCGGTTCGCTATTCCGACCGGGGCCTGCGGGACCTGGGGCCATTTTTCTATGCCTATGCGGTGGAACAGCTGGCCGCCCAACTGGGAGAATGGCAGGCCACCTTCGCCATCATGAAAAAGGAGCGGGGGGCTGCATAATATTCTCAATAATCAGCAAAGGTGCCGAGGCCTGGGGCGGAAGAGCCTTGAAATAATAGATAAATGGGATATATAAGAAGATGTCGCCGGGCTGAAAAAGGCCTTGGCAGATGTCATGAACAATAAATTAGGATGGTGACCTTTTATATTTCAGCTCAGTAACCATGGAAGACAAATTAAAAATTCTTTTTCTCGGGGCCAATGGAGGGAATGCAATAAAAAGAGCCTATGCCTTGAGGCGTCTTGGCCACGACGTAATGCTGATAGATCCTTATAGTTTATTTCCTTTTAAACAATTTGTCGGAAGATTAATTTATTATGGCGGGGCTTCGTTAATAGAGAGTTATTTTAAGAAAAAAATTACTCCAATTATCCGTAAATTTAAATTTGATGTGACTTACGTTGATAATGGAGAATTAATTGGGCGCAAGATATTAAGCGTTATGAAGGAAGTTTCATCTCTCGTTATTAATTATAATAACGATGACCCCTTTGGCGCCCGGGATAAAAAAAAGTGGCGGTTATATCTTGAAGCCGTCCCCCATTATGATTTGCTGGCCGTGGTGCGACAGGTCAATGTAGCCGAGGCCTATGCCCTGGGGGCCCAAAAGGTTATAAAAGTATTTATGGCGGTGGATGAATTGGACGGGCCGCGAGAAATAACTCCCCAAGACCGGCAACGCCGGTCGCATGAAGTCCTGTTTATTGGCACCTGGATGCCGGAAAGAGGTCAGTTTTTGCAGAAGCTGGTGGAAGCAGGGGTGCCGCTGACCATTTACGGCAATGACTGGCAAAAAGCGCCGGAATGGCCAACTTTGCAGTCCGTGTGGCAAGGCCTGGCCATCTATGGGGATGATTATATCAAAGCCCTGCAACTGGCCAAGGTTTCATTGGGGCTCCTTTCCAAAGGGAATCGGGATTTGCACACCACCAGAACTTTTGAAATTCCCTATTGTGGGGGTTTGTTGTGTGCCGAAAGAACCTCAGAACACTTAATATTATATCAGGAAGATGTGGAGGCGGTTTTTTGGAGTGATGTAAACGAATGCATTAAGAAATGTAAAAATCTTCTTGATGATGATAAGCTTCGAGCCGACATTGCTGAAAAGGGTAGAATACGGTGTCTGCGTAACGGCATTTTTAATGAAAGAAACCTGAAACAGATGTTAGATGCAGTCTATTCTTCATAATTATTATTTACAACGATGAGGGCTATTCGTCTGTGAAAATCACCATAAGCGTTTTGGGACGGTTTTGGTTATTTTATCTTGCCAAACAGCTTCAGGATCATAACCTCCTTGGCAGGCTGATCACCAGTTATCCTAAATTTGAAGCTGTCCGATATGGGATTAGTCCGGATAAGGTTGATTCGCTGTTGATTCATGAAATTCATAATAGAGCATGGCGGAAAATCAGCCGCTTCACGGAATCTCTCTTCAATCCACAATATATGATATTTGAATTATTTGACCGTCAGGCTGCCAGACATATCATGAACCAGAGCGATATTTTTGCGGGGCTGAGCGGATGTTCCCTCTACTCCTTGCGGCGGGCCCGCCAAATGGGGGCCAAAACCGTATTGGAGCGTGGTTCGAGCCACATGCTGTATCAGCGAACGATCTTAGAAGAAGAATATGCCCGGTTTGGCCTGAGAAGGACGGTGGTCCATCCCCAAGTCGTGGAGCGGGAATTGCGGGAATACCAGGAGGCGGATTTTATTTCGATCCCCTCGCTCTTTGTCAAAGAGACCTTTCTGCAACGGGGGGTGCCGGCGGCTAAACTATTGCACGTGCCCTTCGGAGTGGACCTCACCAATTTTTATCCGATTCCCAAAGTGGATAAGACCTTTCGCGTCATCCATTGCGGCAACCTCAGCCTGCGGAAGGGAGTCCATTATCTCTTGCAGGCCTTTTGGGAACTCAAGCTGCCGGGGGCCGAGTTATGGCTCATCGGCAGCCTCCCCGAGGAGATCCGTCCCTTTCTGAAGCAGTTCGCCTCTCCGGCTATCCGGCACCTGGGGCCCTTTCCGGAACCGGAATTGCATAAGTACTATTCTCAGGGGTCGGTCTTCTGTCTGGCCTCCATTGAAGAAGGTCTCGCCATGGTCCAGGTTCAGGCCATGGCCTGCGGTCTGCCGTTAATTATCACCACCAATACGGGCGGGGCCGACCTGGTCCGGGAGGGCCGGGAGGGGTTCATCCTGCCCATTCGGGATGTGGCGGCGCTTAAGGAGAAGATTCTCTATTGTTACGAGAACCAGGAGGAGGTCCGCCGCATGGGGGAGGCCGCCCGGGAGCGGGTGCGAACCGGGTTCACCTGGGCGGATTATGGCGACAAGATGATGGCCTGCTACCGGAGAATCCTGGCGGGGACCATAGGTTCGGGCTAGCCTGGTTTGGTAACGATGGCAATCATCCGGTAAATTGGGGGAACACGAGAGGCAAGGCGCACCTGCTGATCCTCCAGAAACCGGGAGAAGCTCAATAACCATGCGGAAGCGCTTGATTCAGGGGATAGGCGCCAACTTCCTGAGCCAGATCATCAGCATGGCCTCCCGGGTCTTGCTGGTGCCCCTATTTTTAACCGCCTGGGGGGTACAGGTTTACGGGGAATGGCTCCTCCTCGCTTCCATGGTCGCCTATCTCTCCCTGACCGACCTGGGTGGCCAGCGTTACATCGTCAATCGCCTGACCCAGGCCTATGCCCTGGGGGACCTGGCGCAGTTCCGCAAGATCTTGCACACCGGCCTCGCCTTGTTTTCGATCCTCCCCCTAGCGGTTTTTCTGGGGTTTTTAGGGGTGATGCTGGTTTTCCCCCCCGGCTCGCTGTTGCAGATCACCATTACCAGCCGGCAGGTGGTTTTTCTGGTGCTGGCTATCCTGGCCTTCCAATTCGTTTTCTCGCTGCCCATCGGCATCATGGGGGGGGGTTACTGTTCAGTGGGGCTGCTGCCCCGGGGGGTGATGCTCACCAACATCATGCAGTTGCTGGCCATAATCCTGGTGGCCCTGGGTCTTTGGCTGCACGGGGGGCTGGTGGCCATCGCCTGCCTGCAACTGCTGCCCTTGCTGGGGGTGGCTTTGGTGGCCGGTTGGGACCTGAACCGGCGTTTCCCCCAATTCCGATTGTTTTCCCTGCGGGAGGCCGACTTCTCCCTCGGCCTGACCTTCATCAGACCAAGCCTCCATTTTTTCGGCATCCAAATGTCCCAGGCCTTCTCCATCCAGGGAACCGTCCTGGTGGTGGGGATGCTCCTGGGTTCGGTGCAGGTGGTGGTCTTTTCCACCATGCGCACCATCGTCAACTTGATCCGGTCCTTCTTTGAGCAGGTCTCCCATGCAGCCTGGCCGGAGTTGACCCGCCTGGACGTCCAGATGGACAAGGAAAAATTCTTTTTGTTATTCCGGGCCATCTTTCGCACCACCCTGATCGCCGCGGTCATCTTCATGGCGCTCTTTCATTTCTGGGGTGAGAACATCTATCATGTCTGGTTAAGAAAAACCGTGGCGTACCAGCAACGGGTCATGGACCTCTTCCTGATTTACATGGGGGAATACCTGATCTGGCTCACCTGCTGCCATCCCCTGATGGCCACCAACCGGCACCGGACCCTGGCGAAGATGCTGTTGGTTTCTTCGCTGCTGAACCTCGGGCTGGCCTACCTGGGAGGCCGGCATCTGGGGCTGCCCGGCGTGATCCTGGGGATGATCGCCGGAGACCTGCTCCTGCCCTTTTGGTTCGTGCCGTACCTGCTCAATCGGTATCAGCCGCGCTTTTCCGGGTGGTTTTTCATCAAGGAGATGGCGCCGCTTCTACTTAGTCTGATATTTTTTTTGACCCTGCCCAGGAGCGCGCCGCTGGTAATCACCGGCCTCATTTGGTGGTGGACCCGGTGTCTGGCGGGTCTGGGCCTGCCTTGGGAAGGAAGGATGCCATTCTTTGGCGGCCGGCGGCTTTAGCCGGCGGGAAGCCTGGGCAGCAGGCTCACGCAGGGTGAATCTCCAGCCCCAAAATAGCGGATAAGATGTAGGGTGGGCACTGCCCACCGATTCCTTTGCGTTAGAGTTCAAAGTCAAAGGCTCTTAGCAGAAACCGAAAACCGAAAACAGATAACAGAAAACCGCAGTGATACAAGAATATTGGATTTGAGATGAGAATCCTCCACGTGATCGCCAATCTGGCGCCGCGCTACGGGGGGCCGGCCAAGGCCTGTGTGGAAATGGCCCGGGCCGTGGCCCGCCTGGGGCATGAGGTGAAGATCTACACCACCAACCAGGATGGGCCGGGGGAGTTGGCGGCGCCGCTGGGCCGGCCGCTCCTCCAGGATGGGGTGGAAATTCGCTATTATCCCATTCAGCCGCCCCGTTTTTGGGGGACCTCCTGGCCTATGGCCCGGGCCCTGGCAGGGGGCATCCGGGAAGCCGATCTGGTCCATATCCATTCCCTGTACCTGTTTCACGACCTGATTGCCGGGCATTACTGCCGCAGCTACGGCGTCCCTTACCTGGTGCGGCCGCACGGCACCCTGGACCCTTACCTTTATCGGCGCCACCGCTGGCGCAAGTACGTCATGGAGGCCGCCTTCGAGAACCGCAATATTCGGCAGGCCGCAGCCCTTCATTTCACCAGTGAGGAAGAGGAGCGGCTGGCCCGCCCGCACATCGGCGACACCCCGGGGGTGGTGGTGCCCCTGGGGGTGGACCTGCGGGAGTTTCGGGACCTGCCCGCCCCGGGACGGTTCCGGGAACGGTTTCCGGAAATCGGCCAAAAGGAGATCATTCTCTTCCTGGGCCGGATAAATTTTAAGAAAGGTTTGGATTTGCTGGTTCAGGCCCTGGCCCGGGTGGTCCGGAAGCGGCAGGACCTGCACCTGGTGGTGGCCGGTCCCGATGATGACGGCTGGGGCGTCCGGGTCAAGGGATGGCTCCAACAGGAAGGCATCGCCGACTGCGCCACCTTCACCGGGATGCTGGTGGGGGAGGAGAAACTGGCGGCCTTGCGGGACGCCCGGATGTTCGTGCTGCCCTCCTACTCCGAGAATTTTGGGATGGCGGTTATCGAGGCCATGGCCTGCGGCCTGCCGGTGGTCATTTCCGACCGGGTAAACATCTGGCGGGAGGTGGAGGCGGCCGGCGCCGGCTTGGTGGTGCCGTGCGCCGCGGACCCCCTGGCCGCGGCCCTGGAGCGGCTGGTGGCCGAGGTGGACACCGCGGCGGACATGGGCAGGCGAGGCAAAGAGCTGGTGGCCCGACGATTTCAATGGGACAGCATCGTCCTGGACTTGCAGGAGGTGTACTCCGGGATCATTGCCAACTACCCGGAAAACAGGTAAATTTAAGGTCATGCAGCTTTTGCAGGGGATAACGCGCAGCCCTGGCCTTGGTGGGCCAGGCAGGGGAATCCTCATGCCGGATTTAAATAAGCCGCCCGTGTCAGTGCTGATCTGTACCAGGAACGAGGAGCGCAACCTCAAGGCCTGTCTTAAGAGCGTGGCTTGGGCCGGGGACCTCGTGGTCCTGGATTCTTTCAGCGACGACGACACGGTAAATATCGCCCGGCGGCTGGGGGCCCGGGTGGTGCAGCGGCCGTTTGACAATTTCTCAGCCCATAAGAATTGGGCTCTGGATCACCTCGATTTCGCCCACGACTGGGTCCTGATCATCGATGCGGACGAGAGGGTCAGCCCGGCCCTGGCCCAGGAGATCGCCGCGGCAGTGGCCCGGCCCGGGGAGGTCTGCGGTTATTACCTGGCCCGGCAAAACTTCTTTTGCGGCAAATGGATCC
>Ga0181533_1006204_pt1 | contig 10980 bp, 10 predicted proteins | sample PEATcosm2014_Bin_45_FD_119772 | JGI IMG/M metagenome (GOLD analysis project Ga0181533, IMG submission 119772) | Peatland microbial communities from MTU Mesocosm Facility, Houghton, MI, USA - PEATcosm2014_Bin11_60_metaG | ecosystem: Environmental > Terrestrial > Soil > Wetlands > Peat | place...
GGAGTTCCGGACGTTTCCGTATACTCGATCCAGCCGTTCACCGGCCCCGGTCCTGCGTACGCTCCGCTCGTCATGTTCTGGCAGAACATGGTGCCCTACGTCGTTGATCCCTCGACGGGAGAAATGACGAGCCCATCAGTTCTAGGAACTCCGATCCAGTCTTCCGCAAGGTTCTGCTATTTCTATACCGACGGACATCTGCACGCCTTCAACGGAACGGAAGCGAAGTGGTACGACGGCTACGTCTGGCGGGACATCGGACTTCCCCAGCCGGACCTTGACTCCGCGGCGAACATTACAATCGTCGAGTCGGTGAACGAGTTCAGCGCGACGCAGGCTGCAGCGGTGACGTTGACGCTCGCTGGGGGAGGGTCGTTCCCGGCAGACGCGATAGGTCGGTACTTCTATGCAGCTTTCTACGACAAGAACGCGCATGAGATAGGACCGGCGACGATAGCGCTCGGGCCGAACGACGGATTCGTGCAGTTCGCGCTGAACAACGAACTCCAGATCGCCGGGTTGCCCTCGACCGCCTCGACGAATCCTTCATGGGTGAAGCTGCCCGCATTGACGCCGGACGGAGGAGACATAGCGAACTTTGTCGTCACATCTACGAAGGTGATCACCGCAGGAACGCTCGGGTCTGCTGGAACTGTGACGCTGACGGAATCTTCCGCTTCCACCAGCGGCGGGGTGTTCTCCAGTCCTTCGTTCAACGTCGCGCTTTCCGCCGCAAATCTCAATTCTGGTCCAGCCACGGCTACGGTGAGCGGAGCGGAGCAAACAATTCCCGGGTCTGGCGCCGTCTATCAGAACACGACGGTCACGGTCACCGGGGTTGAGCGGTCGATGGAAGTTCCGATCACCGGCGGAAGTTACAAGCTGGTGTATGACGGCGGAACGCTGACGATCAAAATCACCAGCAACCAGGGTTACAACAAATCGTTCCAAACTGGCTACGCAGCGCCGTCGACAGACGCAACGATAGCCACTGCGCTCGCTTCCGTGATCAACGCGCCCGGTCTCGGCGGAGGCGGGAACGTACTGAAGGCCACGGCCTCGGGTTCGACGGTTCTGATCACCTTGGGGGCTGGAGCGGGAGAGGCCACATACACGATCTCCGTCTCCATGATTTCGACCTCTCCGTACTTCGCCGGAGTTTCTTCTTTCAATCTGTCTTTCAACAACCTGAACTTCGGCGACTTGACGGTGTACGACACCGGGACCGTGACGGTGAAGGTGGCGGGAGTCGCCGCGGTCGCCGATTACGGAGCCGGAGACACGCCTTCGACGGTCGCAGTGAAGCTCGCGGCGGCGATCAATTCCCTGCCCAACCCCGTGGCCACCGCGTCATCCTCCGGGGCGGTCGTGACGATCAGTTCCGCGACTACAGGCGTCTACACGATCTTAACCGCAGCGGCCCATGGATTCTCCGTCGGCGACGTCATCGGATTGTCGAACACTGGTAACGCTGCGTACGAAGGGCAGATTTTCACGATCGTGGCGGTGACGACGAACACGTTCACGATCTTCGTTCCAAACGCTCTGAACGCGATACAGCAAGGCACAGCCCAGAAACTTCTGGCCATAGCCGACAGCGCGACGAGCGGAACGATCGCGGCTCCGAACTTCTTCACTCCTTACGAAGTGAATCTTCCGAGAGGAATCGCGGCGTCGAGCGTGGGAGGTCCGCAGCCCGGATACCAGTTCTATCTCTCGCTCTACATGATGAACGCGGGAGGGCACGTCGGGAACCGCGTGGCGATCGGCCCGAGGATCGCGCCCGCGGTCAGAACGAACGTCAGAATCCTCGGGGCGATTCCCGTCACGGAGAACGAACAATATCTTCTCGTCGGAAGGACGGGAGATGGAGCGGAAGTCCCTTACGCTTTGATCGACGACAACGGGAACTGGATCACGGAAGTCGGGACGTTCGGGGACTGGCTGATCACGTCCGCGCAGATCGACGGGAATTCCGAGTTGCCTTACCGGAACTTTCCTCCTCCGGGGACGCTGGATTACAACCAGCAACTCGCGAACCTGGCAGGAGGAGCCGCGCAGAATCCTCCTCTGCCTAGCACGTTCTCGATTGCTTGGGTCGAGAGCGATCACTGCTGCGGGGTGATAGCCGGAGGGCCGACGATCTACCGCAGCGGATCAGCACTTGATATGAGAGAAGGGCAGTTCGTCGGTCTACCTGAACAGAGTTGGGATCCAGCCGACATCGAGACTTTTCCGACGGGCGAGCCGATCACTTGCGGGCAAGGTTACCAGCAGGAATCGTGGGTCTACACGGCGGAAGACTGCGCGGTGCTCGTCGAGTTGGCCGGCGAACTGAGCTGGCAAGGTCCGTGGAACATCGGGGCGTGCGGGCAGTACGCTTGGACGCGAGGCTGGAAGAACCTTCCGTTCTGGATCAGCCAGGAGAAGCAGCTCGTCACCGTCTCGCTCGGAGGGACGACTCAGGTCGGCGGCACGTACACGGCGGATCAGGCAGGGCCAGTGGCGATTTCCGACGAGTACGAAGCCGCACTCCTCTCGCAGATCGGTGACGCTTACTTGTCGCAGGTCGAACTCGCTTACATTCGCATCCCCCAGAAGCGGGTCGAAGTGTTGCGGATCAGCTGCCTCGACGCGAACGGGAATCCGTTCACCGTCATCCACGACTTCAACCTGAGGGGCGGAGACGCTCCTTACGGGAAAGCCTATCAGGAGATTTTCCTCGGCCCGCTTTCGGCTGTTTACACGCAGCAGTTCGTCAGGGACGGGAACAACAAGGGACAAATCTTCTGCGGCGGATACGATGGAAACATTTATGAACTGTATAGCGGCGGAAACGACGATGGAACGGAGTTCCTCGCGCAGAGCCTGAAGCTCGTTTACCTCGGCCCGGAACGTTACGGTGCGAACTGGCTTGAGTGGTGGGGCGACGGCACGGTTCAGTTCTACGTCGCGAAGAAACTCGACACGCCGTTCGGAACCGGACAGATGGTTCCGCTGTGCAGCGAAGAACCGATGCTCGTTCAAGGCGAGGCGGACGACAATCACTGGCAAGTTCCGATTCCCGAGCCCGAGATGGTTCACTGCTACTTGTTGACGCAGTTGGAGTCCCATTCCGCGGATGGGAACACGAACTTGAACGTTCCGCCCCACATGCCCCTCGAAACCTATGGGAGAATCTGGCTGGCGAGCCCGCTGATCGGGGATCAGAGAGAGAAATGAAGTCGATGCTGAGGACGTTGTCGATCGGCAACCCGACGGAACACTTGATCGACAAGATCAGGGTGGCGAGCCATTTCAGGACGCGCGGAACGCCTTCGCTCCCGCAATCTCCGCGCGACGTTTTCGTGCAGAGCGCGGCCGGAGGCGTTCTCGTCACCTGGAAGCTCCCGGCGTTGCACGAGAACATCGCCGGCTGGCGCGTCTACGTCAACACGGAATCGAACCTCGCGCTGCAGATCAGGGACAAGGGAACCCGGCAGGCTTTCGTCCCCCTCGGATCGTCGACCACGGTCCCGGTCGTCAACGTGATGATTTCTTCCTTCACCACTCTTGGCCGGGAAAGCGCGAAGGTCGTCCAGCAAGGTTCCCCGGCGCCTTCTTCGGCGACGACGATCGTTCCATCGGTTCCGCCGGGATACGACGTTGAGTCGGCGGGCGGAGCAAACCGGAATCTGATCGAGTTCAACGGGAGTTCTCAATACCTGAGATGATCAGAACCTTCGCGCTCGATTTCGACCGTTCGAACGGATACGCGATGCCCACGGCGAACTGCCGCGAGCTTCACAAGCTGGCCGTCGAGTTCGCGGAGAAGGAACTCGCGGTCGTTCCGAACTTCTCCGAGTACGCAAAGGTCTGGGTCGCGGCCTGCGTCGAGAACGACGTGATGAAGGAAGTCAGAGGGGCGCTCGGCTTCACGCTCAGGCCGGATTTCACTCTCGCCAGGTTCTTAGGGCGCGCGGAAGTCGCCGCTCTGTACGCGAGGGCGAACAGCTACCTCGCGGACAATGGTGCGCGCGGGCGTGAAGCCCTCGTCTACGTCAGTTCCACGGAAGGACCGGAGCAACGCTGTCCGGAATACTTAGAAACATTGAAAGCTCTCAGAGCGAAACCAGCCGACAGATGGCTGATCGAGGTGAAATAGCATGGCATTCACAACGGTGAACAACATCTACCGCGTGCATTTCCGGATCGCGCGGAAGGTCGGGAACGTGTGGAAGGAAGATCCAGTGCAGGGCGATCACTCGGTCGTCGCTACTGACGCTCCGACTGCCGTAGGCATCGTGCAAGGATACATGGGGCACGACGGAGTGACGGTCAACGTCATGTGTCACGGCGGCGTCCGACAAATCGAATCGAACGTCATCATCGCGGTTTAACGGGGAGGCAATTATGGGGGGCGGACAAATGGCATCCAGTCGGCGATCTTCGAGTACACAGGGTTGCAGCGATGCTCTGGCTCGGCTTCACGGTTACAGATGTGCGTATAGTCTGTCACCATTGCGACAATCGGAAATGCTTCAACCCCGACCATTTGTTTATCGGAACGCAGAAGGACAACCAAGTTGATTCAGTCAGAAAGAAACGTCACTACAACGTTCGAAAAACGCATTGCAAGCGCGGGCATGCTTACAGTCCCGAGAACACCTACATTACTAAACGGGGTGGGCGTAGTTGCCGAACATGTCACAGGGCAGAAGTATTGACTGCGTACTATCGGCGGCTAAAGTCAGGAGGGTAAGACAATAGGGGGAGGACCATCGCAGGTTCAGAAAGCCGGAGCAGCGCAGAACCTTTCCAACACTCAACAGGAAGGAGCGCTGGCGAATGCGATGGCTCCGCAGTATCAGGCCAACGCAGCGTCGGCGGCGAAGTTCTACGGCAACGAAGCGAACCAAGGGTTGCCCTTCTTCGGCTCGGCCATGGATTATCTCTCCGGGAACACTCCTCAGGCTTTCGCAAGTGCGAAGGGGAATTTCCTTCGAAGCGCAAGCTCGATGGGGGCGCTCCCGTCAGGCTTCAAAGCTGCGGGGATGAACGATATTCAAGGTCAGCAGGCGGGAACGTTCGATCAGAACATCTTCCAGACTTTGATGGCGCAGCAACAAGCGAAGCAGCAAGGCGCTGCAGGACTTGCGGGCGTGGCGCAGATTCAAAATCCTGCGGCGTTCTACGGCGGGTCAACCTCTGCGGGACAGAGCGTCATGCAACCCCTGCAGCCTGCTTACAATCCGTGGATGGGAGTTCTTGGCGGCGGGGCGCAAGGAGCGGCTTCAGCTATACCGTTCTGAGGAGTCATCTATGGGCGGAAGCCTCGGCGGAATTTTCAGCGGACAACCGGCAGGGCCGAACGATCAACCTTCGGCCTTGCAGAAACTCGTGCAAGGGACGGCCAAAAGTGCGGGCACGTCGTTCGGCAGAGGAATGCAGCAACAGCCTCAGCAGATGGGCGGAGGGCCAATCCAGCCGCCCACGGCAACTCCCGTTGACCCGAGTTTCTTCGCTCCGATGGTGTTTCCGCCCGGAGGGGCACGCTAGGATGCCATTTGCCGCGCATAGGAAGCCCTAGGAACGCTGAAAAGGCTAGGGATGAGTAAAACTACTAGAAAAGGCCCGAAGGCTAAGGAAATGAGGTGTTGACATGGGCGGACTGACTAGACCGGGACTTTACACTCCTCCGGGGATCGACCCTCAGACGGGGCAGCCGATCGCTCCGGAACTGCAATACTACAAGTCACCCGGAGCGCGGGCGCTCGACTTCGCCAAGCAGCAGTCGGCTCAGGTGCAGCCCACCACTTCATCTGTCGAAGGCTCGATCGACGGAACTCCAGCGACCGGGACAATACTTCCGCCTGCTCCGAACGTTCCGCAGTTCATTCATCCATCCTTCCGGCAAGCAGCTACCGATCCGACGACCGGCATGATGGGACAGATCAACCCGGCAGAAACGAAACTCGGGAAACTCGTTCACATCCTGACGGGAGCGGCCCAGGGAGCGCTGGCAGGTTGGGGAACTGGTAATCCGGGAGCAGGAGCAGCGGCAGCGAGGGAGATTCCGTTTCAAGAAGCGCAGCAGCGCGGGCAGATTCAGTTGCAGCAGGCCGAGATGCAGCCGATTCAGACGCCATACGGAACTCTTCCTGCTGCGTTAGCTCCTAAGCTGCTGTCGCCCTATTTGCAGTACGCAGGGAAAACTGAGTCGGCCAAAACGGCTGCTGGGGCGGGAGTCGCAAAGGCTGAGATCGGAGCGGGCGCGAAAGTTCAAGCAGAACAGATCGGGAAACGGTTCGTCGTGGTCCCTGGAGTCGGAGTATACGACACCGCCCAGACGAACGAAAAGGGCACTCCTGCATTGATTCCCGGAACCTCAAACTCGATCATGCTTACGCCGGAACTTCAGGCGGAATATCCTCAACTTCCGAAAGAACTGATCGGTACTAGAGTAAACGTCACGCAACTGCTCTCGGCCACGCCGAAAGTCAGCACGAACACGCAGAGTTCGACGACAGACTTGATGGGGAACACGCAAACGGTCAACACTCGTGTCACCGGTCCTCAAGTGGTTGGCGGAGGAACGCAGGCACCTGCAGCAGCAGCGAGGCAGACGCCTGCTGCAACTCCGTCGGCGGCAAATCCTTTAAAGCCTTCGGGAACGGTAGCAACGCCGCCTAAGTCGACGGCGAACAGCCCGATTTTCCAACTTCCTGCCGATGTGGAGCAGAGGATCACAGCGTCTGGCCTGAAGCCACAAGAGCAACAATACGTTCGCGGGCTTTTGAGTTATCAGGGCCAGATGCCGTCTCCGAGAGCGCGAAACTATGCGGCTACTCTGGCAACGCTGACTTCGCTTGATCCAAACTTCAACGCGGCCAACTACGATTCCATCCGCAAGACGCTCATGGATTACACTCCGGGAGGAACGGTCGGCCAGCAGGTGTTGGCATTCAATACGGCCATGCGTCACGCTGGATTGCTCAGCGATGCGGTCGATCAACTTCACAACGGGAATATGCAATTGGCGAACAAGATCGGCACCGCGATCTCTGTCCAGTTCGGGAATAATCCAGTCACCAACTTCAACACCATCAAAACTTATCTCGCCGGAGAGTTGGCTAAAGGCTTTGGAGGTGGTGTGGCTACGGACAGTTCGCGTGCCGAGGCGAATGCTATCTTGAGCACAATTCAGTCGCCGCAACAGTTGAAGGGCGGACTGCAGTCTGCTGTCAAATTACTGCAAGGCAAAATCGGAGCGCAGGAAGACGCGTATCAAGCCACAGTGAAACGGCCGGTCAGTTTGCTCGACGGAGAATCTCATAAAGTCCTGCAAAAACTGGGACTAGAGAGCGGACCAAGTCACATCGTCACCGACCGTGACGGAAAGCGTATCGGAACCGTGGTCAACAATCAGTACATTCCGGATACGAAATAGCCATGGACCCGCAACAGAAACCGAACCTTCAGCCGATCAAGGGACTTCCTCCGGATGCGATAGCGTACCCGATTGACCAGTCGCAGTCGGTGAACGCGCCTCCCCAGTCAGTCAGCGCTCCGATTCAAGGCTTACCGGAAGGCGCTACGGCAACTCCCGTCCCGATGACCTCAACCGGCATTGCTGCTCCGCAAGGAACGGAGTCTGTGGCAACTGCCGGAAGGCAAGGAGTGAAAGACTTGCTGACGGGCGCTGCAGAAGGCGCGGCAAACACGGTCGGCAGTTCCGTTGCAGGAGTTGCGAAACTACTCCACAAGATTCCCTACGTCGGAGAGACTCTTGCTCCTCAAGCAGGAATCCAAAATCTAGAGGCGCTGACCGCCGAGCGTTCACAGCCTCAGAACACAGCACAGCAAATTGGCCGCACAGGGGAACAAATCGGAGAGCTCATGCTTCCGAGTGGAGCAGAGGAACATCTGCCCGCTCTCGCCGCAAGACTTCCGTGGCTCGGACGTGCTGCTCTGCCATTGCTCAGGACAGGAGCGAACGCTCTGGAGATGGGAGCGCGCAACGTCTCACAAGGTGGAAATTTCGGAACTGGCGCAGAGATCGGCGCTGGAGCAGGAGTTCTAGGAGAAGGAGCACGAGCGCTGGCTCCGAGCCAAGCAGAGTCAGCGATGAACGTAACGGCTCCTATGCGCGGACACGGAAGAGACATAGGGAAAGCGCTGATCGAAGAAACGTCCGGGGTCCGTCCTCAAACCGTGGCACAAGAAGCACAGCAGCGAATGTCCGCGTTGACACAGGATTTGGAAAGCAGAGTTCATGCTGCGACTCAAGCAGGCGCGCAGATCAGCACCGATCCTGCTCATCAAGTTCTAGACAACGCAATAGCGAAAGCTCCTCGAAATGCCAGAGGATACATAGAGAAACTTCAGGGTTTGCGTTCTCTTCTTGATCTCAGTCCGGCCAGCAGTCCCGGTCCGCAGCAAAGAATCTTTTCTCCAGATGACATCCTGGAAATGAAGCGGGGCATAGGGACGGAGATCGATACGTGGGAACCGCAGCTGAGAAAGACAGTAGAGCCGGTGAAACGCCAGATGTACGGAGCGCTCGACCATGCCGTCGACGCTGCTGCTCCCGGAACGGAAGAAATCAATCAGACGCTGTCCAGCCTGTCGGCGGGGAAGAAAGCCGCATACCGAGTCGGTAAAACTGCCTCCGTTCCGCAACAGGTGATGAACCGAATGAAAGTCGCAACCGGAGCGCTTGCTGGAAGTGGCATTGGGGCATACGAAGGGGAAAAGTACGGCGGTACTCCTGGTGCCATCGTCGGCGGCCTGACGGGTTTGATCGCGCCTCCAGTCATCGCTTCGCCTACGACTCAAATGTTGATGGCGCGCGGTATGGCGAATCCGCGATTCGTTTTGAATCCTCTGACCGGAACTCTTCTGCAACTGGATCGATCGCAGAGCGGTCTATCCGATCTAGCTGGCCAACTTGAAGAGGCGCGCCAGAACGCTGTTGCTGCTAGCAAGAAACCGGCGCAAGCGAGGACTCCATGACGGCTATCATCCTTTGGTGCTTCTGCTTTTTACTCTTTGCGGTAGGAATGATCGCGACCGTCTGCGGGATCGTCATAGAGATTCGCGCGACCTACAAACTCGGCCATGTCGTCGTTCCCTGGAATATGGTGGGCTTGCTCGGACTGTTGACTTTTCTCTTGTTGCTGTTGTTCTCGACGCTGCTCTAATGCTACATCTTAATGAACTGGCCGAGGCTATTACGTTTGAGTGGAGTGCGGTTCTCCCACTGCTCTCGGCTCGTAGCCCATCTGCAATTACCGGGCTCGTAGTTTCCGTCACGATTGGGATAGCGGTCTATTGTGGTGCCCTTTGGACGTTCGCCCATATCGGCCAGAAAATTCGCAAAAGAATGCCAGTGGTCACAAATCTGGATCGATTTTCCTCCCCAATATTTAAAGTTCCACTCTTCGGGGTTTTCGCAGCGGTTTATCATGCTCATCCAGCTCGCATAAGTAGGCGAAGGATTTCTGCCTCGTCTAGCATGGCCATGTTTGAAATTCAGAGCTGCGACGATTTCCTTATGCAAGCAGCCACAACTTTTCGCATGGCCTGTAGTAAGTGCGTCTTTGCGCATCCGCTTTTCCTTGCCACATTCGCATTTGCAAAGGAGCCAAATCTTCCGTCTACCATCACTTCCAATTCGGCTGAGAACGGTAAGTCGACCAAACTTTTGTCCAATCATGCTGCCCATACTACCACTGCAATAGGCGGCACACAAGGAGGAATCTATGGGTGGTAGCTTAGGTGGTTTAGCACCCCGTACCTTCCCTTGGCCAAGCGCTATAGGATCATCTCCGCTGGCGCAGCCGTTGAACCAAGCGCAGCCAGTGACGATGAACACGCAGCAGACGCAGCCAGGAAGCGTCGCTCCCGGTCAATTCCAGTCGGTTCAGCCTGCCGCACCGCCGCTTTCTCCCTTGAGCGCTCCCATCGCTCGCATGAACCCTTTCATGTACGGAGCACAATGATGATCAAAAAACTTCTGCTGCTCTTCTGCATATTTGCAGGCCACGCTTTCGCCCAGACCGTCCCCGTTTCTGCGAACCTGACGAACGGTTCGGGGGCGATCGTTCCGGGAGCTTATTTGCACTTCGCGCTTTGGAACTGCGGTGTCAATGTCCCGTCAGTTTCCGGAACTGGCTCCATCGTGCAATCTGCCTTCGATATGAAGCAGCCCTCGGGCGGAGGAACGATCACCGGAGTCATACTGGCGAACGATCAGATTCTCTGCGGAGGCATAGCCTCGACGCGCTGGCTCGTCACGCCGATGTCTCCGCAAGGCCAGCCGATCACGAATGCGCAGCGCTACAACATCTGCTCCGCTTCGGCTCTTCGCCAGTCATGCTCTCAACCTACTGGAGCCGGGGGAACGTTCGATCCCTCGACGGCCCAGTCAGATACTGCCATAGCTCCTTCTCCGGGATGGTCGATGATTTTCGGCAATCCTTCTGCCTCGCAAACCATTACGCAGCCTGCCGGAACGTCGATGAACTTCTACGGGAGTTTCTTCCTGAACGGGAATCCTCTTAGCGGAGGCGGTGGTGGTGGTTCGATGACCTGGCCTTCGTCTACGGGAGTCGTAGTCTACAGCGGACCTTTTGCTTGGGGGAGTTCTCTCTCCTACGGCACAGGTGCGAATGCGCTTCTGCAACTCAACTCCAGCGGCGCCATCCCTGCGGTCAGCGGAGCTAACATCACAGGCTTGAACGTCGCGCAAGTCAGTGGGGCGGCATCTCTAGCGAGTCCAAGTTTCACGGGAAACGGATCGATCACTGGGTCTTTCAGTACAGGGCTAGGGTTCATCGGTAATCTGTCCGGAAACGCTTCCACCGCCTCGAACTTGGCCGGCGCCGCTTATCTTCCAGGTGGAGTTGCGGGGGTGACGCAAGCTACCGCGGATAACTCCACTTTGCTGGCGACAGACCAGTGGGTCAAAAATCAGGCATATGCTACGCTGGCCAGCCC
>Ga0181533_1006206_pt1 | contig 10974 bp, 9 predicted proteins | sample PEATcosm2014_Bin_45_FD_119772 | JGI IMG/M metagenome (GOLD analysis project Ga0181533, IMG submission 119772) | Peatland microbial communities from MTU Mesocosm Facility, Houghton, MI, USA - PEATcosm2014_Bin11_60_metaG | ecosystem: Environmental > Terrestrial > Soil > Wetlands > Peat | place...
GAGTGCTTGGTGGAGCGCCGACTTGCAGTCGGCTTTGCGCGTACCCCGTCTTCGAATTCGTTGCTCTTGGTTCGGTCTAAGCCGACTGCAAGTCGGCGCTCCGCCTGGGCACGAAGCACTCGCGAATGCGCCCCACCAGGCTTTTGGCTTCGTCGGCCGAGCCTGCAGGCCTTCATGCTCGCACGGGGGCTGCGGCCTCCCGGAGGGCGGGCATGGCGCTCCTCAGTGGCCGGGAGGACGGGTGTTGCCGGCGGGCAGCACCCGCGGTCTTCGTTGCGGCGCCGCCCATGCGCCGGGCTTTGGGGCGGGGTTGCACTCGCCTTCGGGCCGGGGGCGAGCGCCACTGCCGTTAGCGCTGGCACTTTCTGTCGTCCCATCAGACGATTCAGCACTCCGAGCCGATCGACGTCTGCGCCCCCCAGGCGAGCCTCGCCATCGCCTTTCCGTGGCTCACGTAGGCCTCTGCCCTCACGGGGAGGGACACCCCATCGAGCCGACGTCCGGCGTGTCGTTGGGCACGGGCGCGTCGCTCCACCTGTCCTGTGAAGTGGGGCCGGGGGTTCGGTGCTCCCGCTTGCGCGCAGGGAAAAGAGGATTAACTTGCAGGCATGAAATTGGTCTTGGCGATACTGGCGTATTTGATGATCGGGCTTGTTCTTGGTTGGGGCATCCTGTTGACGGTCAAGGGAAACCCCTGGCTGCTCATCGCCGGTTCCCTGGGCTATGCCGTTGCTTTCGCCAAACTGGGCTGTCTGCCCAAGCAATCGCACTAAGGGCTCGTGCAAGAACAGATTCCGGGATCTGAATGCTTGGGGTGGAGCGTGTCGAGCGTGGAGCGCGTGGAGCGTAGAGCGTGAGAGCAGTGTAGCCCTTGCCACGCTCTCACGCCCCACGCTCCACACGCTCCACGCTCCGACGTCGTCTTCGCACGGGCGTCACTGCGGGGCGCCGGTGCGGTAGAACTGGAATGGGGGCGGGTTGGTCTGGGCTTCCTGGAGGTAGAGCAGCGTTCCGGTATCGTCTTGGAATTCAAGCAATGGACCTTGGGTCCAGGTGGTGAGATTGGTGCTTGAATAGAGGACGAACCGCTGGTCGAGCTGGCCGGTGAAGAGAAAGAGGTTCCGGCGGGAGGCCCGGCCGTATTGGGCGATGTTTACCGGAGTGGAGGGGGAGACAATCTGGCTGCGAAGGATAACGCCTTCGGCCCCAACGGTAATAAGCTGGCCCTGGTTGTGGGCCAGGCCGTAAAGGGACTTGGAGGTGAGGGTGGGGAAGCTGACCCAGTTGGTCAGGTCGGGGCTGCCGAGGACGGTGCCCTGGTTGCCGGCGACGAACCATGTGCCCGCCAGGTAGTCGGCTGCGTTTAGCCAGTTGGTGGCGCCGCTGGCGCGAGCGACCCAGTTGCTGGCATCATAGCTGGTCAGGATCGTCCCGTTATCGCCTACAGCCACCAAGGCGCCATTCAGGCAGGCGACCTGCGAAAGCCAATTGGTGGTGACTTGCTTCACGGCCCAGTTAACCCGGTCGCTGCTCGTGAGAATTGTGCCCTTGTCGCCGACGGCCACTATTCGGCCCTGGAAGAGCGTTAGGCTGGTAAGAAAGGCGGTGGTCGGAGTTGAAGCCTGTGTCCAATTTGTTGCGGCGCTGCTGGTCAGAATTGTGCCGATGTCGCCGCAGAGAAAGAACTGCGCCCCGTCGAAAAACACCCCTTCCAGGTCGTTGGTGGTCGGGGCAGGCAGGAGGTTCCACAGGGAGGCGTTGGTGGCCCACAAGACAGTTCCATGGGTGCCGACGGCCAAGTGCAGATTGGGGTTGCCGCCCACACCCAGCAGGACCGAATTCGTGAGGCGGAGCGGCGCCAGTTCCACAGACCAGGCGTAGCCGTCTGGGCTGCTGAGGATCGTACCGTGATTGCCAACCGCCAGGTAGTAATCGGGCATTCGCACAGTCTGCCAGAGCCAGGAGCGCACCGGGCGCGAGGGCGTGCGCCAACTGATGGCGCCATTGGTTCTGGCGCCGATGGCGGTCATGCCCGAGCTGCCGCAGACCACGTAAGCATCCGCGCTGTTGGTGCTCCAGACACTTGCATAGTAAGTCCAACCGGGCGCCGGGGACGCCAGCGCCGGAGACAGTTGATTAGACCAACCCGACGATTCTTTCACCCACAGTTCGGAATCGCCGGCGACCAGCCAGGCATCTGCGCTGCCGGTCACTGTGTAAAGGAAATTTGTCGCCCCGGTATCGATCGTCTGCCAGGTGGCGCCGGTGGCGCTGGCCAGCGTCACACCGTCATCGCCCACGGCCATGAACTGGCCGCCCTGCCAGGCGACCCAATTCAGGTTCCTGCTGGTCCCGCTGTCCACCGCTCTCCAGACCGAACCGCCCGCGCTCGTGGCAATGAAACCGTCTTCACCCACGACAACGAACTGGGCGCCGTCGCAAGCGACGCCGGCCAGCCAATGGCTAAAGCCCGCGGGAACGGCCTGCCAGGAGGCGCCATCCGGGCTGGAGTAAATCGCGCCGTTGTCGCCAACGGCCACCGCCAGGTTCGTCGACACGGCCACGGACTCCAGCCAGTTGGTGGTGTTCAGATGCACAAGAGAAAAGGTGGAGAGGTCATCCGAAAAGAGCACCGTCCCAGCCTCACCGACGATGACACACCGGCCGCGCAAAAAGGCAACCGATTGCAGCGATGAGGTGGTGTGGCTTTCCTGCGGCATCCAGGATACGAGGTCATCGCTCGTGAAGATCTGGCCCTGTTCTCCGGCCTGAACGCAAACGCCCTCGGAGCAGGCCAAGGCGAAGATGTCGGCTCCATTGGGGGTAGGATTCGACCAATGCCATACCGGGGGCAGGTCCACGCCGGCCAGCGCCCTCGTTCCCAAGCCGAGCAGCAGGAGGGCCGCCCGGGCGGCTGCTCGCATCGCTTGCCTGGAGGAACTCTGGTGATTGTTCATCTGCATCGGCCCCTTATTCTGCCCCGGAGACCGCAGTCAGAGCGGCCGCCTCCGGCGAGGACGAGGAAAACACCGCTGCCGGCAGACTGAGCGCCATCGTGCATCCGTCCGGGCCGTTGCGCTTCAATTCCAAGGCCGCTTGGATATGGCCGGCCAGTTGTTTGCTGATAGCCAGGCCCAAGCCGGCTCCGCCCTTGGTGGAGCGGCACGGCACAAAAAGGTTTTTTAAGGCCGTCTCGGGGAAACCCGGGCCTTCATCGGCAACCTCGCACACAATGCTCTGGCCGTCATCGAAAAACGAAGTCCGAACCGACTTGCCCCGCGGCGTAACCTGCAAGGCATTGGAGACCAGGTTTTCGAGTATCAACAGGATGACGTTGGCCCGGTGGTTGGAGAGCCTGGCTTGGGCGGAGAGTCCGACCAACCAATTCACGCCGAGGTCCTGCGCGACAGGGCGGAGCTTTGACTCGAGGACATGGGCCAGTTCCTCGAGGGTGATTTCGTACGATTCACGGGAGTCCTGCTCCCCGAGCACGCGCACCACTTCCTGGACCAGTTCTTGCATCCGGTGGGTGGCGGCCACCGCCCCCTGCCAATCGCTGTCCTCAGGATGGTCATCTCCATGGATGGACATGAAGATGCGGAGACAGGCCAGCGGATTGCTCAGCCCATGAATCAGGTGGGCAGTCACGGCGCCCAGGGCCGTGGTTTTTGCGGCGAGGGTCAATTCATGATTGGCCCGCAGGAGGCGCTCGGTCCGTTCGTGCAGCAACCGGTTGGCACGCTCGAGCCGCCGGTAGGCCCATACCAGCACTCCGCCCAGCGAGGCGCCGCCGCAAACAAACACTGCCCATCCCTCCGCCCTGAGATGAAAATCCAAGGCGGCCGCCTTGGCCGCCAGATCCCGTGCGTCCACAACGAGTTGCTCGCAAGCCAGCAACGGCCCATGGTCGCCCGCGCGGATAGGGATGTTGACCTCCAGCAGTGGCTGGGCATCGCTCCGCGCGCCCGCCTCGGGCTGTGCCATGAGAAAAAAGTCTGTCAAATCGACCTGGCTGTAGTAGCGGCTGACCGGCCGGAGTTCCTTGAGCGTGGCGTAGGTGCGGGCGTCCAGCGTGGCGGCCTTCATGGTTATCGGAAGAGCGGTTACAAACCCTCCGGCGGCGTCGAAGAGGCGAACGCCGAGCACGTCGCTGCGGATGAGCGAGATCTGCAAGGCCAAAGGCAACAGCTCGATAGGGGATTGGAGGCGCTCTGCGAGGTTAGTCAACGGGCTGTTGAACTGCTGGGCCTGCGCCAGGGCCTGTGCGACCGCATCGAGCGCCTCTCCACCGCTGTTGACCAGTTGGGCGTGAACGACGCGATGCAAGTGCCGGTAGCCTGCCATGACTGCTCCGCCCACGATTCCCAGAGCCAACACAAGCACCAGCGTGGGCATCGTTCTTGGGCCAATTAGACTCGCCGACATAAACAGCCTAAAACTGCAACTCCGCGCCTATGCTGATCGTATGCGTGAAATAATCGTCAATGTCAAGGTTGGAAAAGGCACGGTCGAAGCTGTAGTTGGCCTGGAGCATCAGGATTCTTGTGAGTTTCCATTCTGCGCGGGCGCGCGCGGAGAGCCAGATCTTGTTGCGATGGTCCCGACCGTCGAGGGGAACGGTCTGCACCGGGTACTGGGAGACTGCTGCAGTCATTGAGGCGCTCAATGTCCAGGGTCCCGCCCGGTATTCCATCTTCGGAGAAAGAGAGCGCTGGTCCCGGTCGAAGAAACCTGAACCGTTGTCCTGGTCGAGTCCATAAGCGGCCGTGAGGGTGGAGCGCCATCGGCCGCGCTCGTCCCAGGCCCGGCGCCAAGCCAACTGGACGGCCTGGGAGGCAAGGACAAGGTGGGTGCCGGTAAGCGTGTTGCCTCGGGGGTCCAGATCCGGCTCGTGGTCATACGAGAGTCGAGTCCATTGATAGCTGAGAGTCAAGTCGTCGCGAGGCCCGAATCCGTGGCCGAGGGAAAGCTTGGGGCCAAATTGCCAATAGCTGTCCAGGGGCGACTCGAGCAATTGCCGTGTTCCGGTCATTTCCAGTTCGGCCCAACCCGGCGCGTATTGGCCCCGCGCCGACGAGCGAGCCGTGAAAGTATTGCCGATGACACGCCCGGTGCCCGCCTGGCCAGGTTCGATGGAGTTCAGGTCCATGACCTGGTCCTGATAGGCGTAATGCGCCCCCAGAGTCGATCTCCAATGCTCGCCGAACGAGCCAGTAGCCTGGGCGACCGCCAGGGCGGTTGCTTCTTCGGTATCGACATGTGCGCCGAAATAGCGAATATAATCCCCCGAAATGATGCCGTTAGCGGACCAGTTGCCGCTGGGCAGCCGATAGAACAGGATGTCGCCGCCGGAATCCCCGAACGGGGAGGCTTGGCGGTTGGTGTGGCTCAGAAAGACGTTCTCTTTGTACCCGATCAAGCCCCGCACGTCCGCGCCGTAGTTCCAAAGGCGGATTTTGAAGTCGTTTGTGAGCTCGGGCGGCAGCGGCTCTCCCGCAACGCCGGCTTCAGCCGGCAACGCACTGACTTTGAAATCGTTTGTGACCTCGAGCGGCAACCGCCCTTGCCCAGGTGAGGAGAAGGCGCCCAGGCCGGCGCCCGCGGCATGCAGCAACAGAAGGGCCAGCCGGCAATTCCATGATCGGCGCCGGTCGCAATGCACAACAGATAAAAAAATCACCATGCGACGCGAGGCCGCATGGTGATTTATAGGGGGCCGACAAGCAGTGTGTCAAGGCATTGTCGTCGGGGAAAGCGCACATCCCGGCGCTGCCGCCGGAACGCCGAATTCACGCAGTCCCGATTTGGAATCGGGAGAAATTCCAGGAGCGCGCCGGCCAAAGCCGGCGTTCCAAGTCGCCGTGTCAGGGCGCGCCCTTGGGGAAAGAGGAATGGGGTCAGCACCCGTGCAAAAACAAGTCCGGCGCTTTGGGCGGAGTTCTAACAAACCGCCTTTGCCTGGCGTCCGAGGCGCGGAGCGCCGGAGCGTAGAGCGTGAAGGCATCGTAGCATTTGCCTGCGCCGAACTTTCCGCAGGCGGGCCTGCCACGCTCCACGCTCCGACGCTCGATTCCTCACCCCAAGAGCTCATGTTGACGAATCTGTTCTTGCGCGCGCCTTTACGAGCGGGGCCTGCCGCCGTGGCCGGAGGAGGTCACGCCGCCTCCGGCGACATTGCCGGGGGCGAAGTTGCCGCCGAACTGCGAGCGCATATCCAGGGCCTGCTCCCTGGCCTGGGCCTGTAATTGATCGCGCATTTGCTGCAACTGCTCCAGGAGTTGCTGCCGTTGCGGACCTGTGGAGGCCAGGAGCAGGTTCTGCTGCTGCTGGAACTGCTGCACGAGGGAATGCACATCCTTGGGCAGAGTCGTCGGAAGGGCCTGGCCGGGCCGGATTATCGAATGTTTGTTGCTCTTGGCCGTCGGCAAGGGCGCCGCATTGGCTAATGCCGTGTGGTTGGTCCCCGACAGGGCGGTCCCCAAGGGCGAATTTCGGCTGGCTGTTCCGCGCAGCAGGTTGGTCCACACCGAAGGCGTGTTGGTCAAGACCGGTTGCGCGCGCACCTCCGACGGCATCTGGGAGAGCATAACTCCCGACAAACAGAGGCAAACAATTGCGATTTTCTTCATGACCGTCTCCAGTGATTCTTCTATCCGCTCTCGGCGGCGGCTGAGCTTGCCCGTCACCATGCCGATTTTAAAAGCACACACAGTGCCAACTGCGACAATGATTACCCAAGACCTTTATTCCCAATGCCTTACGCATGGCGTATGAACCAACTCCAAAGGCTTTCGGCCTCAAGTTGGGAAATAATCCCCGATACTATTGGGAACCATTCCCAAGCCCAGCGCCCGGGGCGTGGGGCGTGGAGCGTGAGAGCGTGAGAGCGTGAGAGCGTGGTAATCGCTACGATGCACGAAGGCCCTACGCTCCAACGCTCTCACGCTCCACGCCCCATCCGGAGCACTGAGATCTCGGAATCTACCCTTGCTTTGGTGCTCACACTGAACCCTGATTGGAATCATCCGCAACGCCGCGCTGCTTGAGCCTGTAGCGGACGAAATCCCTGGGCATTCCGAGCAACCGGGCGGCAGCGGAGATGTTGCCCTGGGCCTGATTCATGGCCAGGTCAACCAGGCAATCGATGGCGGCATTCAGCGAGAAGCCTTGCTCCGGCAAGCGGAACGAGGGGTTGAGCCATTCCGGGTTATCCCCGGCTGGCAGGCCCGCGGGGCTGGCGCCCAGGTGGAGAAACTCGAGTTCGGCTTGGTCCTCGAAAACGATGGCCCGCTCCAATTCGTGGGCAAGTTCCCGCACGTTCCCGGGCCACGCATACTTCATCAGCCGCTCTTTTGCCGCACTGGAAATTGGCCGGGCATCCACACAATGCTTCTGACAAAGGCGGAGGGCCAGGACCTCGGCCAATTTCACAATGTCTTCCCCTCGTTCTCTCAGCGGAGGCAGAACGACGCGGAAGAGGTCCAACCGCTGGAAAAGGTCTTCGCGGAAGCGGCCTTGGGCGACCCACTGTTTGAGGTCGCGGCCGGTGGCGGCAATCAGGCGCACGTCGACTGCCATGGGCTTGGTTGCGCCGACACGGCGGATTTTGCGGTCTTCGATGGCAGTCAGGACCTTGGCCTGTATCGGCAAGGAAAGACTGGGCAGCTCATCCAGGAAAAGGGTGCCGCCGCTGGCCGCCTCAAAAAGGCCCATGCGCGCCCGCTTGGCATCGGTAAAGGCGCCGGCCTCATGGCCGAAGAGTTCGGATTCCGCCAGGGTTTCCGGGAGGGCGGAGCAGTTGACCTCGACCAGTTCCTTGCCGGAACGGGGACCGTGTCTGTGCAGCCAGCGGGCGATGGCGGTCTTGCCGGCGCCGGTCTCGCCCTGAATGAGAATCGGCGCCAGACTGCCCCCGGTCCGCTCGTCCGCCGCCAGGATTCGTTTGAGTTGGTCTTCCAGGGCCGCCATGGACGGGCTGAAGAAAAAGTCATCGCCGGGTTGGCCAGTCTGGCGGTGTTTCTCGGCGCGGGCGGATTGGCGCGCGGTGCGAGTGCGCTCGATGACCAGGGCCAACTGCTCGGCATCGAAAGGCTTGAGCAGATAATCCAGCGCCCCCAGGCGCATCGCCTCGACCGCCCCGCCCACGCCGCCATGGGCCGTGAGCACCACCACGCCCGTATCGGGTGAAAAGGCCTTTTCTTTCAGCAGGTCGGTGCCCAAGCCATCGGGCAGGTTCACGTCCAGCAAGGCGAAATCGAAACCGCCGGCGGCCAGGAACTTGCGCGCAGTTCGCAAGTCCTCGGCTGCGGCTACTTCGCCGCCGAGTCTCTCCAACTGCGCCGCCAGGCGCCTGCGCAGCATCGCCTCGTCTTCCACGAGCAGGACTCTCAAACCCGATAAATCACAGCTTGACATGATACCGCAGATAGTAACCACCACCGCGTTTGCTCACAAGTAATTAGAGCCTGTCGCGGAGACTCCGATTCCGGACCTTTGTCGCAACCTCTGTCGCCAACCGGCTCCAGCGCGGAGTCGGAAGGCATCGCGGACTACGGGTGCGCAAAGCCGGCTGAAGCCGGCGCTCCGGAGCGCCGGCTTCAGCCGGCTTTGGACAGAAAACGTGGACAGGTGCTGAATAGTTACGTTGAGGAAAACACCCCTCCGCGTGCCTGGAAGCTTTCGCCACAGCCCCTCCAAAGCTCTCCCGCTTTTGTAATTCCCAAGGGCAGTCCATGATGTAAGATTCGGCAGGACGGCCCGTGAAAGATGGCTCAAGAATCGCCCGGATGAACTGCCAACCATGCTCAAACGATTCACACCGATATTGACGCTCGTTGCCCTTTGCTGGCTAATCTTCGTGATCAATAACCTGCTCTGGCATGGGCGCCTCGACCAGTACGGCATCGTACCTCGGCGCCTCGGGAGCCTGCCTGGAATCCTCTGGGCGCCGCTGTTGCATGGCTCTTTCGGGCACTTGGCCGCCAATACCCTGCCCCTGCTTGTCCTGGGCGGCATTATATGCGGTCGAAGCAGGGCTGAATTCGCGGCAATCGCCATAGGAGGGACCCTGCTGAGCGGCGGGTTGACCTGGCTCCTGGCGCGAAATGCCTGCCATATCGGAGCCAGCGGCCTGATATTCTGTTTTTTCGGTTATCTGGCTTCGCTGGCCTGGTTCCGGCGCACCTTCGGCACGTTGGTTTTGTCGGCGGTCTGCATTCTGGGGTACGGAGGAATACTCAGAGGAATCCTGCCCACTTCGACAGCCGTTTCCTGGGAGGGCCATATTGCGGGGCTGGTGGCGGGAATCGCGCTGGCCTGGCTGGCATCAAAATCGAGTCCACCGCACAAGGACGATCCTGGTCGCAGAAGCCAACCGGCAGCACCCCCTTGATTCACCGGCGCAGGCCTCAGCCAGGTTCGATCATGGCGGCGATGGTCGCGATCGCATTCCCTTCCAGCCTGTTGTTAACGAAGACGAACGTCCGGCGCTTTGGCCCCTCGGCTTTGCCCTCCGCAATCAACGCCTTGCCGGCGGCCCGCGCCTCCGGGTATTCCTCCTTTATGGTGTCGTAAGGCTCGAAGGCCCTCACGGCCTCCTCATACTTGCGGCCCGGCTTGAGCAGGAAACGCGCAGCGACGAGGTCCGGCTTGGTCCGGCTGCCCGGTAGCGCCATCTGCTCGCCGACCGGAGGCATTGCCTCCCACGAGTTGTAAACGTGCGTGACCTGGTGCCGGGCCAGGCACTGGAAATACTCCGGCTTGAGCCAGCCCCGGTTCCGCATCTCGACGCCGTAAGGCCAGCCTTTCGGAAGCTGGCCCAGGAACTTGTCCAGGTCGGCGATGAAGTCGCGGCCATGCTCGTAGTCGGTCGGCCAGAACCGCGAAAACTCGAACATCAGCACGCCGATAGCGGGGCGCACGGACTCGCACGGCTTCAGGAACGCCTTCACGAACAGTTCGGCGTTGAGGAAGTTCTCGTTGGGCTTCCCGGCCTGCTGGCCGAACCGGTCCAGCTTTGGGAACTTTTTGGTGGTGATGGTGTCGGTCACCTTGAGGCCGAACACGAAGTCGTCCAGGGTCTGGGCGACCAGGCCCTCCAAAGACTGCTGGCTCGGAAAGCTGTAGTAGGCGGCATCGACGCAGACGGTTTTGAAGACCTCAGCGTATTCTGCGAGGCACTCGCGCTTGAAGCGGGTCTCGGCGAACTTGCCTCGGTATTCATAGCGGGCGCGGTCGTAAATCGTCCCGCACCACCCGGGATATTTCCAGGAGGACGTGCCGACGTAAACGCCCTGCGCCGCCAGGGAGGCAGCCTGCTGGGCCAGGTCTTGCCGGGTGGCGGTCATGTCCTCTCGTGGCCGCTAAATGCCAAGCAGTGCTTTCTTCTTCGCATTGAAGTCTTCCTCGTTAATCACCCCGTCATCCCTCAGCTTCGCCAGCGTCCGAAGCTGCTGCTCGATGTCTGATGGCTGTGCTGACAGGGCCGGCGGAGCCGCGCCAGCCTGTTTCCTCGATGCGCCTGTAGCCAGATAAGCGATGACTATTACCGCGGCGGCTGCGCCGAGGGTCAAGATGAGCGTTATTACGAGAATCAGAATTATCTGTGCTCCGCCGAGATTGAAGATCGCCAGGACTGGATGCAGCATATTATCGTGTGTTCTACGGTGGATGGATCGCCGAGCCTCTGCATCGAACCAAAGTTCCGTGGCCCCGGTGCAACATGTCGGCTCTCATGGACCCAGTGTAAACCTTTAAGAACCTTAGGCAAGCAGCGATTCAGTCAGGGACCGTGCGCTTTCTTTTCGTTTGTCATTCGACCCGTACCGGGTAAAACTTGCCCGGAATGCCATGCATGACCGGCCCGCCAGCGAAGCCTTGAAGAAATCTCATCCCTCATCCTTCATCCGTGGCCTCACCCTGGTGCTGCTGGCAGGAAGTCTCGGAGCGGCGGAGAAAGACGGCGGTCCGGCGGGC
>Ga0181533_1006209_pt1 | contig 10971 bp, 9 predicted proteins | sample PEATcosm2014_Bin_45_FD_119772 | JGI IMG/M metagenome (GOLD analysis project Ga0181533, IMG submission 119772) | Peatland microbial communities from MTU Mesocosm Facility, Houghton, MI, USA - PEATcosm2014_Bin11_60_metaG | ecosystem: Environmental > Terrestrial > Soil > Wetlands > Peat | place...
ATGCACCGGGATAGGAATCGTCCTGACGGGGCCGTGCGCGACGGCGGGGATGCCGGCAGGGAGCTTGATCCACGGCGCGGGTGAGCTGGCGGGTGCGGACTCGGTGCTTGCAGCAGAGGCGCTCTTGGGAGCCGTCGACGTGGGGGTGGATGGTTTCGAGGGGGTTTGGGCGCTCGCGGCAAGGGCTGCTGCAGCGAGGATGAGGGCAAGGACGAATCGATTCATGGCTGGACAGATTCCTCGATGGATTCCAAAAAGGGAGTGTATCAAGCGGGAGGGGCAGCGCGGAGGACGCGCACGGTCATTCAAAGTCTGTTCACGCTAGTTGGCCAACATGCCGGCGAGGAGCGCGGTGCGGGGCGCGAGGTGCTCGACGAATACCGATTCGTGCCGCGCGTGCGCGCCTTCGCCCACCGCACCCATGCCGTCGAGCGTGGGAATGCCCAGCGCCGCGGTAAAATTCCCATCTGATCCGCCGCCGGTGGAGGCTTCTTGCAGCTCGAAGCCGAGTTCGCGGGCGAGCAAGTGCGCCTGGCGAAAAAGCCGCACGGTTCCGCGGCTGCGCTCCATGGGCGGGCGGTTGATGCCGCCCGTGACGATGAGGGAGCAGCGCGGATCGGAGGGCCGGAGCGCGCCGAATTTGCGCGCGATGCGGGGGCCGTCGGCGAGGCGCGGAATGCGCACGTCGAATTCGGCCCAGGCGTCGGCGGGGACGACGTTGCTCTTGCTGCCGCCGGCGGCCACGCCCACGCTTACGGTGAGCCCGCGCTTGAGGTCGGTCCAGCCGCTGACGGTTTCGATGACGCGCGCCAGTTCAAGGAGCGCGTTGGCGCCTTTTTCGAAGTCGACGCCGGCGTGGGCGGCGACGCCTTTCACGTGAACGTGCCAGTCGCCAATGCCCTTGCGCGCGGTTTTATAGGCCAGCCCCTGCGCGGGCTCGAGGACGTAGACGGCGGAGCACTGCCGTGCAAGATGCTCGGTGATGGGCCGCGAGACGGGACTGCCGATCTCCTCGTCGCTGTTGAGCAGGAGGATGATTTCGCGGTGTAGCAGGTCCGCTTCCATGAGCAGTTCGAGGGCGGTCGAGGCCATGGCGACGCCAGCCTTCATATCGAGGGTTCCGGGCCCCCAGAGGCGGCCTTCGCGCACGCGGCAGGGCATGGAGGTGAGCGTGCCGAGCGGCCAAACCGTATCGAGATGGCCGAGGAGCAGGATGGGTTTGGCGGGGGCTCTGTCGGATGACCGCGGACCGAAGCGAACTTCAAGCACGTTGCCATGGTGCTGTTGCCGATGCAGTTTGGTGCGGCCGCCGAGTTGCCTGAAATGCGCGGCGGCGAGAGCAACACAGGCATCGACTGAGGATTTCGAGTCGGAGGGTGACTCGGCCTGAACGAGCTTGCGGGTGAGATCGAGGAGCGAGCGCTCTTTGCGCCGGGCCCCGGCCAGCAGGGCGCGCATGGGAAAAGCGGATTCGGCAAGGATTGGCACGCGGGCTCCTCTTCTCCCCGATGGCGGCCTGCGGCCGGTGGGAGACTCTCTGATTCTACGCCACTTACAGCGGTTTTTCGTGAGAATCAGGAAAAGTAGCGGAAGTGGCCGCGCAGGTGCACAGTGTGGCAAATCTGCCACAGGACAGGATTTGCCCGTGCCGTCTAATCTAAACACTGCACAGGTTTTCCTGCATTTGGGAGTTCGTTCTTGGCTCAACTGGCGCACCTGGAACAGTCGATCGCGGCACCGCTTGAATTCTCCGGAGTCGGGCTGCACTCCGGGGCTCCGGTGACCATGCGGCTGCTGCCTGCCGCGGCGGGATCGGGCATTGTCTTCCGGCGCACCGACCTGGACAACTTCGAAATTCCTGCGACGGGACGCAACGTGGCCAAGGTCAGCTACGCCACGAGCCTTATGCGCCAGGGCGTGCTCATCTCCACCACCGAGCATCTGCTCTCGGCCTTCATCGGCATGGGCGTCGACAACGTGATTGTGGAGCTCGACAACCTGGAGCTGCCGATTCTGGACGGCAGCGCGTTGCCCTACGTGGAAGCGTTCCAGCGGGTTGGGATTCGCGAGCAGCGGCGGCGGCGCGAGACGTTGCGCATTCTGCAGCCAGTGGAAGTGCGCGAGGGCGACAAGTTCATCGGCGTGTATCCCGGCAGCGGCTACCGGGTTTCGTACACCATCGATTTTCCTGCGCCCATCGGCCAGCAGAAGACCTGCGTGGACCTGGCGGCGGAGATGTATGGGTCGACCATCGCCCCGGCGCGCACGTTTGGCTACAAGGCCGATGAGCGCAAGCTGCGCGACATGGGCTTGATCCGCGGCGCGGGCCCCGAGAACGCGATCATCCTCGGCGAAAACGGCCCGGAGAATGGCCCGCTGCGCTTTCCCGACGAGTACGTGCGGCACAAGGTGCTGGACCTGATCGGCGACCTGGCACTGGCCGGACGCCGGCTGGAGGGTCACGTGGTAGCCATGCGCGCCGGCCACGCCATGCACACCGCTCTTGTGGCGCGGCTGCTCAAAGACCGCTCGGCATGGGAGCTGGCGCATGTGCCGGTGACGCCGCCGGCCGTGAGTGAGGCGCAGCCGGAGGCGGATTCCGGCGTGGCGCATGCGGCGCTGGCGGGCGTGTAGCGCGGGCAATTCGTGCGCGGCGCAGACCATGGGTCTACACTGAATCCCGGACCTGATCCGTCCCTCAAGGGGTCCGATCTGAAGAGAGCTTATCCGAAAGCCCAGGCGGCATAAGGGGGACTGGCAATGGGCGACTTGCTTCTGCATGTCAATGGCGCGCGCGTGAACGTGAACGCTCCTGCCGACGAGCCGCTGCTTTGGGTGTTGCGCAACCGGCTGCATTTGACCGGGACCCACTATGGCTGCGGCGAAGGCCAGTGCGGGGCCTGCACCGTCCTGCTCGACGGGCGCGCCACGCGCTCATGCCTGACGCCTGTGGGCGCCGTAGCCAAGTCGAAGATCGTGACCATCGAGGGCCTGGAGCACGATGGCAAGCTCAGCGCGGTGCAGCAGGCCTTCCTCGACGAGGGCGCATTCCAGTGCGGTTACTGCACTTCGGGCATGATTCTGAGCGCCACTGCACTGCTGCGCGACGGGCGCAATCCAAGTGAAGACCAAATTGTTGCGGCCATGAATGGGAATGTGTGCCGGTGCGGAACGTACCCGCGCATTCTTGCCGCCATCCAACGCGCCGCGCAACAGCAAGCGCAAGGAGCCAGGCGATGAGTTCACGCACTGAGTTCGAGCGCGAGTTTAATGAGGGCGGGTCCTGGGATCCGCCAGGCGGACTCGAGTTCGATCGCCGTGATTTTCTGAAGCTGTTTGGCGGCGGGCTTTTTGTGGGTCTTGGCAGCGCTTCGGCATGGGCGCAGGAATCGGGAAGACGTTTCGGCGGACACGAGTTGCCCAAGGATTTAAGCGCATGGCTGCACATTGCCGCCGATGGCGGGGTGAAGGTGTACACGGGCAAGGCAGAGGTGGGCCAGAACATCCGCACGTCGCTGGCGCAACTGGTAGCGGAAGAATTACGCACAGGATTCGATGCCATCGAGATGGTGATGGGCGATACGGCCCTGACGCCGTATGACATGGGCACCTTTGGCAGCCGCACCACGCCGACCATGGGTCCCGAGCTTCGCACCATGGCTGCGGCGGCGCGGCAGATGCTGATGGAAATGGCCGGAGAACGCTGGCAGGTGGACCCGGCAACCCTGACGGCCGCAAATGGCAAGGTGCTCGACGCGAAGACTCAACGTTCGCTGAGTTATGGCGAGCTGACCCGCGGCGAGAATCTGGTGAAGATCGTCTCGAGCGACGATGCGTTGACGCCCGCAAGTGCGTGGAAGATTGCAGGCACCGGGATTCCAAAGGCGCAGGGCCGCGACTTTGTGACCGGCAGTCATGCTTATCCTTCCGACATTGTCCGGCCGGGGATGTTGTTTGGCGCAGTTCTGCGTCCTGATGGCTTCAAGGCTACGCTCGAGTCGATCGATACCAGCGCAGCGGAGAAGATCGACCAAGTGAAAGCGGTGCGCGACGGTGATTTCACAGGCGTGGTAGCGCCCGATCCGGCGACCGCGCAGCGCGCGCTTGCGGCAATTCAGGCCAAATGGGATGTGCCCTCGCAGCCCTCGAACCGCGAACTCTTCGACGTGCTGAAGAACGGCTCAGGAAATGGAAATGTGGAGAGGCCGCAGTACGTTGCCGGGTCGGTAGCGCAGGCGCTCGACGGCGCGGAGATCAAGGTGGAGGAGCAATACACCATCCAGTACATTGCGCACGCACCGCTGGAGCCGCGCGCAGCCGTCGCGGAATGGGATGGCGACAAGTTGACGGTCTGGACCGGAACCCAGCGTCCGTTTGGCGTGCGCGACGAATTGGCGGCGGCGCTGAAGATTCCCGCGGAAAACGTGCGCGTGATCCAGCCGGACATGGGCGCCGGATATGGCGGTAAGCACACCGGGGAAGCAGCCGTTGAGGCTGCGCGCCTGGCCAGGGCGGCCGGCAAGCCCGTGAAACTGGAGTGGACGCGGCGAGAGGAATTCACCTGGGCTTATTTCCGCCCCGCCGGAGTGATTGAGATCCGCGCCGGAGCGCGGCGCGATGGAACGCTGCTGGCGTGGGAATTTCACAATTACAATTCCGGGAATGCCGGCATCGGCTCGCCCTACGCCGTTCCCAACCAGATCATTCAATACCACGCGGCGGATTCGCCGTTGCGGCAGGGTTCGTACCGCTCGCTCGCGGCCGCTGCGAACCACTTTGCCCGCGAATCGGCGATGGATTCGGTTGCCGCTGCCGCGGGCGTCGATCCGCTCGCTTTTCGCATGAAGAATCTGACGGACACGCGGCTTCGGGCGGTGTTCCAGGCGGCTGCCGACAAGTTTGGCTGGGAGAAAGCGAAGTCCACGCCGGAACGTGGATTTGGAATTGCCGGCGGAAATGAAAAGGGTGGATACGTGGCGACATGCGCCGAGGTGGAGATCGACTCGGCGAGCAAGAAGGTGCGCGTTCGCCGCGTGGTGCAGGCGTGGGAGTCGGGTGCGATCGTCAATCCCGACGGCCTGCGCAATCAATTGTCGGGGGCGATTGTGCAGGGATTGGGCGGCGCACTTTTTGAGCAGGTATTGTTTGCCAACGGGCGGATCCAGAATGCCTCGTTCGCGCAGTACCGGCTTCCCCGCTTCAGTGACACGCCGGAAATCGAGATCGTTCTGTTGGATCGGAAAGACCTGCCTTCAGCGGGTGCGGGCGAAACCGGCATTGTCGGCATTGCGCCTGCTATAGGGAATGCCATTTTTGCCGCCACGGGGGTTCGGCTTCGAAGCATGCCGATGGCTCCGCGCGCCGCAGCGCCAGGACAGCCGGATTCCGGACTGCGGAGCTAGCGCTTGCCGTTCACGCGGACTCGACCTTCATCATTCAATCGGCGCGTTCGATGGCGACGGCAGTGGCTTCGCCGCCGCCGATGCAGAGCGCGGCGATGCCGCGGCGGAGATCGTATTTCTTAAGCGCGGCGAGCAGCGTGACGAGAATGCGCGCGCCGGAGGCTCCGATGGGATGGCCGAGAGCGCAAGCGCCGCCGTGCACGTTCACTTTCTCATGCGGCAGGCCGAGATCGCGCATAGCCGCCATCGCGACCACGGCAAAGGCCTCGTTGATCTCGAATAGGTCGACTTCCGCAGGAGACCAACCAACGCGCTCGGCCAGCCCGCGCATAGCGCCGATGGGCGCGGTGGGAAAAAGCGCGGGCTGGTTGGCGTAGCTCGAGTGCGCCACGATGCTGGCCAGCGGCTTGAGACCAAGTTGTTCAGATTTGGACCGGCGCATGAGCACCAGTGCGGCGGCGCCGTCGGAGATGGCGCTGGAATTGGCCGCCGTGACCGTGCCGTTTTCGCGGAACGCGGGCTTTAGGTAGGGGATTTTGTCAGGCGTGGCCTTGAGAGGTAGCTCGTCGTGCGTGACCTGGCGTTCGGTTTTGCCCGCTTTCACATTGACAGGAATGATTTCTGCGGCGAAGCTGCCCTCGGCCGTGGCCTTTTGCGCGCGGGCGAGCGAGGCCAGGGCGAACGCGTCTTGGGCTTCGCGCGTGAAGCCGTAGCTTTGCGCGCAATCCTCGGCGAAGGTGCCCATCAGGCGGCCTTTGTCGTACGCGTCTTCGAGGCCGTCGAGAAACATGTGATCGAGCACGCGCTGGTGGCCCATGCGATAGCCGGAGCGCGCGCGGTCCAGGAGATAGGGCGCGTTGCTCATGCTCTCCATGCCACCGGCGACGACGATGTTGGCGCTGCCCGCAAGCAAAAGATCGTGGGCAAGCATGACGGCCTTCATGCCGGAGCCGCACATTTTGTTGACAGTGGTTGCGCCGGCGGAAAGCGGCAGACCCGCGCCCAGAGCGGCTTGCCGCGCGGGCGCCTGGCCCTGCCCGGCGGGAAGCACGCAGCCGAAGAGGACTTCGTCGACGGACTCAGGAGGAATGCCGGCACGTTCGACAGCGGCGCGGATGGCCGCAGCCCCGAGCTCGGGAGCAGCGAGGCTGCTGAGATCGCCCTGAAATGCGCCGATGGGGGTGCGCGCGGCGCTGACGATGACGATGGGATCGGGGTTGGGCATGGCGTCTCCTTCGGTCAGCGTGGCGTCATGCGCAGCGCGCCGTCGAGGCGGATGGTTTCGCCGTTAAGCATGGGGTTCTCGACAATGTGGCGAACCAGCGCGGCGAACTCCGCGGGACGGCCGAGGCGCTGCGGAAAGGGAACGCTTTTTGCGAGCGCGTCCTGCACTTCTTGAGAAAATGCGGCCATCATCGGAGTCTCAAAGATGCCCGGCGCGATGGCGACGACGCGAATGCCGGAGCGCGCCATCTCGCGCGCGACGGGCAGCGTGAGCGCGGCGACGCCGCCTTTTGAGGCCGCGTAGGCGGCTTGGCCGATCTGGCCATCAAACGCCGCAATCGACGCAGTGTTGACGATGACGCCGCGTTCGCCGCCTTCGCCGGGTTCCTCTTTTGCGATCGCTACCGCCGCGAGGCGAATCATGTTGAAGGTGCCGACGAGATTGATGTTGATGGTTTTTGCGAAGGATTCGAGGCGATGGGGTCCGTCGCGGCCCACGACTTTCTCAGAAGGCGCAACGCCGGCACAGTTGACGAGTCCGTGCAGATGGCCGAATGCCCGGAGCGCGAGATCGACCGCGGCCTGGGCGTCGGTTTCGCTGGTGACGTCGGTGAGAGCGAAGCGGGCGGCGCTGCCGAGCTTGGCGGCAAGTTTTTCGCCCGCGGCGCGATCGAGATCGGCAATGACGACGGAGCCACCTTCGGCAGCGAGAAGCCGCGCCGTGGCCGCGCCCAGCCCCGATGCGCCGCCAGTGACGAGAAAAACGTGATTGCCGATTTGCATGGGAAGCTTACCTACGCTTTGAGCGCTAGCGGGCCACTTTGAAGCCCTCGAGAAAGGGCACGACTTCACCCTCGCCGAAAAGGTCCATAACGCAGGGGCATTGTAACAAGGGCACGACTTTAGTCGGGCCGAAAAAGCCCCAAAAATAGAAGAGGGCTTTAGCCCCTGAGGAACGGCCCCCTTCAAACTGGCCCGCTATTGCACTGAGGGCCCGCTCAAGAACGCAGCATATCATTTTGCATGATGGTGTGTGATCCTACGAATCGGACGATAGGGGGAGAACGGCGATGAATCCTCATGCGGGCGCGCCTGTGACGCAATTGAGTGAAGACGAGAGGCTGTTTGCGGATGCGGTGCGCGCCTTTGCCCGCGACGAAGTAGCTCCGCTGGTGCGCCGCATGGACGAAGAGCAACACATGGATGCGGCGCTGGTGGAGAAGATGTTTGCGCTGGGACTGATGGGGATTGAGATTCCCGAGCAGTATGGCGGCAGCGGCGGTTCATTCTTCGACGCGGTGCTGGCCGTGCAACTGCTGTCGGCGGTCGATCCGGCGGTAGCGCTCCTGGTCGACGTGCAGAACACTCTGGTGGCGAGTGCCTTGCTGCGCTGGGCGACCCCGGAGCAGATGCGAAAGTACCTGCCGCGGCTGGCAGCGGATACCGTGGGCGCGTACGCGCTGAGCGAGGCAGGATCGGGTTCCGATGCTTTTGCCCTGCAAACCCGGGCCGAGAAGCGCGGCAGCGACTATGTGCTCAACGGGCGCAAGCTCTGGATCTCGAACGCCAAAGAGGCGGGGCTGTTCATTGTCTTCGCCACCGTGGATGCGAGCGCGGGATACCGGGGGATTACGGCTTTTTTGATCGAGAAGGACGCGGCGGGATTCACCGTGGGCCGCAAAGAGGACAAGCTGGGCATTCGCGCGTCGAGCACGTGCGAGCTGATTTTGGAAGACTGCGCGGTGCCGGCGGCGCAGGTCCTCGGCGCGGTGGGCCAGGGATACAAAGTGGCCATGGAAACGCTGAACGAGGGGCGCATCGGGATTGGCGCGCAGATGCTGGGACTGGCCGAAGGCGCGTGGGGCCACGCGGTGAAGCACGCCAAGAACCGCAAGCAGTTCGGCAAGGCGCTGGTGGAGTTCCAGGCCATGCAGTTCCAGCTTGCGGAGATGGCAACGGATATTGAGGCGGCCAAGCTGCTGGTCTACAACGCGGCGCGGTTGAAAAACTCGAAGAATGATGCCGCGGGGCGCGAGTTCCGCAAGCAAGCGGCGATGGCGAAGTATTTTGCGTCGCACACGGCGGAGCGCGTGGCGAGCCTGGCAGTGGAGGTGCTGGGAGGGCTGGGGTTCGTCAAAGATTCACCCGTCGAGAAGCTCTACCGCGACGCGAAGATCGGCACCATTTACGAGGGAACGTCGTTCATGCAGTTGGCGGCGATTGCGAAGAGCGTGCTGTAGGAACAGCTCGTAGCCCGTAGCTCGTAGCTTGTAGCCGGCAGACGCCGGCGCGCGTGGCGCACCCATGTTCTACGTCAAGAATTCGCAACATAAATACCGGGGTCATTCTGAGCACAAAACCGAACGGTCATCCTGAGCGAGCCCTCGCAAAGCGAGGACGAGTCGAAGGACCTGCATTTAGCGATCCGCGCCGGCCAGCAGCTCCGGCGTGTACCGCGCTTCACTTAGATCGACCCACGTAGGATTACTCTTCCTGATCAGCGCCATCTTCTTGGCTCGAGTCCCTCCCTTCAATTGCTTCTCTCGCGCGATGGCGCTGCTGGCATGCGCATAACGCTCAAACCAGACAAGACGATTGCAGTGACAGTTCGCCGAAAAACCTTCGAACAGCTTGTTCTTGTGCTCGAAGACTCGTTTGTCGAGATCGCCCGTCATCCCGATGTAAAGAGTGAGGCTGCGGCTGGCCACGATGTAGGTGTAATAGTAGCGCTCGTGCATGCTGGTCGTCCTGAAGGGACAAATTATCGCGCCATCAAATCACAGAAGCAAATGCAGGTCCTTCGACTTGTTTGGCGCAGAGTGCGCCAAACTTCGCTCAGGATGACCAAGTTCGGGTTTGTGCTGAGTTGAAAATGCAACCGCTGTGGTTCCTGGGTCCAAGAATCCGGACCTGGGGCACCCCATTTTTCAGCTCGGTTGGTGCTGATCGGGTTTATCCCTTCAACAATTGATCTATGGTCTCGATGTCGACCAGGCCGTTGCAGCCGTAGAGCGCCGGTAGCACCTTGGCGGCGGGGTGCTTGCGGCGCAGGGCGGCGACTTTATCCGTGCCGGCGCGGTAGGCGGGGAGATACATGCGGCCCAGCAGCGGGTGGCGTCCCCATGCGCCGGAGAGCTTGTTGGCACGCTCTTCAGTGACGAGAAAATTGCGGCGCAGCGTAGCGGCTACTTCCTGCTGAGCGCGGCCCTCGCCCCAGGTCATCCAGGAAGACTGGTTCTTGGCGTCGTCCTGCAACAGTGCCAGCAGCACGCCGATCTGGAGGTCTTCGTCGGGCAACTCGTCCACATCCGTAACGCCGTGAGCGATGAGGATGGCGTTGTTGGCGATGCCCTCAAAGAGCGTCGCGGCGCGGGTGTTCATGGTGAGCACCGTGGCTTCAAATCCGGCCTTGCCGCGCACATATAAATCCTGCAAATAGGCGAAGGTGGTGACGTGGCCGGGAACTACTTCGTGGCTGACGAGCTGCTCGAATTCGGGGTATGAAATCTCGAGTGACGCATTGATTTCGTAGCTGGCCTCGTATTCGGGAGCGCCCGACGCGGTGCGGGCGCGGCCAATATAATTCATCGACCCGGAGAACCATGCGTCCTTGATGGGCATGAAATTGATGTTGGCGCGGGGCACGGTGGCAAGTTCCGGCGGCAGATAAGGGACGAGATTTTTCGCCGAAAGCGCGTTGAAGTGGGCGATGACGGCCTGGCCCAGAGCCTGCACAGAGGCCATGGGCGTGACGCGTTCGCTGCGCCAGGCGTCGACGGCGGCGAGGATTCCGCCGGGCTGCGATGTGGAGTGGCCGGCGCGGCCGAGCAGCTCGGCAACGCGCTCGCACTTGGCCTCGGGACGCGAAGGCTCCGGCGGTTTGGCGGTAGAGGCTTCGACGGCGCGCGTGTACGGAACCGGATCGCCCTTGCCAAGGACTTCCATGGCGAGGTCCCACATGACTTCGAGCGAAACGGCGAGGCCCTCGAGATAGGCGCGGCGAAGGGCGGCGCAGCCGGCAGCTTCCTTGCGCAGGCCGGCGATGGCGGCGGGGAGATCGGCGTCGCGGAGGTAGGTCTCGACGGCGTCGCGGTCGATTTCCTTGGCGCACACGCCTCCTGACTGACGCAGAAGCGCGGCGGCCGGATGCGTGTAGGCGGCGGGCAGCGGCTCATCGGAGAACCACGAGTCGGCGATGAAGCGGCCCGTGCCTGAAGGATTCATGACGTCGCCGCCCCAGAGGGTGTCGATGCCGAGGACGGCGTCGGCGACATAGATGTCAAGTTGCGAGGGCGTTATTTGCGAGGACGTTGGTTGATTCATGACGTTTTCTTCTCCGATTTTG
>Ga0181533_1006211_pt1 | contig 10969 bp, 7 predicted proteins | sample PEATcosm2014_Bin_45_FD_119772 | JGI IMG/M metagenome (GOLD analysis project Ga0181533, IMG submission 119772) | Peatland microbial communities from MTU Mesocosm Facility, Houghton, MI, USA - PEATcosm2014_Bin11_60_metaG | ecosystem: Environmental > Terrestrial > Soil > Wetlands > Peat | place...
ATGGCCCCTGTCGAATGGCCCCTGTCGAATGGCCCCTGTCAAATGGCCGATGCGCTGGCCCGCACCGTCGGTGCCCGAGACCTAGTTGCGCACCCCGCACCTCAGCGACCAAACGGCGCCGCCGATGATCTGCGGGCCAAATTAGGCGTCAACATGGTCAGAATACGCGCACCACGATGACAAAGCCAATGACGACGACTGCGGCCGCCAGCGCAACCCACAGACCGAGCCGCTTTTCGATGATGACGCGCGCCCGCTCGCCGTAGCGGTTGAGCAGAAAGGCCAGCAAATAAAACCGCATGCCGCGGGACACGACCGACATGACGATGAACAGACCGATGTTGAATCCGGCGAATCCGGAGGTAATGGTCACGATCTTGTACGGGATGGGGGTGAGGCCCTTCAGCAGGATGATCCAGGCGCCGTAATGCGCATAGGCTTCCCGGAACGCCTCCATTTTGTCGCCGTAGCCGTAGAGCGCGATCAGCCACTGCCCGAAGGTCGCGTAGAGCTCGGCGCCGATGAAATAGCCGAGTAGCCCGCCGGCAACCGAGGTTGCGGTGCACAGCGTGGCAAAGAAAAAGGCCCGGTCGGGCCGCGCCATCGCCATCGGGATCAGCATCACATCCGGCGGCGCCGGAAAGAACGAGCTTTCGGCGAAGGATACGCAGCCGAGCACCCAGGCGGCATGGGGCTTTCCGGCGGCGTCGACGCACCAATCGTACAGGCGGCGGAGCATGGGTGGCTCAATAGCGGCGCGGAGCAAGTCTGTCCATGCGCCGCGTCCCTTGCGGCCTCACGTCCCTTGCGGCCTCACGGTAGCCGCGGCGTAGGGATTCAGCGCCGCTTGCGGACGCGGCGGCCTTCGAGCATGACGATTTTGCGACGGGGGAAGTCTTCCGGCAGCTTCTTCGGCACTTTCTCGGCGATGCCGAGGAGCCGCTCGCGCCGGTCCATTTCCTTCCAAACCTCCTCCGGGCGGATGCCCGAGGAAACCCACAGTACCACGAGATTATAGATGAGATCGGCGCTTTCCTTGACCACGGCGTCCTTGTCGCCGTGCATGGCGTCGATCACGACCTCGACAGCCTCCTCGGCGAGCTTCTTCGCCATTTTGCTGCGGCCGGAACGAAGTAGCCGCGCGGTCCGCGACGTCGACGGATCGTCGTGCCGGCACGCCACGATGGCCTGGAAGAGGCGGGTGATCGAATCGCTCATAGCCGATCAGGATAGCGCGATCTTGTCGCGATTGTGTTAATTCCTAAGGCCTGCGGAGGTTTCTTTGCCAGTCGGTCCTTTGCAGCAAAAGGCCGGCGTTGCTCCGGACCATCGAATTCCGAGAACGCTTGAGCCTAAGCGCGTGGTTTAGAAAAACTGTCACCAAGCGGATCAAGAACGTATTGGCGAAGCCAATCCGGGGGCGGGTTGACTTGCAAGCCGGACTCGGAACGGCCCTCGGCTCCCAGATCGCTTGTGAAAACGAGATTGGGGCTCGAATGCCCCCCGACCGCGCTGTTGTCGAACAGGAACGACCGATCCGAGGCCTCTATCGCGCGATGAAGCAGCGCCATGGTGCGGTTCCATCGCGACACGATCCTGTCTTGAGGCACGTCGTGGCCGCCTTGCGCGACCCGCAGCGCGACGCGCTCGATGTTCGTTCGCGGATCATCGGTGCCGACAAAGAAAAGCTGGACAAAAAAGCCGGCGGCCTTGGCCCGAACTAAAATATCGATCTTGCTCGGGTGAGACATGACGGTCTCAAAGCTGAAGCTGCGTTTCGCCGCGATGCATGCTTCACGCCGCCGGTCAGCAATAACCTGTGCTTGCCGGACGCGTTCGTCGTAGGGACCTTGCAGCTCGCGCGATATCATCGGGGTTGATATATTCGCCGACTTCGACACCATTCCGAAGCAGCGAGTGGAACAGCGTCGATTTGCCTGCTCCGTTCGGTCCGGCAATCATTAAGAGGAATGGACCGTCCAACCGGCGCTCCTGCGACGGAGATTACGCCACCTATTTCCTGGATTTGCCGAGTTCGGATTCCACGGATTCCATCCCAACTGGACCCAGGTCGTCGACGCGTCCGTCCGGATGATATCGATAGCGGCGGCCGTCGCGCGATCCGGTGATGGTAAGGCCCTTCGCCAACGCTTCCTGTGCGGCAATGCTCCAAGCCTCGCCGGCTAATCGATCCAGTTCGTCCGCTGTCAAATCCGTGACGCGCTTGCTCATCTTTTTAGACTACGCCTCCGACTCAGACTTCACAAGGGATTCCGAGCAAATCGTTTTATTATCAATGCTTTATTGTTCCTCCTCCGCCAACAGTCCGGCATTGCCGCCCGCCGCCGCGGTATTGACCGTGACCGTCTGCTCGGTCGCGAAGCGGCGCAGATAGTTCGGGCCGCCGGCCTTGGGTCCGGTGCCGGAGAGTTGCGTGCCGCCGAACGGCTGGGTGCCGACCACGGCGCCGATCATGTTGCGATTGACGTAGACATTGCCATGCGGAAGCCTCGCGGCAATCCGCTCGATCGTCAGATCGATGCGCGAATGTACGCCGAGCGTCAGCGCCGTGCCGTTACCGGCGATGTCGTCGAGCAGCGCTTCCAATTCCGCGGCACGCCAGCGCACCACATGGAGCACCGGGCCGAACACCTCTTCCTTGAGGTCGCGGGCGCGCTCGAGTTCGACAATGGCCGGCGCAACATAAGTCCCTGCGCTTGGGAGAGCCTGGTCGCGGTCCCAGCGATAGCGCAAACGGCCGGCGCCCTCGTTCGTAGCGATCCAGCTTTCGAGCCGCGTCTTGGCGTCGACATCGATGACCGGGCCGACATGGGTCGCGATGTCGCGCGGGTCGCCGACCTGCAACGCATCGGCCGCGCCGATCAGCATATCGAGCACGCGGTCGGCGACGTCCTCTTGCAGACACAACAGCCGCAACGCCGAACAACGCTGACCGGCGGAGCGGAACGCGGACGCGATCGCGTCGTCGGTCACCTGTTCGGGCAGCGCGGTCGCGTCGACGATCATGGCATTGATGCCGCCGGTTTCGGCGACGAGCGGAACGATCGGGCCGTCCTTTGCCGCGAGTGCGCGATTGATCGCGCGGCCCACCGCGGTGGACCCGGTGAAGGCGACGCCGGCGATTCCCGGATCGGCGACGAGATCGGCCCCGACCGCGCCATCGCCGGGCAGGAGATGCAGCGCGGTCGCCGGCACGCCGCACTCGTGCAACAGCTTGACCGCGAGCGCGGCGACGAGCGGCGTCTGCTCGGCCGGCTTGGCGACGACCGTATTGCCGGCGGCAAGCGCGGCGCTCACCTGGCCGAGGAAGATCGCCAGCGGGAAATTCCACGGACTGATGCAGACGAACACGCCGCGGCCGCGATAACGCAGCTCGTTGTTCTCGCCGGTCGGCCCCGGCATCGCACACGGTTTCAGCGCTAGGCGCGCTTGCGCGGCGTAATAGCGACAGTAATCGACGGCCTCGCGAAGCTCGGCCACGGCGTCGTCGAGCGTCTTGCCGGCCTCGTTCTGCAACAACGCAAGGAGCGGGCCGCGGTCGCGTTCGAGTCGGTTGGCGGCGCGTTCGAGCCGCGCCGCGCGCTCATCGGGAGAGTAAGCCGCCCAGCGGGGAAAGCCCGCCGCGGCGGCAGCGACCGCGGCCCGCACCAGCGCCTCGTCAGCCTCGCGCACCACGCCGATCGCGCGGCCGTCGACCGGCGAAAGGATCGCCCGCTCGATGCCCGACAGCGCGATGCCGTCGATCAGCGGGGCCGCTTCGAGCGGCGCCGCGACGCTGTCGCGGACCTCGCGCAACAGCGCGTCGAGGCTTGCGCGATCGCCGAACTCTATTCCCGCGGCGCCGCGCCGTTCCGGCAGGTAAAGATCGCGCGGCAGCGGGATTTTGCCGTTGCGGATCTGCGCCGGCGCGGCGACGAAGCTTTGCGGGCGGCGCAGGATTTGCGCGATCGGCACATTCGGGTCGGCGGCGACCGAGACGAACGACGAATTGGCGCCGTTCTCCAACAATCGCCGCACCAGATAAGCGAGCAGGTCGCGGTGGCCGCCGACCGGCGCGTAGATGCGGCAGGCGGCGTCCGGAAACTCGGCGACGAGCGTATGGTAGAGCGCCTCCCCCATGCCGTAGAGCCGCTGGAATTCGTAACCGTCGACGCCGCCCGAGTGTTCGATCACGCTTGCGACCGTGAGTGCATTATGGGTGGCGAACTGCGGGAACAGGCGGTTGCGCGCCGCAAGAAGCTTTCGCACGCACGCCATGTAACAGAGGTCGGTCATGGCTTTGCGCGTGAACACCGGATAATCGGCGAGACCGCGCTCCTGCGCCCGCTTGATTTCGGTGTCCCAATAGGCGCCCTTGACCAGCCTGACGCTGAGCTTTCGGTTCTTTGCCGCGGCCGCGTCTTCGATCCAGTCGATCGCGTCGAGTGCGCGCTTCTGATAGGCCTGCACGGCGATGCCGAAGCCGTCCCAGCCGGCAAGCGACGGATCGTCGAGGACCTTAGCGAAAACTTCGAGCGACAATTCGAGCCGATCCGCTTCCTCGGCATCGACGGTGAACTGCAGGTCGCGTTCCTTGGCGAGACGCGCCAGTTCGATGACGCGCGGGGTCAGTTCGGTGAGCACGCGCTGCCGCGAGATCGCTTCGTAGCGCGGATGCAGCGCCGAGAATTTCACCGAAATGCCGGGACGAGCGGGTGAGTCGGCGTTGCCGGCAGCGGCGCCGATGGCGACGATCGCCGCCGCATAGGCCTCGAAATAGGTTTCGGCATCGGCGCCATTGCGCGCCCCCTCGCCGAGCATATCGAACGAATAGCGGAACTCCGCATGCCGGCGGGCGCGCGCCAGCGCCTCGTCGATGGTCTCCCCGATGACGAAATGCGAGCCCAAGAGCCGCATCGCCTGCCGCGTCGCCGCCCGCATGGTCGGCAGGCCGAGGCGGCGCACCACGGCCTCGAGGATCGTCTCCGGAGTCTCGCCGGGATGGATGATGCGGGCGGCGATACCGAGCGTCCAAGCCGAGGCGGAAACCAGCAGCGCCGTCGATCTCACATCGCCGTCGATCCAGTGCCCGGCGGCGAGCTTGTCTTCGATCAGACGGTCCGCGGTCGCTCTGTCCGGGACCCGCAGCAGCGCCTCGGCCAGCACCATCAGCGCCAGGCCTTCTTTGGTCGAGAGCGAATAAGCGTGCAGGAAATCCTCGACCCCGCCAAGACCGACGCCTCCAAGCCCGCCCACCTTGGCGCGGATCGCCTCGATGAGGCGCCGCACGCGCGCATCGATGCGGCTCTCCGCGGCGCGGTCGAGGGCGGCGTCAGCGAAGAGCCTCGCCGCCAGTTGTTCGTCCGGCGGAGCATAAGGAGCGCGGAACGGCGGCAGGGCGGCATCGGGCCCGTTCATCGGGGCAATTTATCATCCCCAGCGGAATCAGGGGAGGATTAAGCACGGGCGTGCGCCACGAGCCGCTTCTTGGACAGGGCTTCGATCGTCATCGGCATCCGTTGTATCTAATGGTCCTCGCGTACTTGCCATCGACGCTCGCACACCCCTGGCAAGTTCGTATTCCGCTGCTAAAACCTCGCCATGGCATTCGCTCGCATTTATCTCCGCGTTCTCGGCCTGTTGCGCTCCGAAGCCCGGCTGGCGATCGCGCTCGCGCTCGCCAATATCGCGCTGGCCGGCGCCCAATTCGCCGAGCCGGTGCTGCTCGGCCGCATTGTCGATGCATTATCGGGTGCGCTGCCGGCGGGTCTCGGAGCCGCGGCGCGAACGCTCCTGCCGCTCATCGGCACCTGGGTCGGCTTCGGCCTGTTCATCATCGGCTCGGGCACGCTGGTCGCCTGGTTCGCCGACCGGCTGGCGCATCAGCGCCGCAACATGGTGCTCGCCGACTATTTCGAGCACGTCCTGCAATTGCCGCTGGCCTACCATTCCGCCGCGCATTCCGGCCGGCAGATGAAGGTCATGCTCACCGGCACCGATACGCTGTGGTGGCTGTGGGTGTCGTTTTTTCGCGAGCATTTTGCCGCCTTCGTCTTCATCGTCGTGCTGCTGCCGGCTTCGCTATTCCTCAACTGGCGGCTCGCGCTGCCCTTGATCGTGCTTTGCTTCGCATTCACCGCGCTGACCGTGCTGGTGATGCATACCGCCTTCGCCCTGCAGCGCGCGGTCGAGAAGCATTATTCCGACCTTGCCGAAACCGCCGCCGACGCGCTCGGCAATGTCGCCCTGGTGCAGAGCTATGCCCGCGTCGAACTCGAAGTCTCGGAGCTGAAGAGCCTCGTCGAATCGCTGTTGCGCGCGCAGCTGCCGGTGCTGTCGTGGTGGGCCGTCGCCGCCGTGCTGACGCGCGCCGGCACCACGCTCACGCTGCTGGTCATCCTGGTGGTCGGGACCTATCTGAAACTCATAGGCCTCGCGTCGGTCGGCCAGATCGTCAGCTTCATGAGCATCGCGGCAATGCTGATCGCCCGGCTGGAACAGGCGGTCAGTTTCGCCAACCGCCTGTTCATCGACGCGCCGAAGCTCACCGACTTCTTCGCCGTGCTCGACACCGTGCCGACGGTGCGCGACCGGCCGGACGCGCGCGATCCCGGCCGCGTGCACGGGCTCGTCGAGTTCGAGGGCGTTTCGCTGTCCTACGACGGCAAGCGCGCCGCGGTATCCGGTCTGACCTTCACCGCGCTCCCCGGCGACCGCATTGCGCTGGTCGGGCCGACCGGCAGCGGCAAATCGACGTCGCTTGCGCTGTTGCATCGCGCCTTCGATCCGCAGGCGGGCGTCATCAAGATCGACGGCACCGACATCCGCGATTTCACGCTGCGGGGACTGCGCCGCAATATCGGCGTGGTGTTCCAGGAGACGCTGTTGTTCAACCGCTCGATCGCCGAGAATTTGCGGGTCGGCAAGCCGGATGCGAGCGACGAGGAACTGCGGGCGGCGGCGCGGCGCGCGCAGGCGATCGACTTCATCGACCGCAACCCCGACGGCCTGCAAACGCGCATCGGCGAGCGCGGACGGCTGCTCTCCGGCGGCGAACGGCAGCGGCTCGCCATCGCGCGCGCCTTGCTGAAAGACCCGCCGATCCTGATCCTCGACGAAGCAACCAGCGCGCTCGATCCGGTCACGGAGGCGCGCGTCACGGCGGCGCTCGATGAAGTGATGAAGGGCCGCACCACATTCGTCATCGCCCATCGGCTCGCCACCGTGCGCGACGCCACCCGCATTTTGGTGTTCGATCACGGCCGCATCGTCGAGACCGGCACGTTCGACGAGCTGGCTCGAAGCGGCGGCTTTTTCGCCGAGCTGGTGAAGGCGCAGTTCGGGCCGGCGGCGCCAGCCGATACCGGATATCGCTCCGCCCCTCCGGGTCCGGTGACGGAAGGCTAGAATTCTTTCCAGTCCGGCTCTTGTTTGAACGCGGTCGCGATCGTGGCCTGCATGCGCGCGACCGGACCGCGTCCGACCGCTGGCGCCGACTTGGCCGGAACCGGCTTAGTTGGCGTCGACCTGACCGGCGCCGCCGCGGGCGGCGGCGGCGGCGCGGCATTGCCCGCAGAATCATTCTGCGCGCTCGTCTCGCTTGCCTCGATCTTGAAGAACGCCACCCGTTCGTCCATGGCCTTGGCCTGTTGCTCCAGCGCCTTGGCGGTGGCGGCGTTCTGTTCGACCAAGGCGGAGTTCTGTTGGGTCACCTCGTCCATTTGCGTCAGCGCCTTGCCGACCTCTTCGAGGCCGCTCGCCTGCTCGGCGCTGCCGGAAGCGATGTCGGAGACGATCTCGGCCACGCGCTTGATCGACGCCACGATGTCGGTGAGCGCCGTGCCGGCCCGGTTGACCAGGTCCACCCCGTCCTTCACCTGGCCGTTGGAGTTGGTGATCAGATCTTTGATGTCCTTCGCGGCCTGCGAAGAGCGCTGCGCCAAGGTGCGCACCTCCGACGCCACCACCGCGAAGCCGCGCCCGGCATCACCGGCGCGCGCAGCCTCCACCGCAGCGTTGAGCGCCAACAGATTGGTCTGCCGCGCGATCTCGTCGATGACGCCGATGATGTCGGAGATCTTGCGCGAGGATTCCTCGATCCTGGCCATGGCGGCGACCGCCCGCGCGGCCACCTCGCTGCCTTTGGCGGCGACCTCGCGGGTGGCGCCAGCCGACTGGTTGGCCGCTTGCGCGTTCGCCGCGTTCTTCTTCACGATCGCGGAAATCTCCTGCATCGAGGCCGAGGTCTGTTCCAGGCTCGCCGCCTGTTCCTCGGTGCGCTGCGACAGGTCCGTCGTGCTGGTCGATATCTCCGCCGCGGCGTTGGTGACGTCGCCCGCCGAGGCTTTGATTTCGGCGATGGTCGAGCCGATCCGCTCCGCCATGGCGTTGGCGTCTTTTTTCAGTTCGCCGAACATGCCTTGATAGTCGGCGGTGACGCGCCGCGTCAGGTCGCCTTCGGCCATCGCTCCCATGATGGCGGCCAGGTCCGCGAGCGCGCTCCCGGTATTGTCGCAGAGCGCATTGATCGCGGTGGCCAGATTGAGCATGAAGTCCTTTTTGCCGGTGGTCGGAATGCGCTGCGAGAAGTCGCCGCCGGCCGCCGCATTGACGATCGCGTCGACCTCCGCCTCGATCGACTTTTCCACGGTCTCGTTCTTCCATTCGACGACGGTGCCGACCCGCTTGCCGTGCTGGTCGGCGACCGCGGTAGCCACCAGGTGAAATTTCAGGCCGCCGATCGCGATATGGGATTGGTGCGAGCCGATGAGCGAATCCAACAGCGCGCGAATGCGCGGCCGATCCTTGTGGAAGATGTCCATGTTGGCGCCGACGATCCTTAAGGCGTCGAAGCCGGGCAGCGCTTTGCGCAGCTCGCCCTCTGCGTCTTTCATCATCTCCTGCAAGGTCGAGTTCGCGTAGATGATGTTGTATTGATCGTCGGCCAGCATCACGTTCGAGCTCACCACGTCGAGCGCCGAGCGGACGCGCAGATTGATCACCTTCTCGGCGATCGAGGCGCGGAATACTTCCGTGGCCTTGGCGATCGCGCCGACCTCGTCGCCGCGGCTGGTATAGGGCACATCGACGATGCGGTCGTTCGTCAGCTCGACGAGAATGCCGGCCATGCGTTTGATCGGCCGTCCGATCGATAGTACGCCGAAAACCGCCGCGCCCACCAGAATGACGATGGCGAAAGATCCGAAGCCGATGCTGATACGGGTCGCCACGGTCCGCCGCGCCGCTTCGGCGGCCATCAGTTCGGACGCATGCGCCTTGGCGGCGGAGGTCGCGGTCGCGATCAGGGCGTCGATCTCTTTGCCGATCTTGCTCGCTTGCTCGAGCGGTTTTTCGATGTCGCCATAGTCCTTCTTGATCGCCGTCATTTCGGCGGCGACGGCAGCGTAATTCTTGGCCAGATCGACGAGCTTCTCGAGCGGCGCGCAGTTGCCGACTTGGCCGCAGAGTTGCAGCGGCGCTTGCAGGAAATTGACCGCGGCTGCCATGCTGTCGCGCAATCCGGCAAGCGCGTCGTCGGCTTCCCGTTCGGAAATGGTCAAGCGTATTTCACGGGTGCCGATCTGCATGTGCTGCAAGGCCATGCCGGCGCGCAACAGATCCGCGGTGACCGCCTGCTCGTTGCGCTCCACTTCGGACTGCCGCAGCATCGCGGCATTGCCGAGCTGCTGATTGAGCATCATGCCGGCCACCAGCACGATGCCGATGCCGACCGTGATGGTGAGCTTGGCGCCGATGGCGAGGCTCAATCGGGACAGCACGGTCGGGAGCTTCGGTCTGCGCATGAAAAGGCCCTTTCCGTCGCGGGGCGGCTCAGACGCGCGGGCTAATTCTTGCGCGCCGCTAGCAAGATGCACGTGATCGGGGGTCGCCGTGGGAGGACCAATGACTACGCGAGGAGGCCGCGCCCTTTCGTCTCGAACGATCTGCTGCCGACCTCCGCTGACCGCAGCGGATCGGCCTCGATACGTTCCCCCGCGTCAGCACCGGCGGCGCAATATTACCGACGGCCCCGTTTGCAAAGAGTTAACCGATCTACCCGGGGCGATGACGGGCAACGCGTAGCGCGGATGAGCCCAACGGGTCCGGGGGCTTGCGCGATGACGATCCCGGATTGTGCGGCTCGCGCGACGCGTCGGCTGAGTGACGAACCACTTCGGAAATTTGCAGGAACTGTCTGGCCAGAGGACTTGTCTTGCGCCAGATCATGCCAATGGTTCGCGAGGGTTGGGGATCCTTGAAGCGAGCGACAGACACCGACGCCGAGCGGGTCTCCACCGCCACGGCCATTTCCGGGATCAAGGTTACACCCATGCCGGCGCTGACCATTTGGACAAGTGTCGATAGCGAGCTCGCGTCCAGCACCTCCCGTGGCAGCGACGATTGCGTATTGCAGAACGACAGGGCCTGCTCGCGAAAACAGTGGCCCTCTTCCAGCAGAAGCAGCCTCATCTCGCGTAGCGTTTCGCTACTGGGCACCGGCGTTCCTGCATCCTTGCCAGGCCGGACCAGCAGGAAATTTTCCGCAAATAGGGCGACCTCGGTAAGCGAAGGTTCGGACACCGGCAGAGCGACAATTGCTGCGTCAAGCCGGCCGTCCGCGAGTTCTTGTATCAGCTTCGACGTCAGTGTCTCACGGACGTGAATGTCAAGTTCGGGATGCGTTCGCGTGAGGTTCCCGATGACCGCAGGCAGCAGATAGGGTGCAATCGTCGGGATCATGCCGATGCGCAGCCGGCCCGCGAGCCGGTCCCGCGACGCTCGCGCGAAGTCGCCCAGTTCATCGACCGCGCGCAGGATGTCGCGGACGCGCAGAACGGCGTCTTCCCCGAACTTCGTAAGCCGGACTTGTCGGGCGCCTCTCTCGATGAGCACGGCGCCCAAAGATTCCTCCAGTTCCTTGATCTGCATCGACAACGCCGGCTGCGAAATCGTGCAAGCTGCCGCCGCG
>Ga0181533_1006212_pt1 | contig 10969 bp, 12 predicted proteins | sample PEATcosm2014_Bin_45_FD_119772 | JGI IMG/M metagenome (GOLD analysis project Ga0181533, IMG submission 119772) | Peatland microbial communities from MTU Mesocosm Facility, Houghton, MI, USA - PEATcosm2014_Bin11_60_metaG | ecosystem: Environmental > Terrestrial > Soil > Wetlands > Peat | place...
CTCGCGAGCGACGCCACGACCCTGCTCGACGCCCCCCCCGACGCGTTCGCGGCCCGGTTCGTCGGGTTCGAGAACGTCTTCGACCGGCCCCGGCTCGAGACCGCGCGCTCCACGGCGCTCGCGACGTGGCTGCTGGACCGCGCCGGGCCCGAAGGGGTCGCGTTCGCCGCCCCCCCGGCGGCCGCCGACGGGACCCCCCGGCGGTGGACCGGGGTCGTCCGGAGCGCGCGGCCCACCCCGCACGGGGTCGTCGTTGAGGTCCTCGCGGACGGGCTCCCCCTCACGCTGCGCTCGCCGCGCTCCCCGACCGTTCGGCCCCCGGTTTCGGGCGCGTCGATCGGCTTCGACATTGACCCGGGCGAGCTATGTCCGCTGGGGGCCTCCCGAAGGATCCCCCCGGGGAAGCCGTGACCGACCGACCCACCGCCGTGAGCTCGCTCGACGTGGCGCTGCTCGAGCGGATCGCATCGACCTCGAACGTCGTCGCCGCCGCCCGGGAGCTCGGGATCTCGCGCGACCGGGCGAACTACCACCTAGGGCGCCTGGCGCGGGCGTTCGGGGGGCCGGTCGTGGCGACCGAGCGGGGAGGCGCCGGCCACGGCAGAACCCGCCTCACGCCGCTCGGCGACCGCATCGTCCGCGGGGGGTTCGACGTCGTCGAGATGCTGGGGGCGCGTCCGTGGGGAGCGCCGGCGAACCTCCTGCGCGGGACCTACCGCGCCGGTCCGCCGCCGACGGTCGACCTGGGGGGAACGCTCGCGCTGAGGGTCGCCTTCGCGGCGGACGACGGCGAGCGCGTCCGCGTCGTCCTCGATCCCGAGGCGATCGTCGTGGCCCGGGAACGGTTCCCGTCGAGCGCCCGAAACGTCCTCGCCGCGACGGTCGAGGCCGTGCGCCCCGGCACCGGCCCCCTCGGCCGCATCCTGGTGGCGCGCGTCGGACGGGCCCGCCTTCGGGTCGCCTTGACCGACGAACCGGTCCGGACCCTCGGGCTCGCCCGGGGGCGGCGGATCTACCTGTACGTGAAGGCGACCGCGCTCCGGCGCGTGGGGCCGTCCCGAGGGCGGCGCTAGTCCCGGATCCCTTCGGTGGTGAGCGAGAAGACCGCCTCCCCCTCGGGGAGGTTCGGCGAGTCGATGAGACGGGCGATCCGACGCGGGGGCTTCGACTTCCTCAGGTAGACGCGGTACGTCGCCGCATGGGCGACGATGTTCCCGCCGATGGGGCGGGTCGGGTCCCCGAACAGCACGTCGGGGCGCGACGACACCTGGTTCGTCACGACGATCGCGGCGTTGTACATGTCCGAGAACCGCAGGAGCTCGTGGAGGTGCCGGTTGAGCATCTGCTGCCGCGGGGCGAGCTCTCCCCGGCCCACGTACTCCGAACGGAAGTGGGCGGTCAAGGAGTCGACGACAAGGAGGCGGATCGGCTTCTCGCGGGCCAGCTCCTGCGCCTTCTGGACGAGGAGCATCTGGTGGTTCGAGTTGAACGCGCGGGCCACGTGGATCCGACCGAGGGCCACCTCGGGGTCGATCCCCACGCCCTTCGCCATGTCGACGATTCGTTCGGGCCGGAAGGTGCTCTCGGTGTCGATGTAGACGACCTCGCCCGAGAGCCCCCCCTGGGCCGCCGGGAGCTGGATGTCGACCGCGATCTGGTGTCCGAGCTGGGTCTTGCCGGTCCCGAACTCTCCCGAGAACTCGGTGATCGCTTGGGTCTCGACGCCGCCGCCGAGCAGCTCGTCGAGCGCCTTCGCGTTCGTCGTCACGCGCCCGAGCTTCTTCCGCCGTTCGAGCACGGTCGTTCCGCTCTCGAACCCGCCGACGTCCGCGCGTCGCCGGGCCTCGCCGATGATCTTCTGCGCGATCGCGACGCCGATCTCGGCCGCCTCGGCGACGTCCCCGGGGGAGGCGACGGCGAGCTCCATGAGGTCGGTATAGCCGGACTCGCGGAGCTTCTCGGCGGTCGTCTCCCCCACGCCGGCGAGGTCCTCGAGCGCGACCTGCTCCCGGGGTTCGGCGTCGGACGGTCCGGCCCCGGGGGGGCGGGTGGTCGGTTTGGCGGGCACGAACCGACCGACCGGGTCCCCGGAAGATAAGCGTGCGGGGAGAGGTGGCGAAACGGTGAACGGTGGTGCGTCCCTAGGGGTGGGCCCCTCGCGGAACGAACGGCTCGCCCGTCAGCCGCTGGTAGACCGTCGTGTACAGCCGGCTCACCTCGTCGACCAGGAGCGGAGGAAGAGGGGGTATCGAGGGTTCCGCGGAGTGGGCCTGCCGCGCCCGGACGAGCTGGTCGTAGTATCCGGTCTGGCGGTAGTGCTGGCGAACGAACTCCTTCGAGAAGTCGACCTGGCGGCCCCGCGCGTAGGCGTCCTTGTCCCAGAACCGGTCCTCGTCGGCGGTGCCGAAGGTGTCGACGACCATGAGGACACCCTCCGCGTCCACCGCGAACTCCTTCTTCCCGTCGACGTGCAGCAGCCCCCGCGGTTCGATCTCGGCCTTGATCGCCGCGTCGATCTTCAGGATCGTCTCGCGGATCGAGTCGAGCTGGGGCCGGTCGAGGACCGACAGCTCCAGCGCTTCGGGGATCGTCAGCAGTCGATCGACCGGCTCGAGCTTGGTGGTCACTTCGAAGTGGGGCTCGGGGAGCTGCATGCCGTACGCCAGGGACCGGTCGGCCGGGAACCCGAGGTCGCGCGCCGTCGCCTGGCCCGAGCGCACGCGGTCCCACAACGAGCCGGCGAGATAGTACCGGACGATGATCTCGAGCGGCACGAGATAGTCGGTCGGGTGCGGCCCGAGCGAGCGGGGCTGGGGGACGACCCGGACCCGCCGGACCCGCATCGACGTCGGTCCTCCCAGGCCGAGGAAATGGTGGGGGATCGCGTGCCGGGAGCACATCGTGAACCAGTGGGCGGCGGTCCGCGCGAGCGTCTCCCCCTTGAACGGGATCTCGCTCGGGATGTGCTTGTCGAACACCGAGATGTCGTTCGTGAACCGAAACTCGAGTTCGGTCGGGGAGACCTCGTAGACCTCCTTCACCTTCCCCCGGCGCAGGAACGCCGGGGAGGGGGAGGTCGGCGCCGCGGTCGACTTCGGCATGGCCCGACCACGAGAGCGGTCGCGCTTAACGTTCGCGGGAGAACGGGTCGATCACGCGCCCGGAGGCGGTGCCGGCCCCCCGAGACGGTTGATCTCCCGGGTGTCGAGGATGGGCTTCGGCGCGCCGAGCGACACGACCCGGATCATCGCGCGTCCGACCGCCTCGGTGGAGGTCAGCGAGTTGGGCGCCACCCGCCCTACCACCCAGAGGAGCGGGCTCAGGACCCGGTAGGCGATGCGGTACCCGGTCGTCCTCGACCGGATCCCGTGCATCGGCCGGATGATCCCCGGCCGGAACATGTACGCGGCCCGGAACGGCGTCCGGAGGAGGGCGTTCTCCGTCCGGCCCTTCACGCGCGCCCACATGCTCCGGCCGCGCTCGGAGCTGTCGGTCCCCGCCCCGGAGACGTAGACGAACGTCATCCCGGGATTGAGGCGCGCCAGCCGCTCGGCCACCCCGACCGTGAGGTCGTACGTCACGCGCCGGTACTCCGGTTCCGATCGCCCCACGGAGGAGACGCCGAGGCAGAAGAAGCACGCATCGTATCCCCGCAGGCGGTCCTCGACCCCCGCGAGGTCACGGAGGTCCGGTTGGACGATCTCCCGGAGCTTCTCCGACCGCTCGCCGAGCGGGCGGCGCCCGACGGAGAGGACCCCCTCGACCGCCGGATCGAGCAGGCACTCCCTCAGGACGCCTTGCCCGACCATCCCCGACGCGCCGAACAGGATGACCTTCATCTCGGCCCCTACCGCTGGGAGCGGACGAGCGAACCGCTCCGGTCGGGAGCCCTGCGCTGTGCGGCCAGAAGGAACGTCGCTCCGCCTCCCAGGGACTCCTCCCACCGACCCACCCTCTCTTCGGTCCGGACGAGGTTCCGCCAGGCCGTCGGGTCGCGGTGGACGGCACGCAACAGCCCGGCGTGCAGGCCCACTCCTGCCCCGACCGCCATTCGATCGACCGGACGGAACCCCGCCGCCGTCACCTCGCGTTGGATCTCGGCGGGACGCCAGAAGCGGAACTCCCAGTTCGCGAGGCGACGCGGGTCGTGGGGCTGGTATCCCTCCTCGACGATGCGGTCGAGATAGTACTCCTTGGGCCGCCGGAGGATGCGCCGCGCCGTCGCAGGGTCCTCCGGGAAGAGCGCCCCCATCGCCTGGACCGCGCTCTGCGTCTCGACGATCAGGATCCCGCCGGGGCGGAGGACCCGGGCGGCCTGGCGCAACGCGTCCCACCCGTCGCGCGCGAGGAAGCCGAGCACGCCGACGAGGGTCACCGCCCCGAAGCACCCGGCCTCGAACGGCAGCCTCTCGGCGGCTCCCTGAACGAACGACAGCTGCCGGAGGCGTCCGGGATCACGGCGCCGGCGGGTCGCACGGCTGGCGCGGAGCATCGCGTGCGAGAGGTCGAGGAGCACCGTCGGCCGACGGGCCTCGAGCAGCGTCGCCGTGAACCGTCCGGTCCCGGGGCCGATCTCAAGGACCGGCCCCGGAACGCCCCGCAGGTTCCGGAGCAGGAACCGCTCGATCAGTGTTCTGCGAAGGTCGGCCTTCGGAGACCCCACCAACCGCCCGCGCTCCCGACGGACCTGCTCGCCCTGGGAGAAGCGATCGCGAACGCGACCTCGGCGGGCGACACCGGGAGCGGTCCGCCGGGAGCGCGTCATGGGCGGTTCCCGGACCCGGGAGTCCCCAATTGAGGTTGCCGCGGGGTGGGGTGAATCCCGCGGGGCGGCCGGCGACCGGACCCGGGGGCGTCGACCCGGCGATCCCCATCGAAATCCTCCGGGCCGGTCCGCGCACCGATCATCTGGGAATCCGGAGTGGGATCGGGGGGGTCGGTCCCCCCCGCGCCCGACCGGCTACAGCGATCGCGCGTGGATCGCCGTGACCGGGCGGAACCCGCGCTTCGCGTAGAACCGGCCGGCGATCTCGTTCTGGGCCGGGAACTCGGCGGTGACGATGCTGGCGCCCTTCGCCTTCAGCGCCGCCGAAACCTCCTGCAGGAGGAACTCGCCGACCCCCCGGCGACGGTAGAGCGGCAGGAGGTAGATGTCGAGGATCACCCCTTCGAACTCGGGGGCGTAGAACGGCCGCTCGCGGACCGCCGCCCGGACGAACCCCACGACCTTGCCGACGTCGGCGCCGGTCCCTTCCGCGGCCAGGACGACCGCCTTCGGATCCGCCAGCTGCTGGCGCAGGACCTGGCGGGACTGGACCTCGGCGTCGTCCCGGACCCTCAGCAACGGGTCGAACTCCTCGTTGAGGCGTTTCAGCCGGAGCATCAGGGGAACGAGGGCGACGATGTCGGCCTCCCGCGCCGGCCGTAGGCGGATCGGAACGGCCGGCGCCCTCGCCGGTGGCTCGTCGGCCGCGGGGGCGGACTTGTCGGGGGTCATGCACTCCTCCGCCAGGGGCCCGGTCCACGGGGTAGCGGGGATATCAACCCGGCCCGACCCAGCGCCCGAACGAGGCGGGCCGACCGGTCCATGAGGCTCCGGGCCCGGTCGAGGAACTCCTCGTGCGACAGGCGATGCCGAGCGATCCCGAGACGGACCGAGGCGTCCCCGACCGCGGCCGCGATCTCGGGAAAGACCTCGGGCTCCTCCATCGTCGGCAGGAGGTGGTGGACGCTGACCCCGCGGCGCTCCGCCCCGCGCGCGAGCTCCCGCGCGGCCGCGAGGACGAGCTCGTCCGGGATCGACCGCGCGCGCGCGTCCAGGACCCCCCGGAACACCGCGGGGAACACCAGCGAGTTGTTCACCTGGTTCGGGAAATCGCTGCGGCCCGTCGCCACTACCGCCGCCCCCGCCGCCCGCGCCTCGTCCGGCCAGATCTCGGGATCCGGGTTGGCGAGGGCGAAGACGACCGGGTCGCGGGCCATGGCGCGGATGTGCTCGGCCCGGACCGACCCCGGCGTCGGCGTCGACGCCGCGACCAGTACGTCCGCGCCCGCGACCGCGGCCGCCAGGTCGCCCGTGCGGCCGCCGCCATCGGTCCGGAGGGCGAGGCGGTACTTCCAGGGGTTCCGGACCATCAGCTCGTCGACGTCGTCCCGCTCCGCGTGCAGGACCCCCCTCTGGTCGACGAGCGAGAGCCGGTGCGGGTCGTGTCCGAGAGAAATCAGGAGCCGGGCGGTCGCGACGTTCGCGGCGCCGGCGCCCAGGAGGACCGTCCGGGTCTCGCGGACCGAACGACCCGTCAGCGCGAGGGCGTTGAGGAGTCCCGCCACGGTCGCCGCGGCCGTCCCCAGCTGGTCGTCGTGCCAGACCGGGATGTCGAGCCGCTTCGACAGCTCCTCCAGGATCCCGAAGCACTTCGGGGAGGCGATGTCCTCGAGGTTGATGCCCCCGAACGCGGGAGCGATCGCCTCGACGGTCGACATGAACCGATCCGGCGAGGAGACCCGGATCGGGATCGGCACGGCGTCGACCCCGCCGAGGAACTTGAACAGGAGCGCCTTGCCCTCCATCACCGGGAGGGCGGCGTCGGGGCCGATGTCGCCGAGCCCGAGCACCCGCGAGCCGTCCGTGACGATGGCGACCGTGTTCCAGCGGCCGGTGAGCTCGAACGATAGGTCCGCCTGGCGGTGGATCGCGCGCGAGACCTCGGCCACCCCGGGAGAGTACCAGAGGGCAAAGTCGTGCAGCGAGCGGACCGGGACCTTGGGGACCGTCTCGATCTTCCCGCCGTAGAACCGGGAGAGCTCGACGGCCCGACGGCCGAGGAGGTCCGTCGCATCCTCGCGACGCCGGACGACCGACGGGGTCGGGGGTCGGAGCTTCCGGCGGCCGGCGCGCGGAGGCGCCACCGGCGCCGCCGTGCTCTCCGACATGGCTCGGCGTGGACCGGGGACCGGGGTATTTACACTTTGCCGAATACGGGCCGAAAAGTTCGGCGATTGACGGCCCGCAACGCCGTCCGGAGGTCCGGGTCAGGGGGGTCGGGCGACCGTCAGGACCTCGGCACGGTCCGGCCCCACGAGCACGGTATGCTCGGCCTGGGCGACGAGCCCGCCGCCGCGCTCGACGAACATCGGATACGACTGGAGCACCCGCCGGGCGCGCTCGAGCGCGGAACGCTCCTCGGGCGACCGCGCCCATCGCGCGGTGAACGGCAACGTGCGGAAACGCTCGAACATCGCCGCGAGCGCCGGATCGTCCGGTCCCGGCGGACGGCGGAATCGGACGATGTGCCCGAACGGACCGTTGTCGATGCGGCCGAGTCCGTTGGTCGCGAACGGTTCGATCGCCACCACCTCCCCCTCCACGAAGGTGGCGTCGGTGGCGCCCGGAACGTTCGGGATCGACTTGCCGGCGTGGAGCACGTACCGCTCGATCGTGTGTCCGGTGAGGTCCACGACCGGCTTCAGGCCTCGGGCCCGGATCGCGTGCGCGATCGCGCGGCTGACGTCATCGACCGGCCCGCCGGGTCGCACCGCGGCGATCCCGGCCGAGACCGCCTCATGGACCGCACGGATGAGGTGGGCGTTCCGCCGGGCGCCCCCGACCTCCACGGTGTCGGCGGTGTCGGCGACCGCCCCGTCGATGTGGGCGCCGACGTCGACCTTCAGCAGGTCTCCCTCCACGAGCTGCGACGTATCGTCGGCATCGGGAGTGTAGTGGGCTGCCTCCGCGTTCCGGGAGAGGTTCGCCGGGAACGCCGGCGCGGCCCCCGCGTCCCGGATGTGCGCCTCGACGGCCTCCGCGATCTCCCGCCGGAACGCACCGGGGACGGCGAGCCGGACCCCGAGCTCGCGGGCTCCGGCCGCGATGCGCGCGGCCTCGCGCCACCGCTCGAGGTGTTCCGGATATCGGTCGGGGGGAGTCATCGGGGAACCACCCGCCCGACGCCCGACCCGGTCAGGTCGACCAGATCGGACGGCCGTCCGACCGGAGGCGGGCGCGCCGCCAGGTAGACCCGCACCTTCGAGCCGAACGCCCGCTCGGCCTCGGCGATCGTGCGCGCAGGCCGTTCCCCGTGCCGGTTGGCCGACGTGGCGACGATCGGGCCGACCCGACGGGCCAGCTCGCGCGCGACCGGATGGTCCGGCACCCTCAACCCGATCGTGCGTCCCCCCGCGACCGCCGGCGCGAGGCGGCGCCGGGCCGTCGGCGTCGGACGCAGGAGGATCGTGTAGGGACCCGGGAGGTGCCGGCGCACGAACCCCCGGGCCGTTCGGGAAAGGCGGCCGAGCGGTTCGATCTCGTCGGCCGAACTGACGGCGACGGAGAGGGGCTGCCCCCCCGGACGCGCCTTCGCGCGGAGGAGGCGGGCCACCGCCTTCGGATCGGCCGCGCGGGCCGCGAGCCCGAGCAGGGTGTCGGTCGGGAAGACGACGAGCTCGCCCGCATCGAGGGCCCGCACCGCGCGGTCGAGCGACGGGCCCATCGGCCTAGAAGTACTCCTCGCCGACCCGCGAGTAGGCCAAGAACTCCTCCGGGCGGAAGTACAGCGCCAGCTCCCGCGCGGCCGACTCCGGGGAGTCGGAGGCGTGGACGAGGTTGGGGGTGATCCCGAGGCCGAAATCGCCGCGGATCGTCCCCGGGGCGGCGAGCTGGGGGTTGGTCGCGCCGGTGATCAGGCGGACGACCGTGATCGCCGAGCGGCCCTCCAGCGCGAGGGCGAGGATCGGCCCGCTCGTGATGTGCTGGATGAGCGCGGGATAGAATGGCTTCCCCTGGTGCTCGGCATAGTGGCGTTGGGCGAGCTCGGGGGTGACGTGGAGCGTCTTCGCTGCGAGCAGCTTCAATCCCTTGCGCTCGAACCGCGTGACGATCTCGCCTACGACCCCCCGTCGGACCCCGTCCGGCTTCACCAGGACCAATGTGCGTTCGACGTTCCCTTCCGCCATTGGCCTGCCGAGGCGGGCCGGCGGGTAACCTTTTCGCGCGCAGGGGGCCCGTGGGCGAGAGGTATTGCACGGCCGCGGTTGGGAGGACGCGTGCCTCGCCGTTCCGCTGCCCCCGGGACCGCGGAACCGGTCCCGGCCGCCGGGCTCGACCTCGCCGGCGTTCCGCACCGCCGGACCGGCTTCTGCCTCCTCGGACCGGGCCTCGCGACCGAGACACGGGTCCTGGGCGGTGACGAGGAGATCGTCGCGGCGGTCCGGTCGGCCCGGCCGGGGATCGTCGCCGTCGATGCGCCGCTCTCGCTGCCCCGCGGGCGCCGGTCGCTCGAGGTGCCCGGGCCGCCCCACCTGCGCGCCTGCGACCGGTCGCTCCTCGACCTGGGGATCCGCTTCTTTCCGGTGACCCTCGGCCCGATGCGGCTGCTGACCCGCCGGGGGATCGACCTCGCCGGCCGCCTGCGGCAGGACGGCTACTCCGTCATCGAGGCGTACCCCGGGGGCGCGCAGGACGTCCTGGGGATTCCGAGGAAGGGAGCCGGACCGGAGCGCTTGCGCACGGCGCTGGTGCGGTTCGGGTTCACCGGCGCGGTCGAGCGGCGCGGGATCACCCACGACGAGCTGGACGCGGTCCTGTGCGCGTACACCGGGAGGGAACACCTCGCGGGCCGCTCGCTGGTCCTCGGAGACCCGACCGAGGGGCTCCTCATCCTCCCTCAACCGAACGGGACAGCCGGGAAACGGCCGGGGGAACGGACTACGGGTCGATCTCGCGGAAGCTCCCGACCCCCCCGGAGCGGGTGAGGATGACGACACCCACGTTCCGCACCCACCCGGCGGGCCGTTCTCCCGCCTCCGCCATCGACGGTTTCGGCACGTCCAGCGGCTCGACCGCGCTGCTGCCGTCGACCGGGTCCTCTCCGTGAGCTGAATCGCGGTCCTCCCGGCGTTCGAGCGGCGCCGCGTCGCACGGGAGGTCCGCGAACTCCTCGACGCCGGGCCCGCCACGGGCCGGCGCCGATCCGTCGAGCTCCCGTACCGTACGGACGTCTACTGGACCCGCCGCCGCTAGGTCGCCCGAGCCCCGGGAAGGCGGGCATCGCACCCCGACGCCCATCGGCATCGCCCACATCGAGCGGAGCTCGGCGTCGCGCGGCCGTCGTACGGGGCATCCACCGCGCGACGCATCGCGATGAGCTCCGCGCGCGCGGCCGGGTTCCACGGGACCCGGACCTCCCGGTCGGAGTAGCGGACGACCCCGAACGGAGGGGCCCGACCCTCGGTCTCCTCGACCAGAAGGCAGTATGCCCAGACCTGGACGACATGCGAACGGAACGGGTCCCCCGCCGGCGCCGGCCTCCGCTTTACCTCCACCGGGACACGCCGGCCATCGGGTCCGCGGCGCAGGATGTCGGGACGGCCGACGAGACGGAACCGCTCGGAGCGCAGCGTTTCGGGCCGTCCCGCGTCGATCGCCTCGAGCGTCCCCCAGCGAGCCTCCCGGGCGCGCCGGAGGAGCGCCCGCGCGCTCATCGCGGCGACGACGAGCCCTCCGGCGAGAAGGAGGAGGGGGACCCATGCCGTCAGGGACGCACCCCTCCCGCCACGCCCATCGCGGCGATTGCAACGCCGAGGAGCAGCCCCGCCCAGTAGAGCCCCCCGTGCTCGGCGCGGCGACGCTCGGCCCCGAGGAGTCGGTGGTGGTAGGCGCGACCCGCGTGCTCCGGCGGGGTCTCCGGGGCGTCGGGGTACCGACGGCGGTAGTAGAGGGCTCGGGGGCAGTAGGCATACTCGGAGAGGTCGGAGGCGGACGCCCACCTCGGCTCGGAACCCACGGGAGGACGGCGGGCCGCACGAGGCCTTACGAGTTCCGTTGGAGAGGCACCGGGACCAGCGCGGGGGCTACTTCTCGGGGGGAGGCGCCGGGGCGGCGGCCTTGGGCTTGCGCGTCCGGGGCCGCGGCGCGGGGGCCGGTGCGGGGGCCGGTGAGGTCGCGGGCTCGGCCGGGGCGGCCGTCGGGACC
>Ga0181533_1006216_pt1 | contig 10964 bp, 12 predicted proteins | sample PEATcosm2014_Bin_45_FD_119772 | JGI IMG/M metagenome (GOLD analysis project Ga0181533, IMG submission 119772) | Peatland microbial communities from MTU Mesocosm Facility, Houghton, MI, USA - PEATcosm2014_Bin11_60_metaG | ecosystem: Environmental > Terrestrial > Soil > Wetlands > Peat | place...
ATCCTGCCGGATCTGCGCGGCCACAATGAAGCCTGGCACGAAGCCCGGAACCCTGCTCTTTCCCCCCCCATCGCTGCCATCCAAGCTATTCGAGCCGGAACGAAACCGAACTCGGCCGGATTAATCCGAAAAGATGCAAAATTCGTGCACGCCTGGGCTAAAAAGAATGGCTCAAACCCTAAGGCATGCACCAAATGACCTTTGACCGGCAGCGGGCTAGGTTGATCGAGGCGGAAATGATAGCCGATGAACTCTTCGAAATGGGGGCGCTCAAGTGGCTCATGGGGATAAAGCGTCGATAAATGACCTCTTGACCATGGCTCAAGCTCGCTGCAATAATCTTTTCGGTCTGGGCAATGTCGGCAATGTTCGCGCGCTCTCCGGCGATGACTGCAAACTCGCCATTTGGCCGTCTCATTCTCTATCGTGATTGGAAAAAAGCCTGTGACAATCTCGGAATAGAGGGAATAGACCTTTACGGCGGGACTCGGCACAGTTAGGCTGCCTTACTTTGCGAAGTTCTCAGGCCGGAAGGCGTAAAGGAGCTTGCCGGGCACGAGACAAACAAAGCTTTCGAGAGCTATTTTCAGGTGGATTTGGACGATTTGCGGGAAGGCTGCGCAAAGACCAGGGAGCGTACAACCGGAACGGTCCTTAAAATGAAAGAGACCACTCGTCGCCGGCCCCGCCTCGCGGGTGGGTGGGCTGTCGAGAATCCAATGTGGGCTGGCGCAGGTTGTGCCGCGCAGCGCACTAATTGTCCGCGTAGCGGCTTTTTATAGGTTTCTTTGGGTTAATTACCTTATTTATAGTCTATCTCAGAAGGCATCCCGCGCCCGCCCCACGCGTCCGACTTCCGCCTAAAGGCGGTAAAAGGATCTTCCGCCTAAAGGCGGTAAAAGGAATGACCAGATTATGACCAGATTAAGACCAGATTATCGCTAAGGGGTGCCCGCAATCTATATGACATTTTCTTGCCCAGTGTTGTTCATAAGTCTGTCTTACGAGGATTGACATGTGCAAGCTGGTGTTGAACCCGGCAGAACACCTTAAGTTAGCAGAAACTCACGCTGCCCTGGGCTGCACGGTGCGTTCAATTTGTTTTCCGGTCTCTGCTTCAGCCTTCCTTATCTCGTAGGCAATTTGCAGGTTCATCCAGAACTCGGGAGCTGTGCCGAAGTACCGCGCGAGCCGCAATGCGGTGTCAGCAGTTATGGCACGTTGTTCCTTGATGATACCGGTAATACGGTTCGCCGGAACCCCCAAAGCACCGGCCAGAGCATTGGCGGAAAGGCTAAGTTCAGCCAGTTCTTCACGTAAGATTTCCCCTGGGTGGATAGGACGCATAGCATTTTTCATTGCCGTTCTTTCCTCAGTGATAATCCGTTATTTCTACATTGTGCGGCCCATCTTCAAGCCATTCGAAACACACACGCCACTGCACGTTTATGCGGATACTGAACTGTCCTTTGCGGTCACCCGCGAGTGCTTCAAACCGGTTACTCCGAAGGCGCGTTAAGTCCTCAAGTCTTACAGCACTGTCAAGAACCTGCAACCGCCGTTCAGCCTGGGCGCGGAATCCCTCGAAGCGTCGCACCCGGTGGCCACGATAGAGGGCCTCCGTATCCTTATCCCTAAACGAGCGAATCATGAGATGAAATTAACAGGTTTTACGCCTCACGTAAAGCATCTATTCCGAAAATATGGAAACTGGGCATCGCCTGGTTACCAGGGAGCTTCAATATCCGCATAATCCCCGTAAAAATGAAAAAGGGTTGACATGCAACACCGCTGCAACACGCCAACCCTCTTTTTGCAATTCTAAATTATTGATATTGCTAATCTTATTTATGGAGCTACGGGGAGTCGAACCCCGGACCTCTTGAATGCCATTCAAGCGCTCTCCCAACTGAGCTACAGCCCCGGATAGCTGCCCGGCCGAAATCTGACTTCAGCTCTGCGGCAGTTATATTTGTGTATCCAATTTGAAAGCGCCTGTCAAGGCGATTCTGGATACAGGATGCCTCACGCTCTATGCCGGGCCGGACGGTCTTTATCCAGTGTTCTTAAGCCTGAATCCCGTGTCCGGATAATGCCCGGAGTTTTCGCATTTCCCTTGACACCCGCCAAAATGCCTGATTAGAATTCGACGAGGCCGGAGTGGTGGAACTGGTAGACGCGCTGGACTCAAAATCCAGTAGGAGCAATCCTGTGCGAGTTCGATTCTCGCCTCCGGCACTTTGGAAAACCAACGCGTTAGCTCACTGTCAAATCATTCATCCGCGTGCTTTCGCCCCAACAGAAATGGCCCTGTGTACATTCTGCTCTGAGAAATTGGTGTTCGACTGCAATCGAAATGTGAGTTTGCTCAGAATCGAGTCCGGATCATGCTTGATATTGAAGTAAAGAGCCGGAAGGTGTTCACCGTTTGCCGGATCGTTGGCGATCGGTGACCGCATGCCCTGAATGAACCTGCTCTAACAACTTCGGATGCCTGCGCCAAAAGCAGATGTACGCGGGCCGCCTTCCCGGCCCGGGATTCTAGCCTGTGGAAGTGCTTGAAAGGTACGAAGTCAGGTTGAGGTTGTCGAGCATTCCGGTAACCTGGAGTGCAGCCTGAAAAGCCGCTTGTACCTGTGACAGCTTGGTGGTCGCCTTGGCCACATCCGTATCCTGGAGGCTGGAGAGGGTGCTCTTTTCGTTTGTCTGAATAACGTTGATCGCCGATTGCTGGTTGCTGAGATCGGACAGCATGGTCCCGTTAATGGCCGACTGATTGTTTATACTGTTGTATGCATCGTTTAGTGTGTTGATATCGCTGCTTATCGTAGCCGAGTCTCCCGACTGCAACGCCTGCCCAAGGCCCCAGATTACCTTCAGCACGTTGAGGGTTTGTCCTCCGCTGCTAAATGAGAAGACATCGTTACCGGTAAGGTTTACAGCCGTTGAACCGCCGCCGGAAGCATTGCAGGTGCCGGTCTTCACCAGTATTGAATTTTGATCTCCACTGTCGGTGACCGCCCCGGTCGAGTCGTCGATAGAGAAAGGCGCTGAAGCCGTGCTTGTGCCGCCGAAGATGTACTGATCGCCGTATTGGGAGTTGGCCAGGTCTACCGCCTGTTGCAGAACCCCGTTCACCTCGCTGGCCAGGCTCGCACTGTTGGAGATCCCGGTCGCGCTGCCGGCTGAAACTGCGATCTGCTGCGCCTGGCTGACCAGGTTTGAAAGCTGGCTCAGGGCTGACGAGGTAGCCTGGCCCCAGCCGGTGCCAAAACTGATGCCGCTGAGAATAGAGTTATATTCCTGCAGACCCTGATTGATGTTCATTGTCCGCGCCCAGTCGGAGGGGTCATCGGATGGGGAAGAGAGCGTTTTACCCGAAGAGATCTGCTGCGAGAGCTGATTGATCTGTTCTTGTTGATCATTGAGGGTGAGCAACGTCTGATTTGTTTGCATGCCGAGTGTAATTCGCATAGCTTTCCCCTCTTAAGTAACCATAGAGATTACCGTGCTCATCAGGTTGGAGACCGTTTCGATGACCTTGGCCGCTTCCTCGTAAACCTGCTGGTCCTGTATAACGTTAATCATTTCCTGGTCCGTCGAGACGCCGGAAACGGACTCCTGTTGGGTCTGCAACTGGGTTTGGAGCGAGTCATAGAAGCTCTGGTTATTGTTCGCTTGCTGGACGTCGTCTCCCACATTCTGCTGGATGTTGCTCAAGTATTGCTCCAGTGTAGTAGTGGTCCCATCGGAGAAAGATACCTGATTGTCCTGAAGGTCCCCTATCGCCTGTGCGCAGGAGCTCAAGTAGGCCGCAGTCGGGCCGTTCAGAAAGGTTGTGGACGCCGTAATGGAGGAGGCGCCGGCGCCGGTGAAAACGGCCAGGGCCGCATTGGGGGGATTTCCCTCAGAAATCTTGTTGACCTGGGACATGAGCGCGGTGGTGAAGGTATTTAGCTGGTTCATATAGTTGCCCAGGTTCCCCTGAGCCGTTTGGAGCCCGCCGAGTTGCCCGCCCGTGAAGAACGTGGCTGCCGAGATGGGAAAGGCCATTCCGCCCCAAACTGCCGCTACCTGACCACCAGTTTCAGTGGTATTGACGTTGACCATGCCAGTTGTCGGGTCCTGGGAGAAGCTCACAGGGATAAGTTGGGCAAGGCTGTCCATCGCCTGGTATCTTTCGTCGCTGAGCTCGTTTGCCTGGCAAGTGGGTGTTGAACTTTTTTCAATTGCCGTATTGAGCTGGGCTATCTGGTCGATAAGCGTATTCGCCTGAGAGACCGTATTTTGGATCTGGCCGGGAATTTGGGTGGCAATTTGGTTAAGTTGATTGTATGTGGATTTCACGGCGCTGGCCAGACCCTGCGCCGCCGAGTAGACCCCAGTCTGCTCGCTGAGCCCTGTCGGGTTTTGGGCCAGTGTGCTCCACGAATCAAAAAAATTCCCCAGGGCCTGGGAAATTCCATTGTCGCCGGAATCCGAACAGGCGGACTGGATAGATGTGAGTTCGGTAGACAGGCTTGTGTACTGCGAATCATCGGACATGGCGTTCATGAGCTGCTGTTCAAGAAACTGGTCCCGCGCCGATGTAATCTGGCTGATGGTTGCTCCGTTGCCCAGCCAGGCTAAGCCGGTCAGAACCGCCGGACTTTCCGTCTGCAATGCGGTCTCGTCCGCATACCCCGGGGTGCTGGCATTGGAAATGTTGTTCGAAGCGACCTGTATCTCTACCTGTGTATTCTGCAGGGTCTGCAATGCAGTATTGAGCGTAACACTAAGTCCGGCCATCTTTTAAATCTCCCGTGCGAACGTAACTCCCTTCGGAGGGCGCACCCCTCGCCTTGTTTTTTTACCGGCCGGGCCATAGCTCGGAGGCGAAAAGATCGAAAGAAAGTCCCGCCAGAAGGAAAGAGATTTTTCGATAAAAACTCCGTTGGCCGTGTTCAATGTGCTGATCTCGCTCAGCAGGGACTTAAAGGAGTCCGAAGCCGTAAGAAAGCCTCCCCCTGCCTCTTTGGCGGATTGGAGTTTCCATTCCAGTTCGGTGACCAGATACTCTTTTTTCGGAACAAGCCGCAAGAGTTCGCCCCCAGCAAAGCGTTTGAGGATTTCGGCTTCATTCCGGAGGACCTCGAGCAGCTCGAGAGCGGTCGGAAGGCATTCAGAATGAAAAGGAGAGTTGTCAGTCGCCGGCACCTCGCGGTGCGCAAAGCTTTCGGCCGTTTGCAGACTTGATTCCATGTCATTACTCCCAGTTTCGATTACGTTCAGTTCCTAGGAAAAACCCACGCATTTCTCAATCAACAGAATTCTTTATATCGTTAGCAGAAAGATCGCCTGCAACCTGCGGCGACGGACTCCGTCAGCCGGCCCCCGGTTTGTTCCAGGACGTTGCAGAAACGGCGGTTTGCGCTTCAGCCGGGGACGTCTTCAGCTCTTGCGAGGTCCGCGTTTTAACAAGAGGCTCAAGCTTGGAGTAGAGCATATCCCCAATCCCCAGAGCTGAAGAGCGGCTGATTACTTTGGATACCTCCCCGGCAAGCATATCTTCGTATATTTCTCTTGCGCTTCCGGGCTCTTCCCCGCGCACAAGACCTTCACGCGCGGCTTTCATCATGTAGGAAATCATCACCGATTCGAATTCCCGGCAACTTTCCCGAAGCCGTCTTTTCTGGATTTCCAGTTCACGGGGAGAATCTGCCTGAAGAACCTGTTTAACATCGGCTTCCATAAGAAAACTTTCTTAAATACTTGATTCTAAATCAGTTCCAGTTCCGCATCCATCGCTCCGGCCGCTTTTATGGACTGAAGGATGTTAATCAGATCGCGGGGCGTTGCTCCTATGGCATTGAGCCCATTTATTACCTGCCCTATCGTCACCCCCCCGCCGACAACTGCGAGGTGACCTTTGCCTTCCTGGACCTGGATGCTGGTCTGAGGCACAACCTTAGTCGTGCCCTTGCTGAAGGGAAGCGGCTGGGAGACGGTTGGTTTTTCCGTTATCTGAACCGTGAGGCTTCCATGAGCCACCGCAACCGGGGCTATCCGAACGTGTTCACCCATGACTATGGTCCCGGTCCTCTCGTTAACCACGACCTTTGCAATCACGTCGGGATGCACTTCCAGATTTTCCACCTTGGTGATCAGTCCCACTATTTCACTGCGCTGGTCAGGCGGCACATCGAGTCTGATGGTTCCGGCGTCCAACGCGCGGGCGCTGATTCCTGGGACCCCGAGGCATATTGCTTCCGCTGTCTTATGGGCGGTTGTAAAGTCGGGGGTCTTCAAAACGATGTCAATCGCAGACAGTTCGGAATACTGAACCGGGATCTCTTTTTCGACCAGCGCGCCGCCGCTTATGAATGCAACAGTCGGAAAGTTTTTCTGAACGCTGCTTCCGCTTGCCCCCGATACCGAAAAGCCCCCGGTCGACACGGGCCCCTGGGCCACCGCGTAAACTTTGCCGTCCGGACCCTTGAGAGGCGTCATGAGAAGCGTGCCTCCCTCGATGCTTATGGCGTCTCCTATCGAGGAGGTTTGGACATCTATCTTCGCCCCGGTCCGGGAAAAAGGAGGCAGCTTGGCCGTAACCATGACCGAGGCCACGTTTTTGACCTTCGCCTGGGTCGGATCGACGAAGATGCCCATGTTCATGAGGGTGTTCGCCAGGGTGGTCATGGTGAACAGGGTGTTAGTCGTGGTGTCGCCGGTGTTTTTAAGGCCAACGACAAGCCCATACCCTATAAGCGAATTCGAGCGGGCGCCCAGAAAATAGGCCATGTCCTTTATTCTGGCCGGGTTGGCAGTCCCGGCCGAAAGCAGGAAGGCCAAGATCATGCCGATACAAGTTATGGAGAAACGGCCCTTCTTTTTCATGCGTCCCTGCCATGTCTAGAAAGGTGAAATGAAGTCCCAGAACTGACCCAGCCATCCAGGTTTTTGATACTGAGTGACCGGACCTTTTCCGAGCAGGTAAATTTTTGCTTCCGCCACGTTCTGTGAGAGAACTGTATTGTTGGTGTTGATATCGGCCGGGCGGATCACCCCTTCAAGAACGATCTGCTGGAGTTCGTCATTTACCTTTGTCCAGCGCGAGCCTCGAATGAGAAAGTTCCCACTGGGCAAAACATCGATCACGGTTGCAGTCATGTACGCCGTCATAGAATCGGCCTGGCTGGTTGCGCCGCTTCCTGCAAAAGTTTTGTTGAATGCGCCGTTATAAGGGCCAACAGAGAGCGCTCCCTGGGGATTGCTGACTCCCGCCCCATAGCCTACCCCTCCAAAGGTGAGGCTGCCCGTAAAGTTCTGGGCCTTCGAGTTTGACGTCGTCGAGGCCTTGGAGCCTGTCGAGGTCTCACTGACTGTTATCGTGACTATGTCACCCACCTTTGAAGCCTTGAGATCGGCGAAAAGCGAGCCGCTGCCCGGGGCCCAAAGAGAACCGGTCGGCGCGAGCGATGCGGGTTGCGGCCCGGCTTCCGGTAAGGGGAGTGATTTCGGGCTCCACACCTGCTTCGGAGTATTAAATGAAGCGGCCGGGTCTTTGCCCGATTGCATCGCGGCGCAGCCCGAAAGGATCAGGACCAGCAGGGCGGCTGAAATGAACCTGATTGCTGCGGTGTTTCCATTGGCTCCGGGATTTCTATTGTTTCGCATCTTCGCTTTGTCACCTCATCCAAGGCCAGGGGGCTTGCCGCTAACGGGTAGCCGTTACGGTCCTGGCGTCCACAACTTTACAATGAACCGTTTTTTTCGATGAGACATTGGTTACCGCCAGTGTATCCCCGACCCCTCCATCGGCATCTGCCTGTCCATTTGCGATCACCGAGAGTCCAGGTTCCTCGTAGACTATCTTCACCTGATCGCCTCGCTTGAGGACCAGCGGCTTGTCCAGGTCTTTGAGTTCCAATGGCTGATGTACTCCGAGGTTGCGCAGCACGCGCCGGTTTTCAACCTGGTCGAGCCGGGTGGCGAAACGGTCGGCAGCTTCGGTAAGGTTCATCTTGTGCACTTCCAGGTCGGCCTGGGATACCATTTCGTTTTGTTTCATCGGACGCGAGGCGAGATATACGTTTCCGAAAACCTCGACCTTGCCGACGATCCCCAGAGTGCGCACCTTCTCTTCATTCACATAGAAATCGACGGTCGCCGTAACGTTGCCTATGAAACGCTCCCTCCCTGAAGATGCCGCAACCTCATAGGTCATTTTGCCGGTCGGAATGAGAGGAATACCCGAGAAACGAACTCTGTGAATGTTTATGTCCTCCTGCTTCCAGGGCGAGTTTTCAAGAACGAACTTTTTGAAAATCTCTTCGATCATCTCTTGTGTGATCCGGGTCGCCTCCCGCCTGACCACGATTCTGTCGGGAATATCGAACTTTACGTCCGAAGAATTGATCCTGTAGGAATCGAACAGCCTGACCAGGTATGTCCTAAGCTGGCCTGGGTCGATGAACTTCTCAGACCCGGCCGGCGGAGCATCCCCGATGTTGAGTCCGCCCATAATCGTTTTCCACTCGCTGGGAAGCGTTTCCGGATCGCAGATTTCCGCAAGACAGACATCCTTATCATTCACTGTGATGTTGCTCAGGACCCGGATCTCGCTAATCGGCCCAGGAGCGCTCCAGGCCGAATCGATACCGGCAACGGGCATCACTGCCGGCAAAACCGGAACCAGGAAAATGAGCGCGGCAAGCGGCGCAATCATGACCGAACGCATCCAGTTCCCTCCCTCAGCATCACTTTACGACGTTATTTGCCATTTGCAGCATTTCGTCAGCCGATTTGATGACCTTGGAATTTGCTTCATAAGCGCGCTGGCTCAGAATCATATTCACCATTTCATTAACCACGTTCGTGTTGGAGGCTTCCAGATAGCCCTGGAGAACCGTTCCCATGCCTTCCGGCCCGCCGGGCAGAGCGTTGGTCTCGTTACCTGAAGCAGGGGTCGGGACGAAATAGTTTGCCCCAATGGACTGGAGCCCGGACGGGTTTGGAAAGTTGTAGAGTGTAATCTGTACCGTCTGCACCACTTTTCCGGTAGCGTCTGTGGCCGTGAAGACGCCGGAAGAATCGACACTCGTCGCAACGGCCGTTTTCGGTATGCTGACTTGAGGCTGCAGCGCATACCCCGAAGCGTCGACTAAGTTTCCGTTCTGGTCAGTCTTGAAGCTGCCGGCGCGGGTATAAACCTGCTGAGTGCCGCGAAGCACCTGGAAGAATCCGTTACCTTGTATCGCCAGGTCCATTGGGTTGCTGGTTTCGGTAAAATTCCCCTGCGCGAAAAGCTTTTCGACCGACGACGTCTTGGTTCCCATACCGATCTGGACGCCTGTTGGCACTGTTGTGCCTGCGCTGTTCTGCGCCCCCGCCGGAACGGTTGTCTGGTACATCAGGTCCTCGAAATTTCCGCGGCTGGACTTGAAGCCGGTGGTGTTCGCGTTCGCCAGGTTATTGGCGATCACGTCCATGTTGGTCTGCTGGGCAGCCATTCCTGTGGCCGCCGTCCAAAGGCTCCTCATCTTCCTCTCCTCCGGGCCGTTATCGGCCCTCGTTCAACCTGAATAAACCCAAGTAAGTTTACCCGGACATCTTTGAAATGACTTGAGAGTCCAGGTTTGCACTGTTTTGAATTGTCTTCTGATAAGATTCGTAGTTCCTCGTTGTTTGAACCATTCTGGCCATTTCCTCGACCAGATTGAAATTTGCACCTTCGAGCGCCCCCTGGTGCACGAAGCAGTTTGTGGCTTTTTCCGGTTGGGTCCCTGCAGCCTGAGGTTCGAAATACCCGTTCTGCGCTTTCTTCAAACTAACGTCCGGCGGGAATTGCACTATATCAATGCTGCCTATCGCGTTGTCTCCGTCAAAAATCTGACCATCTTCGGTGATACGCAGTTTCGCCTTGCCCTGTATGCTGATCGGCGCGTCTTTTCCGAGAACCGGCCAGCCATCCTGGGTAACCAGTTGCTTTGCGTTGTTTAGCGTCAGGTTTCCGGCCCGCGTATAGAGAATCCCCTGGTCTGTTTGGACGCTCAGAAAGCCGTCTCCGGAAAGAGCTATATCCAGATCATTGCCGGTTTGGTGGATTGGCCCCTGTGACATACTGGTGTAGGAAACCTCGCCCAGAACATCGCTGAAATGAACGCTGTCCTTTTTAAATCCGGGACTGTTGGCATTGGCGATATTGTTTGATATAATGTCTAGTCGCTTTTGCTCTTCCAGGGACCCGAGTGTCGTGAAATAGGATTCCAGCTTCATAGAATCTCTCCTTACGGTCCTTTAGCTTGCAACGAAGATGCCAGCGAAGCAATTGCTCCAGATTCAAGCGGGTAGCCATCTTTCAAAAGCTCGATCCACGAGCGCCCCGGAAAATTTTTCCGGCAAAGGCAGACCTGCATGCTTATATATTGACTGATTGGTATGCCTGTGGGAAAGTTGACTGAATTGATGGCCTGTTTCGGCAGGGTGGCCCTCATCGGAAGCTGATTCCCGCCGTTGGTCAGGGTGGATGCGGGTAGATGCCGTCCCGTTCCAAATTTGTGAAGAATAACTAATTTATTTGCATGGGCTTGAGTTGGAGCTTTAGGGGATAGGGTTTCTCGATTCGGCTTGGCATCATCCTTTCCAGAGGAGAAAAAGACAACATGAACATTTACATTGGGAATCTGTCTGCAAAGACCACCGAGGAAGAATTGCGTGAAGCTTTCGAGAGCTTTGGTGATGTCGATTCAGCAAAGATCATTAAGGACAATCTTACCGGGAGGTCCCGCGGCTTCGGCTTCGTCGAGATGCCGAATCAGGATCAGGCGCAGGCCGCAATAGAGGGATTGAACGGCAAGGAATTGGGCGGTTCGCCTCTTACGGTTAATGAAGCCAAGCCGCGTGAGAGCCGTGGAGGCAGATCGTTTGGAGGTGGAAGCCGTCCGGGTGGAGGCCGCCCGCCTGGCGGTGGGGGTTTCGGTGGC
>Ga0181533_1006221_pt1 | contig 10959 bp, 8 predicted proteins | sample PEATcosm2014_Bin_45_FD_119772 | JGI IMG/M metagenome (GOLD analysis project Ga0181533, IMG submission 119772) | Peatland microbial communities from MTU Mesocosm Facility, Houghton, MI, USA - PEATcosm2014_Bin11_60_metaG | ecosystem: Environmental > Terrestrial > Soil > Wetlands > Peat | place...
ATGCCATATTCGACATTGCCGCCTGAGCTCTTGGCCTTCGGCGAAGGCGCGTCGTGTTTTCGCCGCACTGAAGCGAATCGGGTGGCGCCACGACCGTACGGTGGGTTCCCACAAGATCATGAAGAAGGACGGATGGGCGGACTACCCATTCTCGTTTCACGATTCCGAGGAACCCGGCCCGGCAATCCTCGTGAAAGTGTCAAGGACGACCGGCCTTCAACCCAGAGATTTGTGATAGTGCCCGCCCACGCGAAGGCTCTCAAGGCCGGAAGCCCATGCTGCCCGATGCCTTGCACGGGTTATGGGTTTCCCTTATTATGGGGATATGAACCTCACACTTTCTCTCGACGATAAACTTGTCAAGAAAGCGCGGAAGATGGCCGTCGAGCGGGACACTACCCTGACGGGCATGGTCCGCGACTACCTGGAAAGACTCGCCGCCGAGGACGCCGCATCCGGCCGGAGACGCCGGGAACGCGAGGTGTTAGAGCGCAGCTTCAAGAGCTTCCGGTTCAAGGTTGGCCGGCGAACCTGGAAACGGGCGGACCTATATGCCCGCTCCTGAATTCCTCGACACGAATGTGCTCATTTACGCCTACGACCCGGGCGATTCACGCAAGCAGCGCATTGCGCAGGATCTCGTCAGGAGGGCGCTGGCGGGGGATATCCTGGTGTCGACACAGGTGCTGGCGGAGTTCGCGGCCACCCTTCTGCACAAGATGGAACCGGCCGCGCGTCCCGGGGATGTGGCGGCTGTGCTGAATGCGCTGGGTCCGATTGGCGTGGTTGTCCCCGATGCCGACGTCGTCCGGCGCGCGGTGGATGTCTGCGCTGAATACGGTGTGCACTTCTATGACGGCATGATTGTGGCAGCCGCGGAGCGGGGCGGTTGTGGGCGGATCTGGTCGGAGCATCTGAACGCAGGCCAGAAGTATTTTGGGATTGCGGTCGAGAACCCCTTCCGGTGAGTGCGGCTCATCCTCCGGCCTCGTCAGTCAAATCCGGCGCACCGGCGGAGGCAAATGACCTTGTGGAACTCTTCGCGCCTGTTCGCGGGCTGTTTGCGGACGGCGAACTTGATTTCAGCCGCAATCCCTCCAGCTAGCCCTACCGCCTGAAGTTCGCGCCGCGCTGATCGACTCTTTGATTAGCAGTCTGGATCAAACTGTCGACCCTGCCGCGGAAGAAGCCTGGCGAGAGGAGATCTATCGGCGTCTGCAGCAGATCGACAGTGGAGCCGTTCATCTCATCCCCTGGGAGGAAGCGCGCCGCCGTCTCCGGTCCCGGCTGGAGCAGTGACCGGCGCATCCGTTCGAATTCACCCCGCCGCCCAGGCTATTGGCGGGATCGGGTCGAATGATGCTGGGGGCGGAAGAGTGGGGGTTCGCCGCGGCCGGGCAGTTCCAAGAGTCGGGCGACTGTACGTCCATGTGAACTGACGACCGGGGCGAGAGTGACGCCGCCGAATTGCCCTCGTGTGCTATCACTAGAACTGGATGGATCGCATCGGGCGGTATAAGATCGTCGGGGAATTGGGGCGGGGCGCCATGGGGATCGTGTACCACGCCATCGACCCCAATATCGGCCGGCCGGTGGCCATTAAGACCATCCATTTCGGCGGAGGGCGCAACGCCGAGGAGCAGAACCGGCTGCGCGAACGCCTGTTCCGGGAGGCGCGGTCGGCGGGCATCCTGTCGCACCCCGGAATCGTCACCATCTACGACGTGGAACAACAGGGCGATCTGGCCTATATCGCCATGGAATTCGTGGATGGGCCGACGCTCGACCAAGTGCTCTCGGAGGCGTATCCCATATCGCCCGAGAGGATGTTCAGCATCCTGGGACAAACCGCCGTGGCGCTCGACTATGCGCACCAGAAGGGCATCGTCCATCGCGACATCAAGCCGGCCAACATCATGATCGCCAGGGACGGCACGGCCAAGATCACGGATTTCGGCATCGCCAAGATTACCGCGTCGGACCAGCTCACCATGACCGGCAACATCGTCGGCACGCCCCACTACATGTCCCCCGAGCAGGTGCAGGGGCAGCCGGTGGACGGGCGCTCGGACCAGTTCTCGCTGGCGGTGATCGCGTTCGAAATGCTGACCGGCGAGAAGCCCTACGCCGGCGAGCACCTGACCACCGTGGTCTATAAGATCGTGGCGGAAGAACCGGCGGCGCCGCACCGGCTGAACCCCACCATCGGTATCGCCATCGAGAGCGTGCTGCGCAAGAGCCTGTCCAAGAAACCGGACCTGCGCTACCCCACCTGCCAGGAGTTTGCCGGGGCGCTGGAGAGGGCGTGCGCGGGCAGCAAGGGCTGGAAGACCATGCCGCGGGGCGGCAGTTTGAACGAACCGACCATGGTGGATTCGGCCAAGCCCGGGGTGACGCTGCCGCCGGCACGGCGCGCCCACCGCGCCGAAGCCACCACCACGGCCGAAGGCGGCGAGCGGCGGACCGCGCGTTTTCTGCCGTTTCTGCTGGCCATCCTGGTGGCGGCCGGCCTGCTGGCGCTGATCGGCTGGCAGGCTGCGCCGTGGCTCTCCAACCAAACGCAGGCGACCAAGGCCCCGGTCCCGCCTCCGGTTCAGGCCGCGCCGCCGGCAACCGCTCCGGCTCCGGTTCCGGCCGAACCGAAACCGAGCCCCATGCCGCCGCCCGCCACCACCCCGGCGGAGACCGCCGAAGCCACGAACCCGCCCGCGGAAAAACCCCCCGCCAAGCCCGCGCCTGCCATCGCCGCCACCCAGCCGGTGTCCATCATCAGCAGCCCCGGAGGGGCCACGGCGACCTTGGACGGAAATCCGCAGAAGGCCTGCAAGGCGCCCTGCTCGTTGGACGCCGCGCCCGGCCGCCACACCATCTCCATCACCATGCCCGGGTATCAAATCGAGCACCGCGAAGTGGACGTGGAATCGAGCCCGGTGGAAACGCTCCCGGTAATCTTGCGGCCGCTGGGCGGAACCCTGTTGCTGGCCAGCGTGCCGGCGGGCGCGGCGATTTCAGTGAACGGGCGCCCCATCCCGCAGGTCACTCCGGCCGAGATCCCGCTCTCGCCGGGAACCTACACCATCGCCATCGAGAAGGATGGCAAGCAGGCCACCGCCAAGGTGGAGATCCGCAACGGCGTCATCAGCCACCAGAGGATTGTTCTTGAGCAGTGAGCGCGGCGACGCCCGGGGCGGGCGAGGCGCCGGGTAAGATCAGGGGAGCGGCCCAGTCCCAGTTGCGGCGTTCGATGATGGTGTGCGGCTCGTAAGTCTCGCCTCGGGCCAGCCGCCGCTCTTCGCGCCGCACCGACCATAGCAGCACCGGCCCGATCGCGCGGCTCACCACCCGGCTGAACAGTCCGAATTCCCGGCCCACGTCTTTGCGCAGCGCGCGAATCCGTTCGCTGACCGCCTCGTTGGTGCGCCGGAGATGTTTCTCCATGGCCCACAGCGCCGCGGCATAGCCGTCTCTGAGGGAGCGCGCCTCCCACTGAAAGCGCGCCCGCACGCGCGGATCGGGGTCGTTCTTGTACCGCAGCCAGCCTTCCAGAGTGGTCCGGCAGATGCGGTAAATGCTGGGCCCGTTGAGCTCGAAATCGCGGCGAAAGGCCCAATCCAGCCAGCGCTTGGAATCCTCGCGCGAAATGGCCGCGTGCTGGAAGTTGAACCGGTCCTGGCCGTGAATGTCGGCCAGATCGATGCCGGGCAGCATCCGCCCCTGCTCGTTCATCTCGGCAAACAGCGGCGTGCCGGGCACCGGCGTGTAGAGCATGAACTGGTGGAAATCGGTATTGTGCGCCACCGCGTGCTCCAGTTCGGCTTGGATGTTCTGGGGGGTATGGTGTTCGAGGCCCACGATGGTCGAGCCCAGCAGCTTGATGCCGTGCTGCCGGAGTTGGGCGGCGAGCTTGCGCGTGTCCGCTCCCTGCAATTTGGTGTACTGGGAGTGGGGCGATTCCAGGCCCATCCAGACCCACGAAACCCCCAGTTCCACCAGCTCCCGCATGGAATACTGATTGATGGCGTTGGCGGATGAGAAGACGTACAGCGACCAGGGTTTCCGGCCGTCCTTCATGCAGCCGAGCAATTCCATGGCGCGCCGTTTGTGCAGCAGAAAATTCTCGTCCATCACGAAGAACGATTTCACCTTCAGCTTCGATTCCATCTCCGACATCACGCCGAAGAGTTCCTCGCCGGTGTTGTAGAAATTCAGGAACTTGCCCTTGCCGCCGAAAAAGGCCGAGGTGGTGCAGAAGTTGCAGCCCATGGGGCACCCCACCGACGGAATGATGGTGGCGGCGGTGCGGCCCTTGTCTTGCGGCAGATTCATCCCCATGGTGCGCCCTCCGAAACCGGAAACGATTTGCGGGTGGTGGATGGGAGCCGTGTCGTCTTCGCCGAGGTACCGGCGCATCCAGGAGATGCCGTCGCCGCACACGAAGTGGTCGGCGTCGACCATCATCGAAATGCCGGGAGTGGCAGCCACATGTCCGCCGATCACGATGACGGATTTCGGCGACACGCGCCGCACAATCCGGCACATCTCCCGCACCTTCCCGATATTGACGATGATGGAGGAAATGCCGACGATGTCGTACTGGTTGGCGAGCAATTCCGCTTCAAAGGTCTCGCGCGTTGGAAAATCCAGGACCGTGGTGGGCGCCGAGATGTTTTGCTGGATCATCAAGATGCCCCACGAGCGGTGAAACATGCGGAGGGAGAACGGCCCCTGCTCACGCGTCACCTGGTTGTGATAGAGCTCCATGGGGTTGATCTTGCGGCTGCCGAACTCGTCGTCTTGCGCGTACGGACCAAACACGGAACTGAGCAGAATACGGGCGCGGACGCCCTTTGGATGTGTCTGCATTTTCGAAATTGAGTGCCGAAACCATTATACCACCGGCCGTTATAATCGAAGATTGTGAATACTTTCTCGCTCGTTGGAAAGACCGCGCTGGTGGCCGGCGCCAGCCGCGGCATTGGCCTCGAGATCGCGCGCCAAATGGCGGCCGCGGGTGCCAGCGTCGTTCTGGCCGCGCGGTCGAAGAACGCGCTGGAGGCGCGTGCCGCGGAAATCGGCGGGAGCGCGCTGGTGCTGGACGTCGCGGACCCGCGCTCCATCGCGGCCGCCATGGAAAGCATCGAGACGCCCGACATCCTGGTCAATGTGGCCGGCATCAATATCCGCAAGCGGGCCGAGGAGTTCACCCGGGAAGAGTACGACCGGATTCTCGAGACCAACCTGAACGGAATCTTCAGCCTCACGCAGAAGATCGGCGCCCGGATGATCGCCCGCGGAACGGGCGGAAAAATCATCAACATCGGAAGCTTGCAGTCGCTGCGGGCCCTGCCGTATCTGGCGGTTTACGCGATCACCAAAGGCGGGCTGGCGCAGTTGACCGAGGTCCTGGCGGCCGAATGGGGACGCTACAACATCCAGGTGAACTGCATCGCGCCGGGGATCATCGTCACCGATTTGAACCGCGCGATGTGGCAGTCGGAGAAGATGCTGAACTGGCTGAGGGGCTGCCAGGCCAACCCCAACCCCGGGACGCCGGCGGATGTCGCGCCGCTGGCGGTGTTCCTGGCCGGACGCGGCGCGGACTACATCACCGGGCAGATCATCGCGGTGGACGGCGGCTACACGACCACCGCGGTGTGGCCGTTCGAGCCGTAGGGAGCCGCGCTGCCGGTTTAGAACGTGATCCCCAGCAGGAACTCGCCCTGGTTCAGATTGCCGTGCAGCAGACCGTTGGGATCGATGAAATGCTGCGCGAGCGACACCGGGTCTACAGCACTTTCTGACCCGCCCAAAGGCCCGCCACAAATTCAGGGATGTGGCGCGGTGTCGTCATCCAAAAGTGGCCCACTCCCGACTCGTAGCGGTAGTATAGTCGTCAGCACATGTGAGGGTCGAAGTTTTTGACTGGCGATAGGAGTCGGACAAATGCAGAAACGTCCTGATCCGAGAGAAATCCGGCTCAACAATTTGATCGCTGCGGCTTCACACCATCAATCTCGGATACGTGAAGGTGCTCAATTCGCCAGCGATGAGAACGTCAAGGAAATTGGACTCCTAACGATGTATTTCGCGGAACTGGAGGAGTCAATTGCCTTCTATTGCGAGATACTCCTGCTTCGACCCGAACTCGGTGGGTTCCATCAGCCAAGGCCAGTAGGGGAGAAAAGGTTTGGTGAAAAGCTTGACCTCTGCAAAACGTTGACCATCGCTCTAGGGGTGCTCCGAACTATCGGCACAGATGCCATTATGAACGGAATCGATCAGGCCAGGGCGATTGGCGAGAAGCGGAACAGTATCATACATGGTTACTTGCATCTAGCGCCGGGTAGTACGGGTCTTGTGTTTCGGAACAAGCAAAATGAAGTGGAGGCTAACCTAAATAGTCTTCGCAAACTCAATTCGGAAGTTCTACAAGCGAACGAAAGCATGGCTCAAGTATTTGGCACCTTTTTCCGGCAGCTCGTCAATGCAGCACCCGGACAGCCGGATCTTGACGCACCGATGATAACCGCACTAGAAGCGCACCTGAAGTATTTAAGGGGAACAATAAAACTTCGCAACTCAAAGGCCGCGCTAGTTGATGCAAAGGCCGTGCTAGTTAATTCAAAAAGGAAGGCTCGTAACTCTCGCGAGCGGCTTCGAAGAGCCGAACTGAAGCTTCCTCCCGAGTATCGCGACCTTCTCATGAAGCGGAGACTTCAGTTGAAACGATGCACTGCACTGGCGAGTCGCGTTAAGGCGACGGGCACCGAAGACCCCGAACTGAAAGTCGAGAACGTGAAGCTCAAGGAAATCGACAATCAGTTAGAGGCGCTTAGGATTGCCCTTCTTAGAGATGAGCATGAGAGAAACGGCTGAACCTTCCTTGGAGGGTCAACAGAGTTCTGTGATCCGCAACCCGACAGAAACGTATTCTTAGCGAACGGGACCGGAGTCAGGGTGTACCAAAGGTCGGACCACCTACAGGAAGCGATAGTCCTCAATCGGGCTGCTCCGCCCCGTCCGCAAGGAAATCGCCGCACTCGCCCGCAAACTCAAACTTGACCATCTCGCCCTGTTCGCTTCCAATCCCCTCTGCAGGAAACGTGTGATCGGCGCCCGGATGATCGCGCGCGGAACGGGCGGGAAAATCATCAACATCGGAAGCTTACAGTCGCTGCGGGGCCTGCCGTATCTGGCGGTTTACGCGATCACCAAAGGCGGGCTGGCGCAGTTGACCGAAGTTCTGGCGGCCGAATGGGGGCGCTATAACATCCAGGTGAACTGCATCGCCCCGGGGATCATCGTCACAGATTTGAACCGCGCGATGTGGCAGTCGGAGAAAATGCTGAACTGGCTGAGGGGCTGCCAGGCCAACCCCAACCCCGGCACGCCGGCGGATGTCGCGCCGCTGGCGGTGTTCCTGGCCGGACGCGGCGCGGATTACATCACCGGGCAGATCATCGCGGTGGACGGCGGCTACACGACCACCGCGGTGTGGCCGTTCGAGCCGTAAGAGCTGACTTCTTTGGCGGGCCGCTTTCGTGCCCGAGCGACTTCAGACCCAGCCCGGGCCGGTCGAGGATGGACTTCGGAAGCCGGTCCACACCTGCCCGCACCGACTGCTTGGATTTGAGGCCGCAACTTCCGACCACAGACCTTTACTTCTTGCTGGGCGTAGGGCAGGTAGCGCCGGCCACCGCGGCCTCCTCCGGGCTTTGACATTCCAATCTGGAATCTCAAAGACCGGGCCTCCTCTTGGCTCAACTGGAACATGAAATCTTCGGGGCAGCGGGCCGCTCGCGAGGCGTCGCGCGCCTTGTCTACCTTCCCGCCCCCAGCAGCTTCAGATCTTTCAGCACGCTCAAGATGCCGGGCACCAGCGTGACCACGAACAGCACCGGCAGAATGAACAGCACGATGGGGAACAGCATCTTGATGCCGGCTTTGGCTACGGCGGTCTCGGCGCGCAGGCGGCGGCGGGTGCGCAGCGCGTCGGCGTAGACTTTCAACGCTTGCGCCAGGCTGGTGCCGAACTTCTCGCTTTGAACGATCATGGCCGAGAGCGACTTGATATCTTCAATGCCGGTGCGCCGCACGAACTGGTTGAAAGCGGTGCCGCGCTCCTGGCCGGCGCGCACCTGCATCACCACCGTGGCGAATTCGTTGGCCAACTCGGGGTAGATGTAGTCCATCTCCTCGCTCACGCGCATCATGGCCTGGTCCAGGCTGAGGCCGGTGCCGAGCACGATGCCCAGCAGGTCCACGGTGTCGGGCAGGGCTTCCTGGAGCTTGCGGCGGTACCGCCTCACCATGCGGTAGAGAACCTGCTTGGGCAGCATGAATCCGAGGATGAGAACCGCCACCATGCCGCCGATCAGCGAGGTCGAAGGGCTGTTGCGCTGGAGGTAGAGCAAGCCGGCCGCCAGGGAGAGCACAAAGAGGATCACCAGGATGGTGTAGACCGCCAGCGCCTGCTTGCGGCGCACGCCGGCCTGGTGCAGCAGCTTCTCGGTGCCGCGCATCCAGTCGTCGCCGCCGGGGACGAGGCCCACCAGGTAGAGGAAGCGGTCCAGGCCGCGGCCGGCCCGCTTGCGGCGCTCGGCGCGCGCGGCCACCACCATGGCCTGCGACTGCAACGCTTCCAGACGGTCGCCCAGCGGGTCCTCCTGGTTGCGGAAAAGCTCAACGCCGCTCCAGACCAGCAGGCTCAGCGTCGCGCCGCAGATCAGGAAAAAGAGCAGGTCGGTCAGCATGGCGTCCTCATACGCGGATGTTGGCAATCCTGCGGATGATCAGAATTCCCACGATCTCCGAAATAATGGCGTAGGTGAAAAACTTGCTGCCGGTGGGGTCGGTCCACAGCAGCCGGACGTATTGGGGGTTAAAGATGTAGGAGACCAGCCCCACCACGATGGGCAGCACGCACAGCAGGCCGGCGGAAAAGCGCTGCTGCGCGGTGTGCGCTTTTAGCTTGGCCGCCATGGTCAGACGCTCGCGCACCAGCGCGGCAAGGCCTTCCAGAACGGCCACCATGTTGGCGCCGGTCTGCCGCTGCAGGATCAGGCTGGTGACGAAGAACTTGAGGTCGATGAGGGGCACGCGCTTGCCCAGGCCGTGCAGCGCGGGCTCCACCTGCGAGCCCAGCGCCAGCTCTTCCATGAGCTTCTTGAATTCCATTTTGACGGGGTCGGCGGTCTCGTTGGCGATGGTTTCGAGGCCGCTGTGGATGTTGTGGCCGGCGCGCATGGTGCGCGTGAACAGGTCGATGGCGTCGGGCAATTGCTCCTCGAATTTGCGCAGCCGCCGCCGGCGCACGCGAAGGATATAGAGCACCGGCGCGCTTCCGATGGCGGCGGCCGCCAGCAGCCGCACCAGCAGCAGGCTGGAGCTGGCGATTCCCAGGACCACGAAGCTGGCGCCGGCCAGCACCAGGCTGAAGCCGAACACGTCGGCCGCCCGGTATTTCAGGTTGGCCTGCTGGATGATCTCCTGCAACCGGCGCAGCATGGCGACCCAGGCCACCAGGTCGCCCAAAAATGCGAACGTGCCGCGCTGCTCCCGCCGCAGCAACTCCGACGCGCCCTTGGACCGGCCGCGCATGTGGGCGCGCAGCTCGCGCAAGCGAGTCCCCAGCATGTTCGAGGCTTCGTGTTCGGGAACCGACCAGACGTAGTAGCCGGCGCCGAACAGCGCCACGGAGAAGATGAGGAACGCGGCCAGGAGGAACATTTACTTCTCTTTCACCACGTGTTCCTCCTCGAAAATGGAGGCCGACAGATGAATGCCGTAGGCCTTCAGCCGGTCCAGGCAGATGGGCCGCTCGCCGGTGGCGTGGAAACGGCCCAGCACCTTGCCGCGCGCGCTGATGCCGCTGCGCTCGAACTCGAAGATGTCCTGCATCTCCACCAGGTCGTTTTCCACGCCCACCACTTCGGCGATGCCGGTGGCTTTGCGCGTGCCGTCGGCCATGCGGGCGGTGTGCACCACGATGTTGATGGCGCTGGCGAGCTGCTGCCGGATGACTTTGTCGGGCACGTGCTGGCTGGCCATCATGACCATGGTTTCCAGGCGCGAGAAGGCGTCGCGCGGCGAATTGGCGTGCACCGTGGTCATGGAACCGTCGTGGCCGGTGTTCATGGCCTGCAGCATGTCGAGCGCTTCGGGGCCGCGGGATTCGCCTACGATGATGCGGTCGGGGCGCATACGGAGGGTATTGATCACCAGGTCGCGCTGGGTGATGGCGCCGGCGCCTTCGATGTTGGGGGGGCGTGTTTCCAGGCGTACCACGTGGCTCTGCTGCAATTGCAGCTCGGCCGTGTCTTCGATGGTGACGATGCGCTCCTCCTCGGGAATGAAGCGCGAGAGCGTGTTCAGCATGGTGGTCTTGCCCGAGCCGGAACCGCCCGAAATCACGATGTTGAGCCGCGCCTCCACGCAGCCGCTCATAAAATCCAACATGCCGGTGGTGAACGTCTCGTTCTTGAGCAGGTCTTCGGTGGATAAAATCCTCTTCCCATAGCGCCGGATGGAGATCACCGGCCCGATGAGCGAGAGCGGCGGAATGACGGCGCAGACGCGCGAGCCGTCCATGAGGCGCGCGTCCACGATGGGCGAGGAATCGTCGATGCGGCGGCCCACCGCCGAAACGATGCGTTCGATGATCATGCGGACGTGGGCCTGGTCCTTGAACCGGACGTTGGTTTCCACCAGGCGTCCCCCGCGCTCGATGTAGACGTTGTCGAAACCGTTGACCATGATGTCGGAGATGGAGGGGTCCTTGAGCAGCGGCTCCAGCGGGCCGAGGCCGAAGACCTCGTCGAGGATCTCCTCGATGAGTTTCTCGCGCTCGCCCACGGTCATGGGGAGCGCTTCATCGAGGATGAGCCTCTCGACCACGGCGCCGACCTCCGCGCGGACGCTTTCCTTGTTGAGGTCCCGGAGCTGCTCGGAGGTCAGCGA
>Ga0181533_1006228_pt1 | contig 10950 bp, 9 predicted proteins | sample PEATcosm2014_Bin_45_FD_119772 | JGI IMG/M metagenome (GOLD analysis project Ga0181533, IMG submission 119772) | Peatland microbial communities from MTU Mesocosm Facility, Houghton, MI, USA - PEATcosm2014_Bin11_60_metaG | ecosystem: Environmental > Terrestrial > Soil > Wetlands > Peat | place...
GCTGGAGCGAGGGCGGGCGGTCGTGCTTCCAGCGGCTGACCTGGGGATGCGTTGCCATTTTGTTCTTATAGACGAGAGCCGTCCGCGCGTCCAATCGCCGGAGCAAAGGGGATAAGCCATTAACACATTTACGACGATCCACGCGAGATGCAGGCCCAACGAACAACAGGGCGCATATGTCGGTCCACAGGTGACGGGACCAGGGCAGTCCGGAGTCCCCCAATTTGCAATTAGCGGAAAGGACACGAGCGGGCGGCTTATCACGTTTAGCCCACTCCGCTGCACGAGTAATGGAGGAGCGTGGGATCAAGATATCTCACACTGGTGCATCTTCCAGCGACTGTGACAGTCGGTTTCATCCTCATGATTGCTTTCAAACAACGGCGCATAAAGGACAAAACCATGGACAATGTTCCTGGAGCCGACGATCTCGGCTGGGGTTTCGACATATTTGCGGGCTACAGCGACAGCGCGCTCAAGACGCGCCTGTTCGATATCAAGGGGGGCAGCGCCTGGACGGACCCGATCAGCGGCCGCGATTACCTGCTTCCAGCGAACGTCGCCCTGAACATCGTGGAAAAGAATGACAGCCATAGCGAGGTGTTCGACACCACCACACAAGTACAGGAACACTTCGCGGCGAAGGCAAAACTTGAAGCAAGTTATGTCAGCGAATTTGGCGCATTTAGCGGCGCATTCAATAGCGCATATCAGAAAGACCGCGAACAGATCGATTTGTTCAAGTATGCGTTGTTCGAGTCTGAAAACCTCGCGTGGCGTTTATCCCTGGAATCGCAATCCCTGACCCAATTAACATCTGAGGTTCAGAACGAAATTGCCGCTCTACCAGCCCAGTTCTCTCGCGACACACGCGGGTCATTCTTTCGGTTCCTGCGCAAGTACGGAACCCACTTTGTATCTCGCGTCGCGGTTGGCGGCAGGCTATACTACTATGTTGCAGTGAATAAGTCATTTCTTACCGACGATTCAAAGATTAGCGCCGATGTCACTTTGGAGTACAACGCGGTCCTGGTGAGCGCACGGGCGGAGTCAGAGGCGGAATGGTCGCGGCTTGGTAAATCCTGGGTCGAAAACCGCACCGTGCATGTCGAAGCCGTGGGGGGCGCCCCCGACAGCCTTCTACTTGCCGCGCCGGAGTTTGACGATAATCGCAGCGCCATCTTCAAGCAGTGGGTCGAGAGCATAAAGAACGCTCCGGCTACGATGGATTTCGAGTTACGACCGATTTCGGTCTTGTTCCCTGACAACAAGGCCGCCTCGATGGAAGCGGCATTACAAGCCTACCTGTCCGACAATCTGCTCGTCATCGAGGCGCGCTCGACTGTAATTCCTTATCCCGAACCGGAAAAACCGAGCCAATTGCCTATCGTCACACTAGGCAGGTTCCTTCGACCCGAGGCGCCCCCGGAGCATGATTTCGGCTTCCAGATTGTTATCCTGAAGCCTGTCGACGACGATTATGAAGTATATCTCGACAAATACTACAGTATCGATCTCTACTCCGCGCAGAATAACTACACGCTGATTTACGACGCGATGATGGCGGATATCAACGCTGGAAACTATATCCAGAAGGGCTATTTATTTGTGCTGGCCTCTTTCGACTGGATGTGGGAGGCGCCTCCGACGTCAGAGTTTTACGCGTTACTCCGATCAGCGGGCGCCGGAGCGTTGCTGGAAGCATGGATCGACGGAGCGCAGACGCCAGGGTGATTTACTAAAGTCACAACCCGCTTGAAAGGATTGGAGTTATTTGATTCGAATGAGGCTTTCTGATTCGGAGAGCCTGCCGTGAAGTTGAGAACCATGTTGCAGAACGTGCCCGACCCGCGCGGCAAGCAAGGGCAGGACTACTTTCTATGGTCGATTTTGGGGCTGATCGTGGTGTCGCTTTTGTGTGGACGCCGCGGAATGTTGGCTGCGTTTCATTTGGGGCGCAGCCTGAACAAACGCCAGCGCCTGGCGCTTGGCTTCACAAAAGGCGTAACACCCTGTCATGCGACGCTCACCGAAACCCTGCGCGCCATCGACGGGCGGGCACTGGCGCAGGCGCTCGGCGCCGTGTGTTTCGCTGAAGGCGAGGACCAGCGTCACATCGCCATCGACGGCAAGACGATGCGCGCCAGCAAGGATGGCGACGGCCATGCGACGCATGTGTTGTCGGCGTTTTGCGCGGGTCTGCAATCCATTCTCGGCAACGAGGCCTCGCGCGGCAAGGGCATGGAGATTCCCGATGCATTGAAGCTTCTGGACCAACTCGATTTGAAGGACAAAATCGTCACCGGCGACGCGATGTTCTGTCAAAAATCGATCGTGGCGAAGATCGCCGAGAAAGGCGGCGGCTACGTGTTTCCGGTAAAAGACAATCAGAAGAACCTACGGGAGAATATCGCAACGGCTTTCAACGAGCCGGTTTTTCCCCCTCGTCTCGTTTGAGGGCGCTGTCGAAAAGGCGCATGGGCGCATCGAACGGCGTTCGATCGACGTGCTTCCAGCAAACGCCGCCGGCATCGAGAACGATTGGTCGAGCGTGAAACACATCTGCCGCGTCACGCGCCTTCGGCAAGGCAAGAAGAACGGCCAATGGAACGAGCCCGAGAAGGAAGTCGTTTATCTGATCGCCCGTTTTCCGAATGGCGAGGCCTCGCCCGAAGCGCTCTTGTCCGCCAATCGCGGCCATTGGGGCGTAGAGATCATGCATCGAAACAAGGACGTCATCCTCGGAGAGGACGGCTACACAAATCGAAGCGACGAAGCGCCGCGAAACATCTTTTCCCTTATTGGCTTCGCGCTCAAAATATTGAAATCCGTCTCGCCCTCTCCAACCCGAGCAATCGAGCAGTTCCAAGACGACAGGAACAAGGCCTTGCGCTTGTTCGCCGCGTGATCCCAGACTTTACTGAATCGCCTTGCGCAATTATAGAACCGCTGGACGAACTGCGCCCGAAATTTGGAGCGCGGTGCTCGCTGCCTGATCCCGGCGAAATGCCGAACCAGATCGCGCGGTCATTCCTTAAATTTGCACCGCAACCGTCCGGGTTACCCCGGTGGAGGAACGTAATGATGGTGGTGCAACAGACAGGAAATTTGTTTCGCGCTGTTCGCTCGAAGGCTTGGCGCCCTATCTTAGATCGAAAGCGTTGCATCAACTCCCGGACGACTTCCGCGAGAAATTGCCGCCTGCTGCTGCTGAGTAAGGGGGAGACCATGAGCCTGATCAAGGAAATCGATTACGGCACGCCTGAGCCGAAATCGGACAAGATGGTCACGCTGACGATTGACGGCCAGAGCGTCACCGTTCTCGAGGGCACGTCGATCATGCGTGCGGCGATGGAGATCGGAACGGAAATCCCCAAACTTTGCGCCACGGACAGCGTCAAGGCTTTCGGCTCCTGCCGCCTCTGCCTCATTGAAATCGACGGGCGCAATGGGACGCCCGCCTCCTGCACGACCCCGGTCGCGCCAGGCATGGCCGTGCACACGCAGACGCCGCGTCTTAAGGCGATCCGGCGCGGCGTGATGGAGCTTTACATCTCCGACCATCCGCTCGACTGCCTGACCTGTGCCGCCAACGGCGACTGCGAATTACAGGATATGGCCGGGGCGGTCGGCCTGCGCGACGTGCGTTACGGCCATGAGGGCGCCAACCATGTATTCTCCCGCAACAACGGCTCCGCCAATTTCGATTGGAGACCGAAGGATGAATCCAACCCCTATTTCACCTTCGATCCGGCAAAATGCATCGTCTGCAATCGTTGCGTTCGCGCTTGCGAGGAAGTGCAGGGCACTTTCGCGCTGACCATCAGCGGCCGTGGCTTCGATAGCCGGGTCGCGGCCGGCATGAGCGAGGCCTTCTTTGAGTCGGAATGCGTCTCCTGCGGCGCCTGCGTGCAAGCCTGCCCGACCGCGACGCTCCAAGAGAAGTCGGTCATCGAAATCGGTCTACCCGAACATTCGGCCGTCACCACTTGCGCTTATTGCGGCGTCGGCTGCACCTTCAAGGCCGAGATGCGCGGCGAGGAAGTCGTGCGCATGGTCCCCTGGAAGGACGGCAAGGCCAATCACGGCCACAGCTGCATCAAGGGCCGCTTCGCCTATGGCTACGCCAACCACGGCGACCGCGTGCTCAATCCGATGATCCGCGAGAAGATTTCGGACCCGTGGCGCGTTGCATCGTGGGAGGAGGCGATCGCCTTTACCGCAAAGCGCTTCAAGGAAGTCCAAACGAAATACGGTCGCAGTTCGGTCGGCGGCATCACCTCGTCGCGCTGCACCAATGAAGAAAGCTATTTAGTTCAGAAGCTTGTTCGCGCCGGCTTTGGCAACAATAACGTCGACACCTGCGCGCGCGTCTGTCACTCGCCGACCGGCTACGGTCTCCACCAGGCCTTCGGCACTTCGGCCGGCACGCAGGACTTCGACTCGGTTGACGAGGCCGACGTCGTTTTGATCATCGGCTGCAATCCGACCGACGCGCATCCCGTGTTCGCGTCACGCATGAAAAAGCGGCTGCGCGAGGGCGCCAAACTGATTATCGTCGATCCGCGCCGCATCGACCTCGTGCGCACGCCGCATGTGCAAGCGGATTATCATCTGCCCCTGCGGCCTGGAACAAACGTCGCCGTCGTTACGGCGATGGCCCATGTGATTGTCATCGAGGGCCTCGTCAACGAAAAGTTCGTGCGCGAACGCTGCGACTGGGATGAATTCCAAGACTGGGCGACATTTGTGTCCGAGGAGCGCAACAGCCCCGAGGCGAACGAGCAATTCACCGGCGTCCCCGCCGCCGATCTGCGCGCCGCCGCTCGCCTCTATGCCACGGGCGGCAACGGCGCGATTTACTATGGTCTCGGCGTGACGGAGCACAGCCAGGGTTCGACCACGGTGATGGCCATCGCGAATCTCGCCATGGCGACCGGTAATCTGGGCCGGCCTGGCGTGGGCGTGAACCCGCTGCGCGGCCAGAATAATGTGCAGGGCTCCTGCGACATGGGGTCGTTTCCGCATGAACTGCCGGGTTATCAGCATATTTCCGGCGATCCGACGCGCACGGCGTTCGAGGCGGATTGGGGCGTCAAGCTCGACAAGGAGCCAGGATTGCGCATCCCCAATATGTTCGACGCGGCCATTGATGGGACGTTCAAAGGACTTTACGTGCAGGGCGAGGACATTCTCCAGTCCGATCCCGACACCAAACATGTGTCCGCCGGCCTTGCCGCGATGGAACTGGTCGTGGTGCAGGATCTGTTTTTGGTCGAGACGGCCAATTACGCCCATGTCTTCTTGCCGGGCTGCACGTTCCTCGAAAAAGACGGCACCTTCACCAACGCGGAACGCCGCATCCAGCGCGTCCGCAAGGTGATGAGCCCGAAGAACGGCTACGGCGATTGGGAAATCACCCAGCTCATCGCCAACGCCATGGGTCTGGGATGGAATTACACCCATCCCAGCGAGATCATGGACGAGGTCGCGCGACTGACGCCGCGCTTCGCGGGGGTCTCCTATGGCAAACTGGAGAAGGACGGTTCGGTGCAGTGGCCCTGCAACGACGCGTCTCCGGACGGCATGCCGATCATGCACATCAACGGTTTCACGCGCGGCAAGGGCAAGTTCGTCATCACGGAATATATCCCGACCGACGAGAAGACGGGGCCGCGCTTTCCGTTGCTGCTGACCACGGGACGCATCCTGTCGCAATATAATGTCGGCGCGCAGTCGCGGCGAACCGAGAACAGCCAATGGCATCCGGAAGACGTGCTCGAAATTCATCCTCATGATGCAGAGGATCGGGGGGTGCACGATGGCGATTGGGTCAAAGTGCAAAGCCGAGCGGGCGAAACGACCTTGCACGCCAAGATCACCGACCGAGTGGCGCCGGGCGTGGTCTACACCACTTTCCATCACCCGACGACGCAGGCCAATGTCATCACCACGGACAATTCGGACTGGGCGACCAACTGTCCGGAATATAAGGTGACGGCGGTGCAGGTGTCGACCTCCAACGGTCCGAGCAAATGGCAAGAGCAATATCGCGAATTGTCGGAGCAGAGCCGCCGCATCGCGACAGCCATCGATGCGGCGGAATGAGCACCGAGTGGGTCGCGTCCACGATGGAAGTCGATTGCCTCGCGCGCCCAGGCCGATGGTGGTTCGACTGCCTCGTTGATCTTGGCCGTCTCGGGACACGCCTCAGTCTTGTCGCCGGTCCGCGGGGTGTCTCAAACGTGGTCGATTTTCACGACAGCATCGGCTAATTCGGCGTCGTGGCGTCAACCGACCAGCGGGCTCGACAATGCTAACAGATGAAAGCGAGATTCTGCATCAGGCCGAGGCGTGGGGAAGGATGGGACGCGGTGTAGCCATTGCCACCGTGGTCGAGACATTCGGCTCCGCGCCAAGGCCCGTCGGCTCGCATCTTGTCGTCGACGAGGCGGGCGTGTTTTGCGGCTCGGTTTCGGGCGGCTGCGTCGAGGGCGAGGTGGTCACGGCGGCGCTCGATGTGATCGAGGACGGCGCGCCGCGGCTGCTCAACTTCGGCGTCGCGGATGAGGCAGCCTGGCGCGCGGGACTGCCCTGCGGCGGCTGCGTCAGCGTCTACGTCCAAAAGCTCGACGCGGCTTATGTTAAACTTCTCGCCGAACTGAGCGACGAATATGCCCAACGCCGCGCCTGCGCGCTCGTCACGCCGCTCGACGGCGGCGAGCCTCAGCTTTTGCGCTCAAGCGACGCAAAGGAGGACCCGCCCGCGGAAACTTTACGCGCGGGACAAAGCGTCCTTATCGAGCACGGGAGCAGGCACATGTTCGTCTATGTTCACAGGCCGCCGACGCGGCTTGTGATCGTCGGCGCGGTCCACGTGGCGCAGGTGCTTTCTTCGATGGCGCGCGCAGCCGGCTTCGATGTCGTCATTATCGATCCGCGCGCGGCTTTTGCGGCCAGGGAGCGCTTTCCCGATGTGACGGTCATCACGCAATGGCCGGACGAGGCGCTGCCGCGGCTGGGCTTCGACGGCTTCACGGCGCTCGCCGCCTTAAGTCACGATCCGAAGATCGATGACGCCGCGCTGCGTCTTGCTTTGGTGTCGGATTGTTTTTATGTCGGCGCGCTCGGTTCCATGACGAGCCAAGCGCGACGTGTCGAGCGTCTCGCTGCGACCGGCGTGACAGCGGCGGCGCTTACGCGCCTGCGCGCGCCGATCGGGCTCGACATCGGCGCCGTGAGCCCTGCGGAAATCGCCATTTCGGTGATGGGCGAGATTGTGCTGACGCGGCGGCAAAAACCCCTGCGCGCGGCGACGGCGCGCGCGGCGAATCGATGAACGTCGCGGCCATCGTGCTCGCGGCGGGGCGTGGCGCGCGCTTTGACGCGGCGCGCGGCAAACTTCTCGCCGATTATGGCGGGCGTCCGTTAGTGCGCCACGCGGTGGAGGCGGCGCTCGGTTCAAAAGCGTCCAAGACCATCATCGTCACCGGCCATGCGCGCGACGAAATAGAGCGGGCGCTCGCCGGCCTGCCGGTGGTCTTCGCGTATAATCCGGATTTTGCCAGCGGCATGGCGTCGTCGCTGCGCGCGGGGCTTGCGCGTGCGGCGGACAGCGCCGGCGCGCTGGCGCTGCTGGCCGACATGCCTTACGTGACAAGCGCAATCCTCGATCGGCTGATCGCGGCGTTCAATTGCGCGCCCGATCGCGTGGCGGTGGCGCCGGTCTATCAGGGAAGGCGCGGCAATCCGGTTCTGCTGGGTCGCAGCCTGTTCCCGCGCCTCGCCCTACTCAAAGGCGACGAAGGCGCGCGCCGATTGCTGGGCTCGACCGAAGGCGTGCTGGAGATCGCGGTCGATGACAAGAGCGTGCTCGCGGATATTGATACGCGAGACGACCTGGAGAGGGCGCTGGGCGGGCGATTGTGACGCAATGGGCCGCGCCAAGGAAACAAAGGCGCGTCACGCCAATTTCACGCCCTCGTTCTTCAGCGGCACGGAGCGGATGCGTTTGCCGGTCGCGGCGAAATAAGCGTTGAGCACGGCGGGAGCCGCGACGCAGATAGTCGGTTCGCCGACGCCGCCCCAAAAGCCGCCGCTTGGCATGACGATCGTCTCGACGTTCGGCATGTCCTTGATCAGCATCGACGGGTAATCATCAAAGTTATGTTGCTCGACGCGGCCGTCCTTGATGGTGATGCCGCCATGGAACAGCGCGGACAGTCCATAGACGAAGGAGCCCGCGACCTGCCGCTCGATCTGCGCCGGATTGACCGCGTATCCAGGGTCCGTCGCCGCGACGATGCGATGCAGCTTGATCTTGTCGCCATCCACGGAAATTTCCGCGGCGGCGGCGACATAGCTGCCATAGCCCATAAACACGGCGACGCCGCGATGAAGCCCCTTGGGCGCGGGCTTGCTCCAGCCGATCCGCTCGGCGACGGCGTTCAGCACCGCGAGATGCTTCGGGCTTTTGCTTAACAATTTCCGCCGGAACGCCACCGGGTCCTCGCCAACCTCGTGGGCGAGTTCGTCCATGAAACATTCGAGATAGATCGCGTTCTGATTGATGTTGACGCCGCGCCACCATCCCGGCGGCACGGGCGGATTGCGCATGGAGTGGTCAACGAGCAAGTTTAGAAAATCATAGGCGATGTGTGCGTCGCCGCTCGCCGCGAAGCCCTGGAACACGGCGGGGTCGAGACCATTCTTGACCATCGCGGGCAGTACGGCGATGAAAATGGATTGGCCCGAGATCCGCACGCGCATGCCGGTCAGATTTTTGTCCGCGTCGAAAGCGGCGGTGAGTTTGCACTGCGTGACCGGATGATATTTGCCATGCGCCATGTCTTCTTCGCGCGACCACAGCAGCTTTACCGGCGTCCCCGGAAGTTGCTTCGCTATCAACACGGCCTGTTCGACATAATCGATAAAACCCCTGCGGCCGAAGCCGCCCCCGAGCATGATCTTGTGAACCTCGCATTTCTCGGCAGGCAGGCCCGAGGCCGCGACGACGGCGGAGAAGGCGGCCTCGCCGTTCTGCGTTCCGGTCCAGACCTCGCATTTTTCCGGCGTATAGAGCGCGGTTGCGTTCAACGGCTCCAGCGCCGCGTGGTTTTGGTGAGGATAGCCGTAGACGGCCTCGACCGTCTTGGCGGCTCCAGCGAAAGCGGCTTTCACATCGCCGTGGCTGTTGCCGACGACTGCGGGCTGCGCGTGGTCGAGACCGTCCTCCAGCCATTTGGCGACGGTCGCGCTGGATGATTTTGCGTTAGGGCCTTCGTCCCAGACAATCGGCAGAGCGTCGAGCGCGGTCTTGGCATGCCACCATGTGTCGGCGACGACGGCGACAGCGGAGTCGTTCACGCGCACGACCTTTTTCACGCCTTTGAAGTTCGCGATCTTGCTCTCGTCATAGCTCTTGACCTTACCGCCGAACACCGGACAATCCCTGATCGCGGCGTTGAGCATGCCCGGCAGCTTCACGTCTATGCCATAGACCATCTTGCCGGTGGTCTTGTCGGCGGTGTCGAGCCGCTTGAGGCCCTTGCCGGCGATCTTCCAATCGCGCGGGTCTTTCAGTTTCACGTCGGCTGGCGCGGGGAGCTTGGCGGCGGCGTCCGCGACCTTGCCGTAAGTCGTCGAGCGGTTCGACGCTTTATGCGTGATGATGCCCTTGGAGACCGCGCATTCCGCCGGCGGGACTTTCCATTCATTGGCGGCGGCCTGGATCAGCATTTCCCGCGCCGCCGCGCCGCCCTTGCGCACATAGTCCTGCGAGGCGCGAATGCCGCGGCTGCCGCCGGTCATGAACTCGCCCCACGGGCGATTGCGCGCGGCGCTCTGACCGGGCGTGGGATATTCGGTCGTCACCCTGGACCAGTCGCAGTCGAGTTCCTCCGCGACGAGTTGCGCGAGACCGGTGAGCGAGCCCTGGCCCATCTCCGAGCGCGCGATGCGAACGACGACGGTTTCGTCGGGCTTGATCACCACCCAGGCGTTGACCTCGGGCGGAATGGCGGCGTTCTCCGCCGCCCGCGCCGCGCCGAAAGGAAGATGGACGCCAAGCGCCAGTCCGCCGCCGAGGGTCGAAGCGCCGACGATGAAACCGCGACGGTCGAGTGAGAGCGTATTTGTCATGGCTGCCTCAAGACTTTGCGGCGGCGTGGATGGCTTCGCGCACCTGCTGGAATGTGCCGCAGCGGCAAATATTGGTGATGACGGCGTCGATGTCGGCGTCGCTTGGCGAGGGCTTGTCCTTAAGCAGCGCCGCGACGGCCATGATCATGCCGCTCTGGCAATAGCCGCATTGCGGAACATCGTGCTCGATCCAGGCCTTTTGCACGCGATGCAAAAGGCCGTTCTGGGCCAGCCCTTCAATGGTCGTGATTTTCTTGCCGATGGCGTCGCCCAGCTGCACGCTACAGGAGCGAACCGGCGCGCCGTCGATGTGCACGGTGCAGGCCCCGCATTGCGCGATGCCGCAGCCGTATTTCGTGCCAGTAAGCCCAAGGTTTTCGCGCAGAACCCAAAGCAGCGGCGTATCCGCTTCAGCCTCGACATCAAAGCTTTTTCCGTTGACGGAAAGGGTGGCCATGTTCGTCTTCTCCGTGCCGGACAGGCGGCGCTAGGGGCGCGACAAGCCAAGCGAATTCTATTCGAGGGGCTAAGCCGCCGCAAGCGCGAGCCGGGCGGGGGCGTCTCAGTTGCTATTGCTTCTCCCGCTTGCGGGAGAAGGCTGCGCGGAGCGACGGATGAACGGGCTGTTTCAGTCATCGCGAATCCTCGGCAAGATTCAACCAGGCCTCGACACCCATCCTCTTCGCTCCAGTGAAGGAACAATTTGCGCGGGCGCGCCCAAAGTCCACCCGTCCTCGTGAATGGGCCTCGGCTTGGTCTTGGTTGAGAGGGGTGACGAAACCATCCCGCGGCCACACACTTTGAAACTAC
>Ga0181533_1006229_pt1 | contig 10949 bp, 11 predicted proteins | sample PEATcosm2014_Bin_45_FD_119772 | JGI IMG/M metagenome (GOLD analysis project Ga0181533, IMG submission 119772) | Peatland microbial communities from MTU Mesocosm Facility, Houghton, MI, USA - PEATcosm2014_Bin11_60_metaG | ecosystem: Environmental > Terrestrial > Soil > Wetlands > Peat | place...
ATCCTCAGCAGCTTCTGCTCCTGCTTGCGGTTAGGATACAAACGGAACCGGAACGCTGTCTTCATGCCAATCAGATGATACTGTACTGCACAGCCATTCCATTTAAGCCCCAATGCGATTCATCCCCGGATTGAAATCCGGGGCTTTCTCGCGTAGTTCGGTAAGGACGCCGCACGTCTGGGCCGCGACCACCCGTGTTCGAGGAGATGACCATCTGCCACCCTGCGCCTAACTTCCAGCCAATCATCATATTCCGAGGACTTCACTTGTTGTCCCTGGCTCGCTCTTGCTTCTAATTAGCCCGACTGCGGGTCCTTCTCGTCTTCAGAGCCGCGACATCCGCCGCGAGGCTGGGTGGGACCGGCCTGCACCCACACATCTCAGAATGCGCGAGGTGCCATTCGATCCGTCCGGCCATGGTCGGGTTCTTCGGCATGGGATGTTCCTTGTGCCACTCGGCGTTGGGTTTGTGCTTCGAGGTCATTGCACCCCGCCGCGAAGCTGGTGCTGCGTTCGCATGCAAAGGTCCATCACATAAGGGACGCCACCCTTCTTGAGAATCCGTTTCGCTTCTTCGTTCTCGAGCCCCAGTTGCGACCAGAAGACTAGCGTTTTCTTCGTACTTTCCTTCAAATCGACGACTTGCCGGGCAATCTCAGGCAGTTCCCCTGAAGGTCTGAAGACTTCCACGATCTCGACGCGTGCTGCCAGGTCAGGAGGCAGCTCAGCCAACGAAGGATATACCTTAAGGCCGTGGATGATCTCGGCGGTGGGATTCACGGGTATCACCGTGTACCCGTGCTGCATCAGGTATAGGGGCACGGTGTTGGCCTCCTTCTCTGGATTCTTCGATGCACCCACTACGGCCACGACCTTAGATTGCTTCAATACCTCGTTCGGGTCGACGGTGCAGCTGACCATGAGTCTACACCCTTCGTTCCCTGTTATATCGCTTGCCGGGCTGAAGGAACCGGAATACCTCGGTCACCTTGGCCAGACTAGCGAAATCTTGAGGGCATCTGCTTTCCACGAAACCGTCCAGCCGTCCTCCGTTAGCAGGTCGGAGACCATGAACACTGCCGCTGCCCTGGCTCCCACCACGTCAGCTACAGTAAAGAGAGCGGCCGCCTCCATCTCAACCGTCAGCATCCCTTCTTTGGCGTACTGCGCGAGCTGCCGTTTGCTCTCTCTGTACGGGGCATTGATGGTCAATGACGGTCTGCTTCGGAAGCTGACCTCGCCCTTCTTCATGGCCTCCCGCAGTCCGCTCACAGGACACCAAATCGACCAAGATGCGGCTTGTTCGGGTCGCGCGAACAAAGGGCTTTATTCGTCAGCGGAAGAGACCGTGAGTGTTGTCTGGGGCCGAAGAGAGGGCCAGAGTCGACTACGAACTGCGGGGGAAGACACTTCAGGTCTACCTCTACCTCCTCAGGTACGGCAAGGCGGTCGGCGTCCGCGAGATTCAGAAGGAGCTAGGCTTCTCGAGCCCCAGCGTAGCATTTCATCATCTGGACAAACTAGTGGGACTCGGAGTCGTGGAGAAGGACCAATACGAGCGCTACATCCTGGCCAAGAAGGTCGATTCGGGCATCCTCCACTCATTTGTGAGCATCAGGGGCCTCACCCTCCCAAGGCTAGGGTTCTACGCCGCATTCTTCACCACCATCGCCGCGGCCTATCTTCTCGTCAACCGGAACCTACTCGACCTGTACGCGGTGATAGGGACCGCAGGCGGAGCGGCAGTCTTCTGGTACGAGGCATGGCGGGTCTGGAGGAGGAAGCCGTTCTGACGAATAGAACTAATTATACAGGGTGCGGCAGTGTGTCACCATGAGGTCCGGAAGGTCTGTTTTGGGGGTCATGGCAGGGGTCCTGCTGGCGCTGGGTGTCGTTGCCCTGACCGGTTCCGGTTTCAACCCGTACACCTCAAACACGAGCGGGGCTCCGGTGTCAAACCCCGTGTCCGGCACCACCTCCTCCACCGCGACCGGCCAGGAGGGGCAGAATCCCACTTTCAGCGCCTCAGTCGGGGCAGTCCATCTTTCGCAGGTGAATAGCATAGCCAAACAGCCGGTCACTCTCACAGGGTTCGTCCTCCTCCCCATATTCGCTGCGTTCCTGTTCGGGTTCATACTCTACAGGGCATCCAAGGTGCGCAACGAGGAAGAGGAAGCTCCAGAAGCTGCCTGAATCGTTCTACGGCTGGACAAATCTCGGCGCTGTTCGGCTCCTTGCCCGCCCATCGCTCTGACCATCTTGCCAGAACGCATAGGATCTTGCAAGCCGACAGGAGAGATCAGCCTTTGCCGAGATAAGTCCAAAAAGGAGCGCGAAAAACGGGGCCCAGGAGTCAGACAGGTTGGTCGCTACGGATTTCGAGAACCGCGTCACGGAAGCCGTGGAGAAGGTCAGCGAGAGTATCGTCAGCGTCAGCAGCATGAGACTTGAACGGCACTTCTACGGGGTCGTACCGCTTGAGGGGCAGGGGTCTGGGATAGTGCTTGACAGGAAGGGACTCATCATCACGAACAACCACGTCATCGACGGAGCGAACCAGGTGCACATCGGGTTCAAGGACGGTCGGACCTTCGTCGGAGAGGTGGTGGGGTCAGATGAAGCAACGGATGTGGCTGTCATAAGACTCGCCGCCGACGGCCTGCCTGTGGCCGACCTGGGGGATTCGGAGACCCTTAAGGTGGGTCAGTTCGTCCTTGCGATAGGAAACGCGCTCGCTCTTCCCGGTGGACCGACGGTCTCGATGGGTGTCCTGAGCGCGAAGGGGAGGCCTCTTCCGGGCTCTGATTTCATTTTCGAGGGGCTCCTGCAGACCGATGCCGCTGTCAACCCGGGCAACAGCGGAGGGCCCCTGGCAGACCTGGATGGCAGAGTGATAGGAATCACGACCATGATGATTCCGTACGCCCAGGGGATGGGCTTCGCGATTCCGATCAACACGGTCAAGCGGATCGCCCAAGAGATACTCGAAAAGGGAAGCGTCACCAGGCCCTGGATCGGGATATCGGGCGTCGACCTCAATTCGCCACTGGCGCGCAGGTATGGCATTCGTTCGGAGTCTGGGTTCCTTGTCGCCGAGGTGACACCCGATAGTCCGGCCAGCATGGCTGGTCTCAGGTCGGGGGACGTGGTCTTTGGCGCTGATGGCGCTGAAGTCAGGCAGACGAAAGACCTGCTCTTCGCGCTCTCGAAGGTCCCTCCAGGCGGCAGTATCAGCCTGGACATCAATAGAATGGGGTCGACAGGGAGGCTTCAGGTCCGGCCCGTAGAATCCCGACAGGTGCAGAGGGTCGGGAACGGGCAGCAGGGTTACAGATAGTCACCAGTATCCGAAGAAAATTGCAACTGCCAAGGCCGCTATCTCAGGGTTCGCTTTCACTTCTTCAACTTGGGCGTCGTTCTTCGCCCTAGCCAGAAAGGGCGAGGGATCCTCTTCCAAGCCGTAGACCAGCCCCGAATAGGCTAGGTGCTCAAGGTCGGGGAACCCCATCGCCAGGCTCTTCCTCTCATCCAGCGGCGCCCGACTAGGAGCGCCACCCCGGCCACAATCATCACGATCCCTATGAATACAGCGATCAGCTTCAGGATGGTCACGATGAATTCGATGATGAAGCCGGCCATGAGGGCGAGAATTGTGACTCCCACTAGGATAAGCAGTATTCCAACTATCCGCCACTTGTTCACGCCGGCGCGCCGGCACGATGATATTTAGACTTGAAGCAGGCTAGGGCCAAGATGGACGCAGGGATCGGGAAGTTCTACTTCCAAACGCTTGTCCTTGAGAACACCACGATGGTCGAGCTCATTGCAGACACCCTTCGTGGCGGATTCTAGGTCCTGCGGCTCAACTTGATCCTAGTGCAGGGCTATTCTTGGGCACACTGGGACCTGAACGGAACAGGGATTCTCAGGGGTAGACGTGACTGCTATCCATGAGAGCAAGCTGTCCAGAGAAGTCTTAAGTTGAATGGTCCAGCGAACGCGCTTCGGCGGCTCGCTTGCACTACGCCCAGAGGGAGGCAGCCTCGGACAAGATAGTATTCGCCGCAATGTTCTGCCTCATCGCGCTGAACCTGTTCACCTTCGCAAGAGCCTACCCGGAAATCTTTACTCTGGACTCAGGGTGCTGTAGCAACCAAGTACTCGCCAAGGATTTCTCGGCTTACTATGTTGGAGCTTGGAGGCTCTTTCACGACGCTTCGAACGTGTACACTCCCGGCGCAGTAAACGACGGAGGTCCTTCGATCTTGCCTAGGCCAGAGGCGTTCAAGTACCTTCCATCGTTTCTTCTGATAATCTCTCCGTTTCTGCTGCTGAGCTACAAGAACGCGACCGTCGCCTTTGACGGCCTCCAGCTTCTCCTGCTTCCGCTCATGGCGTTCATGACCTACAGGCTGGTGCGGAGGAAGGGGGTGGCGGTGACCCTGATCGTCGCAACGGTGGTCCTGCTTCAGCCCTCGCCGGCCCCCCACTGGGGACTTTCCGTCAGCTACTACTGGCAGTGGGCCGAGGGGCAGGCGAAGGTCCTCGAGACGTTCCTTCTGCTACTCTCCTTCTATCTCGGGGCTAAAGGGAAGCCACGCCTCTCCGGAGTGGCTTTCGGAATGGTCGCGTTCGACCCCAGGTTCTTCCTGATCTCCGTGCCGCTCTTCTTGGTCTACAACAGGCAAAAACTCCGCGGGGCGGCATCAAGTGCGGTGGGGTTCGCTTTGGGATCGAACTTCGCGCTCCTGCTTCCTGGAGTCGGCTCCGGGTTCATGACGATGCTTCTCAGTTCGGGGCTCACAACTCCCCCCTACCCCTACAGCTTCATACCACTCCTCACAGTGGTCTGTCTCACTGTCTTGAACGCGAAGGAAATCGTGAGTTTGGTTCCCGGGCGCGCCAGCCCTGGTGCCTCCTGCGTTGATCAGTAAACAGCGGACGCCCGGCGTGAATGCTGGGAGGGCGAGCGAGCTGCTTGAACGGGAGCCTCTCTCGGGGAAGGCGGTTGGCCATCCTGCTGGGTTATCTGCTTCTGAATATCTCTCAGAGTCGTCAATTCCCATGCGCTGATAGGTCGTCCTCGTAATCCTCGACCAAGATTGATCTCTCCTAGACCGTGCTTCATGTGGGCGGAAGTCGACTCGGGTGGAGGGCGAGGTGAACTTCAACTGGTTCAAGGGACGGCAGACGCCGTCCCAATCTTCATGAGACGGAAACCTTCTTAACCCAAAAGTCGGCAGGTCACCCAAGGCTGAGGTATTCATGCCGAAGTTCAAGAGCACAGCTGAGGCCCTCAAGCTGGTCCACAACCAGAATCAGATCCGGAACGTAGGGATTATTGCGCACGTGGACCACGGGAAGACCACGACCTCTGACTCGCTTCTCGCAGCTTGCGGGATGCTGAGCCCCAGCGTCGCCGGCCAGGCTTTGGCCCTGGACTACATGGAACTGGAGCAGCAGCGGCAGATGACGATCAAGGCAGCGAACATCACGCTGTACTACGAGATGGAGGGCAAGCCGTACGTCATCAACCTGATCGACACCCCGGGGCACATCGACTTCACCGGCAAGGTCACCCGCAGCCTCAGGGCGGTGGACGGAGCGATAGTGGTCGTGGATGCCGTCGAGGGCATCATGACCCAGACTGACACTGTGCTCAGGCAGGCCCTCGAGGAGCGAGTCCGGCCGGTCATCTACATCAACAAGATCGACCGTCTGATCAAGGAGCTCCGACTTTCTCCGGAGAAGATGCAGGATTGGCTCTTCAACATCGTGAAGGAGTTCAACAAGCTAATTGAGACTTACGCAGAGCCCGACTACAAGCAGAAGTGGCAGGTTTCGGTTCAGGACGCTCAGGTGGCCTTCGGCTCCTCGAAGGACAGGTGGGGCTTCAACTTCGACACGGCCCGGGCCGCGGGAATGTCGTTCAAGGACATCATCAGCGCCTATTCCACGGAAACGCCGCAGGAGCTGGGCGCGAAGCTCCAGCTTCACGAAGCTCTCCTCGGGATGGTGGTGAGGCACCATCCACCTCCGCACGTCGCTCAGGCCTACCGCATCCCCAAGATCTGGTCCGGAGGCGACCTCAACAGCGACGTAGGGAAGGCACTGTTGGCCTGCGACGAGAACGGGCCGACTGTGATGATGGTCACCAACGTGGTCGTCGACCCCGCCGCTGGGCTGGTGGCCACCGGGCGCCTCTTCTCCGGTAGCGTCTCGAACGGGGACGCGGTCTATCTCCTGAATTCGAAGAGGGAGGGGAAGATTCAGTCTGTCCAGATATTCATGGGATTCCAGAGGGAGATCGTGGATTCTCTCCCCGCTGGCAACATCCCGGCCCTCCTCGGTCTGGACATCAGGTCCGGCGAGACGATTTCAAGCCAGAAGGGGGTCGCTCCCTTCGAGTCGATCCACTATGTGAGCGAGCCCGTAGTCACCGTTGCGGTGGAGGCGAGGCACCCGAGAGACCTCCCGAAGCTCGTCGAAGTAATGCGCAAGCTCAACATAGAAGATCCGAACCTCGTAGTCACCATCAACCAAGAGTCCGGCGAGACTCTGATGTCGGGCATGGGCGTCCTCCACTTGGAGATCGCTACCACGATGATCCAGCGGGCAGGCCTGGACATCATTACATCGCCGCCGATCATCAACTACAGGGAGACGATCCGCTCGAGGGCGGGTCCCATCATGGCACGCTCTCCGAACAGGCACAACAAGATCTTCATCGAGGTGGAGCCTCTTGAGGCCGACGTCATCGAGCTGATTCGCAACGGGACGTTGAGCGAGTACATCGAAAAGAAGACGGTCATCAAGGTCCTCCGAGACCACGGCTGGGACCCTGACCAGGCGAGGAACTTCCAGGCGATCGACGAGAGGGGCAACATAATGACCGAACTGACGAAGGGAGTCCAGTTCCTGCAGGAGTCGATGGACTCGATTAGGGCCGGCTTCGATGATATCATGAAGAACGGGCCGCTCGCGTATGAGTTCACCAGAGGCGTCAAGGTAGTCCTCACGAACTACGTCCCCCACGAGGATGCCGCACACAGGACCTACGCCCAGCTGATGCCAGCCTCAAGAAGGGCGATACTCGGAGCGCTACTCTCAGCCAACCCCACCCTGCTCGAGCCGATTCTGGGCATTGAGGTCAAGGGGCCTTCGGACCTTATCGGCGCAGTGACGGGAGTCATCAGCTCCAAGAGGGGAAAACTCGTCAAGATAGACCAGAAGGAGGTCATGACAGTCGTTGAGGGAGAGATACCAGCCTCTGAAACCTTCGACCTCAGTGAGAAGATGAGAGGTGCTACGGCAGGTAAGGCCGTCTGGAACACCTACTTCAAGACCTGGCAGGCAGTCCCGCAGAGCATGCTGTGGGGGTTGGTTACGGAAATCAGGAAGCGCAAAGGCCTCCCGCCAGACCCTCCAAAGGCCGAAGAGTTCATCGACAGGGAGTAGAAACGCAAGGCCCGGGGATGCTATTGCCCCATTATGCATGTCCTCAACGGTTGGATCCTTTGGCACTTGGTTGCTGACAGTCGTGACTGTTGCCCGTGAGGCGTTCTTCGCACCTCCGCCTATACCAGGCAGATAACGTGGCCCGTGGTCACAGGTTTATCTTCAGCCATTCGGGCGGCCATGGAAGAGCGACCTCAGCTTGGAGATCAAGTCCTACGACCTCGACCTCGACGTGGACTTCAGGAAGTCCATCGTAGAGGGTTCCGTCGAAATCAGTGTGAAGTCTGCCAAGCGCCCCTTCAAGCTTGACGCGGCGAGCATGGAGATCAGGGCCGTGGCGATTGACGGCAAGGAGTCCCGATTCTCCTACGATTCTGCCAAGGGGAAACTGACAATCCCAGGCGTTCCAAGGACGGAATCGGAAGTGGGCGTCAAGTTCACGAAGCGCGTCAGGGACGATGTGATCTTCGGCCTCTACAAGTCGAAGTACGGGAAGGAACACCTTCTCGTCACAGATCTGGAGCCGGCGGAGGCAAGGACCGTCTTCCCCTGTGTGGATGAGCCTTCCTACAAGGCCGTCTTCAAGCTTCATGTCGTCACCGATGAAGGACTTTCAGTCATCTCCAACACGCGAGTCGCCTCGAAGAAGACAAAGAAGGGAAGGGTCAGTTATTCCTTCGAGCCGACGCCCAAGATGTCAACGTACCTGTTCTTCATGGGGATAGGGAAATTCGAGGAAGCGACCACGATGTCAGGGAAAATCAGCGTCATCGCGGCGTCCCGGCCGGGACAGGGGAAGGATTCCGAGTTCATCAGAGAGATCTCTGCAGCAGTTCTGAAGGACTACGAGGGCTACTTCGGGATTCCGTATCCACTCTCGAAGCTGCACCTCGTGGCGCTACCCGAGTACCACACGGGTGCGATGGAAAACTGGGGGGCGATTACTTCCAGGGAACCCTATGTCATCGTCCGGAGCGACGCGAGCGACTCCGATCGCAGAGGCGCGGCCCGGGTCATGGCTCACGAGATTGCCCACCAGTGGTTCGGTGACCTCGTCACAATGAAGTGGTGGGACGACGTGTGGCTCAACGAAAGCTTCGCGACTTTCATGGAGGCCAAGGTGCTCGACCGACTACACCCCGATTGGGACACGTGGCGGGATTTCCTCCGCATGGACACCTTCCGGTCGCTCAACGCGGACGCCCTCTCGCAGACTCATCCAATCCAGGTCAAGGTCAAGAGTGTGGAAGAGATCGGTTCGATCTTCGACGCAATCAGCTACGGCAAGGGGGCGTCGGTGCTAAGGATGCTCGAGTCATATGTCGGCGAAGAGGCATTTAGGAAGGGTGTCTCAGCGTACCTGAAAAGGTTCAGCTATTCGAACGCCTCAGGCGCAGACCTGTGGATATCTCTCGCAAAGGCGTCGGGGCTCCCAGTCACGAGGGTCGCGAGGGCTTGGATAACCAAGCCTGGCTTCCCCCTGGTCCGGGTGGAGGCATCCGAGGGCGGGGTGAGCTTCAGCCAGTCGAAGTTCTCTCTCTCCGGAAAGAAGTCGGATGAGCTCTGGCCGATTCCCCTGACCCTCCAGGCGGACGGCAAGCGGCAGTCCCTTCTCTTTGACAGGAGGTCTGCCTCGGTCAAGGCCGAGAGGCCGGAGAAGCTCCTCGTGAACCCGCGCAGAACTGGCTTCTACAGTGTACTCTACGGCGAGCGGATGTACGATCAGCTTGCCAAGAGCTTCGCAGCGCTGCACTCGCACGACAGGGCGGGCGTCCTGAATGACCTCTACCTCTTCCTTCAGGCAGGGATGGTCCTGCCTGGGCAGTACTTCAGGTTCGCCGCTCTTAGCGGGAAGGTCGTCGATCCCCTCCTCGCTCTTGCGGTCAGCGACCATCTCGTGAATCTCAGGGCAATTGCCGACGATTCCGACATCGTAATGAATGGGTGGTCCGCGTTCTTCACATCTCAGGTCCGCCTGCTCGGTCTCGCGAGGAAGCAGGGAGAGAACGAAAACCTAGGAATTGTGAGGGAGGTGATCACTGCCCAGCTTGTCAAGACCGATGAGAGATACGCGTGGAAGCTCGCCCAGAGATTTGATCAATTCACCTCGGCCGATGCGAACCTGAAGACAGCTATCGCAACCGCCTATGCTGCGGTTAAAGGCGAGGCGGCATTCGGGCCTCTTCTCGAGCTGGTGAGGAATGCCAAGAGCGAAGCTGATCGAGCCAGGGTCTATGCGGCTCTCACTTCCTTCGAGGACCCAGCGCTCGTCAGGAGGACCCTTGAGCTCACTATCAGTGGGGAAGTCAGCCGTTCCGACACGGGATACGCTTTGCCGCTTGCCGCCTCAAACCCGAGGGCAAGGCGCGCCCTCTGGGAATGGATCAAGTCTCGATACGACCGCTTGAGGGACCTCTACGGCGGATCACAGCAGTTCTACCTCTACCTGAACGCAGTCCTTCCGCGGTGCGGGATAGGTCACGAAGCGGACGTCCGCCGGTTCATTTCCGGAAAGCGGTACAGGGACGGGGAGATGATTTTCCGCAGGGCGTTTGAACTCCTCGACGTCAACTCCAGACTCCGAGACAGACTTCTCACTACATAGGGAAACCTTCGGAGCCGACAAGGAAAACTGGGTCCAAAGTCCCAAGCGCCCTCTGTCTCCCGGAGGCTATTTCTTCTGAGGCACAAAACGGATTGAGAGGCTCCTTGTCCCGTTCTTCTTCGCGAGGTTGAGTATCAGCGGGGTGATGCGCTCGACGACCTGCGCCTCACTGAGGGGTCCGGCGTAGAGCGGTCTGAGACTGGGAATGCTCTTCACGATTCTTGCAGCTTCGTCGAAGGTCTCCTTCGAGTCGGCCGCAACCACGACGTCGAGTCTTAATGTCTCTGGCCTCTTGAAAAACACCGCAGAGATGTTGTTGAAGGCCGTGGCCACCCTGCTCTTTGGAAGCTTGTCCGCCAGCATCTCGGCCGCGGACCCTTTCTCGAGTCCGTAGGACAGCATCCCGTTCTCGAGCTTCATGGGATTGATTACCGATATGACCAGCTTACCCGAGAGCTCGTCGGCGAGAGACGACATCGAGTCTATGGCGGAAAACGGTATCGCGACTATCGCAGAATCGCACTCCCTGGCAGCGGTCGAGTAGTCTGCACCCCTGGCGCCCTTGATTGTCGCTGCGGCTGCCTTCGCCTTGGCCGGATTCCTCGAGCCGATTATCACTTCGTGGCTCTTGGCGAGTCGCTCCCCGAGGCCGCTCCCCATGCTCCCGGTCCCCCCGATTATCGCAATCTTCATTCTTCGAGCCTCATCTGTCTTTTCATCTCAGGGCTCTTTGTAAACCTGGTGTCCAGCAACCCCTTGATCTTGTCTGCCCTCTTCCAGCCGATCCCCTGGGTCATGGCCAGCTCTCCGGCCGTCAGGCTCATGACCCTCCGCGGGGTCCCGTACTTCATCAGCAGCCTTTCTGCCAGCTTCCTGCCGACCCCAG
>Ga0181533_1006234_pt1 | contig 10946 bp, 13 predicted proteins | sample PEATcosm2014_Bin_45_FD_119772 | JGI IMG/M metagenome (GOLD analysis project Ga0181533, IMG submission 119772) | Peatland microbial communities from MTU Mesocosm Facility, Houghton, MI, USA - PEATcosm2014_Bin11_60_metaG | ecosystem: Environmental > Terrestrial > Soil > Wetlands > Peat | place...
CCCCTACCCCCCGCAAGCGGGGGAGAGCGGCACTCAACAGATCCTGACCGACGAGGCAGCTTACGAAGCTACCGTTGACAAGGTGATGCGCGGGTGCGGCTTTACGGCAAGGAGGATGCGCGCGGTGATCCGCGATGTTCTGCGCCAGGAGGCGGACGAGAGCGAGCAGCCTTTGGTGATGGCGTTGGCCCTGGCGATGGTGGCGATGGTTGAGGCCTGGGAAGACTTCACGGCGCAGGGGCAGCGGCTGCGGTTCATGTGGGGCGCGCGCAGGTTTTTCTCGGAAGGCTATTGGCTAAGCCGGGAGAGCTGGCCGTGGGATAACGAGGTTTTCAAGCAGGAACGGCTGCAAATGAAAGCGAGAGTGGGGAGCCGATGATGCGATACGTGGTGATTGCGACGGCGCGGCGAGGCGCGGTTGAGCCTTTCGAGCCGCTGGATTTTGAGGGGCAGATGAAGGCTTTTCAGGGGCAGGTGAGCGAGCCTGGGGCGCTGGGGAATACGGTGGTTTGGGCGAAGGATAGGGATCAGGGGTCAGGGGCCAGGGGTCAGAAGAAGCCGCCGATGAAGGTTCCGTTGCCATGCCTGGAACATCGAAGGAGAGTTGAGCGGATGCTGGCGCTGGCGGCGAAGACGAGGAAGATCGCATGAGCGTGCTGGGGAAGCTGATTGGGGTGAGCTGCTGGAAGTGCAGGAACGCTGGGCATTTTTGCCAAGCTCAAATCCTGATGGATGGATTGCCGTGGTGCATGCGCTGCGCGGATGGGGAGGCCTGCTGCTATGAGACCGCCGCGCAGATGCCGACGCCGGAGCGGATGATAGAAGACTCCGATCCGTGCGAGCTGCCGGCGTTGAAGGTTGAGGATCGGAAGTTTTTCAATTCCGGGAAACAGTTTGCGCCGGTGGAGGCGGGAACCAAAAAAGCGGCGCTGGCCGATCTTGAGTGCATGAAGGTTTGCGACGTCGCGGAAAAGTACGGGCTGAGCATCAAGGTGGTAAACGGGTTGAAGGCGGCGGTGCAACGGGAGCAGCAGTTGCGGGGGGAATGCGCGACGGCTTATGCGGACAGTTTGCGGCGGGCGACGGTGCCGGTGCAGATGAATGTCGGCGGGGAAATGGTGAGGATGGCTCCGAATGCTTCGATGGGCTCGGAATTATTGGGGTTAGGAACCGCAGATCCTTCGCGCACGCTCAGGATGACAGGCAAAAGACCGGAGATCGGCGCGGTGATGGGCGCGCTGGCGAATTATTTTAGGGTGGATGTGGATGAGCTTTGCCATATTGGGCCGGGACGGGTTTGGGAGGCGCGGCGCCGGGCGATTGCGATCACGATTGTGGCGCGGGTGACGGGGTTGAAAGGCGTGCAAATAGCTGAGAAGTTTGGGATTACGCAGAGCCGGGTGTCGCTGGCGAAGAGAATGGTGAAGAAGCGCTCAGGGTTGGAAAGAGACGCGCAGGTTGTTTTGGGTTCGCTGGGTTTTAATTAGAAAGTTTTGTATACGCGAGCAAAGTGTGGTAGATTTCTAAGTGGATCGGAAAAGCTGTTTTAAGGTTTCCGGCCCCGTCAACGGCGATAGCCTGAGAGCACTACGACAGTGAGCGATGGGCCCCGTTAGTCGAAGTATCTTCAAACGCTGGCAATTCACAATCCCGTAGAGGCGAAAGCCTCTAGCTGAATGCCGGCGTTCTCTCCTCATCCGGCGCGCAATGCGCATGGGTAAATCAAGCAGTCAGCGCCGCGGTGAGCGCGGCGAATTCTATTTATTTCCAGCCGATGTAACACTCGGTTGGCGTGTCATCCGCATGGTATCAGGCGCCATGGGCGAGGAAAAGCTCGCTCGGGGTGAATGGCGCGATGTGTATGACGAGAAGGGCAACCATATCGGGTATCAGTTACTCGATACTTTCCATCGCGACCGGTCTGTTTTTTCATCGAGCTATCGATGCTCGGTCACAATCACGTTGACAGAAGTGCTGATGAACGCTGGACTGTTCGGGCGTTCGCGCACGAAGGGCATGCCGGAGCAGAAGCGCCTCGCGCGGCATGCCAAGGACGACGACCAGAAGATTTTGCCGCCTGAGGATGCGATCGAGCGCGCAATCGTAAAAGTCAAATTGTGGCCGTTTCCCGCGTCGAGGATTGACGACGGGACGGGCGAACCTGTGTACGGAGATCGCGCAATCCGAGTTTATCCACACACGAAGTGAGCGGGAGAGCAAGTGAATCTGTCAGAGCAGTTTTGGCTGAGTTTGCTTATCCAGATGGTAATCGGCGTCGCCATCATCGCGATGATGAAACAGCAGCTCCGCGATCTGATTGGCTGGGTAAAGCAGCAGGGGGCGGACATCAAGGATTTGCAAAAGGGTCACACCGATCACGAGGGCCGGTTGTCTCACGTGGAAGCTATAGCTCGACGACGGCGGTGACTGCGAGCACCGTCACACCGATCACGAGGGCCGGTTGTCTCACGTGGAAGGAAGATTGCAGGTCTCGCGCGGGGGCGAATAATCGAAAAGCTGCGCGAGCAGCGGAAAGGGCGGAGATGTTGAATCCGTTCAAACTTTTGGCAATTTACGGCGACCTCAACAAACTTGAGGCCGTAGCAAAGGAGAAAGGAACACCGATGACGAAACTTATGCAGTACATCACATTGACAGTGAGCTTGGTTGGGGCGCTGGGCGTGCCCGCGTATTTGCAGACCTGGCTCGCGCAACCGAGTCATCAACTCGTTTACGGAATACTGGCCGCCGCGGCGATTTTGCTGCATGCGATTTGTCCGTCGATCTTTGCAGCGTCGAACGCTCAACTGCCCCCGATTACGACCAGGGTGGGAGCGATGCTGCTCTGTCTTGGCCTCGGGCTGGCATTCACGCCGTCCGTGTATGCGCAGACGGCAACCACGCCGCCGGCAACGACTACGACTGCGAGCGGCATTGCATTCACCGGCAGCTCGGCGGCGATTGCGCTGCACTATAACGGCTCATGGGGAACGGGCAACCTGACAACTGAGTCGCTGGACTTTATGGATTTCGGAAAAACGAAATCTCAGCATCTGTTCGTCGAAGGTAAGGAACTGATCGCATCGAGCGCCGGTTTTAACGTGTACGCCGGCGGCGTGACGATTCAGCCTGACTTGACGAAGCTGCTGGCGAAGACGAATGTGGCGCCTGCGAATTTGAGCGTTGCTTTCAATTTTGACGGCGGCGCGGGGATTCCGACTGCGGGTAATTCGCATATCGCGTTTCTAGCTGGCGGCCAGGTGCAATACAAGGCGACTTCGTCTTTGAGTTGGAACGCGCTGCAGGTGCAATGGCTGCGGTACGGATCGATGAATGCGCCGGTGATCAGCAGCGGGCTTTCGTTTATTTTCGGCCATAGCTGAAGGCGTGCTGGCTGGCGGCGGCGTGCTTTATCGCGTATCGAGCAGCGTGACGTGGAGCTCGCTGCATGTGGGGTATTTGCGGCTGGGCAGCAGGAACGCAGCCGAGATCAGCACGGGACTGACGTATTTCTTCAAGTAGTTCGCTCGAAGCTCCTCAGCGGAAGAAAGAAGGTCGCGGGAATCGCCAGAGCCAATGCCATCGCGTCAGCCACAAGTTGGCGCGATGGCAAACTGATCACTGAACACTGACGACTATTTGCGGGGCAGGCGATGACGATCCGGGCGCAGCTTTAAGAAATACAACGACAGGTTGGCCGTTCTAAGCCTTAAACGGCCGCAAATTTCAAATCGGGAGAGTGTCATGATTCGTGGAAAGTTTGTTGTGGATCACGTAACGAAGCACCAGGGCAACTTCGCGAGCGTGGTGCTGGATGCGCGATATGATTCTTCGCTCCCAGAAGATCAGCGTTTCGCGGAAGCAACGCCGAACGGCAAGATCGAGATGTCGGTCACCGTTCCGTCTGTCATCGAGGCTTTCCAGCCGGGCAAGGTGTTTTATGTGGACTTCACGGAAGCGCCCGCCGGGACTTCGCAATATCATCAGTAGGCATTTATAGAGCGCGGCTGAGTAGTGAAATGCGAAAGGCTGCCATTTTCAGAGAGCCGAAGACGCAGATACCGTTAAATGTCCGCATGTGCACGGCGGTGGGATGGCTAGGAATCGGCAAACAATCGAGCGGCGCTGAGTAGTGAAATGCGAAAGGCGCCGTTGGATTTTTGGGGGAAACAATGCAACTGACGGAACATTTCAGCCTGGAAGAATTGACGTTCAGCTCAACGGCAACTGTGCGCGGGATCGACAATACGCCGTCCTCTGAGACGGTGGCGAACCTGAGCGTGCTGGCAGTTGCGCTCGAAGCTGTGAGAGCACTGCTGGGGTTTCCGTTGCGTATCGATTCAGGCTATCGCTGCCCGGCTTTGAATGTGGCTGTGCGTGGCGTTCCGGACTCGGCGCATTTGACGGGCTTTGCCGCCGACTTTATCTGCCCGCAGTTTGGCGTGCCGCTGGAGATTGTGAAGAAGATCGCTGGCGGGTCGGGCATCCGCTTCGATCAGTTAATTCAGGAAGGAACCTGGGTGCACTTGTCAGTGGCTCCGACGATGCGGCAGGAAGTGTTGACTGCGCACTTTGTGAATGGCGTCGCGAGTTATCAGCACGGCATCGAGGTGAGCTGATGCCGAGTCGCAGCGGACATCCATGCGGGTCGCCCGGATGTGGGGCTTGCGTTGTTGGGTCGCGCTATTGCGAGCAGCATGCGAACCTGGAACACGAAGCGCGAAACAGGTTTGATCGGTATCGAGGCAGCTCGGCGAGTCGTGGATACGACGGGGCGTGGCAGCAATTTCGGGAGTGGTTCTTGGCGCGTCATCCAGCTTGCGAGGATTGTGCTTTGCGTGGGATCGTGAAAGCGGCGACGGATGTGCATCACATTAAGAAAGTGGCCGATTATCCCGAGTTGAAATTGGTCGAAGATAATTGTATAGCACTCTGCCATGAGGATCACAGTATCCGTACTTCCAAGGGTGAATAGATGGGGTATGGGGTGCAAATCCTTCAGGCGACGGTTTTCCAGACCGTGCTGGCAAGAAAAATGATGCATACACAAAATGGAGGTTTTGCGCAAAATCAGCCTCCATAATCGCATCTATTCAAATTGCAGCGTCAGATGTGTGTGGAAAGCGCCATGAGGCCTGCTACGAGCCTCGCGGTCCTCTGTCCACCGCAAAAAGGTAGTTTTATGGCTGGTAGACCTCCCAAGCCGACGAATCTCCTAGCCATCACTGGCCAGCTTGCGCGCAACCCTAAGCGCTACGAAAAGCGCAAGGGCGAGCCAAGGCCCGACGCAGCGCTCGGGCCCGCTCCCGCTCGCTGGCAACTGCATCCTGCAGCTTTCAAAGCCTCCGCGCTTTTCGCTGACGGCAAGTCTACCAACGAGGTGCGTGACCTTCTTGGCATTCCCTGGGAGACGGCCCGCGATCTCCGCGACTCAACCCGCACCAACGCCAACGCGCATCTCTGCCAGCTCTGGGACGAGCTCAATGCCATGGCGCCCTGGCTTACCAACGCCGATCGCTGGGTTGCTGAAAGCATCTGCCAGCTCAAGCTCGCGGAACTGCAAGGCACCATCCGGCCAGGCGAGCGCGCCGAGCTCGGCCGGCTTTGCGGTAAATGTGGCCTCAACCCCTCCGATCGTACGCGCGTCAGCACACTTCCAAAAGCGCCGCGTAAATCCGAACCCCCAGATCCGCGCGACATGTACCTCTTGAAAAGTAAGGCGCGCACAGGTTAAACCGTGGCTAGAAAAAAGTCCATCGCTGAAAAGTACATTGATGCTGTTCTGGCTGGTAAGATCGTCGCTTCTAAATTTGTCCATCTCCAGTGCGAACGTCATCACCGCGACCTGGTCGAAGGCGCGGCCCGTGGCCTGGTCTTCGATCGCAAGGCCGCGCAGGATGTCATTGATTTTTTCCCGCTCTTCCTGACACACTTTGAAGGCGCATGGGATGGAGTGCCGTTTGATCTTCGGCCCGATCAGCAAGCCGAGCTTTGGATTCTCTATGGCTGGCGCTGGAAGGAGACCGGCTTTCGCCGATTCAAATACGCCTATGTCGAGCAGGCGCGAGGCACTGGGAAAAGCCCTAAGGCGGCGGCCCTCGGCGTCTATGAGTTCTTCGCCAAGGGACACGCCGGCGCGCAGGTCTACGCCGCCGCCACTGACAAAGATACAGCCCGCGTCGTTTTCAATCACGCAAAAAAGATGGTTGAGAAATCCAGCTATCTTCGCGACCGCATTCAATGCGGCGTAAACAACATGTGCGTCAAGGAGACCGACTCAATCTTCGAGCCCGTCTGCAGCGAGGATAAAAATCTCCTTGGCCGCCGCCCATCCTTCGTCATTCTCGACGAGCTGCACGCTCATCAAAATGACGGCATCTGGAACGTCTTCGATTCGGCATCCGGCAAAGTCCCGGATTCCATGATGTATGCCATCACCAACAGCGGCTTCGACCGGCACTCCGTTTGCTGGAAAAAACGCGAGTATGTCATCAAGGTTCTCCAGGGCGTCATTCCAGACGATACCTGGTTCGGCTGGATCTGCGGTCTCGACGATGAGGACATCAAAGACCCTAGCGGCTGGAAGAACGAAGCAAATTGGCTCAAGGCCGCGCCGGCTCTCGGAACTCTCATCCGCATTGAGGAGATGCGCCGCCAGGCCGCGCAAGCAGCGAACGATCCATCGGCCCTCAACACGTTTCTGCGCTTTCAGCTCTCCGTCTGGACCTCCGGCAACGCCGCCTGGATGCCCATGGATAAATGGGATCTCTGTGGCGAGCCGTTCGATCCCGCAATTCTTCGCGGCCGCGCCTGCTTTGGCGGCCTCGATCTGTCTACTACAACCGATCTCTCGGCCTTTGTACTCCTGTTTCCCCCGGCTAACGGCGATCCTAAGTGGTATTTGCTGCCGTTCTTCTTCTTACCTAAAGAGGCAATCGAGAAGCGCGCTAAAAAAGATCGCGTGCCCTACGACGTCTGGGCGCGCCAGGGCCTGCTTATCCTCACCGCGGGCGACGTTATTGACTATGACTTCATCCGCTCCAAGGTCAACGAGGCCGCCGGCAACTACCAGATCAAGGAGATCGCCTACGATCCCTATAACGCTCAGCAGCTCGTCACCCAACTCACCGGAGACGGCTTTACTATGGTTGCCCTGCGCCAGGGATTTATCAGTCTGAACGCGCCCACTAAGCGTCTTCTTGAACTTGCGCTCACCGGCTTGCTCGCTCACGGCGGCCATCCGGTGCTTACCTGGAATGCTTCCAACGTCGTCGTCGCCATCGATGCCGCAGGCTGTATCAAGCCTGACAAGTCCTGCAGTAAAGAAAAAATCGATGGCATTGCCGCCGCAGTCGATGCCTTAGCGCGCGCCATCGTCGTGCCGGTCACCTCCGGCAGGTCGATCTACGAAGAGCGAGGTTTGCTGGTTATATGAAAGTTCCCCTCATAGTGCCTATTTGCGACATCGTCGGCCTGCTGGGCTGCGCGCTCGTTTCCCTCGGCGCAGGCATGGTCTATCGTCCCGCCGGCGTCATCGTTGCCGGTATCCTCCTCGTCCTCCTCGCCCTCTTTGGTTTCGCCCCGGATAGCAATAAGAAAGTCGGCGATTGATGGGACTATTTGGCAATATCCGTAACGCGATCGCGGTGGACGGCGACTCCATCGCCCAGCCCGTCGGCTGGCTGCAGCGCCTGCTCGCCATGACGCAGACCTCCTCGGGCATCGTCATCCACGAGGCCAATGCGCTCACCGTCGGCGATGTCTATAAGTGCGTCAACGTCATCGCCCAGACCATCGCCATGCAGCCCTGGAAGGTCTTCAAGCGGCTCGAAAATCGCAGCCGCCAGGAGGCCACGCGCCATCCGCTCTATTTCCTGCTCCACGACGAGCCGAATAACCGGATGACGTCGTTCACCTATCGCATGGCGCTCATCTCGCACATGCTCATCTGGGGTCGCCACGCCAGCTACATTGAGCGCGATGGCGCCGGAAAGATCGCCGCTCTCTGGCCGTTGCGCCCCGATCTCTTCTACTGGGAAATTCGCGGCGGCAAAATGTGGTTTTGGGTCTCCACAATCGACGGTATCCCTCAGCAATTCTGGGAAGATGAGATCCTCTACATCCCCGCTCTTACCCGCGAGGGCTACAACGCCTACTCGCCCATCGCCCTGCATCGCGAAACCATCGGGCTTTCCAAGGCGCTTGAAGTTTTCGGCGCAAAGTTTTTCGGCAACAATGCCTCCGTGGGGGGGTTCCTAAAACACCCGGCCACGCTCAGCAAAGAAGCGGCCGAGCGGCTCAAGGAAAGTTTTGAAGCCAAGCATCGCGGCCTTGACACCGCCCATCGCATCGCCGTCCTCGAAGAGGGCATGGAGTTCGTGCCTAACCAGGTTGATCCTGAAAAATCGCAGTTCATTCTCACCCGGCAATTCCAGCGCAGCGACCTGGCGGGTCTGTGGCGTGTTCCTCCGCACAAGATCGGCGATCTAAGCAGGTCCACCAACAATAACATCGAGCATCAGGATCTTGAGTTTCTGCGCGATTGTATCGGCCCCTGGCTGGCATGCATCGAGCAGGCCGCCAATCGCTCTCTGCTGCTGCCGCGCGAAAAGGGCCGCTTCTTCATCGAGTTCGACATCAACGGCATGCTGCGCGGCGACACAGCCGCCCGCATGGCCTATTGCAATGGAATGTTCCAGACCGGCGCATTTTCGCCCAATGACATCCTCGAATACAACGGCCTCAACCCCGTCGAGGGCGGTGACCGGCGCTTCATTCCGCTCAACATGGTCCCGCTTGATCAGGCCGGCGACGCAGACAACGATGCCGAGCTCAATGATGACGAGGAGCCGCCTATTCCTTCCGTCGGCGCGCACACAGAGCCGCTCCAACTCGCCGATCCGCGCGCCGCGGCCGTGGCTAAAGCCAAACAGGTTAATCTCCGCTTCTTCCAGGATGCAATGGGTCGCATTCTGCATCGCAAGCCCGCGGAGCGCGCCAAATATGCAGCTACTGCCCTGCTACAACCGGTTTTAAACATCATTCAGTGCCTTTTGGGCTCGATTTCGCCCGAAATGGAGACTTTTGCGGCCGATTTTATCGCTCGAAAGGCCCTCAAATCGGACCTATGGGAAGCGCGTGATGCCGAAGTTTGGGCTTCTCGCATCCTCGATGTGTGTATTGAAGAGGTTCTTGCTCAACCCGCGCAGCAACCGGCCGCGCCGACGGCCTAACAGACCGCTGACAACTGACCGCTGAAAACTATTTTCCGGAGGAAACAATGCGCTTAAAGCCACGTTTTGCCGCGCAAACGGCCGGCACTACCCTCGAGCTGCTCTTCTACGACGAAATCGGCGAAAATTTCTGGTCTGGCGGCGGCGTAACAGCGCAGTCGGTCGCTGATGCTATCAAACAGGCCGGCGCATTCGACCGCATCACCCTGCGCATCAACTCGCCCGGCGGCGACTGCTTTGAGGGCGTGGCCATCTACAACCTCATCCGCTCGCAAGGCAAGCCCGTGGATTGTTTCGTTGACGGCCTGGCTGCCTCTGCTGCATCCATCATCGCCATGGCCGGCGATACTGTCTCCGTCGGCGTGGGCGCCATGATCATGATCCACAACGCCGCCTGCCTCTTCTACGGCGACGCCCCGGCTTTCCTCAAGATCGCCGATACCCTCGAAAAGATTACCCTGACTGTAGGCGGAATCTACGTCAAAAAGACTGGCCAGACAGCCGATGAGATTAAGACGCTCATGGATGGCGAGACTTGGATGGGAGCGGAAGACGCCGTCGATAAAGGCTTCGCCGATGCAATCGTAAGGCAAGATGAGGACCAGACCACCCAGGCCCGAGCCCTGGTCAAGAGCTTCAACCTGCGCGGCTTCAAACATGTGCCCGCGAACCTGCGCGCTACGAAACCCCGCGCCGGCGATGCTTGTGAATGCGAGTGCGATTTCTGCCCCTCGGGCGATTGTAGTAACTGCAACTGTCAGGGCGGCTGCACAGCTGAGCATTGCGCCGCGTCTGATTGTAACTGTGATAAGGCTATGATCGGCAGCCATGCCAACCTGGCCAACGGCGACGGAAAAACCAAGCGCGTCGATGGCGAGGACCTGGAGAAATCTGCTTTCGCTTATCAGGGTTCCGAGAAGCTTGCCGATTGGAAGCTGCCTATCAAGTTCTCCACCGACGAAAAGTCCGCATCGCATATCCGTAATGCCATTGCGCGCTGGAAGTCTACCGATATGCCCGACGCGGCGGAGAAAGACAAGGCCCGCGGCCGCGTCAAGGCTGCCGCCAAGGAGCACGATATCGAGATTGCCGACGGAAGCCTCGACGATGCTTCCGATGGTTATTTCGAGGCCTTGGCGCGCCAGCGCCTGTCCCTCTATGAGCGCTCTCAAAACTGATCACCGCAAAAACCTCGCGTGCAGCGGGCTATTTGCGTTCGACTCGTAACTCTGCCTTCAGGGCGCGCCGGCCAGGGCCGCGCGGCGCTCAAAGGAAACCATCGCGCCGCCCCCGCCGGGCCGCTCGGATGAACCTCTATCGTTTTTTGGAGAATCAAATGCGCAAATCGATTGAACTGAGGAACGAGAAGGGCGAGCTGACTGCTCAGTACCGCCAGGTTCTCGACAAAGCCGCGGCGGAGAAGCGCAGCACCAACGCCGATGAGAAGGAGATCCTTCGCAAGATGGATGCTCGCTTCGATGAGCTTGACACTGAGGTCAAGCTCCACGAAACCCAGGAAAAGCGCGAGTCGGATAACTCCGCCAGCGCCGCTCTTCCCGCAGCCGTCCAGCCTCGGCACGACAATGCCGCCGGCGGATTCAAGGCCAAGACCATTCGCGGCACGCCTGAATATCACGCTGCGGTCTGCGCCGCACTCTTCGGCGGTCCCATGCCGGAAATCTCCGCAGAGGTCCGCAATGCCCTCGTCAAGGG
>Ga0181533_1006236_pt1 | contig 10945 bp, 11 predicted proteins | sample PEATcosm2014_Bin_45_FD_119772 | JGI IMG/M metagenome (GOLD analysis project Ga0181533, IMG submission 119772) | Peatland microbial communities from MTU Mesocosm Facility, Houghton, MI, USA - PEATcosm2014_Bin11_60_metaG | ecosystem: Environmental > Terrestrial > Soil > Wetlands > Peat | place...
CATCACCGAGAACAAAAGAAATTACCTGAACAACTGGAATTGTTTTAGGTTCTCAATGAAGCCCCGCCCTGTGGGCGGGGAGATTCACTGCATTCAACCCTTCAAGGTGGCAAAATTCTTTTGAGCGGCTGGCCCTTCATGGGCTGATATGTGATATGCTCTTAAACTCCGGAGGTAGGGATGAATAGCATGAACGATTCGGTCAAGGAGTTTGTGGTCAATGTTCTCGGATGCGGATGCCCGGAAGAGGTCTTTCGTGATATCGAATTGAACAAAACGCCGGTTCCGATGGGCGCAATCCCCCTTGATTTTGAAATTCGGGTGGGTGGGCGTCTCATCATTTTTGGGGTCACGGAGAAGAATATCCTCTCTTCTGACGCTGCATTGGCTGCGCTTGTCGCCGCCGGCACTAAAATAAGGGACGGCATGAAGTTCAACAGAATACGCTTTGTTGTTATCTCGGATGACGCCGATTGCGAGGCAATGCTTTCCGCCCGATTTGCGCAACTACCGGGACTCGACGACCGTATCCATATGCATGTGGTGAAAAAAGAGCTGATAAACAGAATGTTGAAAGAGAACAATACCGTAATGGAAAGGAGAGGGGAGATGGGAGAACTGATTACCAAGCCGACTATATGGCATGAGATGGAAGGCCCTGTGATAGGTGGACGAGAGCATTATCAGGAGAAGAGCTATGGTGGCTTCGATCATCTGAAAGAGGCTGACACGGTTAAAGAAAGGCCATGCAAGCAGGAAACTGGAGATGTAAAAGAAGCACAATAAGCAGTCATACGTCTATATGGATCAGGATTTTTGTCAGCGTGACAAAGGCCCTATATTGGCGGTTGCCTTCAAAATCCAAAGATTCAGGACCCGTGACTGCAAATCGGCCGGGCGTCATTCGCCGCTGGTTTCCCGCAGGATAACCGTAAACATGGGGATATGATTCGTCCATGATACGGAAACGGCTATGTCCATCTCTACAGATTGCCCCATGAAAGTCTTCACGATATGCCGGGTTATTTCTCTTACCCCGACATCTTTCCCTTCCTGGCCGTAGGCAGATATTGAAGCACGGAATGATTCTCCATCCTCAATGAAACGGAAGATGTTTTCGCCCAGCAGGGCCTGGCGGGAGAGACCGAACAACTCCTCAGCTTTCTGGTTCGATATGACGATCTTGCCATCCTCCATGAATGTTAACACCGCCGATTTTGCCATTTCGATGAACTTACGGTAGCGCTCCTCGGATTCCCTGCTTTGCAGTGTCTTGCGGCCCAACTCTTCCATAAGGTCGTTGAATGCGCCCATTAACTGGCCGATTTCATCGCTGGTTGTTTGCGGCAGACGTTCGGCGAAATTACCGGTCCTGGTTACATCGACTATGGTAGACGATATCATCTTTACAGGATTGATGATGATTTTCCGGACGAGTATTGCCATGATCGATATGATCAGGAAAATGATGACCCCGCGGAACATGATGTCGTATTCCAGATTGACGCCGATTTCGTGATAGAGATCCACCATCGGGATAGAGACGGAGACCGCGCCGATGACTTCACCGAGCCTGTAATTGAATGAATAGTGGCCGCGTGGGAACCGGGCGCGGACAAAAGCCGGCGCCTTGTCATATTCTCCATGACATTCCAGGCATGTTTTCTCCGCCACCATCGGGAGCATGAATCGAAACACCTTGCCCTGGTCGCCCTCAACCACGCTGGAAGTTTCTTGAACTGGCTGTCCGGCAAATTTCCGGAGCATCATCGTTTCATACTCATCGGGACGATTTCCCGGGTTCCTATAGCGGAGCGAAACCTGGCGGACATAATACTTACTCCCTTGGGTAATCTTCTTTGCAACCTGGGTGGCCACCACCTGGGGGACCAGATTATAATTATTATCCGGTTCGCCGCGGACAACACTGGACATGTAATCGCGGGTTTCGATAATCTGTTTGGCAATGACCCGAGCATTATCCACGGCAATCTTGAGGATCAGAGACTGCTGGCGTTTGTAGGCCCAAGTGGCGGAGACCAGAAAGAGGGCGATGAGTACAAGGGAGAGGATCAAGTTGAATTTGGTATTGATCTTCAGTTTGCCGAACAAAGACATTAAAGCCTCCAACAGGGCTGCAATTTTGCAATTTTTGTACGTGATGGAGAGGAAAACTGATTTTGCTCTATTTCGTTGGCACTGCTGTTTAGGATTATACCCTGACACCAGCTTTACGCAAGCAAGTAACTGCCTGTAAAAAATAATATCTTCCCAAATTCGGTGTTATGTGATAGTTTTCGAAGCTCTAATTCTTGGATTCAGCCCTGCCCGGCACTTATCCCAAAATCGTCGGAAATCAGAGTGGTATGGCCAAAATAATCTGCATAGCCAATCAGAAGGGTGGCGTCGGAAAAACCACCACCACTGTCAATCTTGCCGCGTCTTTGGGGGCGGCGGAAAGAAAGACCCTTATAGTCGATATGGATCCCCAGGGTAACGCGGGGAGTGGAGTGGGTGTTGACAAGGGAAAGCTGCGGGAAACAGTGTACGATGTCCTTATCAATGGCGTTGACCCTGCAGGTATTATTGCGCATACCGGTCTTCCCCATCTTGATATTCTTCCTTCCAACTCCGAGTTGGCAGGAGCGGAACTGGAACTGGTTACGGTCACAGGCCGGGAATTGAAACTGAAGGAGGCTATGGCTGGGATTACCGGCTGCTATGATTATATTCTTATCGATTGCCCGCCGTCGTTAGGCCTTCTTACGGTCAACGCCATGACCGCCGCTGATGCGGTGCTGATCCCCCTGCAATGCGAATTTTACGCCATGGAGGGGCTCTCACAAATACTCAATACCATCAGGCTGATCCAGAAGGGCTTGAATCCGTCTTTACGTATTGAAGGGATACTTCTCACCATGTTTGATTCGAGAAATAACCTGTCCAGGCAGGTGAGTGAAGAGATCCGGGCGCACTTTAGCAAAGAGACCTTCGCTACGGTCATCCCGCGCAATGTCAGGCTTTCCGAGGCGCCCAGTCATGGCAAGCCTGTTATTTTTTATGACATAACATCACGGGGGGCGGTCGGTTATCTGGAATTGGCCAGGGAAATAATCGGGCGCGAGGGGAAAAATGGTTAAAAAGACCGGTCTGGGGAAGGGGATGGGCGCGCTATTGTCGGTTGTCGATGATGAACGGGGGAGTTATTTTTCCTGTCCCATAGAGGCGATTAAACCGAACAAAAACCAGCCGCGCAAAACATTTTCCAATGAAAAACTCGAGGAGCTGGCCGCATCCATAAGGGAGAAAGGGATCATTCAGCCCCTGGTGGTGCGCAGGAAGAGTGATTATTACGAACTGATAGCCGGCGAGAGGCGCTGGCGAGCATCACAGAGGGCAGGTTTGCGCGAAGTTCCTGTTGTCATTCAGGACGTCTCGGACGATACCGCCGTAGAGATGGCCCTTATCGAAAATATCCAGCGGGAAGACCTGAATGCGGTGGAAGAAGCGGAGGCATATCAGTCCCTGCTGGAAAAATTCGCGCTTTCCCAGGAAGAACTGGCCAGAAGGGTGGGTAAGGAACGCTCAACTGTCGCAAACGCACTCCGCCTGTTAAGGCTGCCGGCGGAAATCAAGCGTGACATTGTTGAAGAGCGTCTAGCCATGGGTCATGCCCGTGCCCTTCTTGCCTTGGAGACTCCGGAACAGATGAAAAAGGGACGTGATGAGATCGTAAGGCGCCATCTTACGGTCCGTGAAACGGAAACCCTCATAAAAAGACTCAAGACAAACAGGGCGCTGGCGCCGAAGAAACGGCTGGACCCGCAAATGACCGATTTACTCGAACAGCTTAAGCGACATTTCAAGGCAAAAGTTACTCTCCGTCAAAGCAGTCGGGGAGGTAGGATAGAGATAAGTTACGCCAGCCTCGAAGACCTGACCCGGATCATAGACATTATCATAAATTCATGAAAATTAAACATGTCCAACTTAATAAAACAAATTTTCTTTGCATGTGGCGCAGTTATGCTTTGCTGAACCGAGTCCGTTGAACAAAAAAAACCGAATTAAAATATTTTGTCTTAAAATAATTTAAAAATACTTGACATCGGGTAAAATTCTATGGTAACTAATCGCAAGTTTTATTTTTCGTGTACGAACGGAAAGCAAGGGGTGGCAGGGTGATAAATCTAGATATTACCTTTATTTTTCAGTTGGTTAACTTTCTTATCCTGATGCTGGCATTGAATATCGTTCTATACAAGCCGATCCGCAAGATCCTCGCTGATCGGGCTTCCGAGATTGCCGGTGGACATGAAAAGGCCGCCGAGGTTGACAAGGACGTGCAGGATAAGATGGTCCAGTATGAAGACAGGCTGCGCGAGGCAAAGGCCAAAGCCAGTGAAGAGAGAGGGATACTGAAAAAGGACGCGCTTGCCGAAGAGGCGACCCTTCTCGACAAGGCGCGTAAAGAGGCGACCGATTCAGTGAACGCCCTGAAGGGGAAAGTGGCTAAAGAGGCCGCCGAGGCGAGGGAATACCTGAAAGAACAGACCCGGTCGTTGTCCCTGGAGATTTGTGAGAAGGTTCTGGGAAGGAGATTGTAGCATGAATCATTCTGTAGAGCGATACGGGTGGATTAAGCCTGTTTTCCTGATCGTGGCTGCATCACTCCTTGTGACAGGGCTTGCCGCGGTTGGCTTTGCCGCGGAAGGGGGCGAAGGCGTCCATGCCTCCCACGCAGCCTTGCAGATGAAGGACTTCGGCTGGCGAGTGTTGAACTTTGCAATGCTTGCCGCCATGCTGATCTGGGGGATGAAAAAGGCCAATGTCAAGGGTCTCCTCGCTAATCGCCAAGCCGGTATTGAAAAGGCGCTGAAAGAAGCCGTTCAAGCCCGTGAGGCCGCGGAAAAGAAGTATGCGGAGTACAGCGAAAAGCTTGCCAAGGCTACCAAAGAGATCGACGAAATTTACGCCTCCATCAAAAAAGAGGGCGAGCTGGAAAAAGAACGGATAATCGCCGAGGCGAAAGTGAGCGCACTGAAGATCAAGGAGCAGGCGGAGCAGACTGCTGCCCGCGAAGTGCTCAAGGCCAGGGCGGAGTTGCGTGGAGAGGCTGCAAGGCTGGCCGTGCAACTGGCGGAACAGAATCTTAAGGAAAAAGTCGGGAGCGATGACCAGAATCGGCTGGTTGGTGAATATCTTACCAAGGTGGTGGAGCTACATTGATCACGAACGCTATAGCAAGACGTTACGCCAAGGCCCTCGTGCAACTGGCGATTGAAGAGGGGGGCGTGGAGAAATTCCATGCCGAGCTGACCTCCATTGATACTGTGCTGGCTGAGAATCACAACTTGTGGGTTATTCTTGTCAGCCCTGCGTACCGCATCGAGGCCAAGCTGGAGATGATGCGGGAACTGATCGCCAAGCTGGAGTTGTCGGCGACGGTGACGAACTTTCTCCTGCTGGTTCTCGAAAAGAACAGGCTTAATTACCTGCCCCAGATCGTGGTGAGTTACGGTATGTTAGCCGACGAGCTCTCCGGAGTTGTCCGGCCCACGCTCACCTCTGCGATGCCTTTAGATGCCGGACAGGTGGAGGAGATAAAGGGAACACTGGCAAAATACACCGGAAAAAAAGTTATCATCAAGGTGGAAGTCGACCCTGTGCTCATTGGTGGAGTGGTCACCAGGATCGGGGACATGGCATTCGACGGCAGCTTGAAAACCCAGTTGACAAGAATTGGAGATATATTACAGAAGGGGTGAGACGGTCCTATGGAAATCAGAGCGGAAGAAATCAGCGAGATTATCAGAAAGCAGATCAAGGGGTACGGAAAGGAGATTGAGGTTGCCGAGACCGGCACCATTATCTCCATTGGTGACGGTATTGCCCGTATTCACGGTCTTGATAAGGCCATGGCGGGTGAGCTCCTGGAGTTCCCCGGCGGGGTTTCCGGGATGGTGCTCAACCTAGAGGAGGACAACGTCGGCTCAGCGATTCTCGGCGACTTTTTCCACATCAAGGAAGGGGACACCGTCAAGCGCACCAACAGGATCGTCGAGGTGCCGGTTGGTGAGGCGATGATCGGCCGCGTCGTGGACGCCATCGGCCAGCCGATCGACGGCAAAGGTCCCATCGTTACCGACAAGTATCGCAAGGTGGAAGTGAAGGCCCCCGGCATAGTACAGCGCAAGTCGGTACACCAGCCGATGCAGACCGGCCTCAAGGCGATCGATTCCATGGTGCCGATCGGCCGCGGCCAGCGCGAACTGATCATCGGCGACCGGCAGACCGGCAAGACTGCCGTTGCCCTCGACACCATCATCAACCAGAAGGGTGGCGACCTGATCTGCATCTACGTCGCCATTGGCCAGAAGCGTTCCACTGTTGCCCAGGTTGTGGACAAGCTCCAGACTTACGGTGCCATGGATTACACCATCGTCGTTGCCGCCACCGCTTCCGAGCCCTCCCCGCTCCAGTTCATCGCCCCCTATTCGGGCGTCACCATGGGCGAATACTTCCGTGACAGCGGCAAACACGCCCTGATTATCTATGACGACCTTTCCAAGCAAGCCGTGGCATACCGTCAGCTCTCCCTGCTGCTGCGCCGTCCTCCCGGACGCGAGGCTTATCCGGGCGACGTTTTCTATCTCCACAGCCGCCTTCTGGAGCGCGCCTGCAAGGTTTCCGACCCCCTCGGCGCCGGTTCATTAACCGCCCTGCCGGTCATCGAAACCCAGGCCGGTGACGTTTCCGCATATATTCCGACCAACGTCATCTCCATTACCGACGGACAGATCTATCTGGAAGCCGACCTCTTCTACTCCGGGGTCCGGCCGGCTATCAACGTCGGTCTTTCGGTCTCCCGCGTCGGCGGTGCCGCTCAAGTGAAGGCGATGAAACAGGTCGCTGGCACACTCCGGCTGAACCTGGCACAGTACCGTGAGATGGCGGCATTCGCCCAGTTTGGTTCCGACCTGGACAAGGCAACCCAGATGCAGCTAGCCCGAGGTGCGCGCCTCGTGGAAATCCTCAAGCAGCCCCAGTACAGGCCGATCCCCTTCGAGAAACAGGTCCTGCTCATCTATGCGGCCAACAACGGCTATGTGGACGACTATCCGGTTTCCGCACTGCGTAAATACGAAACGGATCTCTATGCCTTCCTTGATGGCAGGCAAGAGGCTCTCCTTGCCGCCCTGCGCGACAAGAAGGCGATCGATGACGATATAAAGGCAAAGATCACTGCCGCACTCGATGCATTCAAGAAAGAATTTACTGCGTAATAAGGACGGACTTCCGGCATGGCGAATCTTAAAGCAATAAAGAAGCGTATCGTTTCGGTAAAGAATACCAGGCAGATAACCAAGGCGATGAAGATGGTATCTGCCGCCAAGCTGCGCCGCGCCCAGGAAAACGTGGTTGCTGCGCGGCCCTATGCCAAAAAACTGGGGGAAGTGCTGGGGCGTCTGACTGCGATTTCCGATGCTGACGCAAGTCCCTTGCAGCAGAAACGCGAGGCAAAAAATGCGTTACTGCTGGTGGTAACCTCGGACCGCGGGCTCTGCGGTGGCTTCAACACCAATCTCTGCAAGGCCGCGGACCGCTTCGTCAATGAGAACAAGGCCAAGTACGCCTCTCTGAGCGTCATGACCATCGGTCGCAAGGGGTTCGAATACCTGAAAAACCGGCAGAAGGTTTATAAGAACCAGGCCGGCGTCTTGACTAAATTCAACTACCAGACGGCCGTTACCCTTGCTCAGGAGGTTATCGACGGTTTTCTGGCCGAGGAATATGACGAGGTATTTCTCATCTATAACGCCTTCCGCAGCGTCATGGCCCAGGATATAACGCTGGAGCCGCTTCTCCCAGTTGCCCCGCCTGCCGCCTCCACCTCGGAAGAACTTCCCCCGGTTTATATCTATGAACCGGATAAGGAAGCCCTTCTTAACGAACTTTTGCCGAAGAATGTGGAAGTGCAGATCTACAGATCCATGCTCGAATCGACCGCCGCTGAACATGGGGCCCGGATGACCGCCATGGACAGCGCATCGAAAAATGCCGACGAGATGATCGGCAAGCTGACGCTTCAGTATAACCGCGCCCGTCAGGCCGCCATCACCACCGAACTGATAGAGATCATATCTGGCGCCGAATCAATTTGAGGATAATGCTTTACGCCTAAAAATATTGCCCTGACACGGGCCGCAGGAGGAACAGGTTACATGAGTCAGAACATCGGGAAAATATCGCAGGTCATCGGTGCGGTTATCGACGTACAATTCGAGCCAGGCAAGTTGCCTCCCATTTACAATGCGCTCCGGGTTACCAATCCGGCGATCGATGATCAGGAGAACAACCTGGTACTGGAAGTTGCCCAGCACCTCGGTGAGAACTGCGTCAGAACCATCGCCATGGATTCCACCGATGGTCTGGTCCGCGGCCAGAGCGCCATAGACACCGGAAAACAGATAACGGTCCCGGTAGGCAGTAAGACCCTCGGCCGTATCATCAACGTTATCGGCGACCCCATCGACGAAATGGGACCGATCGGCAACGAAAAAGAGTACGAGATCCACCGCGAGACGCCTTTATTCACCGAACAGTCGACCAAGGTCGAGGCGTTCACCACCGGCATCAAGGTCGTCGACCTCCTCGCTCCCTATTCAAGGGGGGGGAAGATCGGTCTCTTCGGCGGCGCTGGCGTTGGCAAGACTGTTATCATCATGGAACTGATCAACAACATCGCCAAGAAGCATGGCGGCTACTCGGTTTTCGCCGGAGTCGGCGAGCGGACCCGTGAAGGGAACGACCTCTGGATGGAGATGAAGGAGTCGGGCGTTATCGACAAGGCTTCCCTCGTCTACGGCCAGATGAACGAGCCCCCCGGAGCCCGTTTCCGCGTCGCCCTCTCCGCCCTCTCTGTTGCCGAGTACTTCCGCGACGAGGAAGGGCAGAACGTGCTCCTCTTCATCGACAACATATTCCGTTTCACCCAGGCCGGTTCCGAGGTCTCCGCGCTTCTCGGCCGTATCCCTTCCGCCGTCGGTTACCAGCCTACCCTGGCCACGGAAATGGGCGAGCTTCAGGAGCGAATCACAACCACCAGCAAAGGTTCCATCACCTCGGTACAGGCGATCTACGTTCCCGCCGACGACCTGACCGACCCGGCGCCGGCCACCGCCTTCGCCCATCTCGACGCGACAACGGTTCTTTCCCGGCAGATCGCCGAGCTCGGCATCTACCCGGCCGTTGACCCGCTCGACTCCACCTCGCGTATCCTCGATCCGCTGGTTATCGGCGAAGAGCACTATGCGGTCGCCCGTTCGGTGCAGTACGTCCTGCAGAAGTACAAGGACCTCCAGGACATCATCGCCATCCTCGGTATGGACGAGCTCTCCGAGGAGGACAAGCTGGTCGTTTCCCGCGCCAGAAAGATCCAGAGGTTCCTCTCCCAGCCGTTCCATGTCGCAGAGACCTTCACCGGCACACCCGGCAAGTACGTCGAGCTGGAAGACACCATCAAGGGCTTCAAGGAGATCGTCGCCGGGAAACACGATGATGTTACCGAGCAGGCGTTTTACATGGTCGGTACCATCGAGGAAGCGCTGGAAAAGGCCAAGAAGCTGGCGGTGTAATTTACAACGATCCGTAGGGGTGGACCAGAGCGTCCGCCCGAGTCAGGGCGCACAGCCTCAACAAAGGATGAAATAAATGGCTGAACAACTTAAATTTGAGCTTGTTACTCCCCACAGAAAAGTGGTGTCGGAGGAAGTGGATGAAATAACCGCAACCGGCACTTTGGGCGAATTCGGTATTCTCCCGGGTCATGCCCCTTTCCTCACGTCGCTCAAGATCGGCGAGCTTTCCTATAAGAAGGGTGGAGCGGTGCAATATCTGGCGGTAAACACCGGCTATTTCGAGGTGGTTAACGATGTGGTAACCGTACTTGTGGACTCTTCCGAACGCGCCAGCGAGATAGACCTGGAGCGGGCGAAAAAGGCCCAGGCAAGGGCAGAGGAAGCGTTGAAGAGAATGTCGCAGGAAGAAAAAGAGTATAAAGAGATGGAAGCAGCCCTGCAAAGGGCGCTGATCAGGATGCAGGTGGCGGCAAAGGCTGCCAGGAGTTAGTTGTTACGAATTGCAAATAAATATGGAAGAGCGGCCAAGGCCGCTCTTTTTTTTGCTGCGAAGCTCCGTAGGGATGGTGTATTATCAAAAATAGAAAAGAAATGTCGGCAGCGAGGGAGATATGCAAAAGTCGCGCATTGCCATAACCATGGGGGACCCAACGGGGATAGGTCCCGAGATAATAGCCAGGGCATTGGCCTTTCCCGAAATTTGGGATATCTGTCGGCCGCTGGTCCTGGGAGACCATGGTGCGATGGAACGGGCTATTGCCGTCACCGGAGAGCGTCTCGAACTAAAAACTGTGAAAACTATACAAGATGAAGAGGCGACTGGCCATCGTGTCATTCATTTACTTCCACTTTCCAATCTCTCAACCGCCGATATGGAGTATGGCAAACCAGGCATCGCTGCTGGAGAGTCGATGTACCGCTATATCGCAGAGGCGGCGCGTTTATGCGTCTCAGGCCAAGTAGCGGCTATGGTTACCGGACCGATCAACAAGGAAGCACTGAACCGGGCAGGCTATCAATATCCTGGGCACACGGAACTTCTGGCGGAACTGACTGGCGCCAAAGAATTCGTTATGATGCTCGCCGGGGAGAGGCTGAAAGTTACACTCGTAACCATCCACGAGGCGCTGAGGGACGTGCCACAATTGCTCACTTACGATAAGGTGCTTGCGACCATCAGGATCACCCAGCATGATCTGCACCGCTATTTCAGCAGGAACCCGCGCCTCGCAGTACTGGCGCTCAATCCCCATTGTGGAGAGGGGGGGCTGTTCGGCGATGAGGAGGATCGTATTATCAACCCG
>Ga0181533_1006237_pt1 | contig 10945 bp, 11 predicted proteins | sample PEATcosm2014_Bin_45_FD_119772 | JGI IMG/M metagenome (GOLD analysis project Ga0181533, IMG submission 119772) | Peatland microbial communities from MTU Mesocosm Facility, Houghton, MI, USA - PEATcosm2014_Bin11_60_metaG | ecosystem: Environmental > Terrestrial > Soil > Wetlands > Peat | place...
CAGAGGCCTGCGCCCCGCCGGCCTTCCTCCCCGTTCGAGTGGCTCACCGGCAACGCGCGCCCCGGCAACATCTTCTGCGGCGTCCTTCATCCCACGCTCGGTTACGGCCTCAAGGGCGTCATCTGGTACCAGGGCGAATCCAACGCCGGCCGCGCCTGGGAGTACGCGGACCTCTTCCCCTTCATGATCGAGCAGTGGCGCAAGGAATGGAACCAAGGCGACTTCGCGTTCTACTGGGTGCAACTCGCCAACTTCATGGCGAAGAAGCCCGAGCCTGGCGAGAGCAGTTGGGCGGAACTGCGCGAATCACAGACCAAGACCCTGAAGCTCCCGAACACGGGCCACGCTGTCATCATCGACGTAGGTGAAGGCAAAGATATCCACCCCAGGAACAAGCACGACGTGGCTGCGCGTCTCGCGCGCTGGGCCTTGGTGAAAGATTACGGGATGAAGTTCCCGTATCGCAGCCCGGAGTTCAAGAGTATGGAGATCAGCGGCAACAAAGCCCTCCTCACCTTCGATTGTTTCGGCAGCAGCCTCCGTCCTTTTGACGTGGATCAGGTGATCGGCTTTGCCGTTTGCGGCGAAGACAAGGTGTGGCACTGGGCTAAAGGCGCCGTTCAAGGAAAAGACAAAGTCGAGGTCTGGTCCGACCCCGTGGCCAACCCCGTCGCCGTTCGTTATGCCTGGGCCGACAACCCCTTGTGCAATCTCTTCAGCAACGACGGACTCCCGGTGACCCCGTTCCGCACGGACGACTTCGACATGATCACGCGGCCCAAAATCCCGCCGGCCGCCGGCCAGAACCGTTAGAGCCAGGATGTACCAGCCTGCTTGCTCGCCGAGTTCAGCGACGAACTGATAGATGGCATGAATGCGCCGCCGGTTTTGACGCTACGCGGGTGAAAAAAGCACTCGTGCTCTATGCCAACGATTTTCCGAGTTTCAGCGATGACCGACAAGTGATAGCGGTTGGGGGCGATGGAGCCCTTCAACGGAACTTCCAGCGGAATTTAGGCCCTAAATCGTCATAGCACCCCGGTTTTATGCGGCTCTCATTGACCTCGGACTTTTACGTGAATGTAGGCATGTAAATACTTCACTTTTACACTGTTTATTGTTGAAATACCGTGTATAAAACCATAGTATGTAGGCATGTTCATAACCGAAGCCGTCTCCAAAGGCAGCCACGGCAAATCCTATACCTCCATCCTCCTCCGCCAATCCTACCGCGTCGGCGCCGCCGTCAAATCCAAGACCCTCGACGTCCTTACTCACCTGCCAGCCCATGTCCTGGAAGCGGTGCGACTGCGGATCTTCGCCTGGTGGATTCGTTTGACCCCGCTGGGCCGCTTGCGTTTGGCACTCGGCCTCATGTCCGGGACTCTCTCCCACATTCGTGGTGCGTGCGATCTTGCGACATTGGAGAGGAGGGCGACGCTGTGGTCATTGACAGCCAGATGAACGGCCGCCCAAGTTCGGCCTCATCGTCCACTTCGCGATGAGGGCGAAGGTAAAAGGCGGCCAAACGCAAGAGTGCGTGCATCGACAATCAGACGGGGCCACAGAAGGGGCATGCCCTCCGCGAAGCAAAGCCCAAATCCAAAGTGACCTCCGGTCAAGAACCAGACAGGTCAAAGTGAAAGGAACGACCGCATGAACACAGAAAGACTGAAATTCACGCATCGGATGATCCAGCCGGAGCCCCAAACCCGCAACTCTGGTCAGGCCAACGGTCAGCCGTTGGCGGGCGGCGCCTCGGAGGGGGACGCTTTCGATCCCGATAAGAAGGTTTGAACCTGGTTCCGTTCCTCAGGCTCCCTATTTCGAGCGATGGAGCCGACTCCAGCGCAGGCCCCCGGGGGTGGATTTTCTTCGAGAGTTGCGTCGGGTCGCCTCCTGGCTCTGATTGCCGGCCTCTTGAGCGCCGTCGAGCAATCCGATGCTCGGCTTGCGATTCTTCCATTGCCTCGCGGCGAGGCTGGCGGCTACCATTTCAAGCCAATGAAGCCTCTCTCCAGTTCTTCTCTGGTCTTGTGCTGGGTTGCGCTGTCGACCCTCAACGCTCAAGCTGGACCGCCGGCCGAGCGGGGCGGTGAGAAAATCGCGCCGGCGCCGGACATTGCGGGAGCGGTCTCTTTTGCCAAATCGGGCGAGGGAGTCGAGGTGACTGCACCGAGCTACCGCTTTAGCTGGACCGCGGCGCGCGATGAATTCCGGCTTGCCGACCCGCAGGGCCGCGCCATCGTTAGCGGCGGTGTCGCGCCGGTGGTTACGGTGCAGCCTCTGGGCAAAGCGGGTGCTCGGAAACTCGTCTCGGGAACGGTTCAGAACTGGTCGCTGGAAAGGGAGCAGCTCGAGATAGGCTACCGGGAGGCGAACGGAGGCCACGAAATGGAGCTCGCGATACAGTTTTCCCCGGGAGGCATCTGGTTGGAGCCGATCCGGTTTCAGGCCGGGGAGGAGGACGTGGTCTCGGTGCATTATTTCAGCCGGAGCGATGGCCAAGCCGTGACGCCAGCCATGCAGGCGGCGTATTGGGTCATCCCCGGCATCAACGAGGCCTCGGCCTTGGGGCCGATCGTCTCGGCCAACCTTGGGCTCTCGGCCACGCTTTGGAGCGGGCGCGGCGCCAGCGGCGAGCCGGGACTCTCGCAGCAGTGGGGCCTGCCGGCCCATTTCTTTTGCGGGTTCAGCCCGGGCGTCGGCGACAAGACGTGCGGCGCGCTCTCGACCAAGCTCTCTGGTTCATTCTGCTGCGGACTGGCGAGCCTGCCAGCGGCCGACTACTTCCTGGATTGGCGAGGGGCAACGCTCAGCCCGGTGTTCAGTTATCGCAGTGACCTGTGGGGTCAATGCCGGGGGCCGGCTCGACTCACCCTCGGCGCGAGGCTGCTACTGACAGTGGCCCCGGATTATCGGGAGGCGATCCGCCAGTATTACCTGGGGCTGGTCGAGGTCGGAGTCATCCACAAGAAGGTCAACTCGCCGGCGAAAGTCAAAGCGATGCTGGCGCCGCAGTTCAATTCCTGGGGCGCCGAGGTAGCCATCGGCAAAGCCGGGGCGAGTTTCGACAGCGCTGCCTTTCACGAAATCTGGGGTGGGCTCCAGGCCTCGGGAATGAAACCGGCGATGTTCGTGTTTGACGATAAATGGGAGGGCGCCTACGGCCATTTGGAACATTCTCGGGAGCGTTTCCCCGATTTTGAGCAGATTCTTCGTGAATTGCGCCAACACGGCCTGAAGATCGGCATGTGGGCCGCATTCTTGCGGGTCGAACATCCGGAGGATGTGGGACTGAGCGTCTCCAACGTATTGCGCAAAGCCGATGGCACGCCCTACAAGACTGGCGGCTACTATATGCTGGATGTTACCCAGCCCGAGACGCAACAGGCGATTCGCAACACCGCCCGGCGCTTTATCCGCCATTACCAGCCGGACCTGGTCAAGTTCGATTTCGGTTACGAGTTGCCGTCGCTGGCCCTGGCGGCGCCGGCTGACAAGACCTGGGCCGGCGAGAAGCTGCTTTACAAGGGCCTCGAGGTCGTGGCCTCGGCCATGCGCGAGGAGAAGCCGGACATCGTGATGATGTATTACTCGCTTTCCCCGCTGTTTGTGGATTACCTGGACCTGCACAGCCCGGACGACTTGTTCCTCTGCGCCCACGAATATGATTTGGAAGCCAACCGTCGTTTCTTCTTTTCCAGTCTGCTGGGCGAGTTGGGAATGCCAACCTACGGCTCAGGGGGTTACGACTGGGCGACGATGCCCTCGATTTGGTTCGATTCCGGGGCCATTGGCACGCTCGGCTCCTTGGGCACGTTTTCCGGGGATGAGAACGGGCAGCGAGCCGAGCCGGAGTGCATGGCCAAATTCAACGGCTTGAGTCACGTCCTGCGCGATTCAGCCTGCTTCTCCATCGAGCCGTTTGAGGCGGACTACCTGGGCTATGAACGCGGGGCGCACACTTCGTCCTGGATCCGGCGCGAGAACGGCAAGGTGGTCTTGATCGCCTTGCGCAAGCACCGGCTCGATGGCCGCGAAGGCTCGGGCCGTTACGCCGACTGGCTCACGACTACGGCGTCGGTGGTCGTCGCCTCCAAGACCGACGATGACCTCGAAAGTGCGCGCCAGCTTGCCATTGTGCCCTACGGCGACGGAGATTTGCGCCTCAAGCGTCACAACGGCCCCCACATTGTCCGCGAGCACTTCTTTGGCGGCAAAGCAACAACGTCTCGCGCCCGGGCCAGTGGCGGCATTCTCAGGCTGAAATTGCGGCAGCAATCTGCGGGTGGCGTTCCGCTCGAGTGGGTGGAGGTCCTCAGCGCCCAACCATAGCCAGACCAAGGGCCTCCTCGCGCAAAGAGGGTTTCAGGGCAGCTCTGAAGGCTCGAAGGGCTGACATGCCGGCAGGCAGACGCGCGGGCCCATTTGCGCCAGCCTGAACTCCGAACAGCCCGCGATTGCCGTAGCGGTCAGTGCTCGGTTCCTGCGCGGCGGCGTGTTAGCCCGGGTCTTTCATGCCCAGGGTAGCCGGCGCACTCCGCACGCACACCGGACAGATACGGAAGCAACACGCCTTCGGCGGGCAGGTCTTTGAACACGTTCAAGGCTTCCGCGCCCAAGTCACCCGCGCAGCGTCAAAACCGCCGGCGCGGCAAGGAACCAAATCAGTTCGAGTTCCTCTCTTGGCCATGCTGGGCCTTCCACTCCATGGCCCGTTGAATTCGGGTTCGGCCTGAGGGATGGCCAAAGAAGACCGCTTCCACCACCCGACTGGGCTCCAAGTCGCGCGACTCGCTGAGCTTTAGAAAGACTGAGGCCGCCGCGTCAGGCAGTCTGGTCACCTCCAACGCGAAGTGGTCCGCCTGATTCTCGCCGTAACGCGCAAGCGAGTTTAGGAGCGGCCCGCTGGCGAAAGTGACCACCACCAGGCATAGGTGCAGGAGCGGCAAACCCGCGACGTCGCCGGGACCCTTTATCCCGGTCACCGCCCATCTCGCCGCGGCAAATCGAAGAACGAACGCGGTGGACGCAAAGAACGCTAGAAGGACGCCGCTCTGCATTGCCAACCACGCCCAGGCGTGGTGCAGAATGAGATGGCCCGTTTCGTGGGCAATGATGAAGCGAAGCTCATCTTCGTTACAACGGACGAGACTGGCCTGGTTGACGATGATGCTTGTCGTCCCCAACCACCCCGTGAATGAAGCCCCAATCCGGCCCTGGGGTCCGACGTCGGCCCGCTCCAATACCTGAATCCGGCCCAGGCCGCTTTCCCTTGCCAACTGGCGGGCTATCGTGAGCAGCATCGGGTTTTGAGACACCTTCACCGATTTGCGCTGCAGCCATGGTGAGAGGAAGAGGATTGCCGCGAGTAAGAGGGTTGAGGCAGCCCAGGAAATAAGCCACCAGCCCTTTCGGGCCCGTCGTATCAACGCATAGAGGAGAATCATCCCAACGAGGCCGGCCAGCCCAGGCAGCACCTGGCCCGTTAAGTAGCCTTGCGTCCACCTTGGCCAGCCGGTCTCGATGCGTTGGCTAATCCGATCCAAAAACCAGAACCGGAAAAACTCGAACGGAAAAAGCATGATCACCAAGAAGCCCCAATAAACACACCAGAAGATCGTGATCTGCACGGGCCATCGGGACGACATTCGCGCAACGCGATCCCTGAGGCGCCACAAGACTCCGAACGCGAGCAGCGAAAGACAGTATACAGTCTTGACTGCAAAAGACCCCACTTCCTCGATATACCCCGAGAGGGCCTCGGATTTGGTCTGACTCACTCTCGACAGGCTTACTGCCGAAAGGTAAAGCCGCGTGGCCTCTTGCGGGTCCGTGGCCATGCGGGCCGCATCGATCAAGGTCTCGTTGAGCCAGGGTTCCGCAGCTTGAGCGGCGGCGGTTGTCCAGGCCATAAGTGCAACCGCGAGACATCCGAGGAAAGTCCCGCGCGCGCGCCCAAGGATGGGTCTTTCAGCCTTCACTCGGCAGCGCCGTGTTGTCTCTGAGAAAGTCACGGCTCGGTGTGGCAGTTCTTCGACACGTCCGTCGTGTGGTAATGCATCCCGCTGAAGAGCTTCCGTCCCCGGATCTCCACACTCTGTTTCGAGTTGATCCAGACTGCATCATCCACGCGTTGGCGCTCGAGCTGCAGGCGGCACTCCTTCAGCGAGCCGAGGATGCCGAGCCACCCCAGTGAAAAGCCTTCGGTCAGATGCACGTCCAGTTTCGCAATCTCCGCGTCAGCCTCGTCAACCCGGATCTGGCCGGCGAGACGATCACACACCCGATCTTGGATGCTCTTCTCGGGGTTGGCCGGTTTTGGCTTGAATTCCAAAATAATGGTCCTGCGCTCCATTTGCGGGTCGATCCCGAGCACTTTGAACTCGTAGCGGCTCACTAACCCGCGCGTAATCCACGCCTCTTTCCTTGCTGCCATTTTCCCGAGGTCACGGGCGCTCACCTTCTTCAAGAATTCCTTTTCCTTTTGATCTTCCTGGTCAATCTCGGATTGAGACAGTTGCCGCCCGTGAACTCCGGTGAGGCGCGCAAACGGCAGGCCGCGACACAAGGTCACTCTATACGTCTTTTCGGTGGATTTGAGCACATGGTCCGTGGCATCCAATTCTTCGACCAGGGAATGCTTTTCGTAGATATACTTTGCCGGCAGGTCGTTGGTAGCGACTTTAGCGGCTCGCTCCACGACCCGCGCCACGATGTCTGAAGCCGAAGGCATCACTTGAGCCGGGCTGCTCTGGACGCTCATGAAGAGAGCAGTGGCGGCCAGCAGAGGAAGGAAGTTGGGCTTTGGATTCATAGAGTCATGGGATTGTCTGGTTGATGGGGAACGACCATGTTCGCCGGGGCTGCCTTGAGAGTCACTCGGGTATGCGCGCGCTGTTCGCTTGGGCTGATCGTCCTTTGAGTGTGGGAGCGAGTTCGTCAAACCACTCTGCAACACTGAACACTAATAATACCATGAGCGGCACAGCCAGGACCAGGAGATCGACATGCACCCCATAATTCCAGAGCAGCAGGTGGTGGCCGCCTGCCAGGCTCCTCAGCCCAACCTGGTGGACCAGGCCATGAACAACGAGGGCGCCAGCGATCCCAGCGTGGGTCCACACTCCGCAACACGATCTCCGGGCCTGTTGGTGGAAGACCGCGGCAGTCAGGGCAAGCAGAACGAGGTGCGCAAGCCGCACCGCGTGGCCCAGCCCAAGCCAAAACGCGGCAGTCGTTGGCGCATTCGAGTGCCAGAGTCCAAGCACATCGCCGGTTGCCGCGCCAGCCATTATCAACAAGAGAAAAATGGCTGAAAACGACATAACGGGCAGAAGGATAAACCCGGCCAGACGGTGCCGCCCGAACCATGTGCTGTTCCGCAACCGCGAAGCCATGTCCGCCGCCAAGTGGTCCATGTCGCCGAAGGCCGACCTGGCGAATTCTCTCGCGGCGTCCGCCGCCATCTCGCGCTCGAGTGCCTCTCGAAATAGATCGTCCAGGTGGGCTTCAACCTCCGCGGCGGCTCGAGAGGCGTGCTCACGCGGCAGTCCCCGGGCCACCAGGCTCCTGCGGAGGCGTTGGATTTCGGGAAATTCAGGCATACTGCGGGCCAAAGGCAGAGGTGACACCTTGCACCACTTGGGTCCACTGCTCGCGCAATTGAGCCAGGCGGTTGCGGCCGCGAGCCGTGAGCCGGTAGTAGGTCCGGGTTCGTCCGTCCTTCTCGGCGCGCCGGCTGGTGACCAGCCGCGTCGCCTCCAGGTGGTGGAGGATCGGGTAGATGCAGCCCTCGCCGTATGAGAAAAGCCCTTGGCTGGCCTTCTGGATCTCCTTGACCAATTCGTAGCCATACATCTCTCGCGTGGCCAGGAGCCTCAAGAGGACCAGCTCTGGGACGCCGTTCTGGAAATTGGACGCCGCTTTCTTCATTCGGGGCCACTTATACCTCAAGCATTGAGGTATGTCAATACTCGTTTTTGAAAGGGTTGGTCGCGAAGAAGAAACGCCCGGTAAGAGCATCGGAGGAGCCGGACAGGGCTCCTCCGCCCCGCCACCCGTGGCCCGGGGCAGGCTCGAGCTCACGGGCCAGCCCAGGTATGTCCTGTCCCGCCCACCCTGAGAACCGTCGGCGCGGCAAAAACCCAAAGTCCTATGTGCAGGCTTCGACCTTGGACATGCTCGCAGGTGAAAGTCCTGCCTCGGCAATGGGTGGCTGGGCCGGGTAGTGATAGCAGACTCCGGCGAGGGGAGACCCCGACTGGGGCAAGCTCTGCCGTAAGCGGGCGGGCCTATCGGTGGCCTCAAGCCGCTGGGAGGGACCGGTCAGCCGCTCTAGCCAACGTCCAGGCCGCAACGTTAGAGGCGCCGGCTCCGCCGTCAGTGCTGCGATGCGGACGTTCTAACAAGGGCACCCGCCCGGTCTGCTTCTGCCTCACCTATTGCGGGTTCAGAACAAAAGTGACGGTGGCGCGAACGCCGGGCGCTACGGTCACGATTTGGTCCTGGGTGCTTCGCCGGCCATCGGTGGGATAGCTCTCCAGCGTCAGACGATACTCACCGGGTGGGAAAGCGTTGAACTCAAACGTTCCATCGGCTTTCACCGGGGCGGTGCCTCCAGCGGAGCCGGTTTTGAAATCCCTGGCGCCTATCCGCACCATGAGATGGCCCCGAAGGTTGGTCAACGGCACGCCCGAATCGTTCACCACCTTTCCTTGAATTCCGCATGGATGGCTGAGGCGCAATCCGATGTCACCCGGCACGTCGTGGATGGTCGAGGCATCCCCAAAGGCATACCCAGGCACGGTGACGGACACCATGGCGTAGCCGGTCGGCAGGCCGGTGAATTCAAAACGCCCGGCGGCGTCGGTTTCGACCGTGGACTTGTCGTAAGGCTCGAATTCCCAGCCGTTGCCGTAGCTTTGCCCATTGGAAGCCATCACTTCCAGCGGATGCACCTTCGCCCCCCTGACGGGGTTCCCTTCAGGATCGGTCACCACTCCGGCCAGACGCGCGGCTTTGGCCAACTCCACGGTATATTTGGCATAACCCGGCTTGCGAAGCGAGCGCTGGGCGAATAGCCGCGCGGCGTAGCCCTCGGCCGTTGCCCTCAGCCAGGCCTGGGGTTATGAGCTTCGCCAGGTAGCTCTTCTACCTTTTATTGAATTCATACACCTTATCCTCGAGTGGTATCTCTGTCCTGATGCCACCCTCTATCAGTTTCATGACCAGATCGTCAGGAACAACAGTGCCATCGGGGACGAACGACACGAAGATATCTACTCCTTCATAGAAGCACATTTTCAATAGGAAGATGCCATGCGTGTCCGGATTTGTGAACTGATAATGGAAGACGTTTGGATTGCTGCCAAGTTTATCCCTACCTCTTAGCTCAATTTCGACCCCGTGCTTTATCCATCGTGTAAAAACCTTGGAATTATTGTCAGCGTAGTGTAGATTGCCCATCAACACCGTCAGTCGTCCATGAAACGTCTGCCCAAAGTGATGGAAATACACGCCCAGGGCCACATGCTCAAAAGACCTTACGAGACGGTCGTAGTTCGGGGTTCCCCAAATAACTCTAATGAACTCGTTATTCGGCAACTTAACCGCAGCATGATGCCTCTTCAAAAAGACCTCGCCGAGCAATCGGCCTGAAGAATTCCTGATGGCTCTGGTGACCTTGGTCAGGTTGTGTCGGTAGCCAATCGAATTGTTACCCAATACGCCCGCGATGCTGACCATCAAGAACTCGTCGTCCTTGGACTTCCCCGAGTTGTGCAGGTCGCAGGACGGCACGGTTATCAACTGTTGGCGAAGGTCCGCGCCTGCAAGGTCCTTTGCCTCAGGGAACATGCACTTCGGTGGAACATGCTCCCGAGAAGTGGCGGGCTTTTCACACATGTAGCATTGATTAGCGTCCGCGCTCATGACGAAGCTGATTGCACCATAAAGATCATCCATCGTCAAGCCCGCTCCAGCATCGCCTCCGCCTGCCCTGATCCCGTGCCCTCAGCCAGGAGCCGGAGGGTCAAAGGGACCACCGACCAATCAGGACGCCACTCCGGTCAACCTAGACGCACCGCCGATGTTGCCCGGGTATTTCATCACGCTGTCCCTTGCACGGGGTTGCGGCCAGGTTCTGGTGACCAAATGCCACAAGGAGATCCTCACTGGTCGCTTGGCGTGGGCCGACGGTGACTCGGACGCCGCAGGTTTATGGATCTGGCTCCAGGACTATGGCGATGGCAGGTGCTCCCAGCGACTGATCTCTGGAGACACACGCTTGGGCCCCGAGCCGCCCTGTCCGTGGCTGGCGCCCCCTCCCGGCCTTCGGTCGCGAGGCTCCCGCGATTCGAGGCTACCGCACCGGTGGTTTATGAGCGGCACCTGATGGCTCATCTGAGCTGGCAGGCGCCGAAGCCGCTCTGATGGGCATGTGGTGCGCCGTTTGGAGGCGCTCGGTTACTTCCGCGTCCATCCGCTTCGGCCCCGGCCGCGGCAGGACCGCTTTCAAACCTGGCCAAACAGAAGTTCATGCTGAAAAACACCACAATTCTTGTCGTCGACGATGAGCCCGGAGTGCTGAGGCTCTTAAGGGCTGTGCTTGAAAGAGACGGTTACAATGTCCTCACCGCCTCCGGCGTGGCAACGGCGAAGCAAACCGCGCTGGCAAGGTGCGTTGGTTTGATCCTCTCAGATATTGACCTTCCCGACGGCACCGGCCTGGAACTCTGCCTCTGGGCCAAAGCCCAGCCCGATTTTACGCACGTGCCGGTGCTTTTGTGTTCCGGGCGTAATGACCCGGAGATGCGCCGTCGGGCCCTGGAAGCCGGAGCCGTGGATTTCGTGGCCAAACCCTTTGATGTCGCGGAGCTCAGAGAGCGTATTCGCTTTCACTTGCAGGCAGCCGGCTGAAGGATCAGGGCCTGAATTCGAC
>Ga0181533_1006242_pt1 | contig 10941 bp, 9 predicted proteins | sample PEATcosm2014_Bin_45_FD_119772 | JGI IMG/M metagenome (GOLD analysis project Ga0181533, IMG submission 119772) | Peatland microbial communities from MTU Mesocosm Facility, Houghton, MI, USA - PEATcosm2014_Bin11_60_metaG | ecosystem: Environmental > Terrestrial > Soil > Wetlands > Peat | place...
GGTGATCCCGCTCCATGTCTGGCTGCCTGAGGCGCATCCGGTAGCCCCGTCAAATGTCTCCGCGCTGATGAGCGGGGTCATGCTGAAGACCTCCATCTACGGCATTGTCCGGATAACCTTTGATTTTCTGAAGGACTATCCCTGGTGGTGGGGGGGGATTGTTCTCGTCCTGGGTCTCGTATCGGCTGTTATGGGGGTCCTTTACGCCCTCATGCAGCATGATCTGAAGAGGCTTCTCGCCTATCACTCTGTGGAAAATATCGGCATCATCCTGATCGGCCTCGGCCTTGCCATGATATTCACCACCTTCCATCTCCCGGTTCTTGCCGCCCTGGCCCTGATCGCCGCGCTTTACCACACCCTGAATCATGCCATGTTCAAGGGGCTGCTCTTCATGGGGGCGGGGGCGGTGCTCCACGCGACACATGAGCGGAACATGGAGGAGATGGGGGGGCTGATCCACAAGATGCCGTGGACCGCTGTCTTTTTTCTCATCGGCTGCGTCTCCATAGCTGCGCTCCCCCCGTTCAATGGTTTTGTCTCCGAATGGCTCACGTTCCAGGCTTTTCTCTTGTCGCCGGCCCTCCATCGCCCTATCCTGAGCCTCCTCATCCCTCTCGGAGCCGCCCTTCTCGCGCTTACCGGGGCGCTCGCCGCAGCATGTTTCGTTAAGGCCTTCGGCGTAACGTTCCTCGGCCATTGGCGTGGTCATGCCTCCATTCAAACAGTTCAGGAGGTCGACTGGCACATGCGGGTCGGGATGCTGCTGACTGCAACAACCTGCTTTTGCCTCGGTATATTCCCGACAGTCGTCATAAACTGGATGGATATACTTCCGGAAAAGCTCGTGGGAGGGAAGATAGCGACCACCGCGGGCAAGTTCGGCTGGATGTGGCTTACCCCCTATGCACACGAGCGGGCCTCATACTCCGGCTTCAATGTCTTCATCGGCATCCTGGCGGTAGTTTTCGTCACCTACCTCCTGCTCCACGCCAAAAGAACAGCCATCCGTCGGGTGCCAATCTGGGACTGCGGCTTCGCGGCCATCACCAGCAGGATGCAGTATAACGCTACCTCCTTTTCCATGCCGATCCGGCGCATTTTCGGTTTCCTTTTTCATATCAGTGAGGAGTCGGAAGCGATCCAGCCGGTCAGGCATCCGGCCTATCCGGCGCGGCTGCGCTACCGTCTCAAAGTCAGGGACCGCTTCTGGACCTGGTTCTATGAGCCGGTTGGGGATGTTGCCTTCTTTATTGCAAAATTGGTAGGGAACCTCCAGCAGGGGAGGATTCAGGTTTATCTCATCTACTCGTTTGTAACCATAATCGTGCTACTGGTGTTTCTGGGATGATAGATTTTTCTTCTTTTATAACAGAGGCTCTCCAGCTCCTTATCCTTCTCCTGGCCGCCCCTGCTTTTACGGGATGGGTAAAAACGTTCAAGTGCCTCATGCAGGGGCGCACTTATGCGGGAATATTCCAGCCCTACCGGGACATCGTCAAGCTCTTCTCCAAGGAAGTGATCCTGGCGGAGAACGCCTCGTGGATATTCCGTTTCACCCCCTATATCGTTTTCGGAGTTACCGTCCTGATCGGGGGGATCATCCCCCTCATCTCCATCGACCTTCCTCTTGCCGACACCGCCGATGTTATCGCCCTGGTCATGCTCTTTGCAATTATCAGGTTTTTCACCGCTCTGGCGGGGATGGATATCGGTACGGCTTTTGGCGGGATGGGATCGAGCCGGGAGATGACTATCGCCTCCCTGGCGGAGCCGGCAATGCTCATGGCGGTTTTTACCGTCTCCCTGGGGGCCAACTCCACCTCGCTCACCCATGTGGTGCAGGTCATGGCCCATGGTCAGTTTGTGCTCAGGCCGTCGCTCGCCTTCGCGCTCCTGGCCTTCATCATGGTACATCTTACCGAAACCGGGCGGGTCCCGGTCGACAATCCGGCAACCCACCTGGAATTGACGATGATCCATGAGGCGATGATCCTCGAGTATTCCGGCCGCCACCTTGCCCTGATCGAATGGGCCGGGATGATGAAGCTTTTCATCTATTCCGCACTGGGCATCGCCATCTTCTGCCCCTGGGGGATTGCCGCCACGGACGATCCGATAGCAATGCTGGCAGGCGGGGTATTTCTTTTTTGTAAACTGGCTGTTGGCGGAGTCGTCCTGGTCCTGATCGAGACGGGCCTTGCAAAGGTGCGGCTTTTCAGGCTTACGGAATATCTGGGGAGCGCCTTTTTACTTGCGACACTGGGGATGTTATCCTTCTTTATCCTGGAGTAATGGAAATGACCTTACCTTTAGCGGCCCAGATCAACAGTGTCATGGCGGCGCTAATCCTTCTTACCGCCTTCGGCCTGCTAATCCAGCGGAGGATCCTGGGGCTTTTGCATCTGTTTGCCTGGCAGGGTTTTTTTCTCAGTGTCAGTACTGCAATAGTCGGGTATGTGACAGGGGTGCATCATCTCTTCATTTCGTCGCTCTTGACACTTACGTTCAAGGTCATACTCCTACCATATATACTCTATGCCCTGATGAAGAAACTCAAAATCAGGAGAGAGATAGAGTCGATGGTGAATATACCGGGAACGATGCTTATCGGAATCGCACTCGTGATTTTTTCCTATCATTTGACCTCCCCGATAACCCATCTCTCGAACTTAGTCACCCGTTCGACGCTCGCCGTTGCTCTGGCAACCGTAATGCTCGGGCTGTTGATGATGGTTACCCGAAGTCACGCCGTTACCCAGATAATTGGCTTTCTGGCCATGGAAAACGGCCTCTTCTTTGCGGCCACCAGCGCCACCTATGGCATGCCGATGGTCGTGGAGCTCGGGGTTGCCCTGGACCTGTTGATCGCCGCCTTAATTTTCGGGATCTTCTTCTTTCATATCAGCACCACCTTCGACAGTCTCGACGTGGCGCAGATGGCCAAGCTCAAGGAGGAAGATTAGCCGATGCTCATTATTATTCTCAGCATCTCGCTATTTTTCGCCGTGCTCCTGGCCTTCGTGGGTGACTGGCGGTACGCCCCCGAGATCAATATCGCGGGCTCCGCCGCCACCTTTGCCGCCGGGGTCGCCCTTGCCCTCCAGGTCTATCTGCACGGGCCGATGATGGGAGGGCACAAGTTCTTCTTCGTGGACGCCTTCAATGTATACCTGGCCGTTCTCACCTCATTCGTCTCCATGACAACCGCCATTTTCAGCCGCAGGTACATGCGGCTGGAAAGGGAGCATGGGCGGGTGGGGCACTGGAAGATGCGCTTTTACCATGCGATGTATCAGCTCTTCATATTCGCCATGCTTTTGGCGCTATTGACCAACAACTTCGGCGTCCTCTGGATATCCATGGAGCTGGCCACCCTATCCACCGTGCTCCTGGTTTCCCTCTACCGGACCCCGACCGCCATCGAGGCCGCCTGGAAATACTTCATTCTCTGCGGCGTCGGCATCGCCCAGGCCCTTTTCGGCACGGTCCTCCTCTACTTCGCTGCGGAACGGGTGCTAGGCGTTGGCGGCGATGCGCTCCTCTGGACCAACCTGAGCCAGGTGAGCAGCCAACTGGAACCTACCGTGCTGAGACTGGCGTTCGTCTTTCTCATGGTGGGTTACGGCACCAAGGTCGGTCTCGTCCCTCTCCACAACTGGCTTCCGGACGCCCACAGCGAAGGCCCCACGCCGATCTCCGCTGTCCTCTCCGGGCTTCTCCTGAATGTCGCACTCTATGCCCTGGTCCGCTGCAAGGTCCTGGTGGACGGCTCCACCGGCACCCACATGGCGGGGAGGATGCTGATGGGCTTCGGCCTTCTGTCGATCCTGGTGGCGGCATTCTCGCTTTTGCGGCAGAAGGACATAAAAAGGATGTTCTCCTATTCATCCATCGAAAACATGGGGGTGGCGACATTCGCCTTCGGCATCGGCGGCCCTATTGCCACTTTCGGCGCCCTTTTACACATGCTGGTGCACAGCCTCACCAAATCCGCCATCTTTTTCACCGCCGGCCACGCCGCCCAGATGCACGGCACCCAGGAGATGGACAAGATCAGAGGGCTCATCAAGGGGAATCCCGTGGTAGGCTGGGCGTTCATCTTCGGCGCCATAGCCTTGGTCGGGATGCCGCCGTTCGGGCTGTTTGCCAGTGAATTCCTGATCCTTACCGCGACGATCAAGGACGCGCCGCTCCTCACCCCGCTTCTCCTGCTGGGGCTGGGGGTGGCCTTTGCCGCCATATTCCGGAAGGTCCAGCCGATGGTAACCGGTCTTGTTCCCTCTTGGCAGACACCGCTCAAAGCGGCCCACGTGCCGGTCCTCCTCCATATGACCCTGGTATTGATCCTCGGCCTCTATATGCCGCGTTTCCTCTCCGACTGGTTCCATCTGGCAGTGGGGATACTGAAATGAACGCACTCCGCGAGAAATTGATCGACCAGTTCGGCACGGTCGCCTGTTCCGGCGCCGGTCTTTACCCGGCCGATATTCCCATGTACTGTCTCCCGCGGGAAGAGTTCAACGAGGCAGCGAGATCGATGAATTACCTTAATGCCCGGCTGGTGGCGGAATGGGCCGCCGATGAGACACCCATGGTCAGGGGGTTCGGTATCTATGCCTGCTACAACCTGGAGAATGACTTCCTGATAGTCAAATGCGAGGTCCCGGTGGACGACCCGACGTTCCCCTCCATCAAGAGAAAATTCGTAGCCGCCTGGCGTTTTGAACGGCAGATGCAGAGCCTGATGGGGGTGATCCCGGTGGGTCACCCCGATCCGCGCCCCTGGATCAAGCATGAAGACTGGCCGGAGGACGCCTGGCCTTTGCGCAAAGGATTCGATCCGGTGACGAGGATGCCGCGGGTCGAAGGGAGTTACCGGTGGATCAGGGCTGAAGGGGAGGGTGTCTACGAGATCCCGGTGGGGCCTGTCCATGCGGGTATCATTGAACCGGGGCACTTCCGGTTCCAGGCTGTCGGAGAAGAGATCATCAACCTGGAAGAGCGTCTCGGTTACGTGCACAAGGGGATCGAGAAGCGCTTCGAGTCCCTCTCCTGGGTGGGTGGGGCCAGGCTGGCAGGGAGGGTCTCAGGAGACAGCACTGTGGCCCATGCCATCGGTTACTGCCGGGCGGTCGAGGCCGCTGGGGGTTGCACCCCGCCAGACAGGGGAATGTGGCTCCGCGCCATCATGCTGGAGCGCGAGCGGATCGCCAACCATCTGGGTGATATCGGCGCCATCTGCAACGACGTTGCCTTCGCCTTTCTCCTTTACCAGCTCCATACCTTGAAGGAGTATTTCGTCCGCACCAACCATCGGATTTTTAGTCATCGCTTCATGATGGACCGGGTCGTCCCCGGAGGGGTAGCTGTTGATCTTGACGACGAGGGGATTGAGGAAATCCTCGGTGAACTGGGCACCTTTACCGGTGAGTTCGAGCGGCTCGTCACCATATACGATGAAAACCCCTCACTGGAGGATCGGGTCAGGGATACAGGACGCCTCTCTACAGAGCAGGCCATGGACCTGGGGGTGGTGGGAATCGTTGCCAGGGCGAGCGGGCAGAATATGGACAGCCGGGTGCAGAGCCCATTCCCACCTTATGATCGCTTTGTTCCCAAGGTTCCGGTATACGAGGCCGGTGATGTTAATGCCAGGGTCTGGGTAAGAATCGACGAGATCCGCGAATCGGTCAAGCTTCTCAAGCTGATGCTGGAATGGCTTCCCAATGGCGAGGTGCGGATGCCATTCAATCCACCGGGACCGGACCGGAGCGGCTTTTCCCTGGTGGAGGGGTGGCGCGGCGAGATCGTCTACTGGGTGCAGTCCGGGCCGACAGGGGGAATCAACCGCTGCATGGTCAGGGACCCGTCGAGCGTCAACTGGCTTGCCCTCGAACAGGCGATCCACGGCAACATAGTCCCTGATTTTCCGGTCTGCAACAAAAGTTTCAATCAGTCGTATTCAGGGCACGACCTATGATTTGCGCAACGCCATATTTGAGCGCTCACGTTATTGGCTCGTCTTCGGCCTCCTCGACGTACCATATGTACGCCTCCGGGGCCTCATCCTCGCTGCCTTGTGATCATCTCAAATCTGACGTTGCCGACTTTCTCAATCTTAACCTGATAGAAGTGAGATTTACATGCTGAGGATTCTCCACCAGATATTCCGCACCGGCATCGTCACCGAGCCACTCCCGTCCGGGGTCGAGGCCGAAATCACCGTCATCGGCGCCCAGCTGGAAGATAGGATCAGAAAGACCTTTCACCGCAGTCTCACCATTCGCGAGGTCGATGCCGGATCGTGCAACGGCTGTGAACTGGAGCTCCACGCCATGAACAACGCTGTCTACAACTGCGAGCGGTTCGGTATCAACTTCACCGCCTCCCCTCGTTTTGCCGACATGCTGCTGGTGACAGGCCCGGTATCCGTCAACATGGAGATCGCGCTGAAAAGGACCTATGCCTCCACCCCGAACCCGAAGCTTGTGGTCGCGGTCGGTGACTGCGGCTGCGACGGCGGGATCTTCGGCGAGAGCTACGCCTCGCTCGGGAGGATCAGCAACGTAATCCCGGTTGACGCCCATATCCCCGGCTGCCCTCCCACCCCTGTCGACTTGCTGCTCGGCATTCTCAAGGTCATTGGCGGGTAGTCAGCGCTGAAAATACACCCACCGGATGTTTATTGAAAAGAACATGAAGCTGTAAGGTTGGTGTTAGCCTGTTCTCCCTGTTGGGTGATCGTCCCTCATAAATCTTGACATGCCTAATGGTCAGGGGTATTTTTGTCAGGTTAATTGAGGTTTCAATTCCAGGAGGCGTTTCAGTGGCTCTCCTTCATTCGTTCTCGACAGGTTTGATAAGACATTCCGTGGTTGTTCAAGGGCCGCTTGGATCAGCTTTGTGCTGATGGAGCGGTCTTTTGTGTTTTAAAGAACGTTATTTTCCGGGGTGACGAATGATAACCCGCCTGAATATAATATTAGATACCGACATTGAATAAATGTTCGATTTGGGTAGATCACCGGTTCACGCGTGCGTGAACCGGTCAACAATTGTTGGACAAGGAATGAACCCTCTACATACAGTACAAATTGGGTAAAAATGAACCTTATATCCAAAAAATTATATCAGTGGCAGCTTGAAATAATCCTGAAGAAAAAATGCAAATATCCAATTGTAAATGATGAAAATGGCATCACTGATGCTGAAGGTAAGAAGCTTAATTGCTATGATGTTGCTATAGACAAAGACACTGAACCATTTTTTTACGTTGAAAAAGTGCAAGATGACAAATTAGTTGGAAGGCTATGGAATGGAACAACTTATAACTCTCAAGAAAGCAGCATATCAAAAGATTCGATAGCTGATTACAGGTTCTCTATTACGCATAGATATGGATACAGTACCGTGAGGTATGCCACCATATATGGTTATTTAATCAGTAAATTAACCTACTGGCCCTATATAAGAATTGACATATTGACTTGGCTTGATCGGCATTACCAGTATCTTTTTAACAAAAAAAGGATTGTTACAAAAAAGCGGATTGAGGTTCTTAAGGCCATTCTTAATCATTACTTCGAGAGCACTCATTCTGGAATTAACATAATCGATCTGATGGTCAGGTTATATTCTATCCGTTGGGTCTTGCACCCAGGGAGTGACGATGAAACTAAGAAAATTCAGCTTTACCTTGATTCCTTGATAGTCTCTGGAGACATTCAAAAGGTAAATGAAGAATATGTCGTTTTGGGGAAAGCTCTTACCACAATTGAACAATATGAGCGTGAAGAAAGAAATCACGTTGGAGCTGTGAAGTTGCAGAGACGTATGTTTTATCTCACTTTTATATTAGCGATTGCGGCAGTTGTACAAGCTGGGTTTTTGAAAGTGCCACCGATTTTAGATTTTACAAAAGAAGCAGGAAAGCAATCGACCAGAAAACAATTACAAAACATATCTACGTCATCGTTTCCGGCTATGAAAAGATCTCGCTGAACTGCCGCATATTCACTTGATTTCAAGGGAAGTGTAGGAATAGCTGGCTAAATTATCAGAAGATTGCAGAAGATGGTGAAAGAAGTGAAATGGTGACGGATTTATTTTCTGCGCAAACAAGGTAATGCGATTCTCAACCAAACCATAAGACCTGCCCAAAAAACCGGCAGGTCAATGGCTGGCCCGTTAGACAGCGCAAAACGCGAGCACCAGCAGAGGAGGATGAGTATGGAAGTCTTGAATGCCTTGAAGCAGGCGGTTAAAGCGTGTGCCGACATTGTGAAATGGGGCTCCGGACTCCAAGAGAACACGAGAAAGGCTCTCGTTGCCGACCTACAAGCCATCTGCGGTAATTGCGAGGCGGCATACGACGCAGTTCTGAAGAGGTTGATTCCCGTGAAGGACTCGTTCGTCGATCCGCAGAGACTAGCCGTTGAATTGCGCACATTTGCGGCAGATGCAACGACGCGAGGACGGTTCAAGCCAGAGCATCTTTGTGGTCAGGTCGATCAGTTGTTGGCGCGGCTTAGCAGTAACCTCGATCCACTCAAATATTCAATCGATTGTCGGCGCATCGATGGCCTCCGACAATCCTTGAACCGGTTTGGTAATTTTGACGGGGCGATCTTCCAGTCATACGATGAACTCACAGCTGAGCTCGATCGCATTGCCAGTCAGATACAGGATCCTAAGTTCGACCTCCAGGAACGGTCCCGCTATGCACAACACGTAATCCAGGACTTCGAAACGGATTTGCTATCGGCTCAGGCTGCTATGCACGATGCCAAGACTCAGACCATCGGTTTGATCTAGCGCGGGAATTGACTTGATACGGCGTTGTCTAACGGAGCGGCGGCTTACCCGCCACTCCGTTGGTCGGAAAAAAAGAATGAATACAACACTATTCCACACTGGAGATGAGTTTTTTCAGAAGTTCAATATATCTTTTGAATCGGTAATAACATTTACAGATTTCTGTCAGGAACCAATTTTCACGAGGAAACAAGACATAAGATTCACACCAAACTCGCTGTTACTTCTTGATTCTGCCCAAAAACTGATACGTGACGAGTGGATTGAGGAAGACGTTATAGAGTTTTGTCCTTGGGATTGTGTTCATAATATTCAAAACATTCATGGAAGCACTGTACTCCAAGAGTTTGATCACGCCGAAATCGCGAAATGGCTTTCTTTTCTACCTTCTCGGGAATTTAAATCTCCTTTTTTGCAGGTGAGAACGGGAAATGTCGCATGCATTTTTGAGGGGATACCGAAATCTGCGAGAAGTAAGGGGGGTAAGCAAAGGATCAAACAGGAGGCCAACAATCTCAAGTTGGAAATTCAAAGATGCTTTCCTACACCTGATACAGATCATGTAGAAATGATGATTGACATATTTTCATCGCATCCAAAGGATCTTCCGGATGTTGACAGGTTGTCAATTTCTATTATGGATGCCTTTGAGGGCGTTGTCTACGTAAGCGATAAACAGGTTAGGCGTTTGCAACCACGAGTAATCGAGACTGGGACTGCATATAGACGCTTAAACTGCACAGGTGATCCAATGGCTCTTTTAGCAATCGAAAATATACCGTCTGGTTCTTTGTATCCTTTGGCCAATGGTGTTCTCGACTATTATGTTGTTCGAATATTGACATATTTTAGGTAGTCCCAACAATCGAGTGCTGCCGTCAAGTTGCAGACCCTCAAAGCCGTATAAATAATCATTACGCAAAAACTGGTCCTGACTCTGGCGTTTTGTTTGTACTGCTTACCCATAAACGGCTGAATATAAATAATAATCGGAAGGGTAAATTCATGAAAAATAAGAAAGATGATGTTTCAACTTTTGATTCAAAATCGCACAAGAAACCGCATCCCAACCCCAAACCACAACCTCAACCTTCTTCGTCGTTCTATACTCTGCTTACTGAACCTGATCAAGGGACGGGTGCTATTTACAATCTGCTCTCTTCTGCAAAGACATCTATCGACATGACGATGTACGAGTTGATCGACGCAACTGTTATAGAGTTACTGAGCACGGCAGCAGCACAAGGTGTCAAAGTACGTGTTATTCTGGACCAAAATGAAGAAAAAGAACGAAATACTACTGCCTTTAATGCCCTCAATGAAAATAGAGTTTCCGTACACTGGGCAAATCCGAGCTTCTCTTGTACTCATCAGAAGACTATTACCATCGATAGTGCCACTTCGGTGATCATGACCCTGAACCTTACGGCACAGGATTATCCAACTTCTCGCGACTTTGCAGTTATTACTAATAATGTGAACGACATTGCCGCCATTCAAGCTACCTTCAATGCCGATTTTATCGATGCTTCCATTACCCCACCTACGGGAGATAATCTGGTCTGGAGTCCCACAAACTCTCGCAGTTCGCTGCTTGCACTCATTAATGGAGCTCAAAAATCACTGCTCATTTCGCAAGAAGAATTTGAGGACTCGAACATTGAAAACGCAATTCTGGCGGCTCTTGGACGCAACGTTTCAGTAACGCTTGTACAGGAGAACGTTCAGGATAAATTTACGAAAACCCTTAATGCGCTTAAAAACGCTGGTGCGCAAATCGCCGTATATTCCTCGCAAACCGGTTACTATATACACGCAAAGGCCATTCTTGCGGACTATGGCACCAGCGCAGCCAAGCTTTTTATCGGGTCGGAAAATTTTTCCACTTACTCCCTTGATAGAAATCGCGAACTCGGTTTGATCTTTACCGATGCAGCTTGTATGGCCGGTGTTCAAGCTGCATTGACCAAAGATTTCAATCAGGGAACCAAATTTTAAGGAAAGAGAAGAGGGGGCACCCATTAAAGGCTGTCTGTCAAGGGCAACGGAAAAAAAGGTGGTCAAATCTTTAACCTTGACAAGTCCTTCTAGGCGGTATAGGTGGTTTTCTTTCTATTTTATTAA
>Ga0181533_1006249_pt1 | contig 10929 bp, 11 predicted proteins | sample PEATcosm2014_Bin_45_FD_119772 | JGI IMG/M metagenome (GOLD analysis project Ga0181533, IMG submission 119772) | Peatland microbial communities from MTU Mesocosm Facility, Houghton, MI, USA - PEATcosm2014_Bin11_60_metaG | ecosystem: Environmental > Terrestrial > Soil > Wetlands > Peat | place...
GGCGGTCGTGTCGATCGTCATTCTGCTGCTGTCGCTCAATTCGATTCTCCGCGTTTACGTCGAACATCGCATCCGCGCCCAGACCGGCATGGACGCGGAGATTGGAAAATTTTCGGTTGGCCTTACCGAGCCGACGGTGACGATTCAAAATTTCAAACTCTACAACCCGCCGGGTTTTGGCGGCACGCCGTTTCTCGACATCCCGGAAATTCACGCCGAATACGACCGCGCCGCCCTCGCGCGACATGAGATTCACCTCACGCTCCTGCGCTTCAACCTCGGCGAACTGGACATCGTGAAAAACGAGGCCGGACGCACGAACATTTTTTCACTCGGGGTCACCTGGCCATCGAAAAAATCCGGTGGCGGCAATGGCGCGGCGAATTTCAAGAAACAGACCGGCTTCGAGTTCAAGTCCATTGACGTGCTGAATGTCTCCGTCGGAACGGCGAAGTTCATTGACCTGAAAGATCAGCGGCTCAACCGCGCGCAAGAAATAGGCATCGAAAACTGCGTGATCAAAAATGTGAAGTCCCAGGCCGATCTGGCGGGTTTGGCGGTGTTCGTTGCGTTGCGCGGGGGAGATTTTTTTGGATCGCTGGTGGATCTGCCCAGGCCCGGAGCATCGCGTAATTGAGGTTCTTCGATATTTTCAGCGGATGACACGGCGTGAGACCGGACTCTTCGGGTGCAGTCAAGACTTCATGAATGCAAGGATGACATCCGCCCTCGCCCCGGCCCTCTCCCCCAGGAGAGGGAGAATTGTTCGCCGCTCCTTTGAAAATTTATGCGACTGGATTGGCCGAACGCTCATCCGCAAAACCAGAAACCAGCGAAAGCGATTTCCTCTTCTGGGGGAGAGGATAAAAGGTGAGGGCGGACGTAAACTCTCATTCCACTGGAAACGTCGAGGAAGCGAAGTTGAAATTGCCAGCTAAAGCCACCCGTCATTTTAGCATTTTCCGCGCCCGGATTTTTCTCTAACTTCGTCGTGTGCATCGTGAATCCGTCAAAACCGCCGCCTGTATCGTCGTGAAACTCGGTACGGGCGTGCTCACCGACAGCCGCAAGCAGCCCGACCCGGCGCAATTGGAACAGCTCGTCGCGCAGGTCGCCGCGTTGAGAAAGGCCGGCAAGGAAATCGTGCTCGTCACCTCCGGCGCCGTCGGCGCGGGCATGGGCGCGCTGGGTTATGAAAAACGCCCCGGCGAACTCGCCGAATTGCAGGCCTGTGCCGCCGTCGGCCAGTCGCGCCTCATGGCGATGTATGCCGAACTTTTCGCGCGCCACAATTTGCACGTCGCGCAGGTTTTGCTCACGCATGACGATCTCGAACATCACGAACGCCATCTCAACGCGCGCAACACACTTGTTACGCTGCTCGGGCGCGGCGTCGTGCCCATCATCAACGAAAACGACGCCGTGTCGTTCACCGAAATCAAATTCGGCGACAACGATACCTTGTCCGCGCTGGTGGCGTCGTTGCTTCCTGCCGACCTGCTCGTCATTTTGACGACCGTGGACGGCGTCATCGAAAATTTCGGCAGGGCCAATCCCAAGACCATTTCCGTCATCGAAAAAATCGATTCCGACCTCGAAAAAATCGCGCGGGATACGGACAGCGACACCGCCGTCGGCGGCATGGCTTCGAAAATTCAAGCGGCCAAAATTGCCGTGCGCTCCGGCATTCCGCTCGTCATCGCGTCGGGCAAAAAGAAAAACGTGCTGGCAAAAATTCTCGCCGGCGAAAACGAAGGCACGCTGTTTGTCGCGCCGCCGACGAAGCTGCAGGGCCGCAAACGCTGGATAGCGTTTTTCCATCATCCCCAGGGCGCATTGTTCGTGGACGACGGCGCGAAACTGGCCTTGCGTGAAAAGGGCAGGAGCCTGCTGCCGCCCGGCGTGGCGCGTTGCGAGGGCGGGTTTGCCGCGGGCGACGTGGTACGGATTTGCGATTTGAACGGGACCGAATTTGCGCGCGGCATTGCAAAATTCAGCGCCGCCGAGGTGCGCGGCCGGAAACTCGCGCGGGTTGAAGTGGTGCATCGCGACGACCTGGTGATCTTGTGACGCATTTTTCAACGCAAAGGCGCGGAGGCGCAAAGATGAAGCAGAAATTTTCTTCGCGACCTTGGTTCTTTGCACCGCGCTACGTCAGAATCATCGTGCGCTGTGAGTGTTTTTCAGGAGCGCGGACAGCTTTGTCCGCGTGTTCTTGCCGCATCGATACCTTCGCGCGGACAAAGCTGTCCGCGCTCCTTTGGTTGCGGCTTTGCCGCACTACGCCCATGCGTTTATTCCCATGAAACAGAAGCCCGCCATCGAAGATTTGTTACGCGTCATGGCCCGGCTGCGCTCGCCCACGGGCTGTCCGTGGGACCGCGAGCAGAGCCACCGGACGCTGCGTCGCCATGCCATTGAGGAGGTCTATGAATTGATTGACGCCATCGAAGCCGGCGACGACCATGAAATGGCGGAGGAACTCGGCGATTTGCTGCTGCAAATTGTCTTCCACTGCCAGTTGGCGAAGGAACGCGGCGCGTTTGATTTCGAGAAGGTCTGCCGCCTGCTCGTGAATAAACTCGTTCGCCGCCACCCGCACGTCTTTGGCACGACGAAAGTCAAAGACGTGGACGAAGTCTGGGCGAACTGGGAAAAAATCAAAAGGGCGGAAAAGCATGGAACCAAACACGCCCGCCATTCCGCCCTCGATGGCATTCCGAAACACCTGCCCGCGCTGCTCCGCGCTGAAAAATTGGTGAAAAAAGCGCGCAAAGCCAAGGTCCTTGCGGAAAGCCACGATTCAAAGCGACGCTTGACCAAAGACGCGCTGGCAAAAGAACTTTTTGAACTGGCATCGTTCGCACAGGCGCATGGCTGGTGTGCGGAGGAATTACTGGTCGGCGAAATCAAGAAACGCGAGCGTATTTTGCGCCGCCGCGAACGGGCCTGAGTTGACTTTCCGTTCGCATATTTAACAGGACAGTTTCATCAACCGGGCGAATTTTATGGTGTTGAATTTTATAGATATTGTTCTTATGAAAACTCAAAGTTTACATCCGCTGTTGTTCTTATTTGCTTTGATATCAGGATTTTTTGCCAGCGATTGCGCAACGGCCAGCGGCCAGGACGCCATACTCAAATCTGAATTTATCTACGAGAGCGCTCCGTTTCCGGCGTGCCATGCCTCGACAATCGTTGAAACAAAATCCGGTTTGGTCGCCGCGTGGTTCGGCGGCACAGGCGAACGCCATCCCGATGTGTGCATTTACGTTTCACGAAATGTTAATGGCCATTGGACTCAGCCGATCGAAGTTGCGAACGGTGTTGGTTTCGAGAGTAACCGCCTGCCAACGTGGAATCCGGTTTTGTTCCAGCCAAAGAATGGTCCGCTGTTGTTGTTCTATAAAGTCGGCCCAAGCGCGGCGACATGGTGGGGAATGCTTACGACTTCCACCGACGACGGCAAAACGTGGTCGCAGCCGCAGCGTTTGCCCAATGGCATTCTTGGTCCTATCAAAAATAAACCCGTACAACTTGCAAACGGCGACATCCTTTGCGGGAGCAGCACTGAGGGCAAAAACGGCTGGTTCGTGCATTTTGAGCGCACGAGTGATTTGGGAAAGACCTGGCAAGCCACGCCGCCGGTGAATGATGGCAAAAAAATCGGCGCAATCCAGCCGAGTATTTTATTTCAAACAGATGGAAAACTGGAGGCGATTGGCCGCACGCGCAACGGGAAGATTTTTAAAATCTGGTCCGGTGACGGCGGCGTGACTTGGGGCAGGATGTTGTTGACCGATTTGCCGAATCCCGATTCCGGCACGGACGCCGTGAACTTGAAAGACGGACGCCAGCTTTTGGTCTACAACCACAACACTAAAGACAAAACAGCCAACAATGGCCGCAGCCCATTGAACGTCGCCATTTCTGATGATGGACTAAACTGGCAGGCCGCGCTGGTGCTGGAAGATGACCCGTCCGCGCCGAACGGCTTCGCCTACCCCGCCGTAATCGAGACGAGCGACGGTTTGGTTCATATCACCTATACTTGGAAACGCAAACGCATCAAACATATCGTCATTGATCCGGCAAAATTAAAATTGCGTCCCATGCCGCAAGGCGAATGGCCGAAATAATTTTTTATGCTGGCAGAATTCGCGCAAGCGCACGGCTGGTCGGCGGAGGAATTGTTGAGCGCTGAAACCAAACATCGCGAACACCAGTTTCGCAAACAGGAACAGCGGAAGTTGCAGGCTTAACCCGAACATTTCGCACCTCGTCAGGCATCTCATTAGCACCGCGGCTTCAGCCCGGTGCGGAACGATATGAAACAACATTGAACCGTTTCAACGGTTTGTCATGCTGCGCCGAAGCCGTTGAAACGGCTCCGTCTTCACTCCCATCAGGAATCACCGGGCTGAAGCCGCGGTGCTAATGAGACGAGCCATTCCGACCGTGAAATAAGCGGCTTAGGCTCGCACGGGCTGCTTCTTTTTCTCGGTTTCCGGACGAAATTCCAAAATGTCGGCGGGCTGGCATTCGAGATGGGCGCAGATGGCTTCGAGCGTGGAGAAACGGATGGCCCTGGCCTTGCCGGTTTTGAGGATGGACAGATTTTGCGGCGTGATGTCCACGGCCTCCGCCAGATCGTTCAGCCGCATCTTCCGCTGGGCGAGAACCACGTCGAGATTGACGATGATGGGCATAAATTTAAACGGTCAATTCCTGTTCCTCCTGAATTTTCCGGCCTTCGTCCATGATGTGAGAAATCACGACTACGAAGAGTCCGCCGATGATCCAAGGTGAACTTAAAAACGCAGGAATGCCGCACAAAACTGGATTTAGCAGCGGACAAGCGGACACACCAATCCAAGCATTCCAGGTAGAAATCAGCACCGGACCCCACGCCTTGAGCAAGCCATAACCAAAAGCCAGGCATCCGATTCGGCCAAGCAGTTGAACATTTCTGGCGGAAAAGATGATTCCCTTTTCGTAAAGGTTTAACAGTTGATAGCAAGTTATGAACGCTGCCAATAATACGCCAACAGCCAAGACAACAATCAATTTTGCAAACAGGGGAGCATCCGAAAATGTTGCGTATGTTCCCCAAACCAGACTCCATCCATCGGGCATTCTTTGAACAAAGGGAAGAAAATACCCCCTCCGTACCAAACACAACAGACTTAGCAGAAATAGAACCTTGAGAACCCGGCTGATTTTTTTGACTCGGTTCAACCGAACACTGGCCTTGGGAGAAATTTCATTCGCATTCATAAAGTTGAAAAGTTGGTTTGGTTAAACCGTCAATTCCTGTTCCTCCTGAATTTTCCGGCCTTCGTCCATGATCCAAGCGACAATGTAAATTGCGCCGCCAACGACAATCCAGGGAGAAGCAATTCCTTCCAGCAACACCCACGGAAAAATAATTCCTCCGGCATAGATGACATTCGCAGCGACGGCGAGTATGCCGTAACCCGCCAGATAACTTCCCAGTTTTTTCATTTCCGAAACATTTGCCCCGGAAAAAATCACTCCTTTTTCATACAGGCACAGCAAACGGTAAAAAGAAATGACACCAAGAAGATAAACGGCCGTTCCGGTCGCGCAGAGCAAATACATCAGCCTGGGGATGTCCGACGCGCTGGCATAGGGATGGTTGAATACTGAAACCATGCCGGACGCCAAGTGGATGCTCTTAAGGTTGAAAGCCAGAACGCACAGCGGCGCAACAAAGTAAAAGAGCACGCATACTTTCAGAATGCGGCTGATTTTTTGGATCCGATTTAAGCGAGGACTTGCCTTTGGAGAAATTTCATTCGCATTCATGGCGCAATGAATACACCCCTCAATTCCGTTTGTCAAGCAATTTTTATTGATAAACGATAAATACTTGCTTTTTAGCGCGATTTGTAGTGTCGGTGCTGTGCGCCGATTCAAACGAGCCACAGGCTCGACGCTACACGAATCATGCGATTTCCAGATAAATCCGGCGTTGACAGCCGGGCGCGGTTCTGGCTTAATACCCAACCCTTTGCGGGTCAATTTATGTACGCCGTTTTAGAAACAGGCAGCAAACAGTATCGGGTGGCCGCGGGCGACACGCTGGAAATCGAACGGCTGGCCGTCGAGGCCGGCAACCCGTTCACGTTTGAACGCGTGTTGCTGGTCAATCGCGACGGCAAGGTCGCCGTCGGCGCGCCCACGGTCAGCGGCGCGAGCGTGCTGGCCGACGTGGTGGCACACAAGCGCGGCGAGAAAAAACTCACTTTCAAGATGAAACGCCGCAAGGGTTATCACAAAACGATCGGGCATCGTCAGGAATTGACGGTGGTCAAGATCAAGGAAATCAACGCGTAATTCAAAAGACGCCCTCAACTCTCAACTTTCAACCCTCAACTTTTTATGGCACACAAGAAAGGTCAAGGCAGCGTCCGCAACGGCCGCGACAGCGTCAGCAAACGGCTCGGCGTGAAAACGTATGGCGGCGAATCGGTCACCGCCGGCAGCATCATTGTCCGGCAGCGCGGCACGAAGTTTGTCGCGGGTGAAAACGTCGGCACCGGGCGCGATTGGACGCTCTTCGCGCTCGTGGACGGCAAAATCGCCTTCGACAAGAACAGCCGGCGTGTGAATGTGAAGGCCGAACCCGCCGCGAAGAATTAGTTTACGACGAAAAATTTCAGGCGAGGCCAGGCGCCTCGCCTTTTTTGTTGTAGCGTCGAGCCTGCGGCTCGATATATCGGCGCACAGCGCCGACACTACACCTGAATCTGGCTCATGTTTGTTGACGAAATAAAAATTTACGCGAGCGCGGGGCACGGCGGCAAAGGCTGCGTGGCCTTTCATCGCGAGGCTTACATCGCCAAGGGCGGCCCCAGCGGCGGCAACGGCGGGCGCGGCGGCAGCGTGATTTTGCAGGCCGACCACGATCTCAACAACCTCATCGCCCAGTATTATCAGCCGCGCCTCATCGCCCCGGCTGGCGAGGCGGGCATGGGCAAGGGCATGGACGGCCATGCGGGCAAGGACCTCGTCATCAAGGTCCCCTGCGGCACGCTGGTGTGGCAGTTGCCTTCGGCAGCAAAAATGGGGGGGGATTTCGAGGACGAGGACGAGAACGAGGACGAAAAGCCAACTTTCAAAACCAGCGCGAGCAAACGGCCATTGATTCGCAGTGCCAGCGGCGGGCAGGCGCAGGAAATTGATTTGAGCAAGGAAGATGCCGGAGAATTTTCCGCCGGCGATTCGGAAAAGGGGGAGCTCGTCGCCGATCTCACTGAAAACGGACAACAATTCGTGCTCTGCAAAGGCGGTCGTGGCGGATTGGGCAACCGGAACTTTGCGACGGCGGCGCGCCAGACGCCGCGTTTCGCGCAGCCGGGCGAGCCGGGCGAGGAAGGCGATTTTCTTTTCGAGTTGCGCATCATGGCCGAAGTCGGGCTGGTCGGCTATCCGAACGCGGGCAAATCCACGCTGCTCACGGCCATCTCCAAGGCGCGCCCGAAAGTCGCGCCGTATCCGTTCACCACGCTGCATCCGCAAATCGGCATCGTCGAATATGCCGACTGGCACCGGCTCACGGTTTGCGACGTGCCGGGGTTGATCGAAGGTGCGCACAAAAACGTCGGCCTCGGCCACGAGTTTCTGCGCCACATTGAGCGCTGCAAAATTCTGGTGCTGCTGCTCGACATGGCGGGCATGGACAACCGTGCGCCGTGGGACGATTACAAACAATTGCTCAACGAATTGGAGCTTTATGATCCAACGCTGCTTGAAAGACCGCGCCTGGTGGTGGCGAATAAAATGGACGAGGCGGTGGCCGAAAAGAATTTGAAGCAGTTCAAAAAGAAGATCAAAAAAGTTTCGTTGCTGCCCATCTCCGCCGCGTTCGACCAGGGCATCGAGAAATTCAAGCAGACCATTCGGGAAGCGGTCGAGAAGGCGACGAAGGATTGAATTTGGTAGGGCTGCGCTGCCGCGCAGCCTTCAAACCCGGTGGCGCAGCTCCGATAGATCGCGAGCAGGCAGCGCCGCCCAAATACCAAGGCAGAGCAGCAGCTCTGCCCTACCACAAAATTCAACCGCGCTCAAAGAACCGCATCAGGCTGTCGCCATGCTTGAGCAAATTCACTTCTTTCCAGGGGGCAACGATTTCCAGTGTATCGCGTTTCGTGTGACCGAGAACCAATCGTCCGCCGGGCGCGAGCAGCTTCGGCAAATGGGGGTCGTCGAGGAGTTGCTGCGCAAACGAAGTTGAACGGCGGCCGATGTTTTTTTCTCCGTAAGGCGGATCAGCCAGAATCAAATCAAATTGCCGCCCGCTTTCGGCGAATTGCGCCAGCACGGTGAACACGTCCTGCACGCGCACTTCCAGCGCCGGATCCAGGCTGGCGGTGCGGGCATTGGCGCGGATGAATTCCGCGTATTTGTGTGACTTCTCGATGCACATCGCCGACGCTGCGCCGCGACTCAGGCAATCAAGGCTCAACGCGCCCGAGCCGGCAAAAAGTTCCAGCACGCGCGCGCCGCCAACCCGCGCGCCAAGGCTGTTGAAAACCGCCTGCTTGACGAGGTCGGGCGTGGGGCGCACGGCCAGACCTTTCGGCGCTTTCAAAATCCGCCGTGCCGCGTTGCCGCCGGTGATGCGCATAAACTTTTAAGGTAGGGACGAGTTACACGAGTCCCATTCTAAATTTTTTGAAGTTTGGGTCTCGTGTAACTCGCCCCTCCGATCTTAATTACTTAAAAATCTCGGCGAGGAATTGTTTCATGGCTTCCCACGAGCGCCGGTCCGCCTTTTCGTTGTAAGCCGCGCCCTTGGAATTGTCATTGCCCGCATTCGGTTGGGTAAAGGCATGAACCGCGCCGCCGTATTTGATGAGCTGCCAATCCACCTTGGCGTCGCGCATCTCGCTCTCGAATGCGGCCAGATCCTGCGGCTTCTCAAACGGATCATCCGCGCCATGACAAACCAGCACCTTGCCTTTGATGTTTTTGCCGTCCGCTGGCGTCGGCGAATCCAATCCGCCGTGAAAACTGACCACGCCCGCAACGTCCGCGCCGCTGCGCGCCAGTTCAATCACCGTCGTGCCGCCAAAACAATAGCCGATGGCCGCAACGCGTTTCGAATCAACGAGCGGCTGCCGGCGCAGCGCAGCCAGACCGGCGTTGACGCGGGCGCGCAGAAGTTGCCGGTCGTTTTTGTATTTGCCCGCCTGGGCGCCGGCCTCCTGCGTGTTTTGCGGGCGAACGCCTTTGCCGTAGATGTCGGCGCAAAAGGCGACGTAACCGAGCTGGGCGAGCATTTCCGCGCGTTTCTTTTCGTAATCCGTCAACCCCAGCCACTGATGCACGACCAGCACGCCGGGGCGTTTGCCTTTGATGGCGTCGTCATAGGCGACAAATCCTTCGAGCGTCGTGTCGCCTTGTTTATATTCGACGATTTGGGTGTGGATGCCGGCGCGAACCGCTCCGGCGCAGGCCAGAGCGAGAACAGTTAAGATTGGTTTTTTCATAACATTCAATTAATAAACCGAAAATCGTCCAGACGCCAGAACGTTTGGTGGTGTCCTGGTTTGAAATTCAAACTGCCGACTCGGAGCGCGAGTTGTCTCAACTCGCAGCACGCTCGACAAATCCAGCCGCTGCGGATTGAAGACAATCCGCGCTCCGGGCCAAATTAGGACACGGCCGAACGTTTGATGCCCAGGGTTTGAGTCGGGCACGTTTTTGCCGCCACCACCGACCACGATGTTCGTACTGAACCGGATTGCAAGCCCCGGGAGCGCCGACGTCTCGTCGGCAAGTTGGAACTATTGGTCGCAACACGGCGGGCCGGCGGGACGCCGGCGCTCCCAGGAGGTGGAAGAATGGTGGCGGATGAGTTCAGACTTTGCGTGACGCAAATCTGCGCTATACTCGGCATCATGTTTCAGACGCAGGATTTACACGTCAAAGAAATCGTCCGGTTGCTGACGCCGCGGGAATTGAAGGCGCAGTCGCCGACGACTGCCGCCGCCAACGCCACCGTGGCGCGCAGCCGCGAACGCATCATCCGCATTTTGCGGCGGGAAGACCCGCGCCTGCTCGTCGTCATCGGCCCGTGTTCGATTCATGACGAAAAGAGCGCGCTGGATTACGCTGCGCGGCTCAACGCGCTGCGCGAGAAGTTTGCCGGCCGCATGGAAATTGTCATGCGCGTCTATTTTGAAAAGCCGCGCACGAGCGTCGGCTGGAAGGGCCTGATCAACGACCCGCACCTCGACGGTTCGCAGGACATCGAGACCGGCTTGAAAATCGCGCGGCGGCTGTTGCTGCAAATCACCGGCATGGGTTTGCCGGCGGCGACGGAATTTCTAGACCCCATCGTGCCGCAATACATCGCCGATTTGATCACGTGGGCGGCGATTGGCGCGCGCACGACGGAATCACAGACGCACCGGGAAATGGCCAGCGGCCTTTCGATGCCGGTCGGCTTGAAGAACAGCACCGATGGCAGTTTGCAGGTGGCGATTGACGCGATGGGCGCGGCGCGGCAGCCGCACAGTTTTCTGGGCATTGACCAGGACGGCGTCACGAGCATCGTCCGCACGTCGGGCAATCCCGACGCGCACATCGTGTTGCGCGGCGGCCGCGCGCAGACGAATTACGACGCGGAAAGCATCCGCGCGGCGGAGGAAAAATTGAAATCGGAAAACCTGCCGCCGGTGCTGATGGTGGATTGCAGCCACGCGAATTCCGAAAAGCAGCATGCGCGGCAGGAGGACGTGTGGCGCAGTGTGATTCAGCAGCGCGTGGACGGCACCCGGTCGCTCATCGGCCTGATGGTCGAGAGCAACATTCACGAAGGCAACCAGCCGATTCCCAAAAATCCGGCGGACCTGCGCTACGGCATCTCCGTCACCGATTCCTGCATCGGCTGGGAAA
>Ga0181533_1006250_pt1 | contig 10924 bp, 7 predicted proteins | sample PEATcosm2014_Bin_45_FD_119772 | JGI IMG/M metagenome (GOLD analysis project Ga0181533, IMG submission 119772) | Peatland microbial communities from MTU Mesocosm Facility, Houghton, MI, USA - PEATcosm2014_Bin11_60_metaG | ecosystem: Environmental > Terrestrial > Soil > Wetlands > Peat | place...
ACTATGGCTGGGAGAGCCGGGAGTTCTACCAGCAATGGGCCGGGGCGCCGGGCTGGGATGAAAGCGAATGGCAAGGCCCTTTTCTGGACCCTTTGACTGCGCAAACCCTCTATGCCCCCGTGCTCCTGGATCTGTTCAAGTCGCTCCTGCAATCGCGGGACTACGTCGAACGCCTCAAAAGTCATTACCGGTTGTTTCGGGCCACCGTGGAGAAGGACTCAGCGGGCAGCGACGGCCACCCGCGACCTCCGGGAGTGGCCAAGAACCAGCGTAGGCGCAATCGAAAACGTGGGCCTCAGGGCTTGAAGTAAGGGGGGGGAGAAAGCTCCAGGATCACACTTCGAGCTGGCGTACCTTCTGATTCTCCGGGTCCGGTACGGTACCCTCCGGCAGGCTGAAGCGCTTGCGCCGCTTCCCCTGGCTCAAATCGATGCCTTCCAGCAGCACCGCCAATTCCCAGGAGGCCACTTCCTTCCGTCCCGTTGCGGCAAAGGGAAACTGGAACGTGCCCGCCTCCAGCCGCTTGTACCAGATCGCCCACCCGTCGCGGTCCCAATACAGAATCTTCACCCGGTCGCTACGTCGGTTGCAGAACACCGGCAGGTGCCCGGAGAAGGGATTGCATTGGATCAGGTGCTCGGCCATCATCGACAACCCGTCGAACGAACGGCGCATGTCGCACGGCACTGTGCACAAGTACACCTTGATCGCGGCCGGGAAACTCAGCATCGCTGGGGCTCCAGAGCAGCCAGGACCGCCCGCAAGGTCTCCTCCTTCACGCCCTGCCGGATGCGCATATGGCGACCGTCGCCCAGCACCAACTCGATGCCGGCGTCCATTGCTCCGGCTTCGTCACTCACCAGGGCAAAGCTCGTCGGATTCCTGCCGACGCTTCGCTGCCGCAGTCCTCGTTCCTGCCGTCCCGCCCTGAGTCGGCGCTGCCACCAGTAGAACTGACTCTCCTTCAGCCGACGCCGCCGGCAAAACTCCCGAATCGACATCCCGCTCCGCACCGCCTCCCCAACCGTCCTCTGCCAGTAACGTGCCTTCTCCGCATCCCCCTTCCCACTGCTCATCCCGCACCTCCGGTTTTAATCCGCACCAACACCTGCGTCCAAGCAGACGTGTTGCGTTCATCTGTAGGGAAGTATCAACTTTAACTTTCAATCGGGGAAGATGGGTTCACCGGACGGATACCTTTGAGACGGAAAGACCTTTCCCTCTGGTAAGTGCCCTCTGCCCGAGCCGCGGCATTGGCCGCCTCGACCAGAGCTGTCTTCAATTAGACATTGCCCTTGGTGGTGCCCACTGCCTCCAGGTATTGCGGTCCTAATGAAAAGATGATATACGTATACTCATCGCGATCTTACTTATCAGTTTTCGTTAGTGGTTTAGACCTTAACCTTCTGGCGGATCGATGACGGACAATCCTCCCGGCCAGGGCTACTCTCTTCCAGCGATGACGGCCGCTGTTTCTCCGGCCGCACCAATGGTTCGCCGGGCGGCCATTGAAGCCACGACGGGAATGCACGAACTCAATGTTAGACCTCGGTCAGTGCTTGATCAACAAGACTTGCCTTGCTGCGTCTCCTGCGCACTGAGTGCAGCAATGGAAACCATGGACGCGGCGAGCCCAATGCTGTCACCACTGTTTCATTACTACGTCACGCGTTACGACAATGGTGGCGCCAATGCCGACGGATTCCTTTGGCTCGACGATGGTCTGGGCACGCTTACAAATGACGGGATCTCCCGCAGGGATCTTCATGCGCTGCCGTTCACTGCGGAGGGAGCGGCAACGCGGCCATCGGCTGATGCCTATGCCGACGCGTTGACCCGCGCTCTCGGGTTGCGCGGTCTGAGTCTCCGCTACCGTCCCCTGGGCGGACCCTCGATCCTCGCGTCTATCCGCGAAGAGTTGGCTCAGGATCATCCCGTGGTTATGGGAATTCAACTTCCCATGGGATACCCAGGATCCTTTCTGAATTCCCGTTTCGAATGGCTCGATCCTGATAGCCCTCCGCGCTCCTCGGTGGGACATTGCGTACTTGCTGTCGGGTATAACGATGGCCGCACTTGCCTTCATATCCAAGACAGCCACGGAAATGGCGCATTTGACCAAGGTCTGTGGTGGATGGGCTACCGCGTGGTCGACAGTTCAGTGGTGCAGGACTCGTACAGTCTGGTTCCTTGAAGAGGACAAATGATGGCGCGATTACCACGTTTGCTCATGACTCTGGGCGCTCTGTTGCTTCTGGGTGGGTGCGCGAAGCTGGTGGTGGTCAAGGTCCCTGAGAGCAACCCTGTCCCCGCAGAAGGTGTGATCTACGCGTTGCCCAATACGGTCGTACGTGTGCAACTTAAAGTGGACAAAACCGAGTATGAGGGAGCACGATACTCTCCCTTTGCCGCCATCTTCGCACCGGATAGCAGGCCGATCTGCAAAGATCCGGCCTGCACGGAGGAAAAGAAGCGGCTTTTCTCCGTCCAGCAGGGGGCGACATTCTCTACTTACGGTGAGCCTGACCCTGATAACGTCTTCTTGATTAAATTTGTGGGGAAGGGAGCGATCGATCAGACCGTATCGATGACGTGGAATGAAGCGGGCTTGGCCTCCGCCGCGTCGTCCTCTGTGACCAACCGCACCGGAGAGGTGGTTACTTCCAGCCTAAAGCTTTTGGCTGGTCTGGGGACGAAAGCAGCCCTGGGTGCGAGCAAGGTCGGCGAAAAGGGAAATATTCAGCCGTCGTGTGATGCGGATGCTAGCGGCACTGACGGCATCGTGATCCCCATTTTAGTAAGCAACGGAGGCGGGGCCACTTCACAATTGGTCGCTAATTACTGTGCCATAACCAAGGCCGACCGTGATGTGCTTTCTCCAGACACGAAGCTGCTTACGGACGCAACCCGGGAATACGTGAACCGCGTGGTCCCACTGAACAATGGCATAAACAACATTCTGAAGGGAACGAGCCCGGTTCTGGACCCCGCCACCATCCTTACCAGGATCGACACTGAAATCACCCACCAGCTCACAATCTTGTTCTTGGGCACAAAGAAGGCGACCACTTGGGATGGCGCCGTGGACCTCCGCGCCCTGAATGCCGGCACACCGATCGAGGTATTGAAAATCAATGCGGCGAAGGGAATCTGCCTGGGATCATCCGAACTGCCGCCCGAGACCAAACCGATGCCACCGGAGTTTCTTGCGACCGGAAAGGATTGCGATGACGGGTCGGCGCTAACTTTGACGCTCAACTACTACCCGCCCCAAGATCGTCAGCTTTTCACGAAAATTAAAGACATCACCAATGGGGAGCGAAGCTTCCGGTACCGGATTCCTGCACAAGTTAAGGCCGTCTTTGGCGATGACAAGAAAACCTACGGCGCAGGTGTGTTCACGGTTGCACAGCTCGGAACGGTGATTTCGCTACCGGCAATCCGGCATAGCAAGATGCTCTCTTACGATCTCGGCTTCATCGAAGCCACGGGAGGTTTAAAGACCTTTAAGCTGGGAACCACCGGGGGATTGGACGCCGCCACTGTGGATGCTTTGAATAGTGTCGGGGGAACACTTATCGATGCGCGCAACACCGCTCGCAAGAATGCCGACGAACTGACGACGCTCACAAAAGAGGAACAGTTGCTAAAATTGCGTGATGATATTTGCACCATTCAGAAGAAATACGGACTGCCTTGTACCGTAGCGCCACAGTAAAGGGAACAACGATGCCGGATGCGCCTATAACTCCCGTGACGCCTCTCCCGGGTAAAACCACCATCGACGACAAGATGGTTTTTGAGCCACAGCGGCTCGCCTACGAGAGCGCCGTGGCGATTGCGGCGAGAATCGCTCAGAAGGTTGAGAGATTCGTCAAGGGCAAGACCGTGGTGATTGCCGGAACCCGCCTGCTTGCAGATTTTGCCAACCTTCGGGCCATTTACGTGCTGCTCGACAGCCTGCGACGGGATTACGAATGCATTGGCGGACAGGCCCGGTCCTTGGTAAAGCAGAGGTCCGCGAGGGAAGGCCGACTGGAAGGCTTTGTGAGTGAGGCGGGAAAGGCAGCCGCCACGACGGCGGTTTCAACGGTGATTTCGCCGGCCGCAACGGTGGTGGGGGCCGCACTCGGACTTATCAGCCTCTTCAGGCAAGACGTCGAATATCATGGAGAGAACACGGTGGTAGACGCCCTAGCGTTTGAGATCGCTCTGGCCGCGGAAGTAAAGTGTCACGGGGCACAAAAGGCCAGCGTTCCCGATCTGGTGGTCCTGCCGGCCCTCTCGAGCGATCAGAGTATGCTGCAAGCTCAGTTAAATCGCGTTCAGGAGGCCAAAGCTTCCGCCTGGAGTTCCGTCGGACCCCTGATCAGCCAGTTAGTGAGGCTGGAGGGCGAACTTGACGGAGCGGCCAAGACTAAGGACCAGAGTGCGCTTGACCGCTTGTCTCTACAAACATCCGACATGCGCCGTGATCTCGCTCCCGTGGTGGATCCTCTCGGGCGCCTGGACCAGCGCCTTTCGGACCTCCAGAATCAACTGAACCAAACCGAACCGACATCCGGCATGTTCCAGCTTGCGCGGCTTCTACGTGCGGAAGCGTTGCAGTATCTAGAGCCTCTTTATCTGCATGGAACGGTAGTTGCCAGTGGGGGGCATTATCGCATCACTCGCAATCTGTTCCGAACGCTCTTCATGGGTGATGGACTGAGTTTCGCCGGTGGGGCGGTAGCCCGATGGGCTTTGTTAGAGAAGGACGGCTCAGTGGCGTTAGGAGGAATTGAGTCAGTGACCCTAAGAGGTAAGATTAAACGCTCGGGTCTGCCTTCGATGAAAACGGATAGTCCAGGGGTAGAAATAGATACAGCGGCGGGTACCCGTAAGTCTGCGGAACCGCCGGACGCTGATTCGTCAACAACCAAGCCTTGATTGAGTTTTCAGTTCTATGGATTCAGTTGGGGGCCAGGAAATTCTCGCATGGCGACGGTTGGGACAGGAGGTTCATGCGCATATGCAATTCGACGGTGTAACACGAGGCGAACTAAGAGAGGCTCTTCTTGACGCATTCAATCCATTCACGTTCCAAGCGATGCTGTCTGAGCGATTGAATAAGGGTTTCTTCACGTATGCGCCTCCCTATGGCGACTTCTCCACGCAGCTTTTCACTCTTCTAGACACTGCCAATAGAGAGAACTGGATTGATCAGATCGCAGTCAAGGCGCGGGAATTCAATCCAGGTAATCCCAAACTCGCCCTCTTCACGGCGAGGCTGGGGCTGGGGCCGGCCCCGAGACAGGAACTCGAAGAAATCATCAGGCGCACCAACGCATTCCTCGACATCGGTGTTTGGGTCGCCAAACTAACTCAACTCGAATATCAAGTTTGCAGAATCGAAGTGCCAACAGAACAGGGTGAGATGATGTACGGCACCGGTTTTCTAGTTGGTCCTGGGTTGGTTATGACGAACTTCCACGTGGTGGACGCAGTGGTGCGAGGAGAGCAGGGTCTGACGACGCCCGAGGGGCGGAGTGCGAAGGCCGCGAAAGTGCGTTGCCGGTTCGATTATAAGCTGCTCGACAACCAGACTGTAAACCCCGGTACGCTATACACTCTAGCCGAAAGGTGGGTCGTCGACGTCAGCCCTCCGTTACCCGCCCAGCCCGACAATCTGGACTGCGCGGTCTTACGATTGGCGACCAATGCTGGGAATGAACCGATATCAGCCAGTGCGGGCAGTAATGGAGAGAAAAGGGGGTTCATAAAGGTTCCAGTGGAGGAATATACATTTGCACGCGATACACCGATTATCATAGTGCAGCACCCCCAGGCGGAGCCGCTGAAAATCGCGTGGGAGTCCAACGCCGTCGATGCGCTGGCGCCCGACAGATCGCGTGTCACCTATAGGACCAATACAGCGCCAGGCTCGTCGGGCTCGCCCTGCTTCACCCAGAACCTCGATCCTGTGGCGCTGCATCACAGTGGGGACCCTAATTATCCGCCGGTCCCGGTTGTGAACGAGGGCATCCCGCTAAGTTCCATTCGCAAGCTCCTGAAGCAACGCGGCGCAGACGCAGAACTGGGGTGAGCCATGCTGCCAAGAAACGAACTGGTCGAGGCTCTCGATGACGCATTTAGTCTTCAGGACTTCGATACGATGCTTTCGGAGCATCTCGGCAAGGACCGCGAGCGGATTATTGCGCCGGCGACACCGATGTCGAAACCCGCCATCATCGCGTCAGTGGTGATCGAGGCGGACACAAACCACTGGGCTTTGGACTTGATCCGTGCTGCACGAAAGGCAAATCCAGGAAATCCTAAATTGCAGGCGTTCGTTGCGCAATATCCGGAATGGGATCCGGATAAGCAGCCTGTTCAAGTCAATCCGTTTGAATCGGTTTTTATGCGCGGAGGGCGGCTATTCTTGAAGCGTAAGGAGCTTCGAGAGAGACTGCGGGAAATCGGTGTCAATGATAACTCCAGGGTGTTAGCAATAAGCGGCGATCGCGACACAGGAAAGACTTATTCCCATGACTTCCTGCATTTTATCCTTGAGAACTACGCAGGTTGGGCCGGTACACCACAGCGCGTCATTTATGTTGACATGGACGCTTGCGTGTTCGAGCCGGAGGACTTGGCGCGGGTGATCGGGAAAATGATTGGTTTTGACAACGATTTCAACGAAAGGACCATGCCTCCTGACAAGGGCGAGCAGGCGCCGCGCCGGATTCCCGCACTCATCGAGTGGCTGGGTACGAAAATGGTCAATCCACGCTCTCCGGCGTCGTGGATAGTGTTGGACGGATTCCGTGTTCGGATACACCCCAGCGCCACGCATGATTTGATCCGTGCGATTATTGACGCCGTCGATCTGGGCTGGAAGAACACACGTCTGCTGCTGCTCAATTACGAAAAACACCTCGACCTGGACGTCATCCCCTATATCTTGATGGAGGATATCCAGCCTATTCAGCGGGCTGACATCGAAGAGTTCTTCAAATCTGTGTACGCGAAGAGTGGGCGAGTAGCGGGACCGGAAACTCTTAAGCAAACGGTCGACAGCGTTTTCTTGCAGGTGCAACAACAACAGGTGAAATATCCGGAGAAATCATATTTCACTATCCTGAGCAGCGGGCTTACACTCGCTGCCAAGCAGTTGCTCCGGAAGTGAAAAACGCCGCGGGAAGCGATAATGGCAGATGAGCCCAAACCGGAAATGACCCCGGACGGAACCGAGGAGTGGTCCAAGAAGGAAGTCACGGACCGGCTGAAGGACTTGTTTCCAGAGGCAGACTCCGAAGACACCCTAAAGCAATCGTATCGCGACGCAGCTTCGGTTCTAGCTTCGTTTAGCCCGGACACGTTGAATCCGATCGGGGGGCGCGGCGAGCCCCAGCAAGCAATGGAGAGCACCGTCCAGGATGCCGAACAGATCGCCTCGGGCAAGGCGGAAATCCGATGGATGCTGACCTCGGAGTCACGCCGTCGAAATTTGAGAAAGCTCGTGGAAACCCATCGCGTTGAGGATGCACTAGCTGCGAATGAGAGGAGTGACGATCTGTTGCAGCAAACGCTCGAGGCCTATCTGCGCGGTAAGCCAAAACGGCTCGAGGAGCAGAACGCCGGCGAGCTCCAGGCCACGTTGCAGGTATCGGATTGGCTCCAGGACGTCCAGTTGCCTGCACCGGTTCCCAAACTCGAGGCCGTGCAGCAGCGCCTGGAATACGAAACGATCTTGCGGCCATTCCGAGATCTTGCGACTGGATTCGCTGGGCGGGACGAACAGTTGGACACCCTCAGCGATTATGCCGGCATCTATGAGGCGAGTTCGACGAGAGAGTCCCTGCAACGCACATTCGAACGGGTGCTCAGCATCCGTACGCGTCCACCGCTGCTCATCCGTGCGCCGGGTGGCATGGGAAAATCGACGCTCGTCGCACAATTCATTTTGTCCCACGCCGCTGCACAATACATCAGACGGTTCCCATTCGCTTATCTTGACTTTGACCGTCCAGGCTTGCTGGTGGAGGAACCGCTCACACTCCTGCTCGAAGTGGTGCGCCAGTTCGGGTCGCAGTATCCTGCTAGCGCCGCCGCCGCCGAATTGAGAAGCGATTGGACGGGCCGCATTCGCAGTTCCTCTACCCCCATCAGCACGGGGGGTGTAAGTGGCGAAATCGGTTTCCGCGTGCAAGGCCGAGATTGGTTCTACGACAGCTTCGCCAAATTTACGAATTCAATCGCTGACCCCCGCTGGCCAGTACTCTTGGTACTAGATACTTTCGAAGAGGTCCAGTATCGCAGCACAGCGTTCGTTGAAGGGGTCTTTGATTTCCTGGATGCCTTGCAACAGCGTCTGCCAATGCTGCGGACCGTTCTGGCGGGACGCGCCCCAGTTAAGCTCGACAAGTACTCCGTGAATGAGCTGAAGTTACCACCCTTCGATCCGCTCGCCGCACGTGCGTTTCTGCGGAAAGAATTCCGGTTAGAAGGAATTGTGGATGACGCGCTCGCCGTAATTGTGGCGGACCAGGTTGGCGGATCGCCTTTGAGCCTGAAGCTTGCGGCGCGACTGATCCGCGTCTCGGGCCGCGACCAGATCGGGCCAGAGGGTATCCGCAACCTTAGTACCGGGATGGGCAGCACCGGCGCTCTGGGCGATTTCTTGAGAGACACAGGTTTTCTTAAGTACATCGTCGGCCAATCCGTGGACGGGCAGTTGTATACCCGAATCTTGGATCATATTCACGACCCGGAGGTTCGAAAGCTGGCACATCCGGGGCTGATCCTGCGGCGAATCACGCCGGATTTAATTCTGAAGGTGTTGGCCGAGCCGTGTGGCGTAATAGTTCCGGACGAAGCAACGGCTCAGAAACTATTCGATGAACTAAAGAAGGAAATCCCTCTCGTTGAACAGACAGAAAGTGATGCCCTCATACACCGCACCGACGTCCGCGAGATGATGCTCGAAAGCATGAAGAGGAGCGACGAGCAGCGGACAAGAGAGATAAATGAACGAGCAATCAAATACTACGCCCAGTTCCCTGACCCACGCTCCCGAGGAGAGGAACTCTATCATCTGCTGCTATTTGAAGATTTCGACCGGAAGCGAGTTGAAGCCCGCGTCATGCACGAAGCACTTCCCTTTGTCCTGCATTCAATCCTGGAGCTACCCGAACGTGCGCAGGCGTTCATCGCGGCGCGTACAAACACCGAACTGGAGGCCAAGACTTGGCAGAAGGCGGATCTTGAGGACTGGGAACTTCACGCCGTACAAGCCTCAAGAGATTTCCTCTCTCTCGGTAAGTTCGAGGCGGCGGCAGGAGTGCTCCACGAGCGCTCCTCGCGGAGTGCGGGGAGCCCGGTTTACGCCGCGGAGATCGAGGCATACCTTGCGGCGGGCAATCTGAAACGCGCAGCGAGCCTCGCGGCCAGTTACATCGATGCATCGTTCCGGCAGTCCGATGACGCACCTTTGTTGGATGCGGCGTTGTGTCGGGCGCGGGTCGACGCGCAGACCGAGGTCGTCCAACCGATAAAGGAGATTGTTCCGGTGATGGACCGGCTATTGGCGGGGCCGCGTCCGGACCCTTCGTTGTTATCCGTTCTGGCGTTGTACGATAGGCGTTACACCGATACAGGAGACCGCCAGATCATCCAGCGATGGCGCGACAATCTGTTTAACAGCAAACCGGCGCCGAGCATTGCGATTGCCGACGGCTTCGGCCTCAACATCCTAGCCAGACTGAACCCGGATTCCGCGTTTGCGAAGTACTTCCAGCAACTCCCTAGCTTTTCGGTGTTGCAACAGAATCTCGCCTCGCTTCAGGACGTTCCGCTGGCCGAATTTCCGCGAAAGTTAGCGCCAATCGGACTTCTTTTTACGAGGAACACCTGGGTAGCATGGACGAGTCCGGTGTTTGCGGGCAGTGGCGCAGTCTCAGCGGCCCTCCGCGTGGTAACGGACGGGAACCTTTTTGACCCAGACCCTTTCGGCAGCCCGATCAATGTGCCCAAAGGCCATGCTTATCTAGGACTCCGCGTGAACGCTACCCTCGCGCCGAAAGTCGGCATTCCGTCCGAAAAGCCGACCTTTGGATTCGCGGCTGGGTCCCCGGTTTACATGTCTCATTACAAATCGTTTGCGACGATTCGGGTTACAAAGGCATCCGCGGCCGCTCCTACCTTCAAGAGCGCGCTTGAGGCAACCTTGCAGAATTTTATCATTCCTCTGACCCCCAACGACCTTTCGGGAATCGGGGTCGGAGATGTTGCCGTGATCGAGGGAACCGGCACATTTAAGTTTTCAGGATCATTCAATCTGCAGACATCGGTAAATCCTCTTGTGAGCGTCTCCTCTGCCGCCCAGCCGGAGACACTTCAGATCCGGGAAGGCGCCACGATTGAGATCTTGGCTTCGTGCACAATCACGGGTGATTTACAAACTCGGATTGAAAAAGTTGACGCTGGCACGATCCGAGTGGGTCTTTACCGGAAGCGCGGCGCCGAATTCACCGTTCAAGTCAGTCCATCCGTCGGCAAAACCACAGGAACCACCAATACCGATTTCATTACTGCCGTACTCGGCGCGATTGGTCCTTCCCCTTTCCCTTCCGCTGACGAGCTTAAGAAAGCCGGACTCACGGGGAAAAAACAGGAAGAGATTGTGGACGCCCTAAAAACGGCGATCCAAAAAGAGCTCGAGCTGTCTGTTCAGGCAGGACTCCAGGGGCTTTCTTCGCAGGAGGCAGCATTCCTTTATGAAATCAGCTTGCGTGACCTCGGGCCCGAGGGCCGCACTGCGCTCCAAGACGCCTTGCGACTAAATTTCTCGAAACTATCAGAGCCTGCGCCGGCGCTGCCCGTCGGCATTCGCGAAATACAGAGCCTTCACACCACCACGCGGTCGAAGGGCCATTCCCTCAAG
>Ga0181533_1006255_pt1 | contig 10922 bp, 5 predicted proteins | sample PEATcosm2014_Bin_45_FD_119772 | JGI IMG/M metagenome (GOLD analysis project Ga0181533, IMG submission 119772) | Peatland microbial communities from MTU Mesocosm Facility, Houghton, MI, USA - PEATcosm2014_Bin11_60_metaG | ecosystem: Environmental > Terrestrial > Soil > Wetlands > Peat | place...
CCCCATGAGAGACATCACGTTGAGCGTGGTGCCGGCCACAAACAGGATCAGCAGCACGCCGGTCAGCCCGGTCGGCACTGCCAGCAGAATGAGAAACGGGTCCACAAAAGAGCGGAATTGCGCGACCAGGATCAGATAGACCAGCAGCGTGGAGAGGATAAGTCCCAAACTGAAACTCTTGAAGGACTCACGCATGGCTTGAACCGAGCCCCGCACATTGATGGTCATGTTTCGCGGCAGGTGGGTCCGGGCGACAATTTTCTGCACCCCGGCATAGACCCCGCTCAGGTCCTCTCCCGAGGGCGCGACATAGACATCGATGGTCCGGCGGATTTGATAATGGTCCACCTCGGTCGGGGCGGGAGTATGGGAGATGTGAACCACCGAATCCAGCCGCGTCGGTTGTTTGAGATTAGGCGCTCGCAGCGGCATGGAGCCGAAGTCGGCAAGGTTTTTGATGAAATTCTCCGGATACTGCACGGTCAGCAGGTAATTGTTGCCCGTTTTGGGATCGATCCAGTAGCTCGGGGCGATCATCCCGTTGGAGGTCAGCGCCGTAATGAGGCTGTCCACGACCTCTTTGGCGTTGAGCCCAAGCTCACTTGCACGCTCGCGATCGATGTGCATCTTCAACGCCGGATAATCAACGTCCTGGGGCACCAGCACGTCGCTAGTGCCGGGCAGGGCGCGGACCTGACGGGCGATTTCGGCGGCAATCTTGTGGTCGGACTCCAGGTCCATCCCGCTGACCTGGATATCCAGCGGCGCCGGCATCCCCTGGTTGATTATGGCATCGACCAGGCCGCCCGTCTGGAAGTAGGCGCTCACCTCCGGCAACTCCCGGCGCAAGCGCTCGCGCACCAAGTCCATGTAGGCAAAACTGCCCAGCCGATGCCCCTCGTTGAGCCCCACTTGCACAAAGGCGGTGTGCGGGGCGGAGTTGGGGGTCAGAATCGAGGAGAACCCGGGGGTGACGCCGATATTGGAGACGATGATCTTCAAGTCCTCCGGGCGGACGACCTCGCGGACGATTTGTTCGACCCGGCCCACGAGCTTGTCGGTCAATTCCAGGCGGGTGCCCGAGGGGGCCTTGACGTTGATGAGAAACTGGCTCGGATCGGTCCGCGGGAAGTAGGACTTGCCCACGGCGGGGTAGAGCGAGAGACTGACGACGAAGATGCCGGTCAGGCCCAGCACCGTTGCCAGCGGGCGCACTAAAGCAACGCTCAGCGTTCTTTGGTAGAAATCCAGCATGCGTCCGAACTTGCCGCTGAACCAGGCGTTGAAGCGCGACCCCCAGACCCGCGCCCGGGGGTTGCCGCCTTCGCCGTGCCCCTGGTGGGGCTTAATCAGGTTCGCGCAAAACAAGGGCACCACGGTCATGGCCACGAAATAGGAGGCGAAGAGCGAGAGCACCACGGACAGAGCCAGGGCCGAAAACAGGAAACGGCTGACGCCATAGAGGAAGGTGACCGGGAAAAACACCACCGCCGTGGCCAGCGTGGCTGCCAGGACTGGCAGGGCCACTTCCTGGCCCCCGCGCTCGGCCGCCACCGCCGGGGGTTCGCTCATCTCGAGGTGGCGGAAAATGTTCTCGAGGACCACCACCGAATTGTCGATGAGCCGTGAGAAGGCCAGGGCCAGACCTCCCAGAATCATCGTGTTGACGGTGCTGCCTCCCAGGGCCAGCGCGATGAAGGCCGCCAGCGCCGAAAGCGGAATCGAGAGAAAGACCGCGACGGTCGCGCGCAGGCTGCCCAAGAAGATCAAGATCATGGCACCCGTCAGTACCAGGCCGATGGCCCCCTCGTGAATCAGGTTCTCGATGGCGGATTCGACGAAGACCGACTGGTCAAAGACCACCTCCGGCTTGAGTTGCGGGGGCGTATCCAAGAGGTGAGAAACGATGCGTTTGATCCCTTTGACGACGTCTATGGTATTGGCGTCGCCGCCCGACTTGAGCACCGGCAGATAAACGGAGGCCTGGCTGTTCACGCGGACTTTGCAGACCTGGATTTGGGAGGCGTCCTGCGCTTTGCCGACATCGCCTACGAGGACCGAGGCCTCGCCCACGGTTTTGAGCGGGACCAGGTTGATATCCTTCATGGCGTTGATCTGGCTATTGGCATAGACATTGTAATCGTACGGCCCGATCTTTACGTCCCCGGCCGGCAGGATGAGGTTGGCCTCATTGACATTGCGCACGACGTCCATGACGCTCAACTCGTGCGCCTCGAGCTTCAGGGGATCTACGTACACCATGATTTGGCGGTAGCGCCCGCCAAAGGCCGGTGGCACCGAGGCCCCGGGGACCCCAGCCATCTGGTTGCGAATGGTGAACTGGCCCAGGTCCCGCAGTTGCGCCTCGGTCAAACCCTGGCCCTTGAGCGTCACCAGGCAGACCGGCAAACTGGAGGCGTCGAATTGCATCACAATCGGCGGCAACGTCCCCTGGGGCAGATAACGCAAACTGGCCATTGCCAGGTTGGCCACCTCGGTCACGTCCGAATCCGGATTGGAGCCCGCCTGGAAATAAACCTTGATCAGGCTCACCCCCGTCAGCGAGCGCGACTCCATGTGGCCGATGCCCGGGGCCAGGGTGAACATCCGCTCAAACTGCCCGGTAATGTCGTTCTCGATCTGCTCCGGCGGCATGCCCGCGTAAAAGGTGGCCACCACGACCACAGGGATATTGATCGAGGGAAACAAGTCCAGCGGCATACGCACCAGGCTCGTAACCCCCACCACGCAGGTGATGAGGCAGATCACGATGATCAAATAAGGATAGCGTATGGCAAAACGCGACATACCTCAGGAGCCTGTGGAACCACGCCCGGTTTTCATACGGGTGCTGCCTCGAGCCGGTCCAGGGCCGGCGGTTGGGCTGACTTCCGGCCATGCAAAAGCAGGTAGCAGGCGGGCACCAGGAAGATGGTCTGGACGGCGGAAACCGCCAGGCCGCCGATGACCGCACGGGCCAGCGGCGCATAGGCCTCGCTGCCGGTCCCGAACTTGCAGGCCATCGGGATGAGCCCGATCAATGTCGCCAGGGTCGTCATCAAGACGGGGCGCAGCCGGACCCGGGGGCCCAGGGCAACCGCGTCGCGCAACGGGGAGCCTTCCTCCCGAAGGCGCCGAATGAATTCCACGATCAGAATGCTGTCGGATACGGAGATGCCCACCATAAGCAGCATGCCCATGAGCGACATCACGCTGATGGGCGTGTTTGTCAAATAAAGGATCAGCAGCACCCCAGTCAGCCCCGGTGGCACCGCCAGCAGGATGAGGAAGGGGTCCACCCAGGAGCGGAATTGCGCCACCAGGATCAGATAGACCAGGATCACCGACAGGATCAGGCCCTTGGCAAAGCTGCTGAAGGAATCGCGCATGGCCTGAACCGAGCCCCGCACATCGATGGTCGTGTTGGGCGGAAGGACGGTCCGGCCGACGATCTTATTGACCGCGGCATAGACCCCGCTCAGGTCCTCTCCCGAGGGCGCGACATAGACATCGATCGTCCGGCGGATTTGATAGTGGTCCACCTCGGTCGGTTTCAGGATATGGGAGATGTGGACCACTGAATCCAGCCGGGTCGGTGTCTTGAGATGCGCCCCGCGCAACGGCAGCGAGCCGAAGTCGGCGATGTTTTTGATGAAATCCTCGGGATACTGGACGGTCAGAAAATAATTGTTGCCCGTCTTGGGGTCGATCCAGTAGCTCGGCGCGATCATCCCGTTGGAGGTAAGGGCCGTGATGAGGCTGTCCACCAGTTCCTGCGCGTTGAGGCCAAGCTCGCTCGCGCGCTCGCGATCGAGGTCGACCTTCAACGACGGATAATCCACGTCCTGGGCCACCATCACGTCGCTGATGCCGGGCAGGGCGCGCACCTGCCGGGCGATCTCAGAGGCGATCTTGTGGTCCGTCTCGATATCCATCCCGCCTACCTGGATGTCCAACGGCGCCGGCAGACCTAAATTCAGAATGGCATCCACCAAGCCCCCGGTTTGAAAGTAGGCGCTCACCTGCGGCAACTCCCGGCGCATCCGCGCCCGCACCAGGTCCATGTAAGCAAAACTGCCCAGCCGATGCCCCTCGTTGAGCCCCACTTGCACAAAGGCAGTGTGCGGGGCCGAGTTGGGCGTGAGTATCGAGGAGAACCCGGGAGTGATGCCGATATTGGAGACGATGATCTTCAAGTCCTCCTTCGGGACCACTCCGCGAACGATTTGCTCGACCTGGTCCACCAGCTTGTCGGTCAATTCCAGCCGGGTGCCGGACGGCGCCTTGAGGTTGATGAGAAACTGGCTCGGATCGGTCCGCGGAAAGTAGGACTTGCCCACCATCGGGTAGAGCGACAGACTGACCAGGAACAGGCCGATGATGGCCAGGGCGGTGAGCACGGGACGGCGCAGCGCCCTCCTCAAGAGCCGCTCGTAGGTATTGAGGGAATTGAGAAATCTGCGATTGAACCAGGCGTTGAAGCGCGAACCCCAACTCTGCGGTCGCCCCCTTTCGCCTTCGCCATGCGCCTGGTGGCCTTTGATCAGATTCGCGCAAAACAACGGCACCACGGTCATCGCCACGAAATACGAGGCGAAGAGCGAGAGCACCAGGGAAAGGCCCAGCGCGCTGAACAGGTACTTGCTGACGCCGTAAAGCAGGGCTACCGGAAACATCACCACCACCAGCGTCAAGGTGGCGGCCAGCACGGGCAAGGCCACCTCCTGGCCCCCGCGTTCGGCCGCCACCGCCGGCGCCTCGCCCATCTCCAAGTGGCGGAAAATGTTCTCCAAAACCACGACTGAATTGTCGATCAGCCGTGAGAAAGCCAGCGCCAGCCCGCCCAAAATCATCGTGTTGACGGTGCTGCCCCCCAGGGCCAGCGCAATGAAGGCCGCCAGGGCCGACAGCGGAATGGACAGACACACCGCGACGGTGGCCCGCATGCTGCCCAGAAAGATCAGGATCATGGTGGCCGTCAGGACCAGCCCGATGGTTCCCTCGTCCGCCAGGTTCTCGATGGCCGATTTGACGAAGACCGACTGGTCAAACACCACGTCCGGCTGCAGTTGCGGAGGCGTATCCAACAGGTGAGTAACCACCCGTTTGATGCCGTTGACGACGTCGATGGTATTGGCGTCGCCGCCCCCCTTGAGGATCGGCAGATAGACCGAGGCCTGGCTGTTCACCCGGACCTTGCAGAGCTGGATTTGCGACGCGTCCAGCGCTTTGCCGACGTCTCCCACGAGCACCGAGGCCTGGCCCACGGTTTTAAGAGGGACCAGGTTGATATCCTTCATCTCGTTGATCTGGCTGTCGGGATAGATGTTGTAATCGTAAGGCCCGATCTTGACGTCCCCGGCCGGCAGGATCAGATTGGCCTGGTTGACGGTGCGCACCACGTCCATCACGCTCAGTTCGTGCGCCTCGAGCTTAAGCGGATCGACATACACCATGATTTGGCGATAGCGCCCGCCAAAGGCCGGAGGCACCGAAGCGCCCGGCACCCCCCCCATCTGGTTGCGAATCGTAAACTGGCCCAGGTCCCGCAGTTGCGCCTCGCTCAAGCCCTCGCCCTTGAGGGTCACCAGGCACACGGGCAAACTGGAGGCATCGAATTGCATCACAATCGGCGGCAGCGTCCCCTGCGGCAGATAACGCAGACTGGCCATCGCCAGATTGGCAATCGCGGTAACGTCCGAATCCGGATTAGAGCCCGCCTGGAAATAGACCTTGATCAGGCTCACGCCCGTCAGCGAGCGCGACTCCATGTGGTCGTAGCCCGAGGCCAGTGTGAACATGCGTTCAAATTGGCCGGTGATGTCGTTCTCGATCTGCTCCGGCGGCATGCCCGCGTAAAAAGTCGCCACCACGACTACGGGAATCTTGATCGACGGAAACAAGTCCACCGGCATGCGCAGCAGGCTAGTAACCCCCAGCACGCAGGTGATGAGGCAAATCACGATGATCAAATAAGGATAGCGTATGGCAAAGCGCGACATAGACGGGCGTTACTCATTCTGTCATGGAAAGAGGCTCTGTAAGTTTTGGGGTCACTTTCTGGCCGGGCTGGATCCGGCTCCGGCTGCCCATCATCACGAGGTCGCCCTCCTGCAGGCCGGACATGACCTCCCACCGGTCGGGCGTTTCCAGACCCAGGGTTACGGCTCGCTGCTCGATCTCATGGTTGGCGTTGACCACATAAACCGTGCTTTTTGCCTCTCCGGAAACAGCTTGCGTAGGAATCGACAGGACATGCGGTCGTTTCTGCAGTTTCAGTATCACAATGGCGTACATGCCCGGCATAATCTCCAGGTTCGGGTTCAGCACCTCCAGTTCCGTCATCATCGTGCGCGTAGTCAGGGTCACCTTGCGGCTGAAACGCTTGATCTTCCCCTGGAAGCTCTTCATTCCCAGCGACTCGACCTGGACATTAATCGTGTCATCCAGGCGGATGTCTTTGACGTATTCCACCGAAGGCCATAAATCCAGGCGCAAATGGTAGTTGTCAGAGACCCGGAAGACCGGCAGCGATTGGGTTTCCGAAGCGGTGCCCATCTGGATGAGCGCGCCCAGGTCAACGTAGCGAGCCGTGACGACGCCGTCGAAGGGCGCGGTGATCTTCGTGTAGTTCGACAGCGTGGTGTACCTATCCACGTCCGCCTTGGCGGCCGCGATGGCCGCGTAGGCCACCCCATCCTTGCCTTCGGCCGTGTCCACGTCCTGTTGGGCCACCAGCAGCGGGTTGTCTTTATGCACGTTGAACAAGCGGGTGTAATTCGCATGAACGGCGCGGTAATCGGCCTCCGCCTTCTTTTCCACCGCCTGGGCATTGTGCAGTTGGTCCATCAGTTCCGGCACCTCGAGCGTGGCCAGGACCTGGTTCGACCTGACCAAGTCGCCGAAATCCGTGTTCGCCTCGCCGAAATCCTTCACATAGCCGGACACTTTCGCGTGCAGCTCCACCTCGTTGTAAGGTCTGAACTCAGCCGGATACGTGACTTGGTTAAACAGGTCCGTGCGGATTACCGGGCAGACGGCCACGATGGGCACCGAGGGCGCCGGGGCCGCCGGCCGATGCGTTATCGCCCACCACACGGCAATCGCAATCGCCGCCAGCAGCAGCAGGCCACCCAGCCACCAATCCAGCCGGCGCCGCCGTCCCCCGGCCGGCGCGCTGGATGGCTCATCGCCGATTGGCTGCCCCTCTGTGTCCGGGGGCGTCTCGGGCGCCTTGGCTGGGGACGGAACGAGCGCGGTGGTTGTCACCGAGGGAGGATTGATGGATAAATCGGAGGGTTCCGTGCTCATGGTTTGTCTTGGCTGGGGTCATGGCTGGCACTGGGCCGCACGCGAGGCAATTCGACTCGAAAACGGCTTCCCCGGCCCGGCTCACTGCTGACCTCCACACGCCCGTGATGGGCGGCACAAATGGATTTCACTATCGAAAGACCCAGCCCCGCCCCCCCTTGCCCGCGTGAACGCGCCTTGTCCACACGGAAGAATCTCTCGAATACCCTCGGCAACGCCTCGGGCGGGATGCCTACGCCGTTGTCCGCCACCTCCAGGATTGCCCTGCCATCCTCGGCCTCCACCTTCAACGAAACCGCCCCGCCCTCGGGGGTGTACTTGATGGCGTTATCCAATAAATTGACCACCACCTGCTTCATACGGGCGCGGTCGCCTTCCACCCATACGCCCCTCACGCCGGTGCAGATAACCTGAATCCTCTTGTCTTCCGCCAGCAGCCCCATCTGGTCAGCAGTGGATGCCGCCAGTTGCGCCAGGTCAAACGTCACCCATTCCGAGGCGGCCTCGCCCGCATCCAGGCGGGAAATCGCGAAGAGCCCCTCGACAATGCTGGCCAGGCGATCAACCTCCTCCAGGGCGCTGCCCAACCGCTCGCGCCACTCCGCTCTCAACTGGTCGTTGGTCACGAAGCTTTCCAGCTCTCCTCGAACAATGGTCAGCGGCGTGCGCAACTCGTGCGAAGCGTCGGCGACAAATCGGCGCGAGTGTTGGAACGCCGCGTCCAGGCGCTCGATCATGTGATTGAGCGCGACCGACAGCCGCTCCAGTTCATCGCCGGTGTGCGGGACCGGCAGCCTCTCGCTCAGATTTTGCGAGCTGATGCGTTCGGCGCTGCAGGAAATCCGGTCCACCGGCGCCAACGCACGTTCGACCAGCACATACCCGCCGCCCACAGCAGTGGCTGCCACTATCGGCAACATGGCCAACAGGAATACCAGCCAATGCCGCAAGTCCGCCTGCACCTCGTCCATCGGCGCCCCAACCTCAACCAGGTAGAGGTTTCCCCCCGGCATCTTCACCGGATGCCCGGCCAACAGCATCCTGCGGCCCCCCAGCAAAGGCACTTCCCTGGCGCCTTCCGCCTCCTCGGACCACTTAGGCGGCGGCAGCGCCGCCGGATCAAAACTCTGGCTCTTCGGGCTGGGCGAGAGGTACACCAGCCCGCCATCCCGCCCGGCGATGCGAACAAATCGATCATTGAGGTCCGGGGCGTAACGCGCCTGGACCTCCCGGCCCACAATCCCCTCGTCCTGGCGCCCAACTTCCTCCCGGAGCAATTGGCCGATCTGCCTGGCTCGCCGCAACTGGTTCTCTTTAAGCGAACCGGCCAGCGAGGTCCGCAAGGCCCAATAGGTCGAGACACCCAGCAGGCCAAACAGGCCAAAGAGCAGCCCCGCATACCAACCAATGAGTTGGAACCTGAGCGAGCGGGTGTTCATGGCCCCTTGTCTTCGCCGACCGAATAGCCCGCACCGCGCACCGTGCGAATGAGCTTAATCGGAAAGGGATCGTCCACCTTGCTTCGTAAATGCCGGACATACACATCCACGATGTTGGTGAGGTTCTCAAAGCTCTCGTCCCACACGTGCTCGACAATCATCGTTCGCGAGAGCACCTGGCCTGCGTGGGCCGCAAGGTACTCCAGCAGCGCAAACTCCTTCGGGGTCAGTTCGATGCGCTTGCCTGCGCGCCTGACCTGCTGAGTCAGGCGATCCACCTCAAGGTCCGCTACGCGCAACGTGCTCCCCCGGTTCGTTGGCGGCCGGCGCAACAACGCCCTCACTCGCATCAACAACTCCTCAAAGGCAAAGGGCTTGGTCAAGTAATCGTCCGCGCCGGCTTCAAAGTTCTCGACCTTGTCATTTATCCCGTCACGCGCGGTGAGGACCAGCACCGCGGCCGTGCTGCCCTGCTGATGCAGCCGCCGCAGCACTTCGGTGCCATTGATTCCCGGCAGCATGAGATCCAAAATGATGAGGTCGTACTGCCTCCTGGAAGCCATCTCCCACCCAACTGTCCCATCGTAGGCCACATCCACGGCAAACCGCTCCTCCCGCAGCCCGCGGGCAACAAAATCCGCCACTTTTCTCTCGTCCTCTACCAGCAGCATGCGCATACGGGTCACGGCCATAATGTTATATGCTCTGACGCCCAGAACATAACATCGGTTCATGGAAAAGACATTAATGCAACATTAAATTCCGTTCATTAAAGTCCGTTCATAATCTTCAGCGGCTACCCAGGGTTGTCCCTTCGGTCCAACCCTGGGCTTTGCTACACAACCGCGTTGCGGTTGAAGCCGCGCGCTATAAGGGCGCGCCGGAAAGACTCCGACTCCGAACCTTCGTCACCACCCTTTGTCGAACAACGCCCAATCCGACAAAGCCCCCGGCAAAGGCGTTCATTTCGGCGAGTTACGCGGTCATTGGATCTCAAAAATGGCTTCGATTTCCACCGCGATGTTCCCCGGCAACGAACCCATGCCTACCGCGCTGCGGCTGCCAATGCCGGCGTCCGCTCCGAACACCTCCGCGAACAACTCGCTGCAACCATTGATCACTGCCGGGTGCTGTTGAAAATCGGGCGTGCAGTTGACCATGCCCAGAACTTTGATGACGCGCCGCACGCGATTGAGCGAACCCAGTTGCGCGCGCAACGTCGCCAGAATCGCCAACCCGGCCTGGCGCGCAGCGGCTTTGCCCGCCTCGAGGCCGAGATCGGCGCCCACGCGCCCCGTGATCAAAGTCTGGTCCGAATTCACCGGGCCATGGCCGGAGACATACGCCAGTTGCCCTGCCACGACGAGCGGTTTGTAAACCGCGCCGGGCTTTGGCGCCGACGGCAATTCCAGCCGCAGTTCGGCCAGGCGCGCTTCAGGATTCAGGCTGATGGATTTCATGGTCCGTCAATCGTTCGCTTAAAACCTCGCAAAGTCCGCCTCGATACGCAAGAATCGCCGCCCGGTCAAGATTAGAGTTGAACGGCATTATGCAAATTGAGTTTTCCGGCTTGTTCGATCTTCAGGTCAACGGCTTTGACGGCGTGGACTTCAACAGTCCTTTGGCCACGCCCGAAGACGTGTATCGCGCGATTGAGAGAATGCGCGGGACGGGCGTGACGCGCTTTCTGCCGACGCTCGTCACGTCGCCTTTTGAACGCTTCGCCAAGTGCGCAAAGACACTCACGCGAACACCGCATCCGGCAATCGCCGGCTTTCACATGGAGGGGCCGTATATCTCGCCCGAAGATGGCGCGCGCGGGGCGCATCCGCGCGAGCACGTCGCTGCCGCTTCCATCGATGACTTTTCGCGGCGGCAGGAAGCTGCCGCAGGGCAGATAAGATTGGTGACGCTGGCGCCCGAAGTGCCTGGTGCCATTGAGTTAATCGAGCACCTGGTGGGTCTGGGCATTCGCGCGGCCATCGGACACACGGCCGGTTCGCCCGAGCAGATTCGCGATGCGGTGAAGGCGGGGGCGACGCTTTCAACCCACCTGGGCAATGGCTGCGCGAACCAGTTGCCAAGACACCCAAACTTCATCTGGGAACAACTGGCGACCGATGATTTATTGGCCAGCTTCGTTGTGGATGGGCATCACCTGCCGCCGGCGAC